>ERZ1370068.5593-contig-4611_pt1 | contig 22961 bp, 32 predicted proteins | sample MGYA00561227_ERZ1370068 | MGnify/ENA primary metagenome ERZ1370068 (study PRJEB38410, sample SAMEA6850437) | metagenome | study: Metagenomic assessment of the ecological functions of the soil: analysis of the soil microbiota associated with the...
TCTAGTTCTCGCATACGGAAGCGGCTCGGTCCGGGATGGACCGAGCCGCTTTCCTTGTCGATCGGATGGAACCTATTCGGCCGCGTCGAGCATGGCGGGAGCACTGCCACGAAATTCCGGCACGACGACCGCGCTCTTGGCGCGATAGATCAGGCAGGAGCAGCGCAACAGCGAGGCAAAATTCTTGACCTCGCCGTGGTGGTCGAGGACCTCGTCGTGCAGCGTGGTGAGGAACTTGGCGAGGCTCATCCCCTCCTTCGCCGCGATCTCCTCCAGCGTGTCCCAGAACGACATTTCCAGCCGGATCGAGGTGCAATGGCCGCCCATCCGCAGCGATCGGGTCTGCGATTCATAGTCGCGTTGGGGCTGGTGCGCGAACAGATGGCACATGGCGTTCCTCCGGTCAGATTATAATTTTTCTAAACGATATACCTGACCGCGCGACCTCACAATCCCAAGCCCAATCCGCAAGCCCATCATCCCGAGTCCGAAGTCCACAAGCCGCTGCGACCTGCCGCGAACGAACCTCAGCATCTTCAAGGCGATAGTCCGCCCTTCATCCCCAGCCCGGGCATTGATTCGGCTTCTTCCCATGCATTTGCCGCCCCGGGCGCCTAGAATGGCGGTTCAGCCTCGAATCGACGCATCAGCCAGCCCCATGCCCGTCCGCCAGCTCCCCGAACAGGTCGTCAACCGCATCGCCGCCGGCGAGGTGGTCGAACGTCCCGCGAGCGTGGTCAAGGAACTGGTCGAAAACGCCATCGACGCCGGCGCCAGCCGGGTCGACATTTTCACCGATGGCGGCGGCCGGCGGCGGATCGGCATCACCGACGACGGCAGCGGCATGACCCATGCGCGATCTCGCGCTCGCCGTCGACCGCCACGCCACCTCCAAGCTCGACGACGAGGATCTGCTTGCGCATTCGCACGCTCGGGTTCCGCGGCGAGGCCCTGCCCTCGATCGGCGCGGTGGCGCGGCTCGGCATCACCACGCGGCATCGCCAGCGAGCCGCACGCCTGGTCGCTGTCGGTCGAAGGCGGCGAGAAATCGCAGATCATGCCGGCGGCGCTGTCGCAGGGCACCCGCGTCGAGGTCAGCGATCTCTTTTACGCAACGCCCGCCCGGCTGAAATTCCTCAAGACCGACCGCACCGAGGCCGAAGCGATCCGCGAAGTGGTGCGGCGGCTGGCGATGGCGCGGCCCGATATCGCCTTTACGCTGGCCGGCGAAGAGCGCGCGCCGGTGACCTGGGCCGCGGCGCTGCCCGGCGCGGCGGGCCGGCTGACGCGGCTCGGCGACATCCTGGGCAGCGATTTCCGCTCCAGCGCCATCGAAGTGCGCGCCGAGCGCGAGGGCGTCGTGGTCGAGGGCTTTGCCGCCGCACCGTCGCTGACGCGGGCCAACGCGCTCGGGCAATATCTGTTCGTCAACGGCCGCCCGGTGCGCGACAAGCTGATTCTCGGCGCGGTGCGCGCGGCCTATTCCGATTATCTGCCGCGCGACCGCCATCCTGTCGTGGCGCTGTTCGTGACGACTGGAGCCGCAGGAGGTCGATGCCAATGTGCATCCGGCCAAGACCGAGGTGCGGTTTCGCAACGCCGGCCTCGTCCGCGCGCTGATCGTGCATGCGCTGAAGGATGGCCTCGCCCGCGAGGGCCGGCGCACCGCCGCCAATACCGACGGCGTCCGCGCTGTCGGCGTTCCGTCCGTCCTTTGCGCCGCGCCCGAGCAACTGGGACTGGCGGAGTTCGCCGGCCTATCCGGTCAACCCAGCGCCTTCGTTCGGAGGCTCGGTCGCGTCGGCGCTCGCCGAAGCGGGCCAGGCCGCCTTCGATGTCGGCACGCCGACCGCCGACGTGCGCTTCGAGGCGCAACCCTCCGCCGACCTGCTCGACCGTCCGCTCGGCGCGGCGCGGACGCAGATCCACGAGACCTATATCGTGTCGCAGACCCGCGACGGCCTGATCGTGGTGGACCAGCACGCCGCCCATGAGCGCATCGTCTATGAGAAGCTGAAGGCGTCGCTGGCGAAGAACGGCGTGCAGCGGCAGATCCTGCTGATCCCGGAAATCGTCGAACTCGACGAGGCCACCGTCGAGAAGCTGCTCGACCGCGCCGAGGAGCTGGCGTCGTTCGGGCTTGCGATCGACTCCTTCGGCCCCGGCGCGGTGGCGGTGCGCGAGACGCCGTCGCTGCTCGGCAAGGCCAACGCGGCCGGCGCTGCTGCGCGATCTCGCCGAGCACATGGCCGAATGGGACGAGGCGTTGCCGCTGGAGCGCCGCTTGATGCATGTCGCCGCCACCATGGCCTGCCACGGCTCGGTCCGCGCCGGCCGCCGCCTCAAGCCGGAAGAGATGAACGCGCTGTTGCGCGAGATGGAAGACACGCCGAATTCCGGCCAGTGCAACCACGGCCGGCCGACCTATGTGGAATTGAAGCTGAGCGATATCGAGAAGCTGTTCGGACGGCGTTAGAAGGCCGACATTCGTAGGGTGGGCAAAGGCGAGGCGTGCCCACCATTCACGAGCACGAGCAGCTCGATGGTGGGCACGGCGCATGCGCCTTTGCCCACCCTACGAAGCGAAGCCCGCAAGAACACGAACTCCGTATCGTCATACGCCCGCCGCTCCAGTTCCTCGAAACCATCGGGCGCCGCGAACGCCGCCGCCTTCGCCTCCTCCACCACCAGCAACGCGCCCGACGTCAGCCAGCCGCCATCGCGCAGCGAGACCAGCGCCTTCTCCGCAAGACCCTTGCCGTAGGGCGGATCGAGAAAGGCCAGCGAGAACGGCTCCATCGGATGCGCCGGGCCGAGATTGGTGGCATCGCGGCGATAGACCTTTGTCACGCCGCCGAGGCCCGAGCGCCTCGACATTGTTGCGCAACAGCGCGCGCGCTTCGGCGCCATTGTCGACGAACAGCGTGAACGCCGCGCCGCGCGACACCGCTTCGATGCCGAGCGCGCCGGTGCCGGCAAACAGGTCGAGCACGCGCGCGCCTTCGATCGGATCGTCGTAGGCGTGGATCAGGATGTTGAACACGGACTCGCGTAGGCGATCCGCCGTCGGGCGGATCTCCTGCGAGGAGGGCGAGGCCAGATTACGGCCCTTCAATCGTCCGCCGACGACACGCATCGCCCAACTACTCGTCCCGCGGCGTCAGGTCGCGCTTGCCGTGATAGCCGCGCTGCGGGCGGCGCGGCGGGCCGTAGCCGTTGGCCTCTTCCTCGTTGCGGGCGCGGGCCTCGTCGCTGCCGGTGCGCTGCACCAGCACGCGGCGGCCCTTGCGGTCGGCGATCAGCGCGCTTTTCCCGGCCGGCTTGAACGGCTTCTTGCCGCGCGGCGCGTCGGCCTCTTCGTCGTCGGATTTTTCACCCGGCATCGGCCGGTTGAAATCGGCGCCGGCAAGCGCTCGCGATCTTCTCGCCGAGCTGCTCGCGCAGCACCGCGGGTCTTGACCTCCTCGACCTGCGCCTTCGACGAGTTCGCCGAGCTGGAACGGTCCGTAGGAGACGCGGATCAGCCGGTTCACCTCGAGGCCGAGATGCGCCATGACGTTGCGGACCTCGCGGTTCTTGCCTTCGCGGATCGCAAACACCAGCCAGACATTGGCGCCCTGGTCGCGCTCCAGCGTCGCATCGATCGAGCCGTATTTGACGCCGTCGACCTCGACGCCCTTCTTCAGCTCATCGAGCTGCGCCTGCGTGACCTCGCCATGGGCGCGGACGCGATAGCGCCGCAGCCAGCCGGTGTCGGGCAGTTCGAGCGCGCGCGCCAGCCCGCCGTCATTGGTCAGCAGCAGCAGGCCCTCGGTGTTGAAATCGAGCCGGCCGATCGAGATCAGCCGCGGCAGGCCTTCGGGCAGATTGTCGAACACCGTCGGCCGCCCTTCGGGATCGGCATGCGTGGTCATCAGGCCGCGCGGCTTGTGATACATGAACAGCCGCGTGCGCTCGCGCGGCGGCAACACCTTGCCGTCGACGGCGATGGTGTCGTTGGCGGTGACGTCGAGCGCCGGCGAATTGATGACACGGCCGTTGACGGTGACGCGGCCCTGCGTGATCCACTCCTCGGCATCGCGGCGCGAGGCAAGGCCGGCGCGGGCCACCACCTTGGCGATGCGCTCGCCGGATTTCTTGACGCTTGGCGGCTGCGGCGCGCGCTTGTCGAATTCAGGTTTTGCGCTCGCGGTAAGCGCCACGGCCGCCGAACGCCGGACGCTTGGCGAAAATCTTGCTGTCGTCCTCGTTCTCGCGGCGCGGCCGATCGTCACCCGCTTCGCTGCGCGGATGCTCCTGCCAGTCGGTGCGGCCTTCGGGCCGTCCAGGGTCGCTATTGCGATCCCGCTGACGCGGACGGTCGAACTTCGGGCGATCGCCGGTGGGACGATCTTCGCGCGAACGCGAGAAGCGCGGACGCTCTTCGCCGCCGCGGTCGTCGCGCGAGCCGATCAAAGCGCGGCTTGTCGAAATTGCGCGCACCGTCACGGGCGGGACGGGAATCGCGCTCGCCGCGATCCTCGCGCTTCTGCCACGGTTTTGAATCGCCGCGATCGGCGCCAAAATTCTTGCGCGGGCCTCGATCGGGCGCACCGCGCGAGAACTTCTTGTCACCGCCAAATTTTCTCTCAGGTCGATCACCACGGGGACGATCGCCATCGCGCGACGGCCGGGCGCTAAAGGGCCGATCGCCACGCGGACGGTCGCCGTCTTTGCGAAAACCTTCGCCACGCGGCGTATAGGGCCGCTTCTCGCCGCCACCTTCGCGCGGGGTATACGGCTTCTTGTCGCCAAATTTCCTGTCGGAAAAACGTCCAGCCGGCACGCGCATCGTCGCGATCGCGGCGCGGCGGACGGTCGTCGCGATTGAAATTCGGACGGTCGCCGCGCGGCTTGAACGGGCGCTTCTCGCCACCGCCAGCGATCTTCACGCGGTCTTGAACGAACGCTTTTCACCATCGTCACCGCGTGACGGACGGCCGGCAAACGGCCGATCGCCGCGCGGGCGCGGCGCGTCGCCAAAGTCCCGGCGCGGCGGACGATCATCGCCATCGCGCTTGCCGGCGTAGGGCTTACCCGCACCCGCATAAGGCTTCTTGCCAAACGATTTCGCGCCGTCGGACTTCCCGGCATAGGGACGCCGCTCGCCGTCGCCGTCACCCTTGCCGGCAAACCCGCGCTTGGCGAACTTCTTCTCCGGCCCCCTCGCCGCCCCCGAGCGGCCCTTGCCACCGCCCTTGCCGCTACCAGCGCGGCTTTGCCGTCGCCGGGCCGGTCGCGCCGGCCGCGGGAATCGTTGTTTTGTGCCGCTATCGCGGGGCATGAATGGTCTCTCGGGTACGGATGAATTGGCTATCAGGCAATGCGGATGGGCTGTCATAGCGATAACGCGCGCGCACTTTGCTCAAGGCGCATTCTCACGCAAAACCGGTATCCGCGTTTGCTGAAGGCGGCTCTCTTAGCAGGTTTCTTCCGATGATACGAGGCATGACTGCCCCTTCTTTCATGGATTTGGCGCTCAAAACGGCCGAAAACGCCGGAAAAGCCGGCGAAGTTCCGATCGGATGCGTCGATCGTCAGGGGTTACGAGGTGATCGCCACGCGCCGGCAACCGGACCCTGACCGACCGCGACCCGACCGCGCACGCCGAAATCCTGGCGATCCGGCAGGCGGCCGAGGCCATCGGGACCGAGCGGCTGGTCGACTGCGACCTCTATGTCACGCTGGAGCCCTGCACGATGTGCGCGGGCGCGATTTCGTTCGCGCGGATCCGGCGGCTCTATTACGGCGCCGCCGATCCCAAGGGCGGCGCGGTGGATTCCGGGGTGCGGTTCTTTGCCCAGCCGACCTGCCATCACGTGCCGGAGGTCTATTCGGCGGTAGGCGAGACCGAAGCCGCGACGCTGCTCAAGGAGTTTTTCAAGGTGCGGCGGTAGGATCGCGCCTGCCAGCCCGCGTCATCATCCGGGCGAAGGCGGATGATCCAGTATTCAGAGACGCGTGTGATCGACCGAGAGTCCGCGGCGTACTGGATGCTCGCCTTCGCGGGCATGACGAGATGGGTCATCGCTAAGCCGCCAGAAAAACTCCGCAACAGCTTCGCCGTCACTTCCGGATTCTCCTCCGGCAGGAAATGCCCGGAATCCACCGGCGCACCCCTGCCACATTCGTCGCCCATTTCTTCCACGTATCGAGCGGCGTCGTCGCCGCGCTCGCAACACCGGCATCGCCCCACAGCGCCAGCATCGGGATCGTGATCTTCTTGCCGGCATCGAAATCGGCCTTGTCGATCTCGTAATCGGCATAGGCGCCGGCGCGGTAGTCCTCGCACATCGCGTGAATACGGGAGGGATCGCGGAACGGCGCGAGATAATGCTCCAGCGCGCGCGGATCGATCGCGTCGAGCGTTTTCGATCTTGGTCTGGCTCGCCATCTTCTGCCTGAGGAAAAATTCTCCATGTGCCCGAGATCAGCGTCTCCGGCAGCGGATAAGGCTGCGCCAGAAACGCCCAATGGTAGATCTTCAGCGCGGAGAGCCGGTTCAGCTTCTCCCAGTAATCATAGGTCGGCGCGATATCGAGCACCGCGAGCTTCGACAGCCGGCCGGGATGATCGAGCGCCAGCCGATACGACACCCGCCCGCCGCGGTCGTGACCGGCGAGCGCGAAATGCACATGGCCGAGCTGCTCCATCGCCTCCACCATGACCTTCGCCATCGCGCGCTTGGTGTAGGGCGTGTGGTTCGTCGTCGCTGTCGGGCATGTCCGACCAGCCATAGCCCGGCAGGTCGGCGATGATCAGCGTGAACTTGTCCGCCAGTTGCGGCGCGACCGGATGCCACATCACATGCGTCGACGAAAATCCATGCAGCAGCAACAGCGGCGGCCCTTGCCGCCGACGCGGGCAAAGATGCGGCCCGACGAGGTGTTGATCCATTCGGAGGCGTATCCGGGAAACAGATCGGCAAGATCGGGCATGGACGCTCCTTCTGGCGGCCGTGGCTGTTGCTTCAAACTTTGTTTGCCGTTGCCGCTGGCATGATCGCAGGTTTATGCCATTCCTCAAGCCCGACCAACAGGAACAAGAAGCGAGGAAACCAGCGATGTCGATCGATTTCGAAATCCCGGCCGAAGCCAAGGCGATCCGCGAGAAAGTCCGCAAATGGGTGCATGACGAATGCATCCCGGCGGAAAAGGAACTCGACACCAAGCCGCTCGCCGAAGTGCTGGGCCCGCTGCGGAAGAAGGCCCGCGCGCAGGGCCTGTGGTGCCCGTTCGTGCCGAAGGAATATGGCGGCATGGGCCTGGGTCCGCTCGCCAACGCGCTGGTGCAGATGGAGCTCGGCGAAAGCATGCTGGGCGCGCTGTCGATGAACACGCAGGGCCCCGACGACGCCTCGATGATGACGATCCTCGCCCACGGCACGGAATATCAGAAGGAAAAGTTCCTCAAACCGCTGCTCAACGGCGACAAGCGCATCTGCTTCTCGATGACCGAGAAGGCCGCCGGCGCCGACGCCACCGGCATGCAGACCACCGCGGTGAAGGACGGCAACGAGAACTACATCCTCAACGGCGAGAAGTGGTTCTCCTCCTCCGCCAGCGTCGCCGACATGGCGCTGGTGATGGCCAAGACCGATCCGAACGCGCCGCGCCACAAGCAGTATTCGACCTTCATCGTCGAGCTGCCGAACCCCGGCTACAAGATCAAGCGCAACGTCGCGAACATGGCGATCGAGGGCCCGCATGACGACGTGATCCACGGCGGCCACTCCGAAATCGAGATCAGGGATCTGAAAGTGCCGGCCGACAATCTGCTCGGCGGCGAAGGCAACGGCTTCAACATGGGCCAGCACCGCCTCGCCTACGGCCGCCTGCGCCACGGCATGCACAACGTCGCCAAGGCGCAACGCGCGCTCGACATGGCGGCCGCGCACGTCACCAAGCGCTCGACCTTCGGCCAATTGCTCGCCGACCGGCAGGCCGTGCAGTTCATGCTCGCCGATTGCGCCAGCGAGCTCTATATCGGCCGGCTGATGCTGCTGCACATCGCCTACAAGGCGGAAAAGGGCATGGACATCCGGCAGGAGAACTCGATCGCCAAGATCTTCCATGCGCACATGGTGCACAAGGTGATCGACACCGCGATCCAGCTCCACGGCGCGCTCGGCTTCAGCCAGGATACGCCGCTGGCGAAATGGTACACCCAGGTGCGCGCGCAGCGCCTGGTCGACGGTCCGGACGAGGTGCACAAGTGGAAGATCGGCAAGAACGTCATCAAGGCGTTCCGCGAGCACGGCACGACGGCGAGCGCGGCGGGCGGGGATCTGCTGTAATCGGCGTCACTCCGCTGATGCAACGATCAGCGAGTGCGCTGCCGAAGGCTTCGACCCGGCAATCCATCCCTCTGAACGCTCACGGAAGATAGATGGATTGCTCCGCGGTCAAGCTCCGGCATGACGGCTGGAGTCGTCGCTGAGCACGGGCCCTCGCCGACACGGCAGGGTAAGTCACACCCGCTGACCCTTATCGAGCCGTGCAGTTCCGCGGCGGCTGTGGCAAGCTCCGCGCGCGACTTCCTCATCCCAATTGTACAGGGTCCTAACCGGGGAGGACGGCCATGGTAGCTTATGTCGTGCTGGCGAATTTCACGGAGCAGGGAATCCGCAACGCCAAGGAATCGCCGAAGCGCGCGGAAGCCTTCAAGGCAATGGCGAAGACGTTCGGCGTGACTGTGCGAGAAATCGTCTGGACACAGGGGCGATATGACATCGTGACCATCCTCGATGCGCCAGATGAGTCATCCTTCATGTCGCTCACGCTGAGCCTCCGCTGCGCTCGGCAATGTTCGCACCGAGATCGCTGCGGGCCTTCTCTGCAGCCGAGATGACGAAGGCCGTCGGCAGCATGCTTTGACAGCCGGCGTTAGCCGGCTGGCAGTCTGCAGCGAAGCGCGCGGTTCTTGAGCGACGCGCATTGCGCGTCGCGGATGTCGACGAGCCTGGACGTTACTCCAGCCGTTCGCCCGCTCCTGCTCCACCGCCTGCCAGGCGATGTCGCGGCGGCAGAAACCGTCCGGCCATTTGATGCGGTCGACCGCCTGCGTAGGCGCGGTCGCTGCGCTTCCGCCGACGGTCTTGCCCGACGCGCAGACGTTCAGCACGCGGCCGCCATTGGCGAGAATGGCGCCGTCCTTCGCCACCGTGCCGGCGTGGAAGATCTCGACGCCCTCGATCTTGGCGGCGTCATCGAGGCCCTCGATGCGCGTGCCCTTGGCGTAGTCGCCGGGATAGCCCTTCGCCGCCATCACCACGGTCAGCGCGGGCATCGGGAAACCAGCGCAGGTCGAAATTCTTCAGCTGTCCGTCGCACGAGGCGAGCAGCGCCGGCACGATGTCGGACATCATCCGCAGCATCAGCACCTGGCATTCGGGATCGCCGAAGCGGACATTGTATTCGAACAGCTTTGGCCCCTCGCGCCGTCAGCATCACGCCGGCATAGAGCACGCCGCGAAACGGCGTGCCGCGCTGCCTTCATGCCGGCGCACCGTCGGCAGGATGATCCGCGCCATGATCTGCGTCGTGCATTTCGGGCGTCACGAACGGCGTCGGCGAATAGGCGCCCATGCCGCCGGTGTTCGGCCCCTCGTCGTGGTCGAACACGCGCTTGTGGTCCTGCGCGGAGGCCAGCGGGATCGCGGTCTCGCCGTCGCACAGCGCGAAGAAGCTGATCTCCGCGGCCTGTCGAGAAATTCCTCGATCACGACCTCGGCGCCGGCCGCGCCGAACGCGCCGTCGAACATCATGGCGATGGCGGCTTCGGCTTCGGCCAGCGTCTTCGCCACGACCACGCCCTTGCCGGCCGCGAGCCCGTCGGCCTTGACCACGATCGGCGCGCCCTGCGCGCGGACATAGGCCAGCGCGTCGCCGGCGTCGGTGAAGCGGCCATAGGCGCCGGTCGGAATGTTGTTAACTCGGTGCACAGCGCCTTGGTGAAACCCTTCGAGCCTTCGAGCTGCGCGCGGCCTGCTTGCTCGGCCCGAACGCCTTGATGCCGGCCGCCGGCGAGATCGTCGACGATCCCGGCGCGCGAGCGGCGTCTCCGGGCCGACCACGACGAGATCCACGGCGTTGCGTCCTGGCAGAAGTCGATCACCGCGGCATGGTCGGCGATATCGAGCGCGCACGCATTCGGCTTCCTGCGCGATGCCGGCATTGCCCGGCGCGCACCACAGCTTGGTCAGCAGCGGGGACGCGGCGATCTTCCACGCGAGAGCGTGTTCGCGGCCGCCGGAACCGAGCAGGAGGATGTTCATGACTGAGGCCAGATGCAGGATCTCGATGCGGCTGTCGGTCGCACAAATCGCCCCCGCCGCCCGCAAGGGGATACGGCAACAGCGTTGTCAGGCGGCTACCGCCCCGAGGCCGCGATGATTTCCTGCAGCATCGCGACATGGCGGGCGAAGGCGCCGCGCCCGGCCGCGGTGGCGGTCACCGTGGTCTGCGGCTTCTTGCCGACAAAGGCCTTTTCCACCGCGACGTAGCCGGCCTTCGACAGCGTCTCGATATGGGCGCCGAGATTGCCGTCGGTGGCGCCGGTCAGCTTTTTCAGCCGTGCGAATTCGAGCCCGGTGCCCGGCCGGCAGCGCGTTCAGCGCCGCCATGATCCGCAGCCGCAGCGGCTGATGAATGATGTCGTCGAGCTCGGCCATCGGTCAGCTCCGGCGCATCCAGAGGCCGCCGAGCATCAGCCCGCCGCCGTCGACAAAGGCCATCCAACAGGTCGAACCAGCCGCCGGCCAAGAAATAGCCGACCAGCGCCAGCGCGCTGATGGCAAGGCCGATCGCGACAAATGCATAGCCGAATCCAGAGCCCGGCGATGATGTAGAGCAGCATGAAATAGATCGGCCAGAACGTGCCCATCTGGCGCGGCGTAAAGTGGCCGAGCACGCTCGTGCAGAGGAAGCCAAAGGCGAAGAACAGCACGAACGCGATCAGCATCCTGAAATCGAAGGTGCGAATGCCGGTCCTGGGGATATCCGAAGGCGCTGATCGCAAACGATCCGGCGACCCCGCCGACGATTCAGCGGCGTCCAGAAATAGCCGGCCTGGCGCGGCAGCAGAAACGAGCCGAGATAGCCGGCAAATACCAGCGCGCCCCACACGATCAGCATCAGGCTGGCGAGATTGTAGATCCGCGATTGCCGGACGCGGCGCGTCATCTCGTTGATGTCGGCGAGCGCCTCGGAGGCCTGCTGGCTGTCGATCATGTTGTCCATCCCGCCGACATCGCCGCTATGACCCCGCCATGGCGCGCGCGTGGCGACATCTTCGGCGATGATGGATACCGCCTTCGGCGCGGCTGACGATACCCATGTGGTTGATGCCGTCGAGCAGCCTGACGTCGACCGCGACCTTCGCGCCGCGCACGGCCTCGGCATATTTGTCCGCGAACATCAATTCGTCGTCGGCGCCGGAGATGATGCGTGAGCGGCTTCGTCGCGGCGGCGAGATCGCGGCGGAAATCGCCGCGCACCGCAAAGCTGCGCATCAGCCGGTCGGTATAGGTCGCCACCAGCGTCTTTTCGGAATTCGGCGGCACCGCGAGCGCCAGCACCGGCAGCGCCTCGCAGCAGGTGATCCCGATCCGCGCAGCGCCGTCAGCGCCGATGATGCGCGGGATATCGGCGCTTGGCCCAGCCGCCGGAATTCGGCCGGCGTGGTCGGCGCGTCGTAGCCGAGATAGGGCGCGCAGCAGCACGATGCGCCGAACAGGTTCTGGATCGGCGAGCCCGCCACGCGCAGCGCGAAGCCGCCGCCGGAGGAATGACCGACCAGCGTCAGCGGCGCTGACGGCACGGTCTTGCGCAACACCGCGACGAAATCGGCGAGATCGTCCTCGAGCTGGCCGACATAGCCGATGTCGCCGCGCGTGCCTGAGACGCCGTGGCCGCGCATATCGACCGCAAAGGTTTCGACGCCGCGCGCGGCCAGCGCCTGCGACAGCGCATGGATGGTGCCGCCGCTGGAGCCGGAGGAGCCATGGATCACGATCGCCACGCGGCCGGTCGGCGTGCCGCTCGCGGCGTAGTGGCGGAAGCCGAGCCAGGTGCCGTCGCGGCGCCTGGAACCGCTCGATCGCAGGCAGGCTGGAAGATCGACGGTGGCCGCGCGCCCGCGAGATCGATTGCAGCTCCGGCAGGCGCTGCAGCGGCGTCGCCAGCAGCGCCAGCACCACCAGCGCCAGCACGCCGACGCCGCTCAGGGCCCATTTCAGGGCGCTCAGGCCGCCACGTATCGAGCCGATTCCGAACATGGCTATTCTCCTCGATTTTGCTAATATTATAGAGTACTCTGTATCACAGAGTATATGAGTTCCGCAAGGCCTGATTGGCGGGACGGGTCTAAAGTCCCTACCTTGCGCAACAGCCTCAAACGCCCGAATCGTTGCCGATGCCTGCCGAAAACGCTGATCAACGCGCCCGAATTCACCGTCTCCGAACTGTCCTCCGCGCTGAAGCGGACGGTGGAGGACGCCTATGGCCATGTCCGCGTGCGCGGCGAAATCTCCGGCTTCCGCGGGCCGCACTCCTCCGGCCACTGCTATTTCGCGCTCAAGGACGAGAGCGCCAAGATCGAGGCGGTGATCTGGAAGGTCGCCCATGCGCGGATGCGCTTCAAGCCGCAGGAAGGGCTGGAGGTCATCGCCACCGGCAAGCTCACCACCTATCCCGGCTCGTCGAAATACCAGATCGTGATCGAGGCGCTCGAGCCCGCCGGCATCGGCGCGCTGATGGCGCTGATGGAGGAGCGCAAGAAGAAGCTCGCCGCCGAGGGCCTGTTCGACGCGGCGCGCAAGCAGCTGTTGCCCTGGCTGCCGGAAGTGATCGGCGTCGTCACCTCGCCGACCGGCGCGGTGATCCGCGACATCCTGCACCGGCTGCAGGACCGCTTTCCGCGCCGCGTGCTGGTGTGGCCGGTGCAAGGTGCAGGGCGAAGGCTCGGCCGAACAGGTCGCCGCCGCGATCCGCGGCTTCAACGCGCTGCCCGAGGGCGGGCACGATCCCGCGGCCCGATCTGCTGATCGTCGCGCGCGGCGGCGGCTCGCTGGAGGACCTGTGGTCGTTCAACGAGGAGATCGTGGTGCGCGCCGCCGCCGAGAGCATGATCCCGCTGATCTCGGCGGTCGGCCACGAGACCGACATCACGCTGATCGATTTCGCCGCCGACAAGCGCGCGCCGACGCCGACGGCGGCCGCCGAAATGGCGGTGCCGGTGCGCAGCGAGCTGTTCGTCGAGGTCGAGAGCCTCGCGCGGCGCACGATGGTGTGCTGGCAGCGCGGCCAGGAAGGCCGCCGCAACGAGTTGCGCGCCGCGGCCCGCGCGCTGCCCGCCGCGAGCGAATTGCTCGCGATCCCGCGCCAGCGGCTGGATCAGCGCCGGCGCGCGCGCCTGCCCCGCGGCTTGAAGGCCAATACGCACGCGCATTTCCGCCGCTTCGCCGCAATCCAGCGCCGGGCTGACGCTGCGGGTGCTGCGCGGCCAGGTCGCGCAGCGCCCGACCAGCGCCTGACCGTATCCGGCGAACGCATCGACGCATTCGGCGCGCGTCGCTGCTGCGCAGCCGCGCGCGATCGCTTTGCCGGGCTCGAGGTCAGGCTGAAGGCCTCGAAGCTCTCCAACGCGCAGGCGCAGCGCAACGCGATCGCGCGCGACCGCGAGCGCACGCATCGGCTGGCCGAGCGCGCCCGCCGCGCGCTCGATCACGGCGATGCAGCGGCTCGAGGCGCGTGTCGCCCATAGCGGCCAGTTGCTGGCGGCGCTGTCCTATCGCGGCGTGCTGGCGCGCGGCTTTGCGCTGGTGCGCGACGAGCAGCGGCCATCGCCGTGCATGCCGCCGCCGCGGTCGGGCCCGAGCGCGCATCTCGTCGATCGAGTTCGCCGACGGCCGCGTCGGCGCCACCGCGGATGCCGATCGGCCGGCGGCGACGTCGGTCGCCAGCAAGCCCGGCCGAAGCCCGAGCGCGCGAAGCCAGACGATCGCGGCCAAGCGCGTGGCAAAGCCGGTCGATCAGGGCAGCTTGTTTTAGAGCTGCTTCACGCGTTCTTCTTCACGCGCCGGTGCCCACTTGCCGGAAAGCTATGGCTACCGCGCCAGCCATTCCGCGACGCGCTTCTGCGCATCGGCGCGCGCTTCCGCATCGGTGCCGATGTGGCCGCGTTCGGGCAGCGCGGCATCGCGGTGCCGCCGATCGCGTACGCAGCGGAAGATTGGCGCGGTCGAAATCGTGCAGCGCGCCGGGATAGACCACGATCCGCGCCAGCGCGCTGCGGCCGCGCGCGCCGTCCACCATCTGGCGGCAGGCCGGCGGCGAACTGACGTCGTCCTTGGCGCCGATCAACAGCAGCGTCGGCACCCGCGCGCTCCAGCCGAGGCCGGAGGAAATCCGGCAATCCGGATAGAACGCGATCGCCGAGCGGAAATCCGGCTCGATACGCGCGCGACGACAATTGCGGACGCACCGCCCACAGCACCGCGCTGGCGCCATTCGCCCATCCGATCAGGCTGATGCGGTCATGCGCCGCCCAGGGTTGCTGCAGCCAGCCATTGCCTGCGACGCCGTGATGTCGGCGACCCGCTCGCGGCGCGCGAGCACGCGGCGCTCGCTTGACGCGGCATTGCGGCCCGAGTTCGCGCGAACCGTAACTGTCCGGCAGCAGCACCGCGTAGCCGGCCTTCAACAATTGCTCGGCCCAGTCGCGATAGCGCGGCTGCACCGGCTCCGAATGTGCCGGCCAATCCGCCGCAGCCGTGCAGCGCGATCACGGTCGGAAACGGCCCGTCGCCGTCGGGCTTGTAGAGCTGCGCGTGCAAGGTCAGGCTGCCGCAGGGGATGTCGACCTGGTGCGGCGCCGGCAGCGGCGCGGCATCCGCGCGCAGGCGGCCAGCGAAGAGCGTCAGGAATAGCGCTGCTGACAGAAGGCGCATCGGTTTCGGCCGGGTCGTTATGGCGCTGCGGTACACAGCGGACCATCGCAAAGGCTAGCATGCGCGGTTGGGCGCGAAATCATCACAAATCGGTGGGTTTCCGGAGCGGACAGCCACGACCTATTTATGATAGATCGCATTTGGAAAATGACACTTAGCCTGGGCTCTGACCGGGCCGGGCTCATCGGAGAGTTTGACGGTGCTGAATAAATTCGGTCCCTCGGGCCATGGCGAAGCGCAGGTGCAATATCTGGACGGCGATTTCCGCGTGATCTCGCCCGGGAACCTATGTGCGCTGCGCCATCACCGACGTGCGGATCCCGCTCGACGAGTTGAAATACTGGAGCGTCGACCTGCAGGAAGCCTATGCGTTCCCGACCGCCGTGCTGCAGCGGCACTTTCCCGGCGCGCTGAAGACGCAGGTGAGGGTCGTGGATGCCGGATAGCGTGGCGTAGCCGGTCTACCGAACAGATTCATGCTCCGACGAGACGATGGGCATCGCTTCGACGACAGTCATCCTGCCCGCCCAGATTACCGAATCTGTCGCGCGCCTTGAACAGCCGTGCGGTACGAATCGTCCGCAGCCACGCGGCGTCATCGAATTCGAGCGTCACCGCGAACGGCACGATTTGCTGCGCCCAATCCGGCAGGCTCCCGCCATGCCGCAGCCGCGCCAGATCCTTTTCCGTCGTCACCAGCGTCAGCGCGTCGCGTCTTGCCTCGGCGATCAGATGTTTCGATCTCGCCTTGCGAATAGGGATGATGATCGGCGAAGGCGCGCTCGCGGACAACATCGACGCCGCTGGCCCGCAGCGTGCTGAAGAATCGCGCGGGATCGCCGATGCCGGCAAACGCCAGCACGCGCTTGCCGATGCAGCGAGGCTACCTGCGCCGCATCCGGCTTCAGATGCGCTGACAGCACCGGCTTGCCCTGCGCGGCGATCGCGGCCGCCACCGGCGCGGCGGCGGCGCCGTTACCGACAACGATCAGCGCGTCGGTGCGGCGCACAGTTGCGGCTGCAGCGGCGCGCGCAGCGGACCGGCGGGAAACACGCTGCCCGTTGCCGAGGCCGCGGTCGCCGTCGATCACGATCAGCGATGCATCCTTGACGATCGGCCGGGACTCTGGAAACCGTCGTCCATCACGATCACGGTGGCGCCCTGCGCACGCGCCAGCGGACGCCATCGGCGCGGTTGCGCGCAACCACCACCGGCAGCGTGCGCTGCCAGCATCAGCGGCTCGTCGCCGACATCGGCCGCCGCATGCCGCGCGGGATCGACCCTGACCGGCCCGCGCAATTTTCCGCCATAGCCGCGGCTGAGCACGACCGGCGTCTCGCCGAGATCGCGCAGCAGCTTCGCAAGCGCCAGCACGGTCGGCGTCTTGCCGGCGCCGCCGACATGATAGTTGCCGACGCAGAGCACGGGAATGCCGGCATCCAACCCTCTGCGCTGCAGGCGCCGCGCCGCGATCGCGCCATAGAGCGCGCCGAGCGGCCTCAGTAGATGCGAGTTCAGCGAAGACGGGCCGTGCCAGAAGCCCGGCTCACGCATTGGCGGCTCCCATCTCGAGCCGCAATTGCAGCAGATACGGCTCGAGCGCGGCGAGCGTGCGGTCCAGCGCGCCGCCGAGCTGCCCGACCACGCGCTCGGACGCGGCAGAGCAATGCTTCGCGCGCCGCTGGGATCGGCCAGCAACTGTCCGAGCTGCTTCACCAGCATTTCCTGCGTATCGGCCCGTCGCGCGCCGCCGGCGGGATCGAGGGCTTCATAGACGTCGGTGAAATTGAAGACGTGGGGGCCGTGGACGATCGACGCGCCGAGCTTGATCGCCTCGATCGGATTCTGCCCGCCATGCTCGACCAGCGATCCGCCCATGAACACGATCGGCGCCAGCCGGTAGAACAATCCCAGTTCGCCCATGGTGTCGGCGACATAGATATCGGTGGTGGCGGTCGGCAAATCCTCGTGCGAGCGCAGGGTCGCATTGAGGCCGGAAGCCGCGATCATGCGCGCGATCGGCCTCGCCGCGATCGGGATGCCGCGGCACGATCACGGTCAACAGCCTCGGAAAATATCCGGCGAGCGTCCGGTGGGTTTCCGTCAGATCTCTTCCAGCAATACGTAACTGAACGAAGTACACGAGGCTGCCGCATTGTCACGACGAGCGTGAACGCCAGGAAGCCCAGATCCTGCAACAACCGGCTCCCGGCGGGCAAGGGATAGGGCGTCGCGTCGGCAATGCGCTTATCATGGACGCGGCCGCCGTAGGTGTCGCTCAGAAAGAGGATGATGAGGAGGGCATTGACGAGCAGGACATTTTTGACGGTGTGGTCCTTTTTCTTGCCGCTATAACACTTCGGTCTGTTCAGCAGGGTCTTGGGGGCGGACGATGCGCCGTTCCGTCCCGTCATGGGCAAAAGGGGAGGCCGGCGACGCGGTGCGATGGCGACAGGCGCTGGTTCCTCCTCCAGCGGGGCGACCACCGTGGCCGCGTCGGCCTCCGAGACGCCCAGCCGCTGCGCCAGGGCGCGTCGAGGAACGGGCCGGGGCATCGCCGAGGGTGCGCAGGGCCGCCAGCAGCACGGGGAGCAGGACGTGGATCCACTGATTGGCTTTGCTCTGGCCCATGCCGAACAGGCGTCCCTGGACCACTTGGAGCGCGTAGGTCTTCACGTAGGCCAGAATGAAGAACAGCCGATCTTCCGGGGTCGGCAGGGGGCAGTTCTTGTAGACGGCAAACTGGCGGGCGGTCCGGGGTTTCCCATCGAGGCGCCACGCGGCCATATGCGCTTGGAACGCCGCCTCGAAGGGCGGGACCAGCTGCTGAAACTCGTCGAGCGTCAGGCTGGTGCAATCCAAGAACTCCGTGGGGCGGGCCTGCACGTCGGTGCACCGTACACTGGCCACACGTGGTGCCTCCTTTCAGTGGGAGGCACAGCATACCATAAACCATAAACCGTGATAAACTCAAGCATAGGCGTCTCCACACTCCTGGGCTTCCTGCAACATTCTCCCCGTCGTCTATGCTATGATGAGCCGCGCATGGCACTACTGGCAGAACCCCAGGAGGGAGGAGACGCGGTGGACTTTGTCGCGGTCGTGGATCAGGTGATCGCCCTCCTGCGCCAGCGGGGCCGCGTGACCTACAGCACCCTCAAGCGGCAATTCCAGCTCGACGACGCGGCCCTGGAGGATGTGAAGAACGAACTCATCGAGGGCCAACGCCTGGCGGTCGATGAGCGGGGCAACGTCCTGAGGTCTGGACCGGTGGCGGAGAGGGGCAGCACTCGCGCCACCGGCCCTCGGCTGGTGCCGGGCGCGCAGGCACCCGGCAACGCCCGCCGACCCCGCTGCCCAGGCTGCCCCCCAGCTGTGGTCCCCTCCCTCCCCGACGCTGAACGCCGTCAGCTCACCGTGCTGTTCTGTGACCTGGTCGGACTCGACCGCGCTCGCCAGCCAGCTCGACCCGGAAGACCTGCGCGAGGTGGTGCGGGCCTATCAAGAGACCTGCGCCAAGGTGATCGCCCGCTTTGAGGGGCATATCGCCCAGTATCTCGGCGATGGCCTGCTCGTCTACTTCGGCTATCCCCTGGCGCACGAAGATGACGCCCAGCGGGCCGTGCGGGCCGGGCTGGGGATGGTCGAGGCCCTGGGCCAACTCAATACCCGCCTGGCGCAGGAGCGGGGGTGCACCTGGCCGTGCGCCTGGGGATCCATACCGGGCTGGTGGTGGTAGGTGAGGTGGGGGGCGGCACCCGGCAGGAACAGTTGGCGCTCGGGCGAGACCCCCAACCTGGCCGCCCGCCTGCAAGGCATCGCCGCGCCCAATACGCTGGTGATCAGTGCCGCCACCTTTCAGCTGCTCGGCGGCTTCTTTGCCTGCCAGTCGTTAGGCACCCCGCCCCTGAGAGGCTTCGCCCAGCCGCTGGAGGTCTATCAGGTGCTGTATGAGAGTATGGCCCGCAGTCGCCTGGAAGCGGCCGGCAGCACGGGCCTGACCCCGCTCGTGGGCCGAGAGCAGGAGGTGGCGCTGCTGCTGGAGCGCTGGGCGCAGGTCAAGGACGGCCTCGGGCAGGTGGTGCTGCTCAGCGGCGAAGCGGGCATCGGCAAATCGCGCCTGGTGCAGGTGCTGACAGGAGCATGTGGCCGCCGAGCCCCAGGCGTGGCTGACGCCGTGCCAGTGTTCGCCGTATTACCAGAACACGGCCTTGTATCCGATGATTGATCTGCTGGAGCGGGTGGTACTGCGCTTTGACGCGGGAGGAGTCCCCGCAGCAGAAGCTCAGCAAACTGGAGGGATTCGTCGTGCAGTATGGCCTGCCACTGGCAGAAGCTGTGCCCCTCTTTGCCGCCCTCCTCTCTCTCCCACTGACCGCTGACTATGCCCCCTGACCATGTCGCCCGAGCAGCAGAAGCAGCAGACCCTGCACGCCCTCCTGACGATCCTGCTGCGCAGAGCAGCCCAGCAACCCGTGCTCTTTGTCATGGAAGACCTGCACTGGGTCGATCCGTCCACGCTGGAGCTGCTCAGCCTCCTGGTCGATCAAGGCCCGACCGCGCGCATCCTGGTGCTGTTGACCTTTCGGCCCGATTTCAGCCCGCCGTGGACGGGGCGTTCGCACCTCACGCAGGTGACGCTGCCGCGCTTGCCGCGGCGCCAGGCTGCCGAGATGACCGGCCGGGTGGCGCACGGCAAGGCCCTGCCACCCGAGGTCGTCGAGCAGGTGGTGGCCAAGACCGATGGCGTGCCGCTGTTTGTGGAGGAGCTGACCAAGATGGTGCTGGAGTCGGGGTTGCTCCAGGAGCGCGAGGAGCGCTATGAGCTGACAGGTCCCCTGCCCCGCTGGCGATTCCCGCCACGCTGCACGACTCGCTGATGGCGCGGCTGGACCGTTTGGCAACGGTGAAGGGTCTGGCGCAACTCGGGGCGACGCTGGGGCGCGAGTTTTCCTATGAGCCTGCTGCAGGCCGTCTCACCCTGGGACGAGGGCGACCTTGCAGCGTGGGCTGCAGCAGTTGGTGGAGGCCGAGTTCCTGTACCAGCAGGGGCTGCCGCCGCAGGCGACGTACGTCTTCAAGCACGCCCTGATCCAGGAGGCGGCGTATCAGTCCTTGCTGCGGAGCACCCGCCAGCAGCATCATCAGCACATTGCGCAGGTGTTAGAGGCGCACTTTCCCGAGCTCTGCGAGACCCAGCCCGAGCTGCTGGCGCATCACTATACCGAGGCAGGTTTGCTAGCAGCAGGCCGTCCCCTATTGGCAGCGGGCGGGCCAGCGCGGCCAGTCGAACGCTTCGGCCCATGGGAGGCGATCGGCCACCTCACCAAAGGGTTGGAGCTTCTCGGCAGGCGTTGCCGGAAACCTCCGCGCACACGCACCAGAACTCGACTTACAGACCGCCCTCGGCTCCGGCCTGGATGGCAGCGAAGGGCTATGCCGCACCGGAAGTGGAACAGGCCTATGGGCGGGCGCGCGAACTGTGCCGAGCAGCTGGGAGAGACATCTCGGCTCTTCTCGGTCCTGCGAGGACTGGGAGCATTTTATTTCGTCGCGAGGGCAATATCAGACGGCGCGGGAGTTGGGCGAGGAACTCCTCACCTTGGCTCAGTCCCCGCCAGACCCGACTCGCCTCCTCGGAGCCCACCAGGTGCTTGGAATCGCCTCGTTCTGGCTCGGAGAGTTCGCTTCTGCCCGTGGGCATCTGGAGCAGACGATCGCTCTGTATAATCCCCAGCAGCATCGCTCCTCGGCCTGCCCGCTCCGGGCAGGACCCCGGGTGCTCTGCCGGGCGTATAGCGCCTGGGCTCTGGATTACTCGGCTACCCAGATCAGGCTCTGGAGAGCATCCATGAGGCGGTCTACCATGGGCCGGGCACCTGTCTCATCCCCATAGCCTGGTGTTTGCCCTGTACTCTGGTTGCTTCGCTCCATCAGCTACGCCGAGATGTGCCGGCAACCCACGAGTGGGCCGGAGGCGACGACTTGCACCTCGCGCGCGAGCAGCTGTTCCCATACTGGTTGGCTGTGGGGCGGATTACCCGGGGCTGGGCGCTGGCCAACCACGGACAGGGAGGGGAGGGGATTGAGGAGATCCGTCAGGGACTCGCCGCCTACCAAGCGACGGGGGCAGAGCTGGGACGGCTGTGGTTTCTTGCTCTCCTCGCCGAGGCGTATGGCAAAGCAGGACGGGCGGAAGAGGGGTTGCATGTGGTGGCCGAGGGCCCTGGCGGTGCGTGGCCAAGACTGGAGAGGGTTTCTTCGAAGCAGAGCAGTATCGGCTCCAAGGGGAGCTGCTGCTCGGCGCACTCGGTGGAGAAGCAAACCGTGGCGGAGTCCTGCTTTCAGCAGGCCTCGACGTGGCCCGCCGCCAGCAGGCGAAGTCGCTGGAGCTGCGGACAGCCGTGAGCCTGAGCCGCCTGTGGCAGCAGCAGGGCAAGCGCGTCGAGGCCCGCGAGCTGCTGGCTCCGATCTACGGCTGGTTCACCGAGGGCTTTGACACCGCCGACCTCCAGGAGGCCAAGGCGTTGCTGGAGGAACTCGGAGATCAAACAGGCGCACATCAATTCGCTGAAACATTCCGCCCAGTGCGACCCGTTGGTCGAAAGAGGACTGCGGTTCTCGGGTAGACCGCAAAGCACATATAGCCTTGTAACTCAGTGTTCCATGAGGGTGCAAGTCCCTCCCTCCAGGTGCAGGAGTGACAGCGTATCCCCCAGGCCTGCGACTGGTCCTCAACGGTCTGAAGCGGGGATAAACGGCGGAGCCTGGAAGCCTCCATCCGGGTATCCCGTCTAGCAAGCATCTATGGGCAGCGCAAGCGAAGGTGTGGTTGAGCCATCGTGAATGCGAACCAGCGCAAGAGGCTGACGCGCTGGAGCCAAAGGCACAGGATAGGGCGCCGGCAGCCTAGAAGGCGATTGCGACCCGGAGATCGCGCGGCAGCTCCTTTGATCCGCAACTTTTCGGATTCAGTGCCGTAGTTTCTATCCAATTAAATGTCGTATGCACATCCGCCTCTCATCGGGACACTTCACCATAGAAAACGTTTCTTTCGTCTGGTGAATTGTTCCAAAGGGCAGAGGAAATGGCGGCAATACAGGGGTTGCTGATATCTCAAAACACCATACGAAACAATCAGACGTCCTCATCCCTCGCTTCGCGCTACGACAAATAACGGGAGAGAAATGACGACAGTAAGCCGGAAAAAGCCACACCCATCGGATTAAGTGGTAACTAGAGGAGCCTCGACTGGCAGGGGCAACCTGGCGCTTGATTCTCTGTATCTATCTGATTGCCGGCTATGCACTACGGTGTGAATCGCGCCAACAATATCATTGCGTGAGAAGTTTACCACGAAACTGGGAATCTGCCATTTTGAGAGTGTTCCTCTCGTCAGGCGCTTCTTCCAGAGGGAGAGTACGTTGCCCCAGCCATGCCAGTGTGTGAGCGTGTGGTCTCTCGAAACCCTGCCCGCCAGCTCCCTTGGGTGGCTGGCATGCGATTTGCTCTTGTGATGGGAACACGGCACATCCGTGAAGGCTCCTCCTGTGCAGGAGCCTACGGATGTGCGGCATGAACCATGTGCAGCGGGACGGGCGGGGGTGCGTCGGCATCCAGGAAGCTGCCCGAGTGCGCACAGCCTCACCCCTGCGTCGTCTCCACAAGGAGAGCAGCGATGGCTCTCGCCAGAACTGCAGCAAACCGCAGGTCGAAGAGGTCTTCAACGATCGCACCTGGCAGGCGCAAGCCGAACGCCCGGGCGTGCTCGACCAGCTTGGCCCCAGAGTGGCAGGAGTTCCTCTCGACGAAAGGGCAGGGACTGCAAACCTATCTGGAGGATGTACAGCTCGCCTATAAGATGCTCCGCGACCCCCAGTTTCAGATGGCGAAGGAAACGAAGACGGTGTTGATTATTGCGCTTCTCTACATCATCTGCCCAGCAATGTCGTAACTGAACGAAGTACGCAT
>ERZ1370068.9164-contig-7962_pt1 | contig 22954 bp, 27 predicted proteins | sample MGYA00561227_ERZ1370068 | MGnify/ENA primary metagenome ERZ1370068 (study PRJEB38410, sample SAMEA6850437) | metagenome | study: Metagenomic assessment of the ecological functions of the soil: analysis of the soil microbiota associated with the...
TTGTACTTCGTTCAGTTGTGTTGCTTGCCCCCTGCCTGGCGGCAGCGGAGCGAAGCGGCACGCACTGTAGGTCGTCGCGGCGACCCGCTCGATCAGACTCACGGCCTTCTCGGTTCCGGAACCTCTGAGCCGGGCGGAGACACCGAGGCACTCCGGAGCATCTCGTCTCCCAGGAGCGTGTCGATCGCGCCCGCGCAGCTCGTCCGGCTCGTGGCCGTAGGTGTCAGGCGCACGCCGTAGCCGAGCTCATGCGACCCGTTGCGCGTTGTCGTACTGATCCCAGAAGAGCGGGAGCACGACCATCGGCTTCCCGAAGTAGAAGCTACTCCGTGACGGTGTTGTTGCCGCCGTGGGTGATCGACCAGGTCGACCTGCGGCAGGATCGACGGCTGGGGCAGGAAACTCCGCGCCGGTCATGTTCGGTCGGCCAGCTCGAAGTGCTCGTGCTGCGGGCCCTTCGAGACGCGTACCGGTGCGGGCGTCTCGGCCAAGCTCCTCGACGAGACGGCGCATCAGCTCGACGTCCGCCGAGCCGAGGCTCCAGGCTGAGGTACGACGAGCTTCTGCGCCGTCCGCCCGGAATCCCGGCGGCTCGGACCAGGCGCCGTCGACGCGCGCGGACGCAGGAGTCGAGCCGTTCCCAGCGCGGCTCGAGCGGCCGCGAGCGCGTCGGTAGTCGACCTCAGCCGGGTGAGGAAGCAGGTTCAGCCACGGCGACTCGTGGATGAACTCGAGCTCGGGAGCGGCGGAGCTCCGCGCCCGCAGAAGGCCGAGAACTCGGCCTGGAGCGGCCGGTGCAGCTCGCGGTACCGCTCCGGAACTCGTCCCAGCCGCCCGGTCGCCACTGCGGTACCGGAGAAGGTCAGGCGGCAGGCGTCCGGGTTCAGCTCGCAGGCGGGTTGCGGAGACGATCCGACGCAGGACGGCGCCGACGCGAGCACAGCCGGGAAGCCGACCACGTTGTCCTCGACGATCACGTCGGGCTCGAGCTCGCCGAAGATCTCGGCCGCAGGCGGTTCGTCGACGTAGTGCGCGCCGTCGACGAGCGCCTGCCCGCAGACCGGGCTGAACGAACCGCTGCAGCTGCTCGATCGTCGGCTTGCGGGGAACTCGGCGCGGTGTCGCGGACGAAGTCCTTGCAGAACTGGCCGGGCGCTCTCCTCGACCTCGGGCGGCGGCTTCAGGCCGCATCAGCGCTCCCTCGAAGCCCTGCGCCTCGAGCGTGCCGCGAGCGACTCTCGACGACGAAGACGACCTGCTGGCCGCGTCGGCGGAGACGCGGCCGATCCCGACGCAGTTGTTGATCGGCCCGAAGGCGCCCCTCCGGAAGAAGACGACGGTCGCCATCTGGCCGCCGATCCTATTCGCCGGTCGCGATACCCCTGACCCGGCAGAGAGGTGTTAAGGCACGGTCAAAGAGCGCGACACCAAATCGCGTATGGGCTGAAAGGTCCATCGCGGGTTCAAATCCCGCCCTACTCGCGGGCGTCGCTAGCGATGTTGCTGGAGCTGCGGCTTTCGCCGGGGCAGCGGGACCACCGTTTGCCTGCGCTCAGTCGGTGGCCTGTCGTGCTGAAGCGCATTTTCTACCGCAGCGGCGGCGCTGTCGGACTCGTCGGGTATCGTTGCTTCGGCCGGGACCAGTTGCATAACTTGGGAGCCACGCCGAGCAGGGTCACGAGCAACTCGGCTCCGTGGCCTCGCGGCAGTCAGCGCGACGACCGCCGCGGGCGAGCCGGGCAGCGCCGGGTTCAGATGCGCTCGCACCACGGACCAGGGCAGCGACCTGGCAGCAGGTCGGCCCGCCTTCGGGCACCGCAAGCCCTGCAGTTCCGCGACATCGAGGCCTTCGACGCGCCGACCATGCGTCGGTGATCATGTCGGTGGGCGACGAACCCGAGCGGACTTCCGGATCTGCACGTGACCGCGAACGGCGGGCAGACCTGGGCGCTCACGTTTCGTGAACTCCAGGAGCCGACCGCCTTCTGCGACTGCATGACCTTCTTCGACAGCCGCCGCGGCCTGGCGCCACGTCGGGATCCCGCCGGACGGCCTGCACGTCCGCGTGATCTGCCGCTACCGGCGGCGGCGGCGTCCACCTGGCACATCGCCGGGACTTGCAGATGCGGACAGCGCTTCCCGGCGGGTTCGCCCCTTCGCCGCTCGGTGGCCGGTGCATCACCTCCACGATCCACGGCCGCCGCGCCTGTGGTTCGGGACTTTGCACGGGCGGTGCAGCTCGAGGCCCGCGTCTTCCGCTCGGACGACGGCGGCGCGTCGTGGACGGTTGGCGTCCGCACCGATTACGCGAGCGGGCCGACGGCCGGGATCTTCGCGCTCGCCTTCCGGGGCCAGCAGCACGGGCTCGCCGTTGCGGCGGCGACTTCGCTCGGGGACGACCGCGTCGCCAGCGGACAACTTCGCGCGGACCGCGCGACGGAGGCGCGAGCTGGAGCCTGCTTCCCGCCGCGCCCGCCGGAGTACCGCTCGGGCGCGACGTAGGTCGGCGACGACACGGCGCTCGCGGTGGGGCCCTCCTGGGCCGGCGACGTGAGCACCGACGCCGGGCGCGACCTGGGAGCGACTCGGCGACGGGGCGGCCTCAGCACCGTCGACTGCGCGAGGCTGACCGCGTGCTGGGCCGCAGGCGCGAACGACGCGTGCATATCTCGTCAGGCCGCGCTGGCCGCCCGCGCCGCTGCGTCGATGGCCGCTGCCGCTGGGCTTCGTCACACTCGTCATTGATGCGGATCGGCGGGTACGGGTCGCGATCCACACGAGCCCGGACAAGGTGTTCTTCCCCGAAGGCCGGGCTGACGAAGGGCGACCTCGTCGCGCTACTACCTCGACGTCGCCGACTGCGCGCTGCCCCACCTCCGCCGCCGGCCGTTCCACATGAAGCGCTTCCCGAACGGCGTCGAGGGCGAGTTCTTCCACCAGAAGCGCGTGCCGCGACGCATCCGGACTACGTCGGCGAGCAGTTCGTGTCAGTTCCCGAGCGGGCACTGCACCGGTGTTCGCGGTCGTCGACAACGCGGCCGCGCTCGCGTGGGTGGTCAACCTCGGCTGCATCGAGCTGCACACCTGGCACTCGCGCGATGCGACGACATCGAGCGGCCCGACTACCTGCTGATCGACCTCGACCCGAGCGAGCGGCAGCCAGTGGAGCTACGTCCGCGAGATCGCGCTCGTCGTCAAGCGAGGTGATGGACGAGCTCGGCCTCGCGTCGTACCCGAAGACGTCCGGCGCGACCGGGCTGCACATCCTCGCGCCGATCAAGCCGGAGCTGCCGTTCCCGGAGGTGCGCCGCTTCGCGAAGGCGCTCGCCGAGGAGGTCGAGCGGCGCGTCGGCGACCAGGACGTCGCGACGACGACCTGGCGCGTGGCCGATCGGCGCGGCGTCTTCGTCGACTTCGGCCAGAACGCGCGCAGCCGTACGATCGCCTCGGCCTACTCGATTCGCCCTACCGCCGACGCGCCGCCTCGGCGCCGCTGGCGCTGGAAGGAGGTCGCTGCGCTCGGATCCGGCCAGATTCACGCTCCAGACGATGCCCAAGCGGGTCGACAAGGTCGGCGACCTCACCGCCGGGATGTGGCGGCGCAAGGTCAGCCTCCTGCCGCGCTTCGAGCAGCTCGAGCTTCCGCCCGGCGACCCGCGATCGGAGGGTCAAACGGAGCGCCCCTCGCCAGGCGCTGGGCCGAGCGACCAAGCGCGCTCTCGGACGCCAACGCTGAGCAGCGCTACGGCGGCGACGAGGACGCCGACTGCAGCCAGGGCCGGGAGGGGCCAGCCGATGCCGGAATCGACCGCTCGACTGGGCCCGAGCAGCGTCCGGCTCACGAGGCGTGAATGTCGTCGTGTCCACGAGCAGCTCCGGCTCCTTGTCGTCGCGGATCGCCAGCGTGCCCGCCATCACGGCTCACGCCGAGCCGGAGCCGCCAGAGGTACTGGCTGCCGGCGAGCGCGTCGCAGGTCGATGCAGCGCGCCGTGCGTCCGCTCGTATCCAGCGCGTGGACGAACGGCGTCCCGCCGGCGCCGTCGTAGAGCGTGTAGGCCCAGCGGCCGTCCGGGCTGACCGCGCGCGAGAGCGGTTTCGCGCATCTTCTCGCCCGCTCCTTTGGATCGACCACGGGCGCCGGAAGCAGGCGGCCGCGCCGGAGGTCGTAGGCGCGGACGAGGTAGCGCGTGGGGATCGTTCGCGGCTGGTTGTACTGGATCAGATAGAGCAGGCGGCCCTGCGGCGAGATCGCGTCGAAGCTGAAGTCGCCCTGGAGCCGGATGGTCGCCCTGGAAGCCAGTCCGCGGGCGCCCAGAACGAGCAGGGCCGTCCGCGCGCGGGGAAGTCGGTGCGCGGCGTGATCAGGACGAGCGTGCGTCCGTCGGCGGAGAGCCCATCGGCGGAGCCCGTCGTAGGCAACGGCCGGGATCGTGAACGTTCCCGGAAGCAGTCTCGAGCGGATGATCGTCGTCCGCCGTTGCGCCGGACGCGGGCGACGACCGTCCGCTCGGCCAGCCGGAATCGTGACGTAGCGGGCCGAGCCGAGCGGGCGTGACGACCCCGGTCGGACCGACGCGTCGACGCCTGCGACCGGCAACCCGTCGGCCCTCGCGCTCCCTGCGGCTACGACTGCCGCGGCGCCCACCGCGAGCATCACTGCGACTCGACCTGACATGACGTCCTCCCTTCGGCGCGACCCGTGCCGTAAGTACGCCGCCGGAGGACCGTTGAGGTCCGCTACCTGGCCAGCAGGCTTCTCGACGGTCGGGTCGCCCCGCCGCCGTTTTGCCGCGCACCTGTTCCCAGGTGCACTCCGCGGGCTCCTTGTCGGGCCGGTAGCGGAGGAAGCGCGTGCCGTGCCGGAAGCGGTTGCCCTCGAGCTTGTCGTAGCGGACCTCGCAGACGATCTCCGGCTTGACGGGGTTCCAGTCCAGCTCGCTTGCCCCGCGACCAGCGGCTCTGGCCGCCGGGGATGCGCTTGTCGCTCAGGTAGCCGGGGGCCTTCAGCTTCGGCAGCTCCTCCTCGAGCTGACGGCGCACCGGTGCCGGGAAGCCCGGAGCAGTGGCCGACGAAAGTCGAGCTCGCCGTCGTCGCCGTAGAGACCGAGCAGGAGCGTCGAGATGCGCCCCGTCCGCCTTCTCGCTCCAGCGGAAGCCGACGATCACGCAGTCCGCGGTGCGTGTACTGGCTTCACCTTGACCACACCGTCGCGCGACCCGGGCAGGTACGGCGACTCGAGCCGCTTGGCCACGACGCCGTCGAGCCCGGCCTGGCTCGAGGCGATCGAGCCATCGCTCCGCCTGCTTCGGGTCGCGCGTCGGCCGGGGAGAGCCGGAAGCGCTTGGCCTTGCGCTCCAGCTCGCGCCTGCCGCTTCTCGAGCGGGAGCTTAGTGCAGCGGCTCGCCCTTCCAGAGGAGGATGTCGAAGGCGACGAACTCGGCCGGGATCTCAGCCGAGAGCTTGCGGATCCGGCTCTCGGCGGGATGGAGTCGCAGCTGCATCGAGGTCGAAGTCGAGGCGCGCCCTTCTTCGCGATCACGATCTCTCCGTCGAGCGCGGAGTCCTGGGCAGGAGCGGCGCCGAGTCTCCTCGAGCTCCGGGAAGTACCGCAAGCAGCGGGCCGCCCGTTTCGCGACCAGAGTCGCAAGCTCGCCGCCGATAGTTCTCGAGGATGCCGCGGAAGCCGTCCCACTTCGGCTCGTACTGCCAGTCGCCGGTCGGCAGCTCGTCGACGAGCTCGGCCTCCATGCGGCGGGAACGGAGCTTGCGCGGCGGCACGGCGGCGCCAACGCTATCGCCGAGGGGAGTTCCGGGCTGGCGTGAAGGTCACGGACTCCGCGCGCAGAAACGCGTGCTCGAGATGGTGAGTCGGACTCAGCGGCTGCTCTGCGTGCTCGGCGCAGCGGCGCTTCTGCTGTGCGCAGGAGCCGGCGCGGCCTCGGGTCCCGGAGGCGTGCCACCGGAGACGAGGGCACGCGATCTCGGCCGGCGGCTCGCACAGCTGTGCGCTGGCGCGGGGTGGCCTCGTCGACTGCTGGGGCTCGAACGCTGCCGGCCAACTCGGCGACGGGACGAAGGCGGATCGGGCACTGCCGGTCGCAGTCGGCGGGCTCTCCCGCGTGAGCGCGGTCGCAGCCGGGGCTCGTTCACGTGCGCCCGAACGAGTAGCGGTGAGGTCGAGTGCTGGGGCGACGGCCAGAGCCCGCATCGTCGTCGCGAGCGGCGTTGCGGCAATCGCGGCGGGCGGGGCCACGCCTGTGGGCTCACGAGCGCGGGAGCCGTCGAGTGCTGGGGCGACAACCGGTACGGGCAGCTGGGCGACGGCACGAGGACCCGGCGCGCCTCTCCGGTGGCCGTCTCGGGCCTGTCCGGCGGCGTGATCGCCGTCACCGCCGGCGGAGGCCACACGTGCGCTCTCACGACCGCGGGCGCGGTCAAGTGCTGGGGCGAGAACGACTACGGCCAGCTGGGCGACGGCACGAACGCGAACCGCGCGCGTTCCCGCTCCCGTCTCCGGGCTCACGAGCGGCGTGACGGCGATCGCCGCGGGCGGCCAGCACACCTGCGCGCTCACGCGTCGCGGGGCGGTCAGGTGCTGGGGCGGAACCTCGCCGGGCAGCTCGGCGACGGGACGACGAAGACGCGCACCCGCCCGACCGCCCTTTCAGAGCTCGCACGCGGCGTGGCCGCGGTCGCCGCCGGCCGGAACCACACCTGCGCCCTCAGGCGGGCAGGTGGAGTCCTCTGCTGGGGTGACAACGGCTCGGGGCAGCTCGGCGACGGCAAGAAGGCCGATCGCCGATTGCCGGCCAAGGTCTCACGGCTCGCCCGCGGTGGCCGCGATCGCCGCTCGGCGGGAGCCACACCTGCGCGCTCATGAACGGGGGCCACGTCTACTGCATGGAGCCAGAACGGACACGGCCAGCTCGGCGACGGGACGAGGAAGCAGCGCCGCACCCGTGTCGCGGTGGTCGGCTTCGGCGCGGTTGTCTGCACGGTGCCGGCCGTGCTCGGAAAGACCTTCACGGCGGCGAAGACGGCGATGGTGCGCGCCCATTGCCGGGTTGGCACGCTCAGGCGAGTCGCGTCACGGAAGAAGCGGGACACCGTCCTCGCCGTGACCCCTCGGCCGGGAACCCGTCTGCTGAAGGGCGCGAGGGTCGGCTTGACCGTAAGCCGCGGTCACTAGGCGGCTCCGCTCTAAGCTCCTCCCGTGCGACGCGTCGCGGTCACCGGGCTTGGAGCCATCACGCCGGTTGGGAACACGGCGCCGGAGACCTGGCGAGCCGCGGTCGCCGGGGAGAGCGGGGTCGACTGGATCCGAGCCTTCGACGCGGACGGTCTCCCGGTACGAGTGGCCGCCGAGGTCAAGGACTTCGACGCGACGGGGCTCGCGTCGCCCAAGGAGCTGCGCCGCTTCGACCGCAACGTCGTGCTGGCGCTCGGTGCCGCCAAGGAAGCCGTCGCGGATTCCGGTCTGAACGGGTTCGACCCGATGAGGGTCGGGATCGTGTTCGGCTCGGCGATCGGCGGGCTGATCGGGATCGTCGAGCAGGCGGACACGTTGCGCGAGCGCGGGGCCGACCGCATCTCGCCGTACTTCATCCCCAGCGTGCTCGTCGACTCGGCGAGCGGCCAGCTCGCGATCTCACTCGGGATCCGCGGGCCCGAACTACGCGCCGGTCTCGGCCTGCGCGACCGGCTCGCACGCCGTCGGCGAGGGAGCCGAGATCATCCGCCGCGGCGACGCCGACGCCATCCTCGCCGGCGGCACGGAGGCCTGCATCCATCCGCTGATCCTCGCCGGCTTCACGCGCGATGAGCGGGCTCGCCGCCGAGGACGAGCACCCGCCGCGGGCCTCGCGGCCGTTCGACGCGACGCGGGCCGGCTTCGTGATGGGCGAGGGCGCGTGCGTGCTGGTGCTCGAGGAGCTCGAGGCGCGCCGCGCGCGCGGGGCGACGATCTACGCCGAGGTGCTCGGCTACGGCGCTTCGAACGACGCGTACCACATGGCCGCAGCCGGAGCCCGAGGCGATCGGCGTTGGCGACGATGATGCGAACGGCGCTCGAGCGGGCCGGGGTCGAGCCGGAGCGGGTCGGCTACATCAACGCGCACGGCACCTCGACGCCGCTCGGGCGACGCCGCCGAGACGAAGGCGATCAAGGACGTCTTCGGCGACCACGCCTACGAGCTCGCGGTCTCCTCGACGAAGTCGGTCATGGGCCACTGCTTCGGGGCGGCCGGCGCGATCGAGGCGATGATGTGCGTGCTCGCGATCCACGACGGGGTGCTGCCCGCCGACGATCAACTACGAGAACCCCGATCCGGCGTGCGACCTCGACTACGTGCCGAACGAGGCGCGGCGAAGCGGAGGTCGACGTGGCGCTCTCGAACGCGATGGGCCTCGGCGGCCACAACGCCTGCGTGCTCGTCGGCCGCGCCTCCGATTAAGGCTCGACGACCTCCGGGGTCAAGCTCGGCCAGCGAGTGCAGCACCACGTCGGCCCGCGCCAGCGCCGCCTCTCCCGGAGGGAAGTGGCGGTTCGGGATCGCGATCGACGCGCATCCCGGCCGCCTTGGCCGCGAGGATCCCGTTCTGCGGAGTCCTCGACCGCGGCCGCCTGCTCGGGGTCGACTCCGAGCCGCCGCGCCGCCTCGAGGTAGACGTCGGGTGCCGGCTTGCCGCGGGCGACCTCCTCCGACGAGACGGTGGCCGTGACAGTGCTCCGCGATGCCCATCAGCTCGAGCGCGAGGTCGATCAGCTCGCGGTTCGAGGACGAGGCGAGGCCGAGCGGCCAGCGGGCGGCGAGGCGCTCGACCGCCTCCCGCGCGCCCGGCATCGACCGGCAGGCGCTCGCGATAGCAGCCGAGCCATCCGCAGGACGACCTCGCGGTTGATCTCCTCGGGCGGCTCCGGGAGCGCCGATCACCTCGTGCATGTAGCGCGACCACTCGGGCGAGCTCATGCCCATCATGTCCCGCTGGGCGCTGCTCGTGCCAGCGGCCGCCGCGTTCTCGCGGCGAGCTGCTCGCGGGCCTCGTCCCAGAGCTGCTCGGAGTCGAGCAGGAGGCCGTCGAGGTCGAAGACGACGGCTTCGATCACAGGGCGAGGTAGCTCTGGCCGTGGAAGACGAGCGGCCGTGCTTCCGGCCCGGGCTCGGCGCTCTCGACCTCGCCGACGAAGAACGTGTGGTCGCCGGTTGGATGCTCGCCGCGGCTGCGGCAGCGCAGCCAGCCGACCGCGCTCGTCGAGCTGCGGCGGCCCGTCGGCGTCGCGGAGGGGATGCCGCTCCCAGAGCGCGATCGGCGGGACGCCGCGCGCGAAGTGCTGCGCCAGCGACTCCTGACCCTCGGCCAGCATGCTCACGGCGAACTCGTCGGAGCCGCGCAGGAGCTCGTGGAGCGCGGCGTCTCGGCGGATCGCGACGCCGACAAGCGGCGGCTCGAGCGAAAGCGAGACGAGCGACGCGACGGTCAGCCCGACGCGCTCGCCGTCGAGATCGACGGTGACGACGGCGACGCCGGCCGGAAATCGACCCATGACCGCGCGAAGCTCGTCGCCGCTGACCACGCGGGCGATCATACGAGCGTCAATGAGCGGCGCACTTGCGATCGCCGCCGCGGATCGCGTCGAGCTTCGCGTTCATCGCCCGCTCCAGCCGCACGTCGGCCGAATTGCGCGGGTTGTACTTGTGGAGCCCGGGGCCCTGCCAGAGCAGGTCCGGCGTGACGCCCGGCCCGGTGACGGTGATGCGGTACAGGTCGCCGACGCCCGGCCCGCGCTTCCGGTTAGGCGTGTTCGGCGGGTGGGCGTAGTAGCCCCCGGTGTACGGGTTCATCGGCACGAAGCCGTGACAGAACACACCGGCTGCGCCGTGCGACACGATCGCCGACTGCGCCGCCAGCCCGCGCCGTACACCGAGTTGTGCGTGTCGATGTAGACGATGCGCCCGTAGCCGTCGGTCGGAGCGCCTGCGGTGGTCGTGCCGAAGCCGCGGACCCCGGCGCCGAGATACGTGTAGCGCCCGAACACCTCCTGGTAGTGGTAGCCGGAGAGCCAGTCGGTGTACACCTCGAGCTGGGCGAGCTAGGCCCGCGCCAGTGCGAGAGGTGCAGCCACCACTGGCTCATGCAGCGGCAGCCAGGGGGCGAAGCCGAGATTCGGGAGCCGGGTCTCGCCAGCTCTGCAGCGCCCAGTACGACCCGTCGGGCGCCTTGCAGCCGGCCACGAACCACGCGAGCGCCGGGCCGTCGTAGGGACGGCACGCGTTGTTGAAGGTCTTCCAGATCGCGCGGCGGTACTTGCCCCAGCCGCCGGCGTAGTCGAGGCTGGAACTTGACCTGCGGCAGGCCGCTCGGCGAGGCCGGCTCGGACCCGCGCGTCGATCGCGCCCCAGGCGAGCAGACGCCGCACCCGGCCGTTGTCGCGGTAGGTGACGAGCGCCTGTCCGCGATTGTCGACGGCGAGCTGGATCCGGGAGGCGTTGCTCGCGATGATCTTGGACGCGCTTGCGGGCCCTGCGGCCCCTAGCACGCACAAGAGCACGCAAAGCAACACCTTGAGACGTGTCCTATCCTGGCCCATAGGAACGGGGGTGCTTAGCCAGAGAGTACAGCCGGTCGCGGCTATGTCAACCAGGCCGCTAGTGCTTGCGGCACTTCGGCCAGCTGCCGCGGATCGCGTCCAGCGTGGCGTTCATCTGGCTCTCGAGCGACACGTCGGACGGGTTGTTGCGATTGAACGGGTGGAGGCCAGGCGCCCTGCCACATCACGTCGGGCGTGACGCCGGGCCCCGCGGCCGTGATGCGGTACATGCTCGCCGGTCCCCGGCCCGACGCTTGCGGTTCGGGGTCGCAGCGCGGATGCGCGTAGCCGCCGACGCACGGGTTCCGCGCGGTAGAAGCCGTAGCAGAACATCCCGGGCGGCCCGTGCGAGACGAACGAGTTCTCGCGCAGCCAGCCCGTGCCGTAGGCCGAGTTGTACGTGTCCAGGTAACAGCAGCCGGCCGTAGTTGTCGGTCGGCGCGCCCGACGTCGGTCGTGCCGAAGCCGCGCACGCCCTGCGCCCTTGTAGGTGTACTGGCCGAAGACCTCCTGGAAGCGGCCGCCGTAGATCCAGTCCGTGTAGACGTCGAGCTGCGCGAGCAGCCCCGTCCAGTGCGAGAGGTGCAGCCACCAGGTCCGCTGCTGGCCTGAGCCACGGGCGCGAACCCGAGGTCCGGCAGCGCCGTCTGCCAGCTCTGCAGCGCCCAGTAGGAGCCGTTCGACGCCTTGCACGCCGGTCGACGAACCACGCGAGCTCGGGCCCGTCGTAGGCGCGGCACGCGTTCTTGAAGGTGCTTCCAGATCGAGCTTGCCGGTGCTTCCAGCCGCCGGAGTAGTCGAGCTTGAACTCGACCTGCCGGATCTTCGACGAGCGTCGCGGGCCGTGGCCGCGCGTTGACCGCGCCCCAGGCGAGGAGGTGCGTGACCCTGCCGCGCACCGAGTACGTGACCATCGCCGTTCCCTTCGCGTTGACGCGCGAGCTTGATGCTGGAGGCGTTGCGCGCGATCAGCTGCGAGGCGCTCGGCCGGCGCGGCAGCGCGAGCGCGACGCGCGGAGCGCGCAGGACACGACGAAGGTCACCAACCGGCCGCATTCATGACGGTCCATCGGAACGCGCCGGAGCGCGCTCCGCCCTCGTTCGAGGACTAGACCAGGAAGCGAGCCGCTCGGCGTCGACGGCGCTCGTCAGGCACCGGCGACCTCGAGCGGAAGGCTCAGGAAGACGTCGACGACGGCCGGGTCGAACTGCGTGCCGGCGCCCTCGCGCAGCCGCCGGCAACGCCTCGTCGACGCCCAGGCGCTTGCGGTAGGGCCGGTCGGTCGTCATCGCGTGGAAGGCGTCGCAGACGAGGATGATCCGGACTCGAGCGGGATCGTCCTCGCCGGCCTTCCCGTCCGGATAGCCGGCGCCGTCCCAGCGCTCGTGGCAGCTCCGCACGATCGTGCGCACCTCGGCGAGCCGGTCGATCGGCTCGAGGATCCGCTCGCCGAGCTCGGGGTGCATCTCGATGATCTTGCGCTCTTCTTCCGTGTGAGCGGCCCCGGCTTGAGCAGGATGCTCGTCGGGATCCCGATCTTGCCGATGTCGTGGAAGAGCGCGCCGAGCTCGAGCCGCTTCAGCGTCGTGCCGGTCGAAGCCCAGCGTCTCGCCGACGCGTGAGCGCCATGTCGGTGATCCAGCGCGTGTGCGACGAGGTGTACTCGTCGTTGGCCTCGAGCGCGTTGGCCAGCGCCTCGACGGTCGAGACGAACGTGTCCTCGAGGCTCTCGAAGCTGCGCGCGCGCTCGAGCGCAACAGCGGCCTGGTACGAGATGCCGCCGAGCAGGCGCAGGACCTCCTCCACCGTGTGCTCGCTGTCGGTGGTCGGCTCGCGCACCGCTGATGAAGCCCTCGAGCGTGCCGTCTGTTGCAGAGAGGCGCGAGGGCGAGGTCGGGCCAGGTCAGACCCTCCGCAGGCGGCATGGCTGCCGTCGCCTCTCGGCGGCGACAGCAGGAACGGCATGGTCAGGTCGCCGACGATCGCCGCGCACGACGCCGCCGGGGAGCACGACGTCGAGCATCGGCCGCAGCGTCGGGCAGGGCGTCGTAGTCCGAGTGCGCGGTGATGCGGAAGTCGCCGTTCTCGAGCGGGAGCCAGAGCGCGCAGTCCTTGCCGCCGAGGATCTGCGAGGCGGCCCGCACGGTCTCGCGGCCGATCTCGTCCGGGGTCGCGGCCTCGGAGATCGCGCCCGTGAACTCGAGCAGCGCCTTCAGGTGGTCGGCCTCGCGCCGCTGGGCCTCGTAGAGGCGCGCGTTCTCGAGCGCGACCGACGCATGGCCGGCGAGCACCTCCAGCAGGCGCACGTCGTCCTTGTCGAACTGGCCGACGCCGAGCTTCGAGATCACGATCACGCCGATCACGCGGCGTGCCGTAGCAGAGCGGCACGGCGATCGAGCGACTCCTCGATCATGTGCGTCCCGGGGATCATCACCGCGTACTCGCACTCGAGCGTGTTGTCGACGAGCTGCGGCTCGGCAGTCTCGGCGCCGCGCGCCGGTGATGCCCTCGCCGATCTGCGTGCGCGGCAGGTCGACGCGCTCGCCGCTCGCGCGAGACCAGCTCGCCGCGGAACGCGATCGGCACGACCTCGTCGCCCTCGATCACCGAGACGCGGCAGTTGTGGTAGTCGATCAGGAGCCGGAGCTCGTCCGCGATCACCGCGCCGATCCGGCGCACGTCGTTGAGCCGGTTGAGCTTCCCGGCCAGGCTCTGCAGCATCTTCAGGTGCGCGATCGAGCGCACGTCGCGGCCGGCTGGCCGGCATGCCGTCGGGCCGCTCGGTCGGACTGCTCGTCGAAGAGCACGATCTGGTTCTTGCCGCGCGCCTTGGCCGTCATCATCGCGGCCTCGGCGCAGGCCACCAGCTCGCGCGGGTTCATCGCGTGCTCGGGGCCCTGCGAGATCGCCGACCGAGATGGTGATCTTGCCCGGCCGGGCCGAACTCGACCTCCGCGAGCGTGTCGGTCAGCCGCCGCGCCGAGCGTGAGCGCGTCGCCCGCGTCGCCGCTCGGCATGATCACGCCGAACTCCTCGCCGCCGAGGCGGCAGACGACATCGGAGCCGCGCAGCGCGACGCGCAGCAGGTCGGCCAGCTCGGTCAGCACCTGGTCGCCTGAGCCGTGGCCGTAGACGTCGTTGACGCGCTTGAAGTCGTCGATGTCGAGCATCAGCACCGCGACCGCGTCACGCGCGCGGCTCGCGCGCGTGAGCTCGGCCCGCAGGCGCTCGTGGAAATAGCGGTGGTTGTAGAGGCCGGTCAGCGAGTCGGTCTGCGCCTGGTACTCGAGCCGCGCCCGGATCTGCGCGTTGTCGAGCGCGAGCGCGGCGGCATCGGCGAAACGGGTCGTCAGCTCGAACTCCTCGTCGCTGAAGCTGGCGTCCTCGCCGAGCCGGTAGATGTTGAGCACGCCCTTGACCACGTCGCGGGCGATCAGCGGGACGGTGATCAGCGCTTCGGCCTCGTCGTCGGGCGTTCCGGGGACGGTCTTCGTGCGCGGATCGAGGTGCGCCTGGTTCGTCCGTACCGGCTCGCGGTGGAAGCGCAGCCCAGCCGGTGATCCCCTCTCCGAACAGCGAGCGGCTGTTCATGATCTTCTCCGCCCACTTGTCGCGGGCGAGCACCGGGATCAGGATCGTCTGCGGCCTCGTCTGCCTGGTAGATCGAGAGCGTGTCGTGCGGCATGAGCTCGGCGAGCGTGTCCGCGATCCGCTCGAGCAGGTTGTCCAGGCTCTGCTCGGAGAGGATGTCGTGGAAGACATCGGCGAGCTGCCGGTAGGACTGCACGAGCGTTTCCGAGCGTGGGGCTTCGGGGTCGCGTGACCGGCGTCCAAGGCTCGCGCAGGGGCCACAGCCGCGAAGAGGTGCCGCACGGCCATAGTCTTCCGCGCTTTCGCTGTCGAAAGGATCCCCGGAAAGGGGAATCTGCTGTTCCGCCTACATCAGCAGATACGCCGCGACCGAGGCCGTCAGGATCGCCAGTCCGCCGAATGCGAGGTCCCGGCGAGGAAACGCTAGAAGCGAGGCGGCGAGTGGGTTTCGGGCAGCGCCGGCCGGCAACGCACCGAGTGCCAGGAGCGACGATCGCGAGCGCCACGAGGCCCATGGCGAGGACCGGGAGCTTGCGCACGCTCGGTGTCAGCGCTCCGGTCGAGAGGCCGCCGCCACGTGGGAGGCGGCGCGTGGCGTGAGGTACGAGAAGCGGACGGCCTTCGTCTGTCCCGCCGCCGGCGCGCGGCTCGGTGCGGCAGGTGTCGCGGCCGCTCGCCCGCGGGGTCGTTCGCTGAGGGCGTGACCGCACTCGATGCGGCGTCTGCGGTCTCTCGCGCACGCGCCGGAACGTGACGGTCGGTGTCGTCCCGGAAGCTGCGGGCGGCTCGGGCGGCGGTGGAGTCGAGCTGCTGCGCAGCGGGAGGGGGAGGTGGTGCCGGGGCCGCAGGTGGAGGCGCTCCGGGCGGAGGAGGCGCCGGCGGGGCGGGGAGCCGGTGGCGGGGGAGGCGCGGGCGGGGCCGGGGGCGCGGGTGGTGGCGGCGGCGCGGGCGGTGCCACCGTCGTGATCGGCACCGAGACCGGCAGCGTCGGCAGGGTGATCGTCGGCAGCGGGATCCCGGCGCCTCCCAGCGAGGCGCCGGCCCAGAGACCGCCGAGCCCGCAGGCGAGGAACGCGAGAAAGCGCACCACACCTGGTAAACCGCCGAGCAGCCGAATCGGTTCCGCTTCGCCTGTGCCGGTTAACTCGGCGTAAAGATTCCGCCGAGGATCGTGACAGGGGAATCCTTCCGCTACCTTGGGGTCCGCCAGAGTTTGTGCGACCCGGAAGGACTGCTTCGTGCCCACCCTCCTCGACAACCGAATCACGATCGTCGTCGGCGCGTTCGCGGCGGCCTGGCTGCTCTCGCGCGCGAGCGCGGAGGTCGCCCGGCGCGTGCTCGTCTGGCACGACCGGCGACACGTGGACAACGATCCGGGCGAGACGGCCAAGTTCACCGACGTCAAGCGCCAGGAGACCCTCGTGGCGCTGATTCGAACCGGAATCGCGTACTGCGGGTTCGTCGCCGCCGCGGTGCTGACGCTGGCGGAGCTGATCGGCGGAGTCGACCGGCTGACCGCGATCGCGGGCGCCTCGTTCCTGCTGATCCTCGTCGGCTTCGCGGTCCAGCGCGTCCTGACCGACATCATCGCCGGCTTCGCCATGTTCGCCGAGCGCTGGTACGCGGTCGGCGACACCGTCGCCGTCTCCGGGCTCGAGGTGCAGGGAGTGGTCGAGGACCGTCTCCCTTCGGCGCACGCAGCTGCGCACGCTCGACGGCGAGGCCATCCATATCCACAACTCCCAGATCCCGGCGGTGAAGGTGCTGCCGCGCGGGTGAAGGAGCTCGCGGTGGAGCTCTTCGTCTCCGACCGCGAGCGCGCGTGAACAGCTCATCACCTGGGTTGCGGCAATGCTGCCGGAGTGGCCCGACGACGCTCGTCCGGAGGCCGTGGATCGAGAGCGTCGACGAGTTCTCCGGAGTCGGTTGTCAGGATCGCCGTACGCGCGACCACCGCACCCGGCCGCGAATGGCTGGTCGACAGCTTCTTCTGCGACCTGCTCAAGGAGAGCGCGCCGAGGAGGGCCTGATCGTGCACGGCCCGGTCGTTCTCTCCGTCGACGAGAGCGCTACCCGCAGCTTCGCCCGCGCGAGCGCCGCGATGCGCTGGCAGGACGACGCGCCGCTCTTCCGACCCAGTAGAGCTCCAGAAAGAGAAAGGGCCGCGATGTGCGGCCCTTTGCTACGAAGATGTCCTCTAGGCCCTAGCGGAACCCGAGGAATCCGAGCAGGGCCAGCACGAGGACGACAATCAAGATGATCCAGAGAATCGACATCGATGCCTCCTTTCTTGGGTCAGGGCTACAACGGCGAGAGGGTCGAACCGGTTGCGGGTTGACCTGAAAACCGTGCAACCATCGCGATAACCGGCGCGAGGACGCTAGAGTCGGCGTCGATGGCCAAGATCTCGGCGCAGGAGCTCGCCGGAGCTCGTTCCATGCTCGCTCGACTACGTTCGCCGGCTCGAGGGTCTCGGGATCCTCAGGAAGCCGACGGCGACGACGGAGGGTTTCCGCCGTCGGACGTCCACGTCGTTCGCCTGATGGCGGCGTTCGAGGAAGCAGGGATCGCGCTCGAGGACGTCGCGCGGGGCGTGTCCGGCGGAGCTCTCTCCTTTCCGCTGGGCATGTTCATGCCCGACCCGGTCGGCATGACCGAGACCTACGCCGGCCTTGCTGCGCGGGTCGGGCGCTCCACCGACCTCCTGCGGCGTCTGAGCCGCGAGCTCGGCCTTGCCGCCGCCCTCCGACGACCGGGTCCGCGCGGAAGACGCGGAGATCCTGTCGCTCATCGTCACGCAGCTCGATCTCGCCGACGACGAGGAGCTCTCGCGCTTCGCCAGGCTCTACGGCGGCAGCGTGCAGCGACTGGTCGCCTCAGGTCTCCAGTTCTTCGATCTCGCGGTCCGCCAGCGGGTCAGGGACTATCGAGCTCTCGGACGAGGAGAGGGACGCCCTCGTCTATCAGAAGGCGCGCCGGGTACACCGAGCTCGTCAGAACCCTCGTGCCGTGGCTCCAGACGCGGCACCGGGAGCACGCCGTGCTCGAGTACATCGTCGGCGTCACGGAAGGCTTCATGGAGGAAAGAGGAATCACGCCTCCGCAGCAGCGGCAGCCTCCGCGATCGCGTTCCTCGACCTCACCGGGTACACGGCGCTGGCCGAAGACCAGAGGAGATCAGGCCGCGGCACCCTGGCGGCGGATCTCGCGAGCGTCGTGCAGGCGGCGGCGCAGGCACACGGGGAAACCCGTGAAGTGGCTGGGAGACGGTGTCATGTTCCACTTCGCCGACCCGGGCAGAGCCTATCCTCAGCGGCCTCGACCTCGTCGAGCAGACCGAGAAGGCGAATCTCGGTCCCGGCCCGATCGGGATCAACGCCGGCGCGGTGATCGCCCCAGGAGGGCGACTACTTCGGGAGGACGGTGCAACATCGCCGCCAGGATCGCCGACTACGCGCGGCCGCACGGAGTCCTGGTGAGCGAAGAGGCGAGGGAAGCGCCGGCTTGACCGAGGTCGACTTCGAGCTGATCGGCGACGTGCCCCTCAAGGAGTCTCGAGCTCGGTGCGGCTACACGCAGGCGACGCGCGCGCCGACTTGAGCCGGGTCTACGCGGTGACGTTTCCCCGGCAGCGTCCGGTCCTCGAGGACGAGACGATCCGGCTCGTGCCGCTCACGTCCGACCACGAGCCCGGCGTTGCCGCACTCGTCGCAGGACGAGGGCGTGCGGCGAGTACACCCGCGTTCGACGAAGCCGAGTGCCGGAGTTTGCCGGCGAGTGGCTGGCGAGGTACGAGGAAGGTTGGCCGTGAGCGGGTCGCGCGCAGGATTTGCGATCGAGACCCACGACGGCGAGTTCCTCGGGCTCCGGGCTCTTCGTCGATCGATCGAGAGCGAGGGTCGGCAGGGCGAGATCGGCTATGTGGTCGGCCCGGCCGCGCGCGCGGCGCGGCGTCGCCACCGGACGCTCCGGCTGCTCACCGACTGGAGCTTCACCGGCGCTCGGGCCGGAGCGGATCGAGCTCTGGATCGACGTGACCAACGCGGGGCTCGGAGCGCGTGGCCGAGCGCGTTGGGTACGTGCACGAGGGCGTGCTGCGCTCCTACTGGTTCAAGGAGGACATCCGGCGCGATTTCGGGATCTGGTCGCGGCTTCTCGGCGACGCGTGACGCGCGCCGCGTGCCGGCCGCGCACCCTTCTCGGCCCGTTAGGTTGCCGCCCTGATGCGCATCATCTGGACGTTCGTCGGTGTCGTCGCCCTCGTCACGGCCGCCGCCGGAGCGGCCCACTACGGGGCGCGCCCGCCCTGCTGACCTTCGTGCTGGCAACGCCGTCGCCCTCGCCGGACTGGCCTGGATCGTCTCCTTCGCGACCGAGCAGGTCGGCGAGCGCTTCGGCCCTGCGGTCACGGGCGTGCTCCAGTCGACGCTCGGAAACCTGCCCGAGTTCTTCATCGTCATCTTCGCGCTGTCGGCCGGCGAGATCGTGGTCGCGCGGACGCTCGATCATCGGCTCGATCTTCGCGAACGCACTGCTCGTGCTCGGGCTGGTGATCATCGCCGGGTGCAGCAGCAGCGCCGACGGCGTGATGCGCTTCCAGGCGCGTCTTCCCAAGGACAACGCGACGCTGATGCTGCTGGCCAGCTTCCTGATCGTGATCCTCGGCATCTCCGCCGCGAGCGGCGACAGAGCTTCAGAGTCACGTCGAGGCGATCTCGATCGTCGGCGCGATCGCTCTGCTCGTCACCTACGTGGTCTGGCTGGCCGACTACCTCCGCTCCGACCAGGCTCAGGAACCTTCGCGCAGGCGACCCCTCGAATCTCGCTGCGCTGTCGCGGTCGTTCTGCTCGACGTCGCCGGCGTCGGAGCCGCGGCGTTCGTCTCCGACTGGTTCGTCGACGGCGCTGACGCCGGCGATGGCGCGATCGGAGTGCCGAAGGCGTTCGCCGGTCTCGTCATCGTGGCGATCGCGGGCAACGCGGTCGAGAATACGGCCGGCGTCGTGCTCGCGCTGCAAGGGGCGAGCCGGATCTCGCCATCTCGGTCGTGAAGAACTCCGTCGCCCAGGTCACCGCCTTCCTGTTCCCGGCGCTGGTGCTCACCTCGCTGCTGTTCCGCGACGCCGCTCACATTCGCGCTCGCTCCCGTCTACATCGGCGCCCTGCTCTTGACCGCGCTCGCGCTCTGGCAGATCACGGGCGACGGCGAGGACCACCAGGTTCGAGGAGTGGCGCTGATCGCCCTCTACGTGATCCTGGCGGTCTTGACCTTCTTCGAGTAGCAAGCGCCGATGCGCCGGTTGCCGTTTGTGGCGGCAGGGTGCTAGTTTGGTTTCACACAAGCGTGGGCGAGTGGGTCCACGCAGGGCGGCTTCGGCTCGGCGTTGACTTCACCGTGTCGACTCGGGGCTGGGTCGTACGGGCAGCGCGTCGGGGCTCTGGGGAGAGGAGTCGAAGCCGCGCTCTCTTCAGGCACGCCGCCCCCGTGCGGGTCCGGCTTCCCGATCAGCGGCAGGGGGTGGGATTCGGGCCCACGGGTGAGCCTTTCGGGCCGCCAGCGGTTTTAAGTTCGGCCAGGTCGAAACTTTCAATAGCCAGGCGGCCCTGGGGCCGCGTTGCACGCCATCCTGCGCCAGGTCATAGCCCGCTCAGTGCTTCTCGAGCAGGGCAGCCGCCTCAATCCTCCTGACCGGGCATCGAACTGGGCCGGCAGTCAGCGTCATCATTGATCGAGCGTGGCTTTACATGAAGGTCGAGGAAATATCGCGTTACGCCTGCGGCGATCATCAGCAGGCAGGTATGCGCTCGTGCAGTCAATCGACTCGAGGAGCTCGGCCGTCTTCCGGTTGAAGCTTCGCCAGAGCGCGCGCCAGTAGTCGAGCGGGGCGCTGCTGTCGCGGCCGAGCAGGCCGCCGACGCGGCCGCTGCAGGCGGTGCTCGAGCAGGAAGCCGCGGAACACGCACGTTCGTCAGGACCCGCCGCTGCGCCTTCACGACTTCGGTGCCACATAGACGCGCCTTCGGGTCTAGGCACGCTCGACGTGGATCAGGCCCAGCGATCAGATCGACGATTCTCCCAGCGAGAGCGCCATCAGCTCGCCGCGACGCAGGCCGCTGTAGAGCGCACGCCACAGCGCCCGCTCGTCTTCCGGTAGGCGGCGGTTGGCGACGCCTCCTCGGCGAGAATCCGCTCGCGGAAAACCGCGCCTACGAGGCAACGCCTTTATGGCAGGGGTTGAAGGCCGCACCTGTGTTCGGGCGCGTCGCGGAAGACGGCGACTCGCAGAGGCATGATCATCGTTCCAGATCGTTGACGGGTCGGCTTCGTCGACGGCGGCGGTCAGACGAACGCGCGCACATCGCGGCGATCTCGGAAGGCGGAGCCACCTCGGGCTCGAACGCTGCCGGGTGCGCATGGCCACTTCAGCCGGCCAGCGCTGAGGGTTTATGGCGCTCGCCGGGCAAGTTGTATTCCCTCGAGGAACGCCGGCACCAACGCTACCCGCCTCGTGCAGCGTCACGTAGGCTCCACGGCAGGCGCTGATACCAGCAGGACGACGGGCTATGGGCACGTGGTGGCCCGCCGACGGGCCACCACGGCGGCACTATAAGACGGTAGCAAGGGCGGCGCTGCGGTTCCTCGACCTCGAGGCGGCCGCGCACGTGACCCGCGTACATCTATAGCGGGAGTGCGGCAGGTCGTCGAATTTTTGAGCTGGCTTCGCCGCAGCCGGCGCGTCCGGTCGGCACCGATGAACTCGACTGCGCCTCGCGTCGAGCTACGCCTGGGGGCGCTGGCGAACCACTACCGGAGGCGCGCCGCATGTATGGAGAGGCGATCGCCAAATGGCACGACCGCCGGCACGTCCGCGCCTGGGAGCGCAAGCAGCGATCGACCGCGGCCGTGGCGCTGAACTGCCCGCAGACAACCGGGCGGAGGCGGCGGGTGGCGCCAGCTGCGCCGGCGTCGATCCGGACGATCCGCGGCGGCGAGCTCGGTACGCGGACTTCTCAGACGACGGGAACGCACCACGGTCTCTTGGCAGGCGCTCGCGGCAGCGCAAAGCCCAATCGCGGATGGCTCACGGACGCTGCGGAGCTGCTCGCTGAGCCACGACCTGGCCCGACGCTTGGCTAATCGAAGGCCTGATCGTCAGGGCCTCGCTCGTGGCGTGCGGCCCGGTCGCTGGAAGACGCACCACAAAAGTCGCCACGCGCTGCGCATATGGCCACTCGCGATCACCGGAGGCCGACGGCGCTCATTCGAGATCACTTGAGCCACAGCCCCAGCGTCATCTTCTGCAACGAAGGCGGGCGCGCTGCGCTGTGGCGACGTCTCGTGACGCCTGCGCTGCGATCGACTCGGAAGCGGCGGCTGGTGGCAAACGCGAGTCAAGCTCGACGACCCGGGGCTGGCAGGACGAACTCGGCGATCGGGCTGAAGGCACGACCGCAGCTTTGGCTGAGGCTCGACCCGCTGGCTCGGATGGTACCAGCACACCCGACGAGAACGCGCAGACCGAGATGGGCGCGCTGATCAGGTAAATCCGCCACTGCCGGGAGAGCGGCGCTGCCGTGGGCTTCGTCCACCACACGGGACACCTCGGCGCGCATGCGCCTTACGGGCTCCGACCTCAGGCGTCTGGGAGAGCCGTCTCACCTGGACCCCGGGACGAGCAGCATCGTGGCCTCGAGCAATCGAGAGGCAGAGGCCGAACTCCGATCAGCTACCGGATCGCCTGGGACGGTGACGTCCGCTCGATGCGCTTTGCAGGCTCGTCAGGAGGGCGCGGGCCCGGCACGACCAGAGCCGCACCTTCGCGAGGCACGGTCAGGACGACCGACGAGGTGCACGCAAAGTCGTACGCGCTGGAGCGTCAAAAGCTGGCGCTGGAAGAACTAGAGGCCGGGACGATCTTTCCGTGGCCCGTCAGGACGACGGATAAGCGGGACGATCTATCTCGACCGGGGTCTGGAATCTCACACTAGTCAAGCGGGGTTGTGGCCCATCCTGGAAGACTGGGACGACCAGGACGACCCACGCCGGCGCTACCGTGGCTCGTCACTGCCCGAACGTTAAGAGAGGTGGCGGGGCGTGGCGACGCGGACAACTACCCAGCTGTGTCTGACAGGGCCTCCTCGGCGATGGGGTCTGAGACCTTCTGACCGTCGCGCGCATCAGGCAGTCGCGCGCACCTCAGCAGGCGCGAGGAAAACCACTCGCGCTCTCGCGCCGATCGAGAAAGGGCGACCGCGGGGGCGAGCTCAGCTGAGCGGCAGCGAGCTGCTCGATCGGGCTGGCGCTCTCAAATCACCCGAGGCGGCGAGGCGCTCCGGCGTCTCCCCCGACTTCTTCGCCGGCATCGCCGCCGAGCTGGATCGTGCGCCGAGACCAGCGCAAGCGATCGCGCTGTCCGCGGGCTGTGAGGCTGGCTCGATGGCAGCGCTGCTCAGCACTCGAGGAGTTCCATTGAGCTGGCGCAGGACTGGCGCACCTCTTCATTTTGCAGGGGTTTCTCGTGTCGTCCACCGGTTACACAAACCGGTGCGGAAGCAGCCAGCGCACGACCTCGCGACGATCGCGACCACGGCAGGCTCGACTCAGGTCGCCAGGGGTGGGGCCAGGTCATGGTCGGGCGCCGGCAGAATTACAGCCGGCCGAATGAGGATCTCCATATCGCGTAACCACCCTCTTCGCGAGGCGCGCGCCCGAGTCCATCCGACCCGCTCCGGATACTCTCCCAACAGCGGCTCTGTGGCGCAATAAGCCAG
>ERZ1370068.2901-contig-2030_pt1 | contig 22952 bp, 22 predicted proteins | sample MGYA00561227_ERZ1370068 | MGnify/ENA primary metagenome ERZ1370068 (study PRJEB38410, sample SAMEA6850437) | metagenome | study: Metagenomic assessment of the ecological functions of the soil: analysis of the soil microbiota associated with the...
GGTGTACTTCGTTCGAGTTGTGTGCTCCCGGCTGACCAGAATGGCTCGCCGGCTCGCTCTCGGCGTGATGCCGGCGCACTGTCGTCTATCGAAGGTCGATGCCAGCCGGCCGGTTTCTCGGCGCGCTGGCTGAAGCAGATCCTGCGCCTGCAGCTCGATTTCGAAGGCGCCAATCGGCGGCAGCCTGGGCATGGCCGGGGCGCGTCGCGTCGGCGGCGTCGAGGTCAGCTACGCCGAGGCGGCGGCTGCTGGCGCTCGCGGCCGGCTGCGACGCTGGTGCTGCTCTGCAACCAGTCGCTGGGCGGCGGCATAAAGGTCGACGAGCTGCTCCAGGGGCTGTTGCGGGGCCGGGGCCGATGGCCACTGGCGGCCCGATCAGTGAACGATCAATCGCCTCGGCCTGCCGCAGACCAATGCCGGGCTGGCCTGGGACGAGCTGATGCACTGCGCCGACCACCACTGGCGCTGCGCGCTCGAGCGCTTGCCCTGAAACAGAAGTGACCCGGCGCTGCCCAGCCGCCGGGCCGGTTGAACCAGCGCCCTGGTCGCTCAGGCGTTCGGCGCGCTGGTTCTCAGGCAACGGGCGAACCTGCGACAGGTCCTTCTTGGTCTCCTGTTGCTTTGGCGGACCCTCGTCTCAACGCGACCTTTACGGATCTCCCGCGCGGCACGTCACGTCGGCGTAACATCGCTGCCATCGCTGCCTGCGCGGCGCGGATCTTCTCCGTATCCGAGTTCACCCACTGCAGGCCGGCGTTGCGCGGTACGGCGTGAGCGAGTCGACCGGCAGCACTGGTCGACCGCGGCGAGCGGGATAGCGGCATCGGCTCGGCCGGTCGGCGGCGTGAACGCCACTGGCTCGGCGCGACCTGCGCCAGGCGCGTCAGCTCGGCGCCAGGTTGCCTTCCTCGCGTTGTGCGAAGGGGGCATCGGCGCCGGCTCCTGCGCAACCGGCTCGAACGAAGCCCGCTCGGCGAGCAAATTTTGGCTCGGTGCGCTCCCCTGGGCTTGCCACGTATCAGGCGGCGTCGCGGAGCACGTTCCCGGCTCGCGCCTGCAGTTCGCCCTCGGCGCTCACGCCTTCGCGCGCGGGCCGCGATCCCAGCCCCGCATGGCCCGCCACGACGGCATGGCTGCGAACCCTCGCCCATCCCTCTTGGGCATGCCGCCCTCTTCGGTTCGCGCTTCGCCGGATTCGATCGCGCCCAGGCGCCGTTGGCCTCGAAGCCTTCGACCAGCTCGTCGCGCGCGGTGCGTTCGCCATCCTGCCGCCTGCGTCTCCGCCGGTCGTGCTGCCGACGGCTGCATCGTCGCGATCACGACCGCGACCGCCGCGGCGCGATTGCACGCCGCCGTCCGCCCTGGCGCTCGCTGCCCCTCAGTGCCTTCGCCGCTCTGCAGGCTCGGCGTGCCGTCGCCCGGCAAAGTCATCTGACGAGGACTGGGGCGCAATGCCTTCTGCGCCATGCGGCGTCTCGACCGCTTCGCCGTTCTGGCCGGCGCGATCGCCACCGCGACCCGCCCGCGACGATCGTCGCCGCCACGCCCGTCCTGACGCGGTTCGCCACGTTGGCCGCCACGCTCAGCGCGTTCGCCACGCTCGCCACGACCCGCACGCGGCTCCGGCCACCTCGCGCGGCTCGCGGCCTTCGCGGGCTCGCGCCTTCCGCTGAGGCTCACGCGCTTCGCGCGGCTCACGCACCGGGCCGTCATTGCCAGCATCGCCACGAGCTGCCGGCGCCCTTCCCACCGATGCCGTCGACGCTCGCCGAGCACACCGCACGCCACGCGGCCACCGCGGCCGCCACGCGCCGCGGCGCCTCAACACGCCGCGGCTGCGCCGCTTCACCGCCACGACCGCCACGACCATCGCGCGCAGCAGGACGCCTCGACAGGAAGGCGACAGGGCCAACCGCCAGCCTACCTGAAGGGCCCGGCAAAAAGACGCTCTCACCCGCGAAAGCCCCGCAGGCGGCCGCCACCGCAGGCGCCGATGACACCACAGGCAGACAGCGCGCCGTCACGGGCTTCGGCACGGGCCTGGTGCGGCCACCAGCATCACCGGCGGGATGCTTGATGACCGACTCCTGCGGCGGCCCGTCACGGAGGTGATCCACGATCTCGTCGGCGGCATCGTGTAGCTGGCCTGCGGTGTTCTCCAGCCGCGGGTCGTCGTGGCTGCAGGCGCTCGAGCCGGTAGTTCGGCGTCTCGAGCGCCTTGTTCGGCACCATGCAGCACGGTCGACGCGCTGCTGAGCTCGATCTTGGTGATCTCGGTGGCGCTTCTCGTTCAACGGAGGAAGGAGGCCACTTCCACCGGCACCTGCACGTGCACGGCAGCGTGTTGTCCTTCATCGACTCTTCACTGGATATGCGCAGGATCTGCAGCGCCGACGTTCCGTGTCGCGGATGTGGCCGGTGCCGCCGCAGCAGCGGGCAGGGGATGGCTGCCCTCGAGAGGCCGGGCCAGGCGCTGCCGGCTCATCTCCATGCAGGCCGAACTTCGCGATCGGCGACGCGAACTGGACGCGCGCGCGGTCGGGCGCAGCGCGTCAGCGCAGGCGCGTTCTCGACCTCGCGCCGGTTCTTCGACTCTTCCATGTCGATGAAGTCGACGACGATCAGGCCCGCCCAGGTCGCGCAGCCGCATCTGCCGGGCGATCTCGTCGGCCGCTTCGAGGTTGGTGCGGGTCGCGGTTTCACGTCGATGTCGCCGCCCTGGTGGAGCGGGCCGAGTTGACGTCGACCGACACCAGCGCTTCGGTGTGGTCGATGACGATCGCGCCGCCGCGGGGCAGGTTCCACCGTCGCGAGCGTAAGCGCGGTCTCGATCGCTGGTGCTCGATCTGGAAGCGCGCGAACAGGGCGGCGTCGTCCTGGTAGCGCTTGACGCTGGCGCCGCATCTCCGGCATCACGTGGGTCATGGAACTGCTGCGCCTGGTCGTAGATGTCGTCGGTGTCGATCAGGATCTCGCCGACGTCGGCGGTTGAAGTAGTCACGGATCGCGCGGATGACGAGCGACGACTCTGGTAGATCAGGAACGCGCCCTTGCCCGCCTTGGCCAGCGCCGTCGATGGCGGTCCAGAGCTTGAGCATGTAGTTCAGGTCCCACTGCAGCTCGGGCGCGGTGCGGCCGATGCCGCGGCGGTGCGTGCGATCAGGCTCATGCCCTGGGGTACTGAGCTGGGTCGAGGTTTTTTCTTCAGCTCTTCCCGGTCTTCGCCCTCGATGCGTGCGGGAGAGCGCCGCCGCCGCGCGGGTTGTTCGGCATCAGCACCGGATAGCGTCCGGCGAGCGAGACGCGAAGGTGGTGAGGGCCGGCAGCCGCTTGTTGCGCACTCTTCCTTCTCGACCTGCACCAGCGGGCTGGTCGCCTCCTTGATCGCGTCCTGGATGCGCGGCGGTGCGGGCGTCGACGCCCTCGCGGAAGTAGTTCTTGGAGATTTCCTTGAACGGCGGAAGCCGTGGCGGTCTTCGCCGTAGTCAGACGAAGCAGGGCCCCGAGCGAGGGCTCGACCCGGGGTCACGACCGCCTTGTAGATGTTGCTCTTGCGCTGCTCGCGACCTTCGATCTCGGTCTCAGAGTCCATCAGCTTCTGGCCGTCGACGATCGCGAGGCGACGCTCTTCCGGCTGCGTCGCGTTGATCAGCATTCTCTTCATGTTGCACTCTCAGCGGCGCGGCACCGGCTGGCCGCGCTCGGGCTTAGGCCGCCGCGGCCCGGCCGCTGGCGACGAATCGATGCACGAGAAACGCCGAGAGAAGAAACCGGAAGGAATCGCCCTGGACTACCGCGGGTGGGAGATGCGGTCGCGAGACCGCAGGCCGGGCAGCGTTGGCGCGCGCGAAGCGTGAGGGGAAAGCGGATTGGGAGCACGCTGGCGATCACTCGGACGCCGTGGCCGAGCGCGATGTAGCCGAAAGGGGCGCGTGAGCGTCGATCCTCTGGGACTCTCGTCTTCGGCCGGGAAACCTTTTTGTTGGGTTCTTGTCTGTTTGCTCTTCCGCCCGTGCCTCGAAGCCGCCGCGTCGCGGGGAACGCGGCCTGCCGCAAACGGCGGGACGTTGCATCACCGTATTGCCGGAACAGGATCCGGCCCACCATCCGAGCTGCCGGTATGCCGTGCCGCGGTTCGCGGCGCTAATCACCTGGAAAATCAAATACTTACAGCGTCGTCTGACGCGCCGATTGAGGGCAGCTCAGGGCCCGACCGCCGGCGGGCACGCGACGAGCGGCAGCCCGTTCCGGGTTCGCCGGGTTCGCCGGCGCGGCGCGCCCACCCGATCGATCCGACGCAGCGAGGGTTGCCATGGCGCAGAGTCGAGGGAACGCATGCGCAGGGCGCGAGCGGTCGGGTGGTGCACTACCGCGCCGACTACGAGGCCGCGGCAACCACCATCCGCTTTCGCGCCTCGTTCGACGGCGGCAGCAGCCACGAAGGCGAGTTCGACTTCGACCCACCCACCTCGACGCTGCCGCCGCGGTCGACGCCTTCCTGCAGAACCACATCGAGAAGGCCGACCTGGGACGCGGCGCCTGATCCGCCGGGCCGCCCGGACGCGCCGCTACTTCCAGCGCAGGGTCCAGATCAGGGTCGAGCGAGTTGTCGCCGCCGGCCTGCGCCCGCACCGTCAGCTGCCGCGCCAGCCGGTAGATCAGCTGCCAGCTGCCGGCGGTGGCGTTGAGGCCGCGCTCGTAGCCGATGTGCCAATCCTTCGAGGCTGCTTGCCGACCTTGACGAGTCGTCTCGCTTGGTGTCGCCTTCGGTCTGCTGCCGGACCGAGATCTCGTCGATGGCCGAGAGCATGGGTGACCTGGTTCCGGTCGGCCCCTGGCCCTCGCCGGCGAGCAGGGCGAGCGCGGCCCGCTGCAGCAGCGCCGTGTCGGCGCCGCCGGTGCTCGTCTCGCTGGCCACGGCCGAGCAGCAGCCAGCTCAGCTTGTCGATGTCCAGCCATGTCGGGCTCGGAGAGCAGGCGAACGCGCGGACTGAGCGCCGGCCGGCGACCTGGACGCCGACCCGCACGTCGAGGTTCGGCCGCGGTCCGCCTCGATGTCGAGGCGCGGGTTCTCGATCGGCCCGACGAAGATGAGCTCGCCGCGGTCGATGCCGAGCTTCTGCCCGTAGCGCCTGGTAGGTGCCCTTCACCGCGCGCAGGCTGCCGTCGACGTTCAGCCGGCCCGCTGGGCGAGGTGATGTGCAGCTCGCCGCGCAGTCCGAGCATCGAGGCCGCGGCCGCGGATGCGGCAGCTTCTCGCCCATCGCCACCCGCAGGTCGGAGATCGACATCTGCGCTTGGTCGGCAGCAGCGCCGGCACCGGCACCGTCGAAGCCGCCGCGGCGGGCGCACCGGTCGGTCGGCGGATCACCTCGACATCATCGCCGAGGCTGGGCGCATCCGGTGGCTGAAGTCGCGCAGGCCTTCGTCGACGCCGAGGCGGCAGCTTCGAGCGCAAGCGTGGTCGCATCGAGCCAGGAGCGAGGCGTTGCCGCTGGTGACGATGCGCCGGTCGACACGGCCGAGCATCTCGAAGCGATCGGCGGTGAGCTTGAGCCGCGCCGCCGGAGCTGCGCCGAAGCTCGCCTCGCCCTCAGAGCGAGACGCCGCTGCGTTGCCGCCGCGGGCGGTGAACCTCGATCCGCGCGCTGCCGCCCTGCAAGGCGATCGCGACGCTGGCCTTCCTTCACGTTCACGCCTTGAAGAAAGTTGCGCACGCGCGGAGGTTCTCGCCCTCGATGCGCGGCCGGTGCATTCGCGGCGCGCTGAAGCGCCCGCCGATCGAAGCGCTCGCGTGCAGCCCGCCGGTCAGGCGCCAGCCCGCCGGCACCCACCGTCCCCAGGTGCCGAGGCTGGCGACGCGCACTTCGAGCACGCCCTCCACCGGCGCGCTCGCCTCGGGCCAGGCGGCGGTGGGCGAGGTTCGCGCGGTGACGGCGCCCGAAGCCACGCCGAGGCTTTCGCCGGCCAGGCCCGCAGCCAGGCTCCAGACGCCGTCGTTGGCGGCAACGCCGACGCGCAGGTCGGTGAGGACCGAGCTGCTGGGTGCCGCTATTCATCGGTGACGCGTGAGGTCGCCGCTGGCGCGCTCGATCACCGCGTCCGCACGGCACCGATGGCGCGCCGTGCGCCTCGAGCCGGCCCTGGATCGCGAGATCGCCGCCCCAGCCGAAATCGGGCTGGATGATGCGCAGCAGCGGCGCGATCGGCAACGGGTCGATGGTCGCGGCGGCGTCGAGGCGCGCGCTGCCGCCCCGGGCGTCGCTCGCCTGCGCAGGCGACCTGGCTCCAGCGCACCGTGGCGCCGAGCGCTTCGGCGCTGCCCGGCCTCGAGGCTGGCGCGCGGCGGCCGCCGCTCCAGAAATAGCTGCCGCGCAGCGTCGCGCGCGCAGCCAGGTGCGGTGCCGGCGGCGCCAGGCTGCTGCGCGAGCAGCTGCGTGCATCGTGCCGCTCAGCCGGCGGCGCGCTCGCTGCCGACATCGACCAGGCCGCCTTCGGAGACTGGCGACGACGACGCTGCGGCTCGCGCTCGGCGCGGCCGGAGGCGTCGACGCGACGGTTCCCGGCCGCGGGCGACGCAGCGGTCGGCGGCGCGTATCGCCGCGCGCTGGTCGCGATCGCGTCGATCCATGTCCGGGCGGCAGGGCGTTCGATTCGATCCGCAGCTCGGCCTTGTGCGCCCGTCCCGTGCCGCTCAGCTCGGCGCGCAGCCGTTCGATCGCCCGGCCGGCGAGGTCGACGCCGTCGAGCGCGAGCGTGCCGCTCATCGGCGCGTCGGCGGCGCTGCCGATGCGCCAGTCGGCCTCGCCCCGCGCCGCACGGCCAGCGGTCCCAGCCGCAGCGCCGCGGCCTGCAGCTCGCCGTCGCGCTGCGCAGGTCGGGCCAGCGGCCTTCGATCCGGCCGCTCGCCGTCAGGCTGCCGGCCAGACGGCGCGCTCGCCGCGCCTCTGCGAGGCGGCTGCAGCAGCGGCGCGAGACGGGCGAGCTGGGCGGCATCGATGCTCACCTGCCACGCGTCCTGCGCCGGCTTGGCAGCAAGCTGCCCCTGGGCGTGGAGACGGTTGCCGGCAGCCAGCAGCTCGACCGTCGAGCGGGCGTCGCCGTTGCTGTTGGCGTAGCTCGCCTCGCCGCACGCAGCGGCACGCCGGCGAGCAGGCTGTCGGCCAGCGCCAGCGTCGCCTTGCCGCGCGTCGCCGCGAGCAGCTGCAGCGCGCGACCCAGTGCTCGCGACCGGCAGGTCGAGCTCGAACTCGCCCTTCACGTGCAGGCGATTGACGCCACGCGTGAGCAGCGAGTCGGCTTCGCCCGGCCACCACGGCGCCGGATCGAAATCGACGAGCGTGGTCTTGCGCAGGCATGCCAGGGCGCATCGGCGCTCGCCCGGCTCAGCCGACCCGGCGAGCGTGCGCGCGCGCCGCGCGCCGAGGCTGGCTTCGGCCGAGCGCAGCAGCAGCATCGCGCGCGCCGCACGCTCGCCTCGAGGCGGATCCGGCGATCTGCGGCGCGCTCCGCGGCAGGCGGCGATCCGCGAGCCGGCCGGCGAGGTCGGCACGCAGCTCGACCCGGCGCTCTCGGCGAGCGTCGCCGCGGCGAAGCCGGTGCCGATGGCGCCGAGCTTTGCCGTCGACCGTGGTCTCGGGCGCGCGGGCATCGAGCGCCGACGGCCTGAGCCGGTCGAGCTCGGCGCTCGACGTTCCAGCGATCGGCGGTCCAGCGGCCGCTGCCCGAAATCCTGCCGCCGCCGAGGCGGCTCGAGCCGCAGCTCGGCGGCGAGCCGCTGCACCTCGATCGTCCCCGGATCGTCGGGGCGGGCCCGCAGCTCGGCGTCCAGCCGTTGCACCGGCAGCAGGCCCTCGTTCCAGCGGCCCGCGCGGCGCGTTGCGCAGATCGATCGCTCACCTGCGCCGGGCGGTCGAGGCCGCTGGTCGTCACCATGGCCCGGCCAGGCTCAAACTCGTCGCCGGCGCGCCGCTGGCGAAGGCGGAAAGGTCGAGCGCCTCGGTCGACGCCTCCGCAGCTCGCCGAGCGGCCAGACGGCGAACGGCACGCACGACCGCCGCCGCATCGAGCGACTGCGCGGCCTGGGCCGTCGCCGGGTGACCCGCGCGCTGGCCGCGACCGCCAGCGCGGCGAGCGGGCCGCTCGCGCTGGCGCTCGCCTGCCACGCACGGGCGTGGTTTCGGCCGAGGCCGCGCTGAGCCTTGGCGTCGATCGCGAACGGCGGATCGGCGCCGACCGTCGCCTCGCCGGACACGCGTTGGCGCGCGCATGGCTGGCCTGCAGCGCGGCGAAGCGGTGCAGCGCGCCGCCGTCGGCGCCGAGGTGGATGCGGCCGCGCAGCGTCGCGCAGGGCGAAGGCGTCGTCGCCGGCGCCGATGCGCAGCTCGTCGACGCTCAGCGCGCGGACGTCGATCTCGACGCGGCAGGCGCAGCGTCTCCGGCGGCGTCGCCGCCGTGCGCTCCGTCGGCGCGGCCGCGCCGGGCAGCAGGATGATGCGATCGGCGTGCAGGCTGGCGATCGTCAGGCCCAGCCACCGGCCGGCGCGTGCCGCGGCTCGCTTCGAGCGCCTGCCAGCGCGGCGCGTCGAGACGCAGCACAGCCGCTCGTGCCGGGCAGGGTGATGTCGATCCGCTCGGCCGAGAAGTCGCCGCAGCAGCGAGCCGCGCGGTGCGACCGCATTCAGCTGCGGCGCCAGGTCACGACCCAGGCGCTGCCGGCGGCGGTGCGCAGCGCCCAGAAGAGCACGCCGAGCGCGATCGCCGCCAGCACGACCAGGAGCGCCGCGCTGCCGCCCAGCCAGCGCACGTAGCGCCGGCGGCGACGCGGCGGCGACTGCGGCACCGGCGCGGCGGGCGCGCGGTCGGCGGGGGCGGCTTCGTCGGCCATGCTCAGGCGGCTCAGAAGGTGATGCCGACGCTGATGTGAAGGCGCCAGTCCTTCACCGCCTCGCCGTAGGCAACGTCGAAGCGCAGCGGTCCGATCGGGCTGCGATAGTGCACGCCGACGCCGTAGCCGAACACCGGGCGGATATCGCCCCAGCGGTCGGCGGCGTTGCCGGCGTCGACGAACGCCGCCTCGAGCAGCGCCGGCAGCTTGGCGCTGAGCGGATGCTCGAGCTCGACGCTGCCGGTGAGCAGGACCTGGCCGCCGACGACGGCGCCGTTGCGGGTCAGGCCGAGGGTGCGGTAGTCGTAGCCGCGCACCGAGCCGTCGCCGCCGGCGCGGAACAGGATCGTGTCGGGCACCGAGATCCGGTTGTTGACGAACACCTCGCCCGCTTCGATCCGGGCGTTGGCGAACCAGCGGCCGAACGGCCGGTACCAGAGGTGAGCGGCTGTAGCGCGACACGAAGGGGTCGCGGCTGTGTTCCTCGCCGGCCAGGTCGCTGCGCGTCTCGACGCCGCGGCCGTAGCCGAGTCCGCCCTGCAGCGACAAGGCATAGCCCTCGGTCGGCGCGCAGGATGTTGTCGAGGTCGCGCTTGAGCCAGTTGTAGTTCGCCGTGATCGCTTCGCTCGAGTTGGAGAGCGGCGCGCTCGTCACCCTGGCATGCACGGCCTCGACGTAGTAGAGGCGCTCGAAGCGGTTGGTGTCCTTCGAGCGGCCGGCGCGGACGGTCCAGCTGTAGCGGATTTCGTCGGCCGACTTCAGCTGCTCGTAGTTGGCGGCGGCGAGGTTGCGCCACAGGTTCTCGTCGGGATAGGCCGTCAGCTCGCTGCCGATCGATTTCAGCTCGGACGCCGTAGCTCAGCGTGGTGTGCGCGATCCAGGGCTGGCCGAACACTGCTGCGGTCCCAGTGCTCGAGCGAGACCCGGCCGCCGGTGTTGGCGCTGTAGCCGATGCCGAACGTCGCCTGGTGCTGCGACTGCTCCTTCACCCTGACGATCACCGGCGCCGCCTCGGGCGGGCCGGTCGCGTCGAGCTCGACCCTCGCGCCCTCGAACAGGCCGATCTTGCGAGGCGCTCCTGGTAGTCGAGCAGCACCTTGTCGCTGTAGACGTCGCCGGGGCGAAAGGTCGCCAGGTTGCGCACCGCGATCTCGTCGTAGCGGTGGATGCCGTCGATCCGCACCGGCCCCAGGTGGAACAGCTGCGCCGGGTGCCAGCGTCGCCGCCAGCGCCGCGGTCCGCTCGCTGGCATCGATGCGGGCCCGGGTCGACTGCCAGGTCGCGGTCGGATAGCCCGTCGCCGCGCAGCTCGCCGAGGGTCGCGTTCTTGGCCCCGCTCCAGTCGGCCTGGCGGAAGGCCTGGCCGGGCTTGAGGCGCCAGGTCCTGCGCAGCTTTTCCAGCCGGTCGGTCCAGGGCTCCTCGCGCGTCGGCGTGCGCGGCGCCAGCGGCGCGGTCGAGTCGAGGGCGACGCTTCGCACCCGCACCCGCGGGCCGGGCACGACGGTGAGCTTGAGATGCGGCAGGCCGGCGGCGCCACGGTCTGCTCGATCCTCACGTCGGCCTCGAAGTAGCCCTCGGTCTCGAGCAGACGCGCGCCTGCGCCGGCGCGGCGGCCGCCAGCCGGTCGATCTCCGGGCCGGAGATGGCATCCGACTTCGGCGCCTTCTGAAGCGCGCCAGGTCCATGTACTCGAGCAGCAGCGGTGCTCAGCCGCTCCGAGGGTGCGTCGACCTCGAACTCGTAGAGCGCGATTTCCGGCTCGCGCGGCTCGGCCGGCTCGGCGTCGTCCTTGAAGAAGGGCAGGCTGGAGCAGCCGCCGAGCAGCATCCCCAGCAACCCGATCCACAGCGCCCTGGGCAGCGCTGTGACGATGGTCATTTGACGAGCAGTCGCATGGCTCCTTCGAGCCCAGGCAAGGTGAGCGGGAACATGCGGTGGTTCATGATCTGCTGGATCACCGAGATGCTCTGCCGGTAGCCCCAGACGCCTTGCGGCTCGGGGTTGATCCAGGCGAACTTGGGAAGGCGTTGCGTGAGCCGCTGCAGCCACTCGGCCCCGGGCTCCTCGTTGTTGTATTCTGACGCTGCCGCCGGGCTGCAGGATCTCGTAGGGCTCATCGTGCGCGTCGCCGACGAAGATCAGCTTGTAGTCCTTGTTGTACTTCCTGATGATGTCCCAGGTGCTGAACTTCTCGCTGTAGCGGCGCCGGTTGTTCTTCCACATGAAGTCGTAGACGCAGTTGTGGAAGTAATAGAACTCGAGGTGCTTGAACTCGGTCTTGGCGGCCGAGAACAGCTCCTCGACGCGGTGGATGTGCTCGTCCATCGTCCCGCCCACGTCCATCAGCAGCAGGACCTTCACCTTGTTGTGCCGCTCGGGCACCATCTTGATGTCGAGCCAGCCGGCGTTGGCCGCGGTCTGCCGGATCGTGTCGTCGAGGTCGAGCTCCTCCTCGGCGCCTTCGCGGGCGAACGGCGCAGCCGTCGCAGCGCCACCTTGATGTTGCGCGTGCCGAGCTCGAGGCTGTCGTCGTAGTCCTTGAACTGGCGCTGGTCCCAGACCTTGACCGCGCTCTTGTTGCGGCCCTTCTCCTGGCCGACGCGGATGCCCTGCGGGTTGTAGCCGTAGGCGCCGAAGGGGAGGTGCCGCCGGTGCCGATCATCCGGTTGCCGCCCTCGTGGCGCTTCTTCTGCTCCTCGAAGCGCTTCTTCAGCGTCTCCATCAGCTCGTCCCAGCCCATCTTCTCGATCTTCGCCTTCTCCTCCGGCGAGAGCTCGAGCTCGAGGCGCTTCTGCAGCCACTCCAGCGGGATCTCCTGGGTGAAGTCGGCGAGCAGCTCGACGCCCTTGAAGTAGGCGGCGAAGGCGCGGTCGAACTTGTCGTACTGGGCCTCGTCCTTGACCAGCGCGGCCCGCGACAGGTAGTAGAAGCTGTCGACGGTGGGGCTGCCGCCCTCGGGGTCGTCGATCACGCCCGACTTGATCGCCTCGAGCAGGGTCAGGTATTCCTTGACCGAGACCTTCAGCTTGGCGGCGCGCAGGGTGAAGAAGAAGTTGATCAGCATGGCGGCTCGCGCCCCGGGCGCGCTCCTCTGGGGACAAGCATAGCGCGGCATACTCCTTCCCCAGCGAAGCCCCGAGGAGGCCCCATGTCACTGCGCATCAACGACACCGCGCCCGATTTCGAAGCCGAGACCACGCAAGGCAAGATCCGTTTCCACGACTGGATCGGCGACAAGTGGGCGATCCTGTTCTCGCACCCGAAGGACTTCACCCCGGTGTGCACCACCGAGCTCGGCTACATGGCCAAGATCGAGCCCGAATTCACCAAGCGCAACGCCAAGCTGATCGGCCTCTCGGCCGACCCGGTCGACCGGCACGACGCCTGGTCCAAGGACATCGAGGAGACCCAGGGCGCCAAGGTCACCTATCCGATGATCGGCGACTTCGACCTCAAGGTCGCCAAGCTCTACAACATGCTGCCGGCCGACGAGGTCGGCGCCGACGGCCGGACCGCGGCGAACAACGCCACCGTGCGCTCGGTCTTCGTCATCGGCCCGGACAAGAAGATCAAGCTGATGCTCACCTACCCGATGACCACCGGCCGCAGCTTCGACGAGATCCTGCGCGTCCTCGACTCGATGCAGCTGACCGCCAAGCACCAGGTGGCGACGCCGGTGAACTGGAAGCAGGGCGAGGACGTGATCATCGCCGGCAGCGTCAGCGACGAGCAGGCGAAGCAGAAGTACCCCGGCGGCTGGAAGGCCCCGAAGCCCTACCTGCGCATCGTCAAGCAGCCGGTCTGAGCGCCGTTACAACAAAGGGCCGGCGCCGCTGTCGAAACCGGCGTCGGGCTGTTCGTCGTGGTGATGAGGCCATGAGGTCTTGCCACAACTCACCAGGAGCGACGACGATGCGATTCATGATGCTGATGATTCCCAAGGGGTACGAGAGTGCTGCCCCGGAACCGTGCCCGACGCCAAGGCGGTCGAGGCGATGATGAAATACAACGAGGCACTGCAGAAGGCCGGCGTCCTGCTCGCCCTCGACGGGCTGCACCCGCCTTCGATGGGCGCGCGGGTCAGCTTCGAGGGCGGCAAGCCCAAGGTCACCGACGGTCCGTTCGCCGAGGCCAAGGAAGTGCTGGGCGGCTACTGGATGATCCAGGTCCGCTCGCGGAGGAGGCGATCGAGTGGGCCAAGCGCTGTCCCGGCGGGCCCAACGAGGATCATCGAGATCCGCCAGGTCCAGGAAGTGGCCGACTTCCCCGCCGACGTGCAGAAGGCGGCCGAGGGCTTCGAGGCGATGCAGCGCACGTCGGCCCGCAAGGAGACGACATGAGCCAGCTCGATCCCCTACCTGTTCTTCGACGGCAACTGCGCCGAGGCGATGCACTTCTACGAGAAGGTGCTCGGCGCCAAGCTCGAGATGATGATGACCCAGGCCGAGGCGCCGCCGTCGGCCGGCGTGCCGCCCGGCTCGCCCGAGCGGATCCTGCATGCCAGCCTCGCCCTCGGCGAGCGCCGCCTGATGGCCTCCGACACGATGGCGGGCGACAAGTACGCCGGCATGCACGGCTGCTCGATCGCGCTTTCGTATCCGTCGGTCGACGAGGCGAAGAAGGTGTTCGCGGCGCTGTCCGCGGGCGGCAAGGTCAACATGCCGATGGGGCCGACCTTCTGGGTCGAGTCGTTCGGCATGCTCGCCGACCGCTTCGGCACCGCCTGGATGGTCAGCGGCGGCAAGCCGCGCAGATGGGCTGACCGCGAGGGCTCAGCCGAACTTCAGCCGGCGCCGTTTCGCCGGCGCGGCCGGCGAGCGCGCAGGAGCGCTTCGAGCTCCTCCGGCTCGACCGGCTTGGCGAGATGCTCGTCGAAGCCCGCGGCCAGGCAGCGCCTGCGGTCGTCCTGGGTGCCGTAGCCGGTCACCGCCAGCAGCCAGAGGTGGCGGGTCGCCGGGTCGGCCTTGAGCCGGCGCGCGATCTCGTAGCCGTCGACGTCGGGCAGGCCGATGTCCAGCAGGACGATGTCGGCCGTGCCGGCGCGCGCCAGGGCCAGCCCCCGCTCGCCGGTTCTCCGCGGTCTGCACCTGCGTACCTCTCCAGGCGCAGCAGCGCAAGGCCAGGCCTCGCGCGCGTCGGCGTTGTCCTCGACGATCAGGATCCGGGGCGCGGGCGGCTTGCGCCGGCCGCGGGCGCGTGCGTGGCGGCCGCTGCCGTCCGGCCGCCGCGGGGCGCTCGATGGCGGGCAGGCTCGACCGTGAGGTCGCTCCTGGCCACGGCCCGCGCTCGTCGCCCGGATCGTGCCGTCGTTCATCTCGACCAGGCGGCGCGCCAGCGTCAGGCCGATGCCGGAGCCCGCCGCGCTCGCGAGCCAGGCTGCGCTCGCCCTGCACGAACAGGTCGAACACCGCGGCCGATCAGCTCCGGGCGGCATGCCTTCGCCGGTATCGCGCACCTCGACGATCGCGCGCCGCACTCGGGCCGCACCGAAATGTCGACCCGACCGCCTGGCCGGCGTGTGCGCTGAGGGCGTTGTCGAGCAGATTGGCGACGACCTGCTCGAGCCGGGTGCGGTCGGCATGGACCCAGACCCGTGCAGGTCGCTGCGGACCGTGTGGTGCAGCAGGCGATCCCCGTTGCGCCAGGTCTCGATCACCGCCGCCACCACCCCGGCCAGGTCGAGCGGCTCCTTCTCCAGCCGGATCTTTGCCGCCGGTGACGCGCCCGACCTCGAGCAGGTCGTCCACCAGGCGCGTCATCTGCTCGACCTGGCGGGCGAGGATCGCGCCGACGGTCTCGATCACGTCGGGCCGGCGCGGCGCCAGCTTGAGCAGGTGCGAGGCGTTCGCCACCGAGGCGAGGGTTGCGCAGCTCGTGGCCGAGCATTGCCAGGAACTCGTCCTTGGCGCGGTCGGCGGCGCTGCAGCGCCTGCTCGGCCGCCTGCTGCCTGTCCTCGCGCTCGCGGATCGCGACGCAGCCCTTCGAGCGCGCGCACCAGCTGGCGCAGCTCGTCCACCGAGCCCGCGTCGGGCAGAACGAGCGGCTGGCCCCGGCCGAGCGCCGGTGCCGCCTCAGCGATCGCGCGGATCGGCCGCGACAGGCCGCGCGCTAGCCACCACGAGAACCACAGGCCGAGGCTGCCGGCGACCGCGAAGCCGCCCCAGAGCAGCCACAGGAAGCGCAGGCTGGCAGTCGACGGTGCTGGTCGGCACCGACAGTCGACACCGCCCAGCGGCTGGACGAGGAACGCTGGACGGTGCGGTAGACCGCGCAGCCGTCAGGCAGCTCGCCGCGGGTCCAGCCGGGGGTAGGCGACTCGATCGCCTGGCGCAGCGACGCGGCTGGCAAAGATGTTGCCGAGCCCGGGGACGGGCCGGCGCACGACGAAGCGGAAGTTGCCGTCGATCACGGCCACCGCCCACTCCGGCGGAAACTTCTGCCGATCGACGATCTGGCCGATCGTCGCCGGATCGATCACCGCCGACAGCACCAGCTCGACCCGGTCGCGGGCGCACGACCGGCACGCGGATCGCGAACAGCGGTCGCCGCGGCACCTCGTTCAGGACGATCTCGCATGACGGTGAACGGGCGCGAGCGCGCCGCCTTGCGGATCGTCACGGCCTCCGTGGGTCGCTGCAACGCCGCGTCGGCGGGGAGAGCAGGTTCATCACCACCTCGCCGGTGTCGGCCCGCGAAACCAGCAAGTTGACCCAATCGCCCTTGCGTGCCTCGAGGGGCGCGCCGCGGCCTCGGTGCGGAAGGTCTCGAGGTCACCGCGATCGAAGCTGGCTCGTGGGACAGCTCCTCGAGCGACGTGGCCGAGGCGCGCAGCTCGGCTTCGATCGCGGTCATCACCGAGCGCGCGCGGTCGCCCATCGCGCGCTCGAGCGTCGCCTCTCGCGCTCGACCAGCACATAGGTGCCGAACATGCCGAAGGCGACGACCGGAATCAGCGTCGCCAGGGTCAGGGCGCGAAGGCGGGTACGGATGTCCACGGCTGGCGTGGATTCTGTCGGAAGAAGCTGCCGGCGGCGCCGCGGCTTCGTGCCTAGGCGGTCGCGCCGGGCTCTTGACGAAGCGATCGCGGCCGGCGCGCTTGGCCTCGTAGAGCGCCTCGTCGGCGCGCGCGCAGCAGGCTCGCGGCGTCGACGTCGGCGTCGGCCAGCACCGCCAGGCCGACGCTGGTGGAGACGCTCACCAGGGCGTCGCCGATCCGCATCGGCGGGCGCAGCGCCTCGACCATCTTCATCGCCACGACCTCGGCGTCGGCCGGCTCGGTCAGGCCTTCGAGGATGACGGTGAACTCGTCGCCGGCAAGGCGGGCGACGGTGTCGACGCCGCGCACCGTCGCCAGCAGCCGCTCGGCGACGATCCTGAGCAGCGTGGTCGCCGGCGCCGTGGCCGCGCGAGTCGTTGACGCCCTTGAAGTGATCGATGTCGAGGGAACAGCAGGGCCATGGTCTTGCCGCTGCGCCGGGCGCGCTCGATCGCGCTCTCCAGCCGGTCGTTGAACAGGCCCCGGTTCGGCAGGCCGGTGAGGGCGTCGAACTCGGCGCGCTGGCGCAGCTGCTGCCTGCCGCCTTCTGCCGGGTGATGTCGGAATCGGTGCCGACCAGGCGCAGGGCGCCGGCCGGCGGCGTCGCGCTCGACCACCCGGCCGCGGCTGTGCAGCCAGAGCCAGTGACCGTCGTGATGGCGGATCCGGAACTCGGCTTCGTAGATCGGCGTCCGCCCGGCGAACGCCTCGCGGACGCGCGCCCGCACCGCCAGGCCAGGTCGTCGGGATGGACGTGGATCTCCCTCTCCTGCGGCGAGATTTCGAACGGCTGGTCGGGCCCGCCACGCAGGCGTCGAGCCGCGGGCGCTGCAGAAGATGCGGTTGCCGGCGATGTCCCAGTCGAACAGGGCCTGGCCTCGAGCCCTCGAGCGCCAGCGTCAGCCGCTCTTCGCTGCGTCGGGCCGCGGCGATCCGCTCCTGCAGCGCCGCGGCCATGCGATTGAGGGTGTGCGCGAGCAGGCCGATCTCGCTGCCGGTGCGGACCTCGGTGCGGTGCTCGAAGCGGCCTTCGCCGAGCAGCCGCGCGTCGGCGCTCAGCTGGCGCAGCGGCCGGGCGATCCGCCGCGCGACCCAGGCGGCGAGGACCAGGCCGATCGCCAGCATGCCCAGGCCGAGCAGCAGGCTCGCGTGCGCTCGTGCTCGCCGGGCCGAGCGCGGCATCGATCGGAATGCCGACATACACCAGCCACGGCACCGAGCGGGCGCGGGCGAAGCCGGCGATCCGGGCGATGCCGTCCAGGCCGGTGTTCTCCGGCGCTGCCCCGGCCTTCGGCCGAGGCGGCGCAGCAGCAGGGTGCGCTCCATCGGCGCCGGCTGGCCGATCCAGCGCTCGGGCTCGAGCGAGCGGCCGACCATTCGCCCCTCGGCGTCGATCAGCGAGATCACGCCGCCGGGCGCGAGGTCGACTCCGGATCGAGCAGGCTGGTCAGCGTCTGCAGCCGGGTCGCGGCCGAGACGACGGCGACGGTGCGGCCGTCGCGGACGATCGGCAGGGCGAACATCGCGGTCCACTCGCCGCCTTCTGCAGGCGCAGCGGCGCCTCGACGGCGACGCCGGGGCCGCGCATCGCGGCGAGGAAGAAGGCCGATCGGCGGCACTCAGCCGGCCCGATCGCCGGCACGTCCTCGGACGAGCCGATGTTAGCTGCCGTCGGTGGCCCACAGCGAGACACCGGTCAGGTTGGCCGGAAAGGTCGGCGCCAGGCGACGCAGGGTCGCGTCGTTGCGCTCGAGGTCGGCTTGCGCTATCGGCACGGTGGCGGCGAGCGAATGCAGCAGCTGGGTGACGTCGCCGAGGTGCTCGTCGAGGCGCGCGCCGGCCAGGCCGGCGACCAGCCGGATCTAGCTCGCGCGCATTCACCAGGTCGCGCCCCGACTGGCGCGCCGTGTTGAACGCGATTAGAGGACGAACAGCAGGCCGATCGCCAGCGTCGCGGCCAGCAGACGGACTGGATGCCGAAGCGCAGGGGCTTCAGGCGGGGGAAGGTAGGGCACGGGGGGAGCACCGAATCTGCGGTCAGCTCGCCGCGCCTGCGATGCTGGGCCTTTGCGGCCGCTCCGTCGCAGCGAACAGCGGTGCAAACGTGGCGTAGTTCGCGGCCGGCCCGAACGGGGCCGGCTGCAGGAGAATCGCCGCATGCCTGCGAACGCGCTCGAGCCGCGATCCTTCCTGCGCTCGCTGTTCGATGCGGCGGTGGCCGCGGCCCTGCCGAACGCGGCGACGATCGCCCGTTCCTGCCGGCGCCGCCGCGAAAGGCCGCACCCTGGTCCTCGGCGCCGGCAAGGCCGGCGGCTCGATGGCCGCGGCGGTCGAGGCGCGCCTGGCCGGCCGGGGCGCCGATCAGCGGCCTGGTCGTCACCCGCTACGACTACCTGCCGCCGGCGTTCGCGGCGCAGGCAGAGCGGCTCGACCGGATCGAGGTCGTCGAGGCGGCCCATCCGGTGCCCGACGAAGCCGGCCGCCGCGCCGCGGCACGGATCGGCGCGCTCGCCCGCGGCCTGGGCGAGGACGACCTCGTCCTCTGCCTGATCTCCGGCGGCGCCTCGTCGCTGCTCGCCTTGCCCGCCGAGGGCGTGAGCCTCGACGAGAAGCAGGCGATCAACCGGGCGCTGCTGAAGAGCGGCGCCGCGATCGACGAGATGAACTGCGTCAGGAAGCATCTCTCGGCGATCAAGGGCGGCCGGCTGGCGCGCGCCTGCGCGCCGGCGCAGGTCGTGAGCCTGCTGGTGAGCGACGTGCCCGGCGATGCGCCGCGACCATCGGCAGCGGCCCGACGGTGCCCGATCCGACCACCTGCGCCGACGCGCTGGCGGTGCTGGCCCGCTACGCGATCGCGGTGCTCGCCGCGATCCGGGCGCGGGCTCGAGAGCGGCGAGCTGGAGACGCCCAAGCCCGGCGACGCGGCCTTCGCCGGCAACGCGGTGCACATCATCGCCACGCCGCAGCGATCGCTCGAGAGCCGCCGCCGCCGCGGCGCGTGCCGCCGGCATCGAGGCGCACATCCTCGGCGACGAGATCGAGGGCGAGTCGCGCGAGGTCGGCAAGGTCCACGCGGCGCTGGCCGGCAGATCGCCCGGCGCGGCCAGCCGTTCGCCCGGCCCTGCGTGGTGCTCGTCGGGCGGCGAGACCACCGTCACCGTCCGCCCAGGCGCGTCGGGACGCGGCGGCCGCGGCACGGAGTTCCTGCTCGGCTGCGCCATCGCCTTGCAAGGCGAGCCGAACGTGCGCGTGCTGGCGGCCGACACCGACGGCATCGACGGCAGCGAGGAGAACGCCGGCGCCTTCGTCTCGCCCGAGCACCCTGCGCGCGCGCCGCGGCGCTGGGCCTGTCGCCGCGGGCGATGCTCGACGGCAACGACGCCTACGGCTTCTTCGCGGCGCTCGGCGACCTCGTCGTTCCCGGGCCGACCTTCACCAACGTCAACGACTTCAGGGCATTCCTGGTTCGTTGACCCGCCCGGGCCGCGACGCCGAGTGATGCATCGGCCTTTCGGCTGGTTGCCGAGCTCGAAGAACGGCGGCTCCGTGTTCTTGAAGCGGAAGGGCCGGTTCGGATAGGGGCCGGTGGCGGCGTAGCAGCGGGGTAGTAGGCTGGCGTCGTCGTAGCGCGCCATCTTCTGCTCGCGCTGCGCCTGCCAGGCGCGTTCCTGTTCGGCCGCGGCCAGCCGCTCCTGCGCGTCGATGCGCGCGCTGGACGCGCTCGCTCACCGCGTCGGCCTCGCGTCGCACGCTCGCGGCGCGCTGCTGCGCCGCCTCCGGGTCTTCGCGATCGACCTGCCAGGTGCGCTCGGTGACCGCGCTCGACGACGGGCGGTCGGTGAGGACGTGATGCGGCCGTCGGCGGCGCGCTGCTGGTAGATCTGCCCTTAGGCTCGGCTGCCGCCGGCTGGCAGCGCCGAGGCGACGATCAGGCCGGCGAGCAAGGCGGCGAGTGGCTCGATGCGAAACGAGTGGCGCATGGGGTTTGCGACGAGGCGAAGAGCACCCGCCGCCGCTACTGTGCCACCTTCGCGAACTCCTGCCAGACTCATCGCGATCGTTCGCCGTTCGCCCCGAGTCCGAACCCCATGACCGATACCCATGTCTTTCCCGCCGACGCCCTGACGGCCGCCGTCAGCCGCCATCGTCCGCGCCGCCAGCTCGTCCGAGCACGAGGCGCGCGCAGGTCGCCGAGAACCTGGTCGAGGCCAACCTGCGCGGCCACGACTCGCACGGCGTCGGCATGATGCCGCGCTACATCGATGCGCGTGCTCGAAGGCGGCCTCGCGCCCGACGCCCACGTCAAGATTCGTGCCGACAGCGGCGCGCTGCTGACGCTCGACGGCTGCCAGGGCTACGGCCAGGTGATCGGCGCCGAGGCGATGGCGCTCGGCATCGAGCGGGCGAAGGCGCACGGCGTCTGCGTCGTCGGCCTGGCGCATTCGCACCACCTCGGCCGGATCGGCCACTGGGCCGAGCAGTGCATCGCCGCCGGGCTGGTGTCGATCCATTTCGTCAACGTCCTGTCGCGGCCGATCGTCGCGCCGTTCGGCGGCCGCGATGCGCGCATCGGCACCAACCCGTTCTGCGTCGGCATCCCGCGCCCGGACAAGGAGCCGATCGTCCTCGACTTTCGCCACCAGCAAGATCGCCCAGGGCAAGACCCGCGTCGCCTTCAACAAGGGGCTGGAGCTCGAGCCGGGCACGATCATCGACGACCACGGCGAGCCGACGACCAACCCGCGCTATCACCGTGATCGAGCCGCTCGGCGCGCTCCTGCCGTTCGGCGAGCACAAGGGCTCGGGCCTGGCGCTGATCTGCGAGCTGCTCGGCGGCGCGCTCGCCGGCGGCGCCACCGCCGGCCCGGTGACCGATGGCCGGCGCCGGGTCCTCAACAGCATGTTCTCGGTCATCGTCGACGCCGACCGGCTCGGCACGGCCGCCAACCTGGCTGCGGAGATGGAGTCGTTCGTCGCCTGGAGCACCGCCTCGCCGCCCGCCCCGGGTGGAGCGCGTGCTCACGCCGGGCGAGCCGGAGCGGGCGACAAAGGCGGCGCGGCTCGCCGGCGGCGTGCCGGTCGACAGCGTCACCTGGGGCGAGATCGTCGCCGCCGGCGGCAAGGTCGGACTGGCGGCCGGGGACATCGAGGCACTGTCGCGCCGACGCTGATACCCTCGCGGGTTTCGCGATCCGTCGGTTCACTTCGATGCCCTGTCGTCCGAACCCGGCCAGGCCCGGCCACCGACCTGCATGGCGAGGCCGGCGCCGCCGCGCTGCTGCGCTCGCGCTGGTCGCCGGCGTCGCGGTGCCGGCGCACGCCGCGCTGCCGCTCGAGAAGCTGCGCCTGCCGGCGGGCTTTCGCATCGAGCTCGTGCACCGACGCGGTGCCGAACGCGCGCCAGATGGCGCTCGGCCGCAGCGCCGAAGGCAAGAGCGTGATCTACGTCGGCAGCCGCAGCGCCGGCAAGGTCTACGCCGTTCCAGATCGAGGGCGGTCGGGCCGGGCCGGTGCACACCGTCGCCAGCGGCCTGGAGATGCCCTCCGGGCGTGGCCTGGCGCGACGGCAATCTCTACGTCGCCGCGGTCTCGAGGATCCTGCGCTTCGACGCCATCGACGACCGCCTCGGCGCAGCCGCCGGCGCCGGTGGTCGTGACCGACAGGCTTGCCGGCCGATCGAGACGCCACGGCTGGAAGTTCATCGCCTTCGGCCCCGACGGCGCGCTCTACGTGCCGGTCGGTGCGCCGTGCAACGTCTGCGAGCCGAGCGAGCGCCACGCCGTCATCCAGCGGATGAAGCCCGACGGCAGCGGCATCGAGACCGTGGCCCGGGGCGTGCGCAACAGCGTCGGCTTCGACTGGAGCCCGGTCGACAAGGCGCCTCTGGTTCACCGACAACGGCCGCGACATGCTCGGCGACGACCTGCCGGCCGACGAGCTCAACCGGGTCGACGCAGACCGGCCAGCACTTCGGCTTTCCGTACTGCCATCAGAGGCAACACCGCCGATCCCGGAATATCGGCGCGAAGCGATCGTGCAGCGAGTTCATCGCGCCGGCGGCGATGCTCTGGTGCGCACGTCGCCGCGCATCGGCATGCGCTTCTACACCGGCACGCAGTTTCCCGAGGCTTATCGCGGCAACGTCTTCATCGCCGAGCACGGCTCGTGGAACCGCAGCAGCAAGGTCGGCTGCAGGTCGTGCGGCTGACGGTCGACGCGCAGGCCGACGGCCGGCAAGCCGGAGACTTCGTCGACGGCTGGCTGCAAGGGGAGTCGGCCTGGGGCCGTCCCGCCGACGTTGCTCGTCCTGCCGGATGGCTCGCCGCTGGTCAGCGACGACCTGGCCGGCGCCATCTACCGGATTCGCTACGCGTCATGACGACAACCACTGGCATGGATCATCGCCGCCGTCCTGGTGCTTGGTCGGCCTGGGACTGGGCTGGTGGGTCGTCAAGTCGCGCCGAAGGCCCGACGACAGCGCGCCCGTGCAGCAGGGTGCCGGTCGAGCGGGTCGCCGCGCCCCGAGCCGCCGGCCCGCCGCAGTCGCTGCACCGGCACCGGTGGCGGCGCCGATCGCTGCGCCGGTCGCACCGCCGGTGGCGGCCGCGCCTGATGCCCGCGCCGGCGCGTGCCGCGTCCGGCGCCTACCGCCGCCCGCCTGCCACCGCCGCCGCCGCCGCCGAAGCTACCGCTCCGCCGCCAGCCGCGCGCCCCACCCGCGGTCTCGCTGGTGCCGCCGACGGTCATCACCGTGCCGCCGCCACGGCCGGCCGCCCCGGTCATCGAGCAGGTCCTGGCGCTCGAGCCGGCGGACGAAGGCGAGTGGTCAGCCGGCATCGCCCCTGCCGCTGTCGCCGGTGCAGTCGGCCTCCGTCGCCACGGCGCTGGCCAGCGCGAGGAGCAGCTGACCGCGGTCTACGCGATCGACTTCGCACCCGGCGCGCACCATGCTCGGTGGCCCGCGCCGACCTCGCCTTCATGCGCGGCCTCGCCGCCGCCGCCGCGACCTCGACCGGCCGCTGGCT
>ERZ1370068.7979-contig-6865_pt1 | contig 22943 bp, 37 predicted proteins | sample MGYA00561227_ERZ1370068 | MGnify/ENA primary metagenome ERZ1370068 (study PRJEB38410, sample SAMEA6850437) | metagenome | study: Metagenomic assessment of the ecological functions of the soil: analysis of the soil microbiota associated with the...
TACCGCGTCGGCTTCGGCTGCTGTGCTCCGCCGATCGGGCAGCCGGCTGATACGCCGACGCGCGAGTGATGCGCGCAATAGGGCAGGCCGGCGAGCGCCTTGCCGCCGCAGAAGAAGAATTCCGGGCTCGAGGGATCGCCGACCGGCCAGTGGCGAGGTGGCTTCGTTCAGTTCGAGCAGCGTCAGCCGCTGGCTCATCGGCACCACGTTGTCGAAGGCGATCGGATCGGGCTCCATCTCGACCTCGAAGGCGTGCGCGAGCGCGGTGTTGCCGCGCGCGAAACCGGACGCGACACCCGCATCATCTGCTGGGCAGGGCGCGCCTTGCGCTGCCGTGGCGAGCTGCCGAGGAGGGGCTCTTGGCGCGGCCGGACAGGCCCAGCCGGTGCACCTTGCCGATCACGGCATTGCGCGTCACATTTCCAAGTTCCGCGGCGATCTGGCTGGCCGACAGTCCGGCTTCCCAGGTTTTTCAGTTGCTCGACGCGATCGTCGGACCAGGTCAATACCGTCATCGCATTCTTCCCTTCGCGTCGCGCCGGCCGACCGGGGCAGCGCTGGCGATGCCAAATCTCAAAAATCCCTGCGGTCAGAGATCCCTTAGCCCTCGCCGGGCGCGAAAACCGCGCCCGAACGTTTACGCCGTACAAAATGGACTCTAGGGATCAGATACGCCGCACGAGATGTCGTACCCGACAGCCCAAACGCTACAATATGGCGTGACTCCGGCGCAAGAGTCCGCGGCCGTGCGTCCACATGTTCCGGCATCTCGGCATTGCAGTGCGTGTTTTCCACCACACCGCAATCCTACCGGAATTACCCTTTTGCGTGCCGGAAGGCCGCTCATGCAGGAAGCGCCATTTCTTGGCGTGTTGACAGCCACCGCCGCCGCGCATACAATAGCTTGCCACGTGCCGCCCTGCAAAGGCGGCACGTTGTTTTTCACGACCGGCTGTCGCCGTGCGTTCGCTACCAATGCACGCGTGTCCCGCGGCTGGCCTCAAACCTTCAGTGATAGCCATGACCCACAGCGCCACGTCGCATCTACTCCCCGTCTTCGCCAGGGTCGATCTCGGCTTCGAGCGCGGCGAGGGCGCGCTGGCTGATCGTCAACCAATGGCGATCGCTATCTCGACTTCACCTCGGGCGTCGCGGTGAACGCGCTGGGCCACTGCCATCCGCATCTGATCGCGGCGCTGCAGGAGCAGGCGACAAAGCTCTGGCACATGTCGAACCTGTTCAGGTCGCCCGGACGGCGAGAAGCTCGCCGCGCGGCTCTGCGAGCAGAGCTTTGCCGACCTCGTGTTCTTCTGCAATTCCGGCGCGGAAGCGATGGAATGCGTGATCAAGGTCGTGCGCCGCTATCACGCCGCCAAGGGCCATCCCGAGCGCTATCGCCTCGTCACCTTCGAGGGCGCGTTCCACGGCCGCACGCTGGGCACGCTCGCCGCGCACCGGCTCCGCCAAAGTATCTCGAAGGCTTCGGCCCGCCGCTGGACGGTTTTGACCAGGTGCCGCATGGCGATCTCGAAGCGGTCAAGAAGGCGATCGGGCCGCACACCGCCGGCATCCTGATCGAGCCGGTGCAGGGCGAGGGCGGCGTGCGCTCCGCGCCGCAGTGCTTTCTTCAAGGCGCTGCGCCAGCTCTGCGACGAGCACGGCCTGCTGCTGGCGTTCGACGAGGTGCAGACCGGCATGGGCCGCACCGGCGATCTCTTTGCCTACAAGCGCGCTCGGCGTGACCCCGGATGTCATGTCGCTCGCGAAAGCGCTCGGCGGCGGTTTTCCGATCGGCGCGTGCCTTGCCACCGCGGAAGCCGCCTCCGGCATGACGCCGGGCTCGCACGGCTCGACCTTCGGCGGCAATCCGCTGGCGATCGCGTGCCGCCAATGCCGTGCTCGACGTGATGCTGAAGCCCGGCTTCTTCGACCACGTGCAGAAGATGTCGCTGCTGCTCAAGCAGAAACTGGCCTCCGTGGTCGACCGCTATCCGGCCGTGCTCTCGGAAGTGCGCGGCGAGGGGCTTCTGGTCGGCGTCAAGGCCGTGGTGCCGTCGGGCGATCTGGTCAACGCGCTGCGCGATCAGAAACTTGCTGACCGTCGGCGCCGGCGACAATGTGGTGCGGTTCCTGGCGCCGCTGATCGTCACCGAGGCCGAGATCGAGCGAATCCGTGCAGCAGCTCGAGCGCGCCTGCGTCGCGCTGTCCGGCGATCAGTTGAAGAAGGCGGCGGGGTGATGAGCAAGTCCGTCCGCCACTTCCTCGATATCAGCGAACTGCCGCTCGAGCGAATTGCGCAACATGCTGGCCGCTGAGCGCCGCCATGAAGGCGGAGCTGAAGGCGCACGAGAAGAGCAAGAAGCCGCTCGAAGGGCAAGACGCTGGCGATGATCTTCGAGCGGCCGTCGACCCGCACGCGGGTGTCGTTCGACGTCGGCATGCGCCAGCTCGGCGGCGAGGCGATCATGCTGACCGGGCGCGGAGATGCAGCTCGGCCGCGGCGAGACCATCGCCGACACCGCGCGCGTGCTGTCGCGCTATGTCGATGCGATCATGATCCGCATCCTCAACCACGATGCGCTGCTGGAACTGGCCGCGCACGCCACCGTGCCCGTGATCAACGGGCTGACGCGGCGCTCGCATCCCTGCCAGGTGATGGCCGACCTGATGACCTTCGAGGAGCATCGCGGGCCGATCGAGGGCAAGCACCGTGGCCTGGACCGGCGACGACAACAACGTGCTGGCGTCGTGGGCGCATGCGGCGGAGCGTTTCAAGTTCCAGCTCAACGTCGCGACCCCGCCGCAGCTCGCGCCGAACAAGGCGATGAAGGACTGGATCAAGGCGACGCAGGCGCCCGATCGTGCTCGGCAACGATCCCGAAGCCGCCGTGCGCGGCGCCGACTGCGTCGTCACCGACACCTGGGTGTCGATGGGCGACAAGGACGGCGAAGCACCGCCACAACGTGCTCAAGCCCTATCAGGTCAACGCCAAGCTGATGTCGCTGGCCAAGCCCGACGCGATCTTCATGCACTGCCTGCCGGCCCATCGCGGCGAGGAGGTCACCGACGAGGTGATCGACGGCCCGCAATCGGTGGTGTTCGACGAAGCCGAAAACCGCCTGCACGCGCAAAAGGGCATTTTGGCCTGGTGTTTCGACGCAGTGGCGTGAGCCGCTACATTTGCCGTCGTCCCTGCGCTAGCTGCGCAATCGCGCACTGGCGCAGGGACCCATACCGCGTGATCTCTCGATTGAGCGATGTGGTAGACGTCATCGTAACAATGAACGCCGGTGGTTATGGGTCCCTGCGTTCGCAGGGCGCGACTCGTACGAGTGACGCCAATCAACCCCTTTCACTTTGTCCCTCCGACCCCAGATAAAGCGCCATGGATCTCACAATCCCCGACACGAAAATCACGACCGAGGCGCCCGTTCGCGCGCCGTCGTCCGTTCCCGTCGATGACGCGGTGCTGCCGTTCGAGGTCGACGCGCTCGACCTGCGCGGCCGGCTGACCCGGCTCGGCCCCGCGCTCGACGACATCCTGACCAAGCACGATTATCCCGCCCCGGTCGGCAAGCTGCTCGGCGAGGCGATCGTGCTGGCGACGCTGCTCGGCTCGGCGCTGAAATTCGACGGCCGCTTCATCCTGCAGACCCAGACCGACGGCCCGGTGTCGTTCCTGATCGTGGATTTCCAGGCGCCGGATCGCCTGCGCGCCTATGCGCGCTACGACGCGACGCGGCTGAAGGACGGCCAGGATTCAGGCGCGCTGCTCGGCAAGGGTCATCTCGCCATGACCATCGACCAGGGCGCGGACATGAGCCGCTATCAGGGCCTGGTGGCGCTCGACGGCGGCAGCCTCGAAGACGCCGCGCATGAATATTTCCTGCGCTCCGAGCAGATCCCGACCCGCGTGCGGCTCGCGGTCGGCGAGGAATGGCGCGGCGGCGATGGCAGCGGCCCGAAGCATCGCTGGCGCGCCGGCGGCATGCTGCTGCAGTTCCTGCCGAAGGCGCCGGAGCGGGCGCGGCAGGCCGACCTGCATCCCGGCGATGCGCCGGATGGCGCGGTGACGCATGCGGTTGCCGAAGATGACGCCTGGGTCGAGGGCCAGTCGCTGATCGGCACCGTCGAGGATGTCGAACTGATCGATCCGGATCTGTCGGGCGAGCGCGCTGCTGTACCGCGCTGTTCCACGAGCGCGGCGTGCGCGTGTTCGCGCCGCTGCCGTTGCGCGCGCAATGCTCGTGCTCGCGCGACGCGGTCTCCGCGATGCTGAAAAGCTTTGCCGCAAAAGACCGCGCCGAGATGGTCAAGGACGGCAAGGTGGTGGTGACCTGCGAGTTCTGCTCGTCGGTCTATCGAGTTCACGCCGGACGAGGCGGGCGTGGCGGGGACGTAAGCGCACGCTACGGCCCGCCCAGCCTTTCCTGCGTCTCCTTGATCCAGCCGTAATGCGCTGCCGAGCGCGACCGCCCTTGGTGCGGGCCTGGCGAGACGGCGACGATGAGGCCGACCAGGCGCGTGCACGCCGCGATGGGAAAACGGCATCGGCCCGCCAGGACCGCCGGCGCCGCCGCCCGGCAGGCATCGTCCTCGCCGACGTACCGGCCAGGATCGCCCAGCCGCGGCACGGCCCGCGTGACCCGCAGCAGCACCATTCCGCAGCACGAGCGCCTGAAGCCACGGTTTCCTCGGCGCGGCGGCTTCAAGCCGTAGCCGGCGGCGATCAGATCGTCGCCGTCTGCTCAGGCGCCGCGCGGACCGGAAAAAGCGTGGCCAGGAATGAAGCGGTCGGGACAGCGGCTTTGCGAGCTTCAGGATGGCGAGGTCCGGCGAGCCGGCATCGGTGCGGCTTGTAGCAGCGGATGCTGGCGACGTCTCGTCGACGTCGACTGAGCTGCGCTGACGAACAACCTGGTGTCGCTTCTGAGCCGGCGGCGCTGCGCCGCCGCCGGCGGGGCCTGATCTCCGCCGACCCTGAGCTTCTCGCCGGGCTGAATGCGGTGCGCGGCCGTCAGCACGATGTCCTGCGCCAGCAGCGACGCCGGTGCAGCGTCCCTTCATGGCTGGCGACGACCACGGTGTAGCGCTGCACGCGTGCGGTCGGCGATGTCGGCGCCGACCAGCGCGTCAGCGGCGCCGATCGAGCGCGCGCAGGATGCTCGCGGCAGGGTCAAGAGCTGCTATCGCGGTGCGATCGTCTCTGCATCGACGGCGCGATCCCGCCCCTCAATGGCCTCGGCAGTTCAACACGCGTCTCGGCGCTCGGGCTGTCGAGCGAGAACGTCGGCACGTCGATCTCGAACTGCTCGCCGCTTTCGCTGACCATCTGATAGCGCCCGGTCATGAAGCCCGACGCGGTCGGCAGCGGCACGCCGCGTGGTGTATTCGAAGCGTTCGCCCGGCGCGAGCACGGGCTGCTCGCCGACCACGCCTTCGCCGCGGACTTCCTGCTTGCGGCCGGTGGCGTCGGTGATGATCCAGTGCCGGGTGCTGCAGCTGCACGGTCTCGGCGCCGGTATTGGTGATGACGATGGTGTAGGACCAGAAATACTGGCCCTCATCGACCGACGAGCGCTCGGGCAGGAAGTTCGGCTCGACGGTGACTTCGATCTGGCGGGTGACGGCGCGGTACATGCGGAGCGAGCTTCCGGAAATCTCGTGGCCGCATCATAGCCAAGAATGCCGCGTGGAACCAATCGCCGGTCCGGCCGGCGTCTGCCGGTTGTTTGCATCGCGGTTTCAACATAGTTCCATCCTAAGGCGCACCCGCGCGCGGTCCAGGCCCGTATGCTGTTTGCGTATCTTGTGTGCAAGTTGCGGGCCGATATTATCGTTCTCGGACCGTGCAACGCGTGAATCCAACTGCCAGAAACGGTGCCAGATGACGTCCATTGCCGATCCAGTTGCCGGAACCGCCGCCGACGCGCGAGCAAAGCGCGAGCCGCGCCGGCGAGCGGTACGCCGCGCCGGCGATCACGCTGCCGGTGGCCGGCGAGCGCGAATTGCGGCTCGATCTGTTTCGCGGGCATCGCGCTGTGGCTGATCTTCGTCGACCATCTGCCGACCAACATCCTGACCTGGTTCACCATCCGCAATTACGGATTTTCCGACGCCACCGAAATCTTCATCTTCATCTCCGGCTACACCGCCGCCTTCGTCTATGGCCGCGCGATGCTGCAGGCCGGCTTCGTGGTGGCGACCGCGCGCATCCTGCGGCGGGTCTGGCAGATCTACGTCGCGCATGTGTTCCTGTTCACGATCTTCCTCGCCGAAATTTCCTACGTCGCGACCCGTTTCGAGAACCCGCTCTACACCGAGGAAATGGGCATCATGGATTTCCTCAAGCAGCCGGACGTCACCATCGTGCAGGCGCTGCTGCTGCGCTTCCGTCCCGTCAACATGGACGTGCTGCCGCTCTACATCGTGCTGATGCTGTTCCTGCCGCTGATCCTGTGGCTGATGAAGTGGCAGGCCTGACGTCACGCTGGCGCTTCTCGGTGCTGCTCTATGCGCGTGACCTGGCAGTTCGACCTGGTATCTGTCGGCCTATCCGAACGGCTTCTGGGCCTTCAATCCGTTCGCCTGGCAGTTGCTGTTCGTGTTCGGCGCCTGGTGCGCGCTCGGCGGCGCGCGCGCGGATGTCGCGGATCCTGTCGTCGCCGGTGACGCTGTGGATCTGCATCGCCTATCTGGCGTTCGCGTTCTTCGTCACGCTGACCTGGCACTTCCCGCAGCTCAGCTACCTGATGCCGAAGCGGCTCGAGCAGTGGATGTATCCGATCACCAAGACCGATCTGGACGTGCTGCGGTTTGCGCACTTCCTGGCGCTGGCGGCGATCACCGTGCGCTTCCTGCCCAGGGATTGGCCGGGGCTGAAATCGCCCTGGCTGCGACCATTGATCCTGTGCGGCCAGCATTCGCTTGAGATATTCTGTCTCGGCGTCTTCCTCGCCTTCGCAGGGCATTTCGTGCTGGCCGAGGTTTCCGGCGGCGCCGCGCATGCACGCCCTGGTCAGCCTTTGCCGGAATCCTCATCATGTGCGGCATGGCGTGGGTGATTTCGTGGTACAAGCACTCGGCCGACAAAGGTGCGTCGAAGACCAAAAGCACCGGCGGCAACGCCGATATGGCGGGAGGGAGCGTATGAGGCCCGGTTCTGGAGCCGTGCTTAGCCTGATCGCTGCTCGCCGGCTCTTGCGACCGCTACGCTTCGCGCGCGCCGAGGATGCCCGCGCCAGCCTGCGACGTGCCCGGCCTATCTCCTGAGCAGCGACAGCACGCTGCCGAAGGTCGCCGATGCCGTCAAGAAGCGGCCAGCCGCTGAACGTCCTGGTGGTGGGCAGCCGTTCCTCGACCATCGCCGCCTCGGACGACAGCGCCTATCCCGCGCAAGCTGCAGGCCGCGCTGAAGGAGAAGCTGCCGTCGATCCCGATCAATCTATCCGTAGAACTACAGACTCGGCAAAACCGCCGAGGAAGTCGACGCCAGCCTCGTTAAGCTGGTGGAAGCAAAAAGGCCTACTTTGGTCATCTGGCAGACCGGCACCGTCGATGCTATGCGATCCGTCGATCCCGACGATTTCCGCAGCGCCGTCGACGAAGGGTTGTTGCGCTGCAAAACGCGGGGGCCGATGTGGTTCTGATCAATCTGCAATACAGCCCGCGCACGGAGACGATGATTTCCGCGCCGCCATACCTAGATAATATGCGCGTGGTGGCGCAGCAGCACGATGTTCCGCTGTTCGACCGCTTCGCCATCATGCGTCACTGGAACGACGCCGGAGATTTCGACCTGTTCAGCACCACTCCATGGCGTTGACCTGGCCAAACGGTGTTCATGCCTGCCTCGGCCGCGCGCTGTCGAAATTCGTGCTCGATGCGGCCCATCTGGACCAGGCGCAGCAGAATTAAGGGAACTAGCGTTAATGAGTTGTCACTACCCTTTTCGTTTGATCGACATTGCCGACCGCTCTGCGCCGTGCAGCATGGCGCTGTTGATGCCGGCCGCGGTGTCGCCGCTGCTTGCCCAGACGCGCCCGCAGCAGACCGGCGCCAGCAGGCGGCGCTAAGTCCGACCAGCGCCAAAACCGACGCGCAAGACCGACACGAAGCGCTCGGCGACGGCGCGCCGCCGCAATGCTGCGCCGACGGCTGCAGCCAATCCGGCCGCGCAGAAGGGCATCACCGGCAAGGCGATCGACAAGGTGAAGGAAGTCGCGAAATCGGCCGGCGACATCTTCAGCCGCGTGCCCTGCCTGCCGCCGAAGGGCGGCTACAAATCGATGGGATCGCTGCCGCACGTCGCGAGCAAGCTCGTCGCCGGCCAGCCGGTGATGATCGTCGCGTTCGGATCGTCATCGACCGCCGGCTACGGCGCGACCTCGCCGGAATTCAACTATCCCAACCGGCTCGCCGCGCAGCTGCGCCGGCAATATCCGACCGCCGACATCACCGTGCGTCAACCGCGGCAAGGGCGGCGAGGATGCGCCGGAGATGATGAAGCGGCTGCAGACCGCCGTGATCGACATGCATCCGGATCTGGTGATCTGGCAGGTCGGCACCAACGCCGTGCTGCGCAACCTCGATCCGGCGCGAGACCGCCAAGCTCGTCGAAGACGGCATCGCGCGCATTCAGGCCGCGGGCGCCGACGTCGTGCTGGTCGATCCGCAATATTCGCCGCGGGTCAACGAGCACGCCGAAAGCGCCGGCAAGATGATGAAGCTGCTCGGACAAGGTCGCCGAGCTGCGCAAGGTCGGCATCTTCCCGCGCTTCGAGGTGATGCGCGACTGGCACGAGAAGCAGGCGATCCCGATGGAGAATTTCGTCATCTCCGACGGCCTGCACATGAACGACTGGGGCTACGCCTGCTTCGCGCAACTGCTCGGCGACGACATCATCAAGTCGGTCGGCCAGATCAAGCTCGGCGTCAACGTGCCCGTCGGACGTGCGGACGTATCGGCCGATGTGATGGCGTGTCAAGGCGAGTGAGCGAAGTGGCGAATAGCGAGTATCGTGGGATTCGCACGCATTCGCTACTCGCCATTCGCTGCTCCCTCACGCCTTCTCCAGCGCCTGCTGCAAAATCCTCGATCAGATCATCGGCATGCTCGAGCCCGGCCGAGAAGCGGATAAAGCCTTCGCTGATGCCGAGCTCGGCGCGCGCCTCCGGCGTCAGCCGCTGATGCGTCGTGGTCGCGGGATGGGTGACGAGGCTCTTGGCGTCGCCGAGATTGTTCGAGATCCGCGAGATCTGCAGCGCATTGAGGCAGCGGAACGCGGCCTGCTTGCCGCCCTTCACCTCGAAGCCGATCAGCGTCGAGCCGGCGCGCATCTGCTTCTTCACCAGCGCCGCCTGCGGATGATCGGCGCGGCCGGGATAGATCAGCCGCGAGATCTTCGGATGGCTCGCCGAGCGCGTCGGCGACCTTGGCCGCCGTCTCGGTCTGCGCGCGCACGCGCACCGCCAGCGTCTCCAGCCCCTTCAGCAGCACCCAGGCGTTGAACGGCGACATCGACGGGCCGGTCTGGCGCATGAAGTTATGGATGTGCTCGGCGATGAAGGCTTCCGAGGACAGGATGATGCCGCCGAGGCAGCGGCCCTGGCCGTCGATATGCTTGGTCGCGGAATAGACCACGACGTCGGCGCCGAGCGACAGCGGGCTCTGCCAGATCGGCGTCGCGAACACGTTGTCGACGATCAGCCGCGCGCCGCCCTTGTGCGCGATCTCGGCGATCGCGGGAATGTCGAGCACGTCGAGCGTCGGATTGGTCGGGCTCTCCAGGAAGCAGGTCTTGGTGTTCGGCCGCATCGCCTTCTGCCACTGGTCGAGGTCGAGGCCATCGACCAGCGTGGACTGGATGCCGTAGCGCGGCAGCAGATCTTCCACCACATAGCGGCAGGAGCCGAACATCGCCTTCGCCGCCACCACGTGGTCGCCGGCCTTCAGCGGCGCGAGGATCGGCGGTGGTCACCGCGGCCATGCCGGTCGCGGTCGCGCGCGCGGCTTCGGCGCCTTCGAGCTCGATCATGCGGCGCTCGAACATCGAAATCGTTCGGATTGGAAAAGCGCGAATAGAGAAAGCCGGGATCTTCGCCCTTGAACCGCGCCTCGCATTGCTCGGCGCTGTCGTAGACGAAACCCTGGGTCAGGAACAGCGCCTCCGGACGTCTCGCCGAATTGCGAGCGCAGCGCGCCGGAATGCACCAGCCGGGTTTCGGGACGATAGCGCGCGGTAGACTTAGCCTCAGACATGTGACCTCCGTCGTGACCACCTTGAAAATGGTCACAAAAAACCGGCCTGGAAAAATTTCCACAGGCCGGGATCACACGTGTCCCCGGCCTGTTTAGCGACTTATTTAACGTGGCTGCAAGCCGGCCGGCTCAAATCACCACGGGATAAGTCATGCTGATATTCGCTCGCGCCCTTTCCGTCAAGGCGGCCATCGGATAACCCGTAAAAGCCCATATTTATCAGAGGTTTGGATGACGATTTGGGCCGTCATGCCCAGAGGACCGCGCCGTGCCGTTCACGCTTCCGCCCGACGCCAACGGAATTCTGCCCGACCGCATGATCGCGGCGATGGCGGATGCGGGCCTGATCCTGCCGGCCTATCCCTTTGTCGAAAGCCAGATCCAGCCGGCGAGCCTCGATCTGCGGCTCGGCGATATCGCCTACCGGGTGCGCGCGAGTTTCCTGCCCGGTCCCGGCGCCACCGTCGCCGAGCGCATCGACGAGCTGAAGCTGCACGAGATCGACCTCTCCGACGGCGCGGTGCTGGAGACCAATTGCGTCTACATCGTGCCGCTGCTGGAAAGCCTCGCGCTGCCGCCGCAGATCGTCGCGGCCGCCAACCCGAAGAGCTCGACCGGGCGGCTCGACGTCTTCACCCGCGTGATCGCCGACGGCACGCGCCGCTTCGACATGATCGGCGCCGGCTATCACGGCCCGCTCTATGCCGAGATCAGCCCGAAGACGTTTCCGGTGCTGCTGCGCGAGGGCTCGCGGCTCGTCTCAGGTGCGCTTCCGCACCGGCGACGCCATCCTCAACGCCGACGAACTCGACGCGCTGCATGGCGCCGAGCGGCTGGTCGATATCGACGACGCCGATCTTGCCAACGGCGTCGCGCTGTCGGTCGATCTCTCCGGCGAGAACACCAGCGGCTTCGTCGGCTACCGCGCCAAGCGCCACACCGGCGTGGTCGATATCGACCGCCGCGGCGGCTACGCGCGTCGACGAATTCTGGGAGCCGATCCCGGCGCGACCCGACGGCAGCCTGATCCTCGATCCCGGCGAGTTCTACATCCTGGCCTCGAAGGAGGCCGTGCAGGTGCCGCCGGATTACGCCGCCGAGATGGTGCCGTTCGATCCGCTGGTCGGCGAATTCCGCGTGCACTACGCCGGCTTCTTCGATCCCGGCTTCGGCTATGCCGGCGCCGGCGGGCAGGGCGCGCGCGCCGTGCTCGAAGTGCGCTCGCGCGAGGTGCCGTTCATCCTCGAGCACGGCCAGATCGTCGGCCGGCTGGTCTATGAGAAATGCTGTCGCGGCCCGACGCCATGTACGGCCAGCGCATCGGCTCGAACTACCAGGCGCAGGGCCTGAAGCTCTCCAAGCATTTCCGCGTCTGATCAGCCGCTCGTCACATGCACGCCGGGCTTTTGCCCGCCATTCCACTTGCCGCCGATCGCCCGCTCGATCTGCGCCGCCAGTTGCAACAGCAGCCCGTCATTGGCCTGCTTTGCGATCGCCTGGATGCCGAGCGGCAGGCCGTGCTCGTGCGTGGCGAGCGGCAGCGAGATCGCGGGGATGCCGCAGAGATTGGCGAGCGGCGTAAAGGCGAAATTGCGCCAGAGATTGCCGAACCAGTCCAGCACCGATCGGGATTGTCGCTGATCGTCAGATATTCCGTGGTGCCGACCTTCGGCGTCGGCAGCGCCGTGATCGGGGTCAGGATGATGTCCCAATCCTCGAAGAACGCGCCGAAGCCGCGCGACGTCGTGTTGAAGACCGCCTGCATCCGCGCCCGGTCGGCATAGCTCGTGTTCCGGCCATGCTCCCAGATCCGGATGTTGATGGGCTCGATCAGATCTTCCGGCGGCTGTTCCAAGCCGCGCGCCGCCAGCATGTTGCCGATGACGACGGCAAAATTGCTGATGTAGCAGGTGGTCTGCGCCGTCAAAGGCGTCGCGATAGTCGAGCGCCGGCAGGGCGTAGTCGACGTGATGGCCGAGGCCTTCGAGGAAGCGTCCGACCGTTCTGCAGCTCGGCCGCGATATGCGGCGTCGCGCGATACTCGCCCCACTGGTGCGAGAGCGCGATTCTCAGCCGCGGCCGGATCGCGCGCGATCATCTCGCGTGTAGGGCTCCGGCGGACGTCCAGAACGGCATGAACTCGCCCGGCGCCGGGCCGCGGCAGGCATCGACGAAGGCGGCGGTGTCGCGCACCGTGCGCGACTGGCAGCCCTGAATCGAAACCAGCCCGCTCAGGTCGGACAGATGCGGCGCCAGCGAGAACACGCCGCGCGAAACCTTCAGCCCGATATTGCCGTTGACGCCGGCGGGAATGCGGATCGAGCCGCCGCCGTCGGTCGGCATGCGCGATCGGCACGGCGCCGGCGGCGACCATCGGCGGCGCTGCCGGCCGACGAGCCGCAGGTGGTGTAGTCGGTATTCCAGGGATTGCGCGTGACATAGACGGCGGGATTGTCCGCCGAGCTGCAGACGCCGAATTCCGGCGTGGTGGTGCGCCCGATCAGATTGAGCCCGCCTGCGCGCATCTTCGTCGTCAGGAACGTATCGGCCGTGGCGCGATTGCCGCGCATCAGCAGCGAGCCCATTTCCTGCAGGCGGCCCTTCATGGTCGGGCCGAGATCCTTCATCAGGAACGGCAGGCCGGCAAACGGCCCGTCGAGATTGGTGCCGTTCCGTGCCGGGGTCTGCGACCGCGTCCTCGAAGACTTCGACCACGCCCGACAGCGCGGGATCGACCTTGGCGATGCCGGCGGCCGCCTGCGCGGCCAGTTCCGCGGCCGTCAGCTCGCCCTTCGCTGACGCGCGCCGCCAGCGCCACGCCGTCATGGTGCAGCCCATTCGTCCCAGCTCATCGGCAGTGTCATGTGATCGATCCCTTCAATACGGCTTGGGACCATAGTTTCGCGAGGGACCGAGTCAACATGCCGATGGGCGACCAGACACGTTGCATTCGCCGCGCGCATTGCTTCGCCGGAGCCATGATGACAAGCTGTCGGCCGCAACGCAAGACGAGGAAACCAACATGACCGCGGGCAGGATGCGCGCGAGGCGCAATGGCTGAAATGGCGCAGCGTCGCCGATCTCTACCATGCCTTCTTCACCGGCCTTATTCTGACCGTGGTGACGCGGCGCGGCACGGCCGACGCCGCCGAGTTCGTGTTCCGGGTGTTTCGCCGCCAGCAGCAGGAGCGCTTCCTGCCCGGGCCTGGAAAAGCTCGGGCTCGATCCATCTGCCGCCGGCGGTGGCGGCGGCGCAGTATCACTATCTCTCCAACTGGATCGGCGGCGTCCATGTCGAATACATGTACGAGACCGACCGCAAGGCCTGGATCCGCTATCCGCCGCCGCGCTGGATCTGGCGCGGCACGGCGATCTGCGGCGTGCCCGGCGAAGTGTCGCGCGCGATGCTGCGCGGCTGGCACGCCAACAACGGCGTGGCGCTCGGCGATCTCAAGCTCGGCTTCGTCTGCACCAAGCAGAGCGTCGACGGCCAGGACGGCCTCGAAGGCTACTACTGCGAATACGATCATCCGCTCGAGCTCGATCAGCGGCTGGTGTTCGCGCGCCATCTCGAAGCGCCGCTGTTCGATCCCGCCGACCGCGCCGGCCTTGCCGGTCGCAAGCTGGCCAAAGCCGCGGCTGGAAAAGGCCTATCGCAACTACGCGATGGAATATGTGAAGACCGCCGCACCCGTGATGGTGCAAGTGTTCGGCCCCGAGGATGCCGGCTATCTGCTGCATCTCACCGGCAAGCTGATCGGCATGCAGTATTTCGACGAGATCGCGCAGCGCTTCGGCGTCGGGCCGCGGCGGCGCGAAGGAGTTCGCGGCGTTCCTGCGCGTGCTGTTCGAAGCGCAGGACGATGTCGCCGAGATCAGCGAGTCGCGGCGGCGCGTTCGAGATCCGGCAGAAGACCTGGAAGCTGATGGCCGATGTCAGCGACTATCACCCGGCCTGCGCCAGCGTGCTTGCAGGGCCTGTTCGAAGGCCTCGCCGCCGGCTGCGGCCGCCATATCCCCGTGCATCTGAAGCCGTGCGGCCGGCGGCAAGCCGCCGTTCCTCTGGTCAATCGGCTGGGCTTGACCGCTCTACGGCTGCTTCGCCTGCAATCCCGCAGGCCCCCATTGCGCCCCGCGCACGTGGAATCCGGCTCGGCCGTGGTAGGAAGCACCGCGGCGCGGCAGCCAGAGCGGCGCGGGAGATGAAATGCCCGATATTGCCGTCGCCGAGATCCCCGTAGACGAGGAGGAGCGTCCGCTGCCGCCGCCGGAGGCGCCGGTGAGGAATGCGCTGGTCGACGGGCCGATCCTGCGCACGCTGCTGTGGCTGGCCTGGCCGAACGTGCATCGCGCTCAGCGCCGGCACCTGCGTCGTCATCGCCGAGACCTCCTATATCGGCCGGCTGGGCGTGGAATCGCTGGCCGCGATGGCGCTGGTGTTTCCCTGCGTGATCCTGACCATGACCATGTCGGGCGGCGCGATGGGCGGCGGCGTCGCCTCGGCGATCGCCCGCGCGCTCGGCGCCGGCGATCGGCGACCGCGCCTCGACGCTGGCCGCGCACGCGCTGCTGATCGGCATCTGCTTCGGGCTCGACCTTCATGCTGGGCATGCTGATCTTCGGCCCGCGCCTGCTCGAATTGCTCGGCGGCCGCGGCAACGTGCTGGCGCAGGCGGTCGCGCTATTCGCAGATCTTTTTCGGCGGCGCGGTGCTGCCCTGGCTGATGAACACCATGGCCGGGATTTTGCGCGGCACCGGCAACATGAAGCTGCCGTCGCTGCTGATGCTCTCCTCCGCCGTCTGCCAGATCATTCTCGGCGGCACGCTCGGCCTCGGCCTCGGGCCGATCCCGCAATTCGGCATGCGCGGCGTCGCCGCGCGGCTCGCTGATCGCCTACCTGATCAGCATCTCCGTCATGGGCTGGTATCTGTTCTCCGGCCGGGCGCGCGTGGTTCCTAAGAATCAGGGGCCTGCGCGATTCAATGGGCGATGTTCATCGACATCCTGAAGGTCGGCGCCGTCTCCTGCTTCTCGCCGCTGCAGTCGGTGCTCACCATCAGCATCTTCACCCACATGCTGGCGGGTTTCGGCACCGCGATCCTCGCCGGTTACGGCATCGGCGCGCGGCTCGAATTCATGCTGACCTCGGTGGCGTTCGCGGTCGGCATTGCCTCGGTGCCGATGGTCGGCATGGCGATCGGCGCCGGCGGATCGCGCGCGCGCGGCGGATCGCCTGGACCGCCGGCATGGTTTCGTTCGTTTCGGTCGGCGTGATCGGCACCTTGATCGCGATCTTCCCGGACATCTGGGTCAACATCTTCACCGGACGACGCGCGGCGTGCGCGCCGCCGAGCCGGCAGTATCTGTCGACTGCCGCGCCGATGTACGCCTTCATCGGGCTTGCGATGTCGATGTATTTCTCGTCGCAGGGCGCGGCCAAGGTGCTCGGGCCGGTGCTGGCGCAGACCGCGCGGCTGATCGTTCATCGCACTCGGCGGCTGGTGGCTGATCGACGCACGGCGCCACGGCTGCGAAACTTCTTTCGCGCTGGCCGCGGCGTCGATGGCCGTGCTCGGCGTGCTGTCCTGCCTCGAGCGTGATGCTGACGCGCTGGGGACCGAAGCGCGCTCCGGTCGCGCAAGGTGCGGCCGGCGCTGTCCTAAGGCAGCTCACTTCGTCTTCACGCGGCTGATGTGACGAACGCCGCCGCCGTAATTCACCATCCGCATCAACTGCGGAATCATGCTCATCAACTGGCTGCCGCCACCGCCGCCGAGCATGCCCATCATGTCGCCGCCGCCCAGCGCCCATGCCGCCATAGCCGCCGGGGATCATGCCGCCGCAAGCCGCCGGGCATTCCGCCGCCGCCGAGCATGCCGCCGAACACACCGCCGCCACCGCCGTCCATCATGCTGGCTCATCATCGGGCCCATGGTCTGCATCATCATGCCGAAGCGGCGCTTGCCCATCTTCGCCTTCATCATCTCCAGCATCGGCGCCATCTGGGTCATCATGTTCGCCGCCGCACCGCCGCCGCCAAAGCCGCCGAACTGGGCCTTCGCAGGCATCGTCGTCAGCGTAAACAGCAAAAGCAGCGTGGCGGCCTGGCACACCACCTTGTCAGCTCCAGTCATGGCAATAACTCCCGTGCGCCAGCTGCCGCGGAAGCGGCGCAAATCGGGACGCACGCGGGCGAGGCTAGCGACGGGCGGCGAGCGCGCTCTGTGAGAAAGATCACGTTGGAGCGTCAGCGGCGCTAAGCGGGTATTGCGCCCCAATGCCTTTCTGCATGGCGAGCGCCGCCTGATCCATCTGCGCCGTCGATATAGGGCGCGATTTCGTTGCGGCAAGCACGTCGACGATCCAGACCAGCCGGCTGCGCGCGTCGCCATCGGCGAACACCTGCACCGACGCGCTGTGCTGTTTTATCGCGCTCGCTGATCGACGGCATAGACCAGCCGCCGCCGCGCGTCGTCGCAATCGACCAGCAGCTCGCGCGCCACCGTGCCGTTGGCAAAGGTCACGATCGCGCGCGTCGCCGTCGAGCCGCGGTGTCGGGCACGAAGCCCGGCACCAGCCGCGTGATGCAGCGCGCCGAAATCGCGCACCGCGTCCCAGACGTCGGCGGGCCGAAGCGTCGATGGATGATGTCCTTGTGGATGGAAGCCATGGTTGAAGTCCCGTTCGAAGAGTGCTGTCAGTTGAAGCCGTCATTGCGGCGCGATGCGTCGCGCAATGCGCAGTCCGATGACGAGAGCCACGAATGCGAATTAGCTTTGCGCCATCGCCGACGCATGGACTGCATCGTCGCGATCGGCAGCGTGTATGGCGAGCAGCTACGTGCACACCGCCTCGACATTGTTGCCGTCGGGGTCGATCAGGAACGCGGCGTAATAGGTCGGGCTGTAATCGTTGCGCGGGCCCGCGCCGCCATTGTCGCGGCCGCCGGCCTTCGATCCCCTCGGCGTGGAATTTCTTGATCGCGGCGTGGTCGGGCGCGCGGAACGCGACATGGGCGCCGGTGGCGGCTGGCCCCTTGTGCAGATGCAGCCAGAGCGCCGGCTCGCCCTTCGGCCCAAAGCCCGCGCCGGAATCGTCGCGCGAGCACAGCACGTAGCCGAGCGGCGCCGAGCGCTGCGCGTGTAGAAGCGCACGCTGGCGTCGAGATTGCCGACGCGCAGTCCGATGTGGTCGTACATGATGATCTCCAGTCAGATAGCGCGCGTCGATGACGCGCGAACCTGGAGCAACCTAGTCAGTGCAGGGCGAGGCCGTTCTTGGAAAATCTTGCGGTCGCCGCGCGAGGCCTGGCGGAACCTGCAGCGGCGAGGCGCCGGCGGCACGGTGGAAGGTGCGCACGAAATTGGAGAGGTCGCCGAAGCCGACGTCATAGGCGATATCGGTGATCGGGCTGTCGTCGTCGGCCAGCCGGCGCGCCGCATGACGCAGCCGCGAGCGCACCAGATATTGATGCGGGGTCACGCCCAGCACGTTCGAGAACAGCCGCAGGAAATGGAACGGGCTGATGCCGGCCTGACCGGCGGCATCTTCCAGATCGATCTGCTGGTGCGAATGGGCATCGATCCACAGCGCGGTTTCCACCGCGCGGCGGCGATCGCGCAGCGCGCGCCGTCACGGGCTTGTGCGGCCGCCCGGAAACCACCTCGACGAAAGCGGCTGGCGAAGACCTGGCCGACCTCGTCGAGGCCGATATCGCTGCGTGCCATCTGCCGCCGTCTGCGCCGAGTTCGCCCAGCACCATCAGTTCCGGGCAGCGGCGGCACCGCAGCCGATCTGCCAGACGTCCGCGCGGTCGCCGATCGCTTCCACCAGTTCCGGCGCCAGGAAGAACGACAGGCACTCGTCGCCGCAGACGTGGTCGTGGGTGCAGATATATTCGTCGCCGGGATGGCCGACCAGGATCGATCCCGCCACCAGCTCGAAGAAGCGGCCGCGGCAGTGGCAGCCGAAGCTGCCCTTTGCGCACATAGGAGATCGAGTGGCAGCGATACTGTTCCGCAAACGGCTTGTCGCCGGGCCCGCGGTGCAGCGGAAGTCGGACACCGAGATGCGATTGCGCTGCAGAAGCGGTCGTTCGGTCCATCCGCCAGATTTAGGTCATGCGGGCGCGGCGGCGCAACCGGGAGCAGCACGTCGAACAGGGTCTTGCTGGCGGTCGGCTGCCGGCGCCCTCGATCGAGAGCAGCCGGCGCTTGGAGATGGCTGCCGCCGTTCGGCGAGATCTTGTCGGCATAGCCGCCGGCTTCGAGCACGCGATGGCAGGGCACGATGATCATGAACGGGTTGCGGGCGATCGCCTGCGCGACCGAGCGCACCGCGCCGCGAAGCGCGCAGATACGCTGGCGACCTCGCCATAGGTGCGGGTTTCGCCGCGCGGGATGCGTGCCGGGCAAACTGCGTAGACGCGCTGGTTGAACGCGGGAATGCCGGTCATATCGAGCGCGACATCGGAGAGATCGGCGCCGCCGCCGCGCAGCAGCGCGGCAATGCCATCGATCGCGATCTCGACATCTGCAGGGCGGGCGCAGTTCGCGGGCGTCGGGATAGAGCTGAAACAGCCGCCGCCGGGTTTCGATCTCGCGCGCTTCCGGCAGCTGCATCGCCGATAATGCCGCGATCGCCCCATGCGATGCCGCAGCGGCCGATCGCCGTGTCGAAAATGATGTACCCACGCCCCGCCATTACGCCAACCAGCCCCGACGGGCATCATAGCACCGTCGTCGAACCGGCGCACCTGGAAACTTCTGCAGTTCGGTTAAGGATGGGCGGAGGCATCGCCAAGGCGCTTGGCGGACCGCGCGGTCTCGGCTAATCAGCGGGGCGATCGCGGGCGTAGTTCATGGCGCAGAACGGTAGCTTCCTGCTGCATACGAGGGTTCGATCTCCTTCGCCCGCTCCAAGTAAACCCCCTTGTACCATAGGGTCGTGCACAGAGCACGTACTTGGAATGAGCTACTACTGGCTTGTTGTGGATACCCCGTTCGTCGAATTGATTGCGATTTTTGGCCCTTACCGAGTGCTTCCGGAGCCAGAATGGAGACAATCAAGAAATGCAGATCTTCACGCCGCATGTTGCGCGATCGGCGATCCGTGATGCAATGAATGTGGTCTTAGCTGGTCCGTCTCGCGTGGGCCTACTGATTAGCGAGGCCACGTTCGAGCGCAAATTTATGAACGACGGAAATTGCTGACGAAATTAAATTGAGGCTTGTGCGCTGGAGCAGAAGAAGTTGTTTCAGTCGGCTATAAAGATGTGATTGGTTGATGGGGACAACAAATGACCGATGACGACGAGAGGGTGCGTTTAGAACGCATAGTAGCCATTGCTCAGGATCAGAGCGGGGGCTTTGCCTCAAAGAAGCCCTGAAGGTTGCTTTGCCTGATGAAGTGGCTGGATTTGGCACACACATAGCGCCGACCGTCGACTATCCCGATTCGCCGGCAAGCTGGCCGATATAAAGGCCGGCAAACGCCGGACGCGGCATTCTGATCTGCGGATCGGGCATCGGCACTGATCGCCGCCAACCGCCATGCGCATATCCGTTGCGCTTGCGCATGATGTCATGGGCGCGTGGCTGTGCCGCCAGCATAATGATGCAATGTTTTGGCGAGCGGCGGACGGATGATCGGCGAAGTGGTATGAAAGAATGCGTCGAAGCTGTCTATGAGCACGTAAAGGCCCGACGCAGGTCGCCATCAAAGCGCGTCGATAAACTGGGGTCCCAGAAAGAATTGCGGAGTTGGGCGCGATGCGATCCTGCAGTGAATGGTGCATCATGGCGCCCCTACGGAAAATCCTGAAAAAGTAGTGCCAAAGTCTATAAGTGATTGAAATTGTTAGGTGCACTCGGTCTCCCAAACTGCATGCGAGGGGTTCGATTCTCTTCGTCCGCTCCGGCGTAGCAGCTTCCTGTAAAGCAGGCACTTCCGCAATTTTTTGAAGGCGAAGTTGTCCTGCCGAGAAATCCGTACAATAGCCGCTCGAGCAACCGTAGGGATTCGAAAGGCACGAAGGGATCGTTGTGATTGCATCCTTTGTGATCCGGCGAAGCAGACAGTGCCGTCGTCGCGCCGCTCGGCTCGACCATCACGTGATTAATTGTCCCATCGCCGCTTCCAATTAACCATGACGGGTGAGCAGGCGCGCGCTATTGTCTTCACAAATTCAATCTTGATTGCACTGCGGGGGAAAGTGATGATTAAAAAATAGTTTATGTGTGACTTCATTGCGTACATAGGTCATTATTGTGCAGGGTGCCACGCAAACAATTCTTGTTGGGCCTCACCATGACGGAAGGCATTGCGCGCGATTGGCTCGACGGATTTCCGGATCGTGTCGCAACTGAGACCGACCTCTGAAGATTGACTTGGACGGTCCGCCGACATGTTCCCCATTATCGAATGTTGCCACGACCTCAGCAACGCGATTCAGCAAATTCAGCACTTCGCGTCGCGCATTTCGACGGCAAGGTGGTGTTGTTCGCCGATCTCAGCTTGAGGAAATGCTCTCCGCCTTTCGTGCGGGCACGAATGCATATTTCGTCAGCGTAAACGTGCGAAGCCTTCATCAAGGTGCCTTGCTCGAGCTTGTCATGCTCGGCGAGATTTGTCCTGCCTGGGAATTGCTGAGGCTCATCGGCAAGGATGCGCAAAGCCTCCTGAGGGCCTCGCGCGGGCAGCAATGAAAGTGGTGGAGGGCCGGAAGAGCGCGAACGCGGGGCGCGGCTGTCGGAACGCTGGAAGATCCATCCTGCGATGCATTATCGAAGGCGACCTCGAACAAGCATGTCGCGCAGGCTTAATATTGCCGAAGCGACCGTGAAAAGTTCATGTCAAGGCGATCCTCTTCGGGCAAGATTCGACGTCCGAAACCGTACCCAGGCCGCCATGTGGGCGATGAGCAAGCATGGGGCTGATCTTCTCGCATTGAAGGCGACATGGCGCCGCCTCCCGCTCCCGATTTCGCCGCTAGGTGAAATCACAGCGAACTGCCTGCCAATTGGTACGCCACAAGCTCGAAATCGTCTCGCGCGCCATAATCCCGCGCCGGCCGGGATTTCTCACAAACAGATCGATACGTCGGTTGATCTGGCAGATTGACCGATGTTCCAGAGGCGTTTGTTTGAGCGACGTCTGGCCGGGGGAGCGACCTGGACGACCGAGGATCTCACCGCGACGCTCCAGGTGCCACATTCTCTCGACGGCGCATTGAGCCATCGGGCCGCGAAAACACGGATGCGCTGTCAAACAGAATTCTCAGAACCACGATGCTCCGAAACATGGTTAACGATCGGGGCGACGATGCGACGATCGCAGAAGGCGGAATCCCCGGAGTTTGCAGTGCATTATTGATTTGGCGCAAGTGGTTCTGCTAAAAAGCAGCATATTATAAAGTATTATTATTTGACTATTTATTCGTGACCGAGTGTAGGTGCCGCTTGCCTTCTCTCGACTTTCGGCAATTGTACGATCATTAGTTGGCTCGGCTTCGCATTTCTCGATGTTCCGCGACAATACTAGGCGCAAATTGTTCGTACGGCCGGGCATCTCTGTTTCATTGCCCTCGGCGTCGTACGGGCGTTCGCGCAACGCGAGTATTGAGTTCCGGAGATATGCGGTGTTCGATGAATTCGAGTCACAGATCTGAACTTGGTTGTCACGACGAGCCGGCTATCCGCTCGATCCTTCGAAGTGGCCTCGAAATGGAAGGCTACGAAGCGTCGGGAAGCCAGCAACAAGGCCGAGCGCTGTTGCGTTGTCTTGAAACAGCAGCTGTCGATCTGATTACGTCGACCTCGATCTTGACGGAGAAAATGGATTGCAGCTCGCGCGAGAGATCTGGACGCAGCACAATATCCCGATCATCGTGATTACCGCGAAGGCCGATGACGCCCGACCGGGTCGCCGGGCTGCGCACGGCGCCGACGACTACATCGTCAAGCCGTTCCACATTCGGGAGGTGCTCATGCGTGCTCGCAGCGTCCTGCGCCGCTACGAGCTGGAATCCGTTGCGGAGGACATCGGCAATTCCGTCGTAACATTCCCGCGGAGCGCGTTGCAGATCTGATGGTTACGTATTGGACGTTCCACGACGCGAACTGAAGACTGCAAATGGCGAGCCCATCGACTTGACGTGTGGATACGGAATTCGCGCTTCTCGCAAGTTTTTTTGAGGCAGCCGGCTCGCATCCTGTCCCGGACGAATTGATGCACGTACTTAATGGCCGGGACTGGTCGCTGGAGTGACCGTACACCGATGGACACGTAGCGCTCGGCTGCGGCGGAAAGATCGATTCCTCGTCCGAGATGCCAAAACTGATCAAGTCCGTCCGAGGTGCCGGGTATGTGTTCACAGGCGAGGTCGAATCAGCCGATCAATTCCGAAATTGCGTCCTCCTAGTCGAGGATCAATCTCCAAACCCCGTCAATCGGTTGTTTGAGCACGGTCACGACGCAAACACATTTCTGCGTTGCCGCAGGCAAACCGGGTCTACCTTTCCAGATCATAGTCTAGCCTGTCAGAGCCTCGGCGATCGCGTGCGCCAGCTCTGCCCGGGTGTAGGGCTTTTCCAGTATCTTGAAATTCTCGGCCGCCTCGGCTCGCCCTTGCGGCCGGCGCCGTCGTAGCCCAGCAATACGTAACTGAACGAAGCATAC
>ERZ1370068.11053-contig-9700_pt1 | contig 22933 bp, 30 predicted proteins | sample MGYA00561227_ERZ1370068 | MGnify/ENA primary metagenome ERZ1370068 (study PRJEB38410, sample SAMEA6850437) | metagenome | study: Metagenomic assessment of the ecological functions of the soil: analysis of the soil microbiota associated with the...
CGCTACGTATTGCATGTTACCAGATGTGATCCGGCGATCGCCGCATCTTCGCGCGCCATCAGCGCGATCGAGAGCGGCGAATTCTCGCCCGGCGATCCGACCCGGTTCGAATCGATCGGGCACGCGCTGCGCCATCTCGACCACTACATGGTGAGCGCGGATTTCGACTGCCTATTTCGAGGCCCAGCGCGGCATCGACGCGCGCTGGCAGGTGATGCCGGCATGGACGCGGGCCAGCATCCTCAACGTCGCGCGGATGCCGTGGTTCTCGTCCGACCGCACCATCCGCGAATATGCCCGGGATATCTGGAACGTGCCGGTAGCGGCCTGCGCCGCAGGCTGCAGGCACGCTCAGGCGCGGGGCGACGCCGTGACGAGACCGGCGCTTCCGATTCCGATCAAACGGAAATCCATTACCTCGCGACGTCATTGAATTCGGCCGGGCGTGGCGGTGATACTGCGCCGAGCAGGATCCGGAGAATTTCATGCTTGCCAAGACGCCAGCACCTGTTCGACGACGCCGACGCGGGTCACCGCCGGTGACAGCCGCTGGCAGGGCGGACCAGCGACGGATTACTGGGCGTTTGTCGGCCCGTTCGGCGGCGCGACCGCCGCCACGATCCTGCGGGCGCTGATCGACCATCCGCAGCGGGCCGGCGATCCGCTGGCGCTTACCGTCAACTTCTGCGCGCCGATCGCGCAAGGCGCCTTCGATCTCGACGTCCGCCTGGTCAAAGGCCAACCGGTCGACGCAGCATTGGTGTGTCGAGCTGACGCAAGGCGGCGCTGATGTTGCGACCGCTTGCGACCGCCGTCTTTGCCGAGCGCCGTCCGTCGTGGTCGCACCAGCCGGCGGAATTTCCGCAAAGTCCGCCGCCCGAACAGATACTGCCTTATCCGAAGGTGGCGGCGCCGTGGGTCAAGCAATATGATCTTCCGCTTTGTCGAGGGTGATCCGAATTCTCCGGCGCGATCGAGCGATGCGCCGGCGAGCGCATTCTCCAAGCTATGGATCGGCGATCGCGTTCCGCGAAAGATCGATGCGCTGTCGCTGATGTCGATGTCGGATGCGTTCTTCGGCCGGGTCTTTCATGCCAGGCGCGAGCTGGTGCCGTTCGGCACGGTGTCGCTGACGACCTATTTCCACGCCGACGCGGAAGACCTCGCGGCCGAGGATATCACGCCGCGTTCTCGCCGTCGCCGACGCCAAGATCTTTCACAAGAGCTATGGCGATCAGAGCCGGGAACTCTGGTCACCGCAGGGCCGCCTGCTCGCGACCACGGCATCAGATTGCGTATTTCAAGGCGTAGCCGCATACAGTCGGCTGTCCGTTCGAGCCTTGAAAGTCGCACGCGACCATGTCCGAAACTGGCGAATCGAAAGCCTCGCGCAGTCGCCCTGCTCGGCGTTCCCATCGAGATCGGCGCGTCGCAGCGCGGCACGCTGATGGGGCCGGATGCGCTGCGGACCGCGGGCATCGGCCGCGTGCTCGAGCAACTGGGGTTTGACGTCGAGGATCACGGCAACTTGCGCGTATCAGCGCGTTGCATCCGCCGATGGTCCGCCGCCGGCAAACGCCAAATATTACGACGACATCAAAGCCTGGATCCGCGCGCTCAGCGAACGCGCCTTTCTGCTCGCCCGCTCCGGCGCGATTCCGATCTTCATGGGCGGCGATCACAGCCTGTCGATGGGATCGGTGAACGGCGTCGCGCGCTACTGGCAGGAAATGGGCCGGCCGCTTTTCGTGCTGTGGCTCGACGCCCACGCCGACTACAACACGCCGGCCACCACCGTGACCGGCAACATGCACGGCATGTCGGCGGCGTTTCTATGCGGCGAGCCCGGCCTCGATGGCTTGCTGGGCGACGCGCCGCGGGTCTCGATCAGTCCTGATCAGCTCGATCTGTTCGGCATCCGGTCGATCGATCCGCCTGGAAAAGACCTGGTCCGCGATCGCCGCATCGCGATCGCCGACATGCGCGCGATCGACGAATTCGGGGTCGGCGTTTTGATCCGGCGGGTCATCGAGAGGGTGAAGGCGCAGCAACGGCGTGCTGCATGTCAGCTTCGACGTCGATTTCCTCGATCCGGCGGTAGCGCCGGGCGTCGGCACCACCGTGCCTGGCGGCGCGACCTATCGCGAGGCGCATCTGGTCATGGAGCTGTTGCATGATTCAGGATTGGTGCGCTCGGTCGACCTCGTCGAGCTCAATCCTTCCTCGACGAACGCGGCCGCACCGCGCGCGTCGCGGTGGAACTGCTCGGCAGCCTGTTCTGGCTTGCAGATCACCGACCGTCCGACGCCCACCAACGCGGTACTTCCGGACAATACCTGATAGCTCGATCGATCATTCTGGGTGACGGAGGATCGCGAATCCAAATATAGCGCCGTACACTTCGAGTAGTTCTACGGGTGTCAAATTATACGACCATTTATCCAACGTGCTTTATTTCTTGTGACGTGGCATCTCTCCAGGCCGCTTCAAGGACCAACATGTCTCGATCTGGTTTCATCCGTTCCGTTTCGTCCAGTTTTGCCGTGGCAGCGGCCACACTCGGTGTGATCGGGTTCGCCAACGTCAGCTTCGGCGAAGCGCATCGTCGGAGAGATGCGTCGCACCGAGCCCGGCCCCGAAAGCGGCCGCAGCCATCGACGCCATGAAGGCAGAGTACCGGCGCCCGGCGTTGATCCCGTTCCCGAAAGAAAACCCTTACACACCTGAAAAAGCGGCGCTCGGCAAAAAGCTGTATTTCGATACCCGCATCTCGGTCACCTCGGCGCAATCCTGCGCGAGCTGCCACAGCCCAGGCTTTGGTTGGGGCGACGGATTGGCGGTCGGGGTCAGGCCACGGCATGGCGAAGCTGGGTCGGCACTCGCCGACCATTGTCAATGCCGCGTGGGGAGCGATCTTCATGTGGGACGGTCGGCTTGCGAACCTTGAGGAGCAGGCGCTCGGTCCGATCCAATCTCCGGGTGAGATGAATATGCCGATCGAGTCAACTCATGGAGCGGCCTGGCATTCGATCGCCGAATACAAGCCGCTGTTCGCGGCGGCCTTTCCGGCGCCGGCCTCATCGCCCGAAACGCTCGCAGCAGGCCATTGCGACCTACGAACGCAACCGTGGTCTCCGGAGCAGGCGCCGTTCGACGTCTGGATAGATGGAAACGAGCAGGCGATTTCCGACGAGGCAAAGCGCGGCTTTGTCATCTTCAACACCAAGGCCCAGTGCTCATCGTGCCATGAGGGCTGGAACTTCACCAATGATGGTTTCCAGGACATCGGCCTCGCCAGCGCCGATGTCGGGCGGGGCAGTTCCTGCCTGGCGTCATCAAGATGAAACACGCTTTCAAGACGCCGGGGCTGCGCGAAATCGCCAGGCGAAGTCCCTTCATGCACGATGGGTCGATCGCCACGCTCGGAACAGGTGGTCGAACATTATGACCAGGGAGGCGTCGACCGGCCCGAGCCGCTCCGACCTCGTGAAACCGCTCGGTCTCACGCCGCAGGAGAAGTCCGAACTGGTCGCCTTCCTGAAAACTTTGACCAGCCATCTCGATCCGACCACCGTGCCGGTTCTCCCCGCTGAACCGAAGACAACGCCAACCGCAGGAACATCCAATGCGCATGCTAACGTCTCTCGCTGTTGTCGTTCTGCGTCGGCCTGTCGGCTGGCGCGCCTGGCCGCCAACCTGACGATCACCCAGAAGGGCCGCCTTTTCTCGTCCGAGAGCATCACTCATCAAGAAGGGCGAGGTCAGCTGACATTCGCGAATGACGATACCGTGCCCCACAACATCGTTTCGACCAGCAAGGGCAACGAGTTCAACCTCGATCGCAGCCGCCGGGCGCGGCAACGGACGTAACTTTCAAAGAACCAGGCGAGGCGCAGGTAATCTGCGCCATTCATCCGCGAATGAAGATGACCGTGAAGATCACGGACTAATTTCCTGGAAGTTCGCCGGAGAAATTTCTATGTCGATCTGCTACAAGTTTTTTCGCCTTTAGTGTTGTCATCGCCCTTGCCTGCGGGCTGGCGTTTCTATGGCATGCGCAGCATCTCCACCTCCGGCGATCTTGTGGTGCGCCTCTACGACGGGCCGCTGATGGGAATCAATCATGCGCGCTTCGGCGCATGCCGCATTGAACGCGGCGCGCCTTCTCATGCAGGCTGGCCTCCGCGATGGGGCGCCGAAGGAAACGGTCGCGAAAATCGAAAAACTGGTCGCCGGGATCGCGGACGACCTGAAAGTCGTTCGGGATCGGGTCAAGAACCAAGGATGTCACCGCGGCTTTGGAAGCGGACCGAAACGGAGCTGCGCGACTGGTCGGAAATGGGGCTGAAGATCCTCAAGCCGCAGGCCGGCGGGCTTACCGCGCTTCCCATGCCTTTCTCGGTGGCCAAGAAGGGGGATGCCGCCGTTGCGGCCGTGGACGATCTGGTGGAAATGGTCGCTGCCTATGGGTTCGACTACCGCACCGAAGGCCGAGGCGGCGGTCGCGGCCGCCCACACCACCATGCTCGCGCTTGCGATTGCGACAACTCTGATCGGGCTGACGCTCGCGGTCGCTTTCGCGCACTCCATGAGCAAACCGATCTTCGCCGCAATGCAGATTGCGGAACATGTGGCCGCCGGCAACTTCACCGACCGGATCGAGCTCGGCGGCGCGATGAGCTTGGTCGTCTTCTGAAATCGCTCGCCGTGATGCAGGCCGGCCTGAGTGCCCGCGCGCCGAGGAGGATCCCGTCCTGATGTCGTCGAAGGATCAGGCGAACTCGGAACAGGTCAATCGACGAAGGCGCATGGAGGCGGAAATCGAGACTTTCCGTTCCACCGTCACCTCCGTCCTTTCCAATGCGGATGCAATGACGAGCGAGTTGACCGAGACCGCGCGAACTCTGTCGTCAATTGCGCAGGCGGCCGGTCAACAATCGATCGAGACGGCATCGAGCGCTGAAGAGACATCCGCCAACGTCCAGACCGTCTCGACCGCCGCAGGCCAGCTTGGAGTATCCGTACAGGCCATCGAGGGCAACTCCACGAAGCCACCGGCATCGTGCGGCGCGCCTCAGCCATGGCTGACGACGCAAACGAAACAATGGGAGCGCTCGCGCACTGCCGCCCAGCGCATTGATGAAGTGGTCGGATTCATCCGAAACATCGCCGGCCAAACGAACCTGCTGGCCTCAACGCCACCATCGAGGCTGCGCGGGCCGGCGAGGCCGGACGCGGCTTCGCGCGTGGTCGCTTCGGAAGTGAAGGCGCTTGCCACCCAGACCGCAAAGGCCACAGAGGAAATCTCCTCTCAGATCGCAGAGGTGCAGTCGGCAACCAAGCGGGCTGTCGACAATGTTGGGGCCATCACGGCCGTCATGGGAGAGATCGACAGGTTCACTGCGACGATCGCCACCGCGGTGAATCAGCAGAACACCGCGACCGCTGAAATAACCGAAAATATCCGTCAGGCTGCCGCCGGAACGGAAGACGTCGCACGGGGCATAGCGGGAACTGCCGCGGCGAGTGAGAATACGGAACCGATCGGCGGACCTGGTGCTCAGCTCTGCGCACGACCTGTCCCGTCAGACCGCTGACCTGCGCTCGTCCGTCGACCGGTTCCTGTCGAATGTGGCGGCATAATCAAAAAGGCGGCCTTTGCGGCCGCCTTTTTGAATCACGTAACATCGATCGTCCCGCTCTCACTCCGCCGCGAGCTTCACTTCCGGCGCTGGCGGCGCGGACTTCGGCGTCGACCTGGGCTTCGAACTTGGCAAAGTTCTTTCTGGAACATGCCGACCAGCGCGCGCGCGGTCTTGTCGAACTCGGCCTTGTCGGCCCAGGTCTTGACCGGATCGAGGATGTGCGGCTCGGACGCCCGGCAGCGAGGTCGGCACCGCGAAGCCGAAATATTTGTCGGTGCGGAATTCGGCGTTGCGCAGCGAGCCGTTCAGCGCCGCGGTCAGCAGCGCCCGCGTCACCTTGATCGGCATGCGGCGGCCGGTGCCGTATTTGCCGCCGGTCCAGCCGGTGTTGACCAGCCAGCAATCGACATCGTGCTTGGCGATCAGGTCGCGCAGCATGATTGCCGTACGACGGACGGATCGCGCGGCAGGAACGGCGAGCCGAAGCAGGTCGAGAATTCCGGCTGCGGCTCGTTGCCGAGGCCGCGCTCGGTGCCCGCGACCTTCGCGGTGTAGCCGGACAGGAAGTGATACATCGCCTGCGCCGGCGTCAGCTTGGCGATCGGCGGCATCACGCCGAACGCATCGGCCGCCAGCATCACCACGTTCTTCGGATGGCCGGCGCGGCCGGTGCGCGAGGCGTTCGGGATGAATTCGAGCGGATAGGCCGAACGGGTGTTTTCGGTCTTCGAGCCGTCGTCGAAATCCGGCTCACGGCGTGTCTCGTCGAGCACCACGTTTTCCAGCACCGCGCCGAAGCGCTTGCTGGCGGCGTAGATCTCGGGCTCGGCTTCTTGCGACAGCTTGATGCATTTGGCGTAGCAGCCGCCTTCGAAATTGAAGATGCCGTCGCCGCCCCAGCCGTGCTCGTCGTCGCCGATCAGCGTGCGTTTCGGGTCGGCCGAAAGCGTGGTCTTGCCGGTGCCGGACAGGCCGAAGAAGATCGCGGTATCGCCGTCGGGGCCGACATTGGCCGAGCAGTGCATCGGCATCACGCCCTTTGCGGGCAGATAATAATTCAGCGTGGTGAACACCGACTTCTTCATCTCGCCGGCATAATAAGACCCGCCGATCAGGACGATCTTGCGGGCGAAATCGATCGCGACCACGTTCTCCGAACGCACGCCGTGGCGTTTGGGATCGGCGCGGAAGCTCGGCAGGTCGATGATGGTCAGTTCCGGCACGAAGTTCGCGAGCTCGGACGCCTCGGGGCGGATCAGCAGCGTGCGGATGAACAGCGAATGCCAGGCGAGTTCGGTAAAGACGCGGGTCTTGATCTGGAAGACTGGGATCGGCGCCGCCATAGAGATCCTGCGCGAACAGCGTCATGCCTTCGGCATGCCTGAGGAAATCGGCGTAGAGCGCTTCGAACTGTTCCGACGTGATCGACTGGTTGCCGGCCCACCACATGTTCTTGTCGGTGGTGGCGTCGCGAACGGTGAACTTGTCCTTGGGGCTGCGGCCGGTGAACACGCCGGTGTCCGCGCACAGCGCGCCATCGGCGGAAAGCACGGCTTCGCCCGCAGCCAGCGAATGCTGATAGAGCTGCGGCGCGCCGAAATTCCAGTTCACGCGCCTTGAGATTTTTAAGCCGAATTTGTCGGCGCCGAAGGCACCGTTACGCACGCCCGTCTCTTGCACGGAAGAAATCCTCCTCGAACCCGCGAATATCGATCGCGCGAATGCCGCCAAACGCGCTCTGTCGCGGTGACCTTCAATATAGCCTTCCGGCCTCGGTCCGGCGACCTAATACTGATGAACGCCGGGCTTGCCAAGCCGATCCCTCAGTTTTTGGTTTATTCGACGGCAGATCATTGATCTCGCTCAAACGCTTGCTGCAGCGCGGGCCGTGATCGGCGGGGTATTAACGATGGTGTTAGCGTCCACCATCGCGCGACGATCCGCGATGCGTTCTGGAAAATCACTGAATTTCTTCGTGCGACGCACAATGCGTGCCTTCGCCCGGAGAATATCCGCTATAGCCTCGCCCGTGCCTCGTCCGCCAGCTTCACCAGCATCTTGCGCAACTCGCCCGGCCGGTCGACGCGCTCCGGGAAAATCCAGCCGCAGCGTCGCTGTGCTCGGCCTGCATGTCGATCCCATCGGGGTCGCAGCCGGTGCAGCGCCAATCGGCGGCTTCGGCGCCGAGCAGCCTGGTCGCGTAGAGGTTCATCGCGTCGCGATGATCCTCGTTCATATGCTCGACGGCGCCCTGCTCGGCCTCCAGCAGCGCGCCGGCATCGCGCAATCTCGGTCAGGAACTGCTCCGGCTTGAGGTCGATGATCCGGCCGAAACCGGCGACCAGATGCGGCGCCTGACGGGCGGATCCGGAAGAACGAGAAATCCTTAAAATCCACAAAGGCTTCCGCGGATGGATGGGCGTTGAGGTAGCGCCGGCGCAAGATCGCCGCCGTCGTCGCCGCTCGGCCTCCTCGGCCCGGCCCGCCAGCATGATCCGCGATCCCTCCAGCGGGTCGCCTTCGGCGCGCTCGTCCAGCATCAGCGAGACCCGGGCATCGGCCGAGGATGTTCTGGGTATGCAGCGCCAGGCGCGAAATCAGCAGGATCGGCGAGCCGTCGGCATGGGCTGGCGACATTGACCAGCGAGCAATAGGGATCGCCGCTGCCGGCCATCAGAGTGGCCAGCGCGCCCTGCCGGCTGCGCCGGAGCAGCGACCGGGCCAGCCTGGCTGGCGTCAAAATCAGCGGTGGGCTGCATCGGATTATTCCAGCCATCTTATTGCAATAAGGGCCTTTCTCGGGCTAAACGGGTGTCTATATAGGCTCGGAACCATTCGCGTTCATTCGAGTCGTTTTGCGGAACTCGGTCACACTTCAGCCCAGCTTGCATTGCTCGTTGACCGCGTACGAAGCCCATTTATGCGGCGCATAGCTGGATTGCCCGCCGTTTCAGCCACTCACTTTCTGAAAGCAGGCTCATGCCCACAATCGCCTTGGTCGATGACGACCGCAACATTCTGACATCCGTCTCGATCGCGCTCGAAGCCGAAGGCTATCGCATCATGACCTACACGGATGGCGCCTCGGCGCTCGACGGCTTCCGCACCTCGCCGCCGGACCTCGCGATCCTCGACATCAAGATGCCGCGCATGGACGGCATGGAGACGCTGCGGCGGCTGCGGCAGAAGTCCGATCTGCCGGTGATCTTCCTCACCTCCAAGGACGAGGAGATCGACGAGTTGTTCGGCCTCAAGATGGGCGCCGACGATTTCATCCGCAAGCCGTTCTCGCAGCGCCTGCTGGTCGAGCGCGTCAAGGCGGTGCTGCGCCGCGGCAGCGCCGAAGGATCCGACCGCCGTGCCGAAGGAGACCGATGCGCAAGGCGCTCGACCGCGGCCTGCTGCGCATGGATCCCGGAGCGCCACACCTGCACCTGGAAGAACGAGCCGGTGACGCTGACGGTCACGGAATTTCTGATCCTGCAGGCGCTGGCGACGCCGCCCCGGCGTGGTGAAGAGCCGCAACGCGCTGATGGACGCGGCCTATGACGACCAGGTCTATGTCGACGACCGCACCATCGACAGCCACATCAAGCGGCTGCGCAAGAAGTTCAAGGTGGTGGACGACGATTTCGAGATGATCGAAACGCTCTACGGCGTGGGCTATCGCTTCAAGGAAGATCCTGATCTGAGGGCGGCTATCGGCGCAGTTTGTCCGACTGACGCCTCCGCCCGTCTCGGGTAGGATGCGAGGGCACATCGCACGCGATCGTTCGAACAACCGGCAGTTTTGGCCATTGCTTGATCGAACGCAGCCTGATCCAGGCCTGAATGCCGAGGACGCCTTCGCCGCCCCTCGATCATGGATCGCGTTGCCGACGACGAACCCGCCTGCGCAGGGCTGGCAGCGGCCGCTCGGCTGGCTGCGCCGGGCCGGGCAGTTTTTCTTCGCGCTTCAGCTTCTCCAGCCTCACGCGCCGCATCGTCTCGCTGAATCTCGCCGGCCTGGTCGCGCTGGTGGCGAGCATCCTCTATCTCTCGCAGTTCCGCGCCGGCCTGATCGACGCGCGCGGCGCAGAGCCTGCTGGTGCAGGCCGAGATCATCGCCGGCGCGATCGCGGCCTCCGCCACCGTCGAGACCAACACCATCACCATCGATCCCGACCGGCTGCTCGACCTGAAGCCCGGCGAGACCTACGGCGCGCCGGACGAATATTCCGGGCTGGATTTTCCGATCAATCCGGAACGCGTCGCGCCGGTGTTGCGCACGGCTGATTTCGCCGACCAAGACCCGCGCGCGCATTTTCGACCGCGACGGCGGCCTCGATCCTCGACAGCCGCAATCTCTACGGCCGCGGCGACGTGCTGCGGTTCGAACTGCCGCCGCCGTCGCATCGACGAAGCCGGGCATCGCCGAGCGAACGATGATCGCGATCCGCACCTGGCTCAATCGCGGCGACCTGCCGCTCTATCGCGAACTCGGGCCCGAAGGCGGCAACGGCTATCAGGAGGTCGCGCAGGCGCTGAACGGCCAGAAGAGCAGCATGGTGCGCGTCAACGACCGCGGCGAGGTGATCGTCTCGGTCGCGGTGCCGGTGCAGCGATTCCGCGCGGTGCATGGCGCGCTGATGCTCTCGACCCAGGGCGACGACATCGACCAGATGGTGACCGCCGAGCGGCTCGCGATCCTGAAGGTCGGCGGCGTCGCGTCCGCGGTGATGATCGTGCTGTCGCTGCTGCTGGCGAGCACCATCGCAGGCCCGGTGCGGCGGCTCGCCGACAGCGCCGAAGCGCGTCCGCCGCCGCATCCAGCACCCGCGTCGAGATCCCCGATTTCACCCGCCGCCGCGACGAGATCGGACATCTCTCCGGCGCGCTGCGCGACATGACCGATGCGCTCTACAACCGCATCGAGGCGATCGAGATGTTCGCCGCCGATGTCGCCCATGAATTGAAGAACCCGCTGACCTCGCTGCGCTCCGCGGTCGAAACGCTGCCGCTGGCGCGCAAGCGAGACCAGCCGCTCGCGGCTGCTCGCCGTGATCGAGCATGACGTCAAGCGGCTCGACCGGCTGATCTCCGATATTTCCGACGCCAGCCGCCTCGATGCCGAATTGCAGCGGCAGGACATGGCGCCGGTCGATCTTCGCCGCCTGCTCACGACGCTGACCTCGGTCGCCAACGAGACCCGGCTCGGCAACGACATCGTCGGTCGAAGGCCGCTTCGAGGGCCGCAGCCCGACCGACACCTTCTCGGTGCCGGGCCATGATTTGCGGCTCGGGCAGGTGATCTCGAATCTGCTGTCGAACGCGCCAATCCTTCTCCAACGCCGGCGGCAAGGTGCGCATCGTCTGCCGCCGCGTGCGGTCGGAAATCGAAATCGTGCGTCGATGACGACGGGCCGGGAATCGGCGAGGATGCGCTGGAGCGCATCTTCGAGCGCTTCTATACCGACCGGCCGCATCAGGGTTTTGGCCAGAATTCCGGGCTGGGGCTGTCGATCTCGAAGCAGATCATCGAAGCCCATGGCGGGCGCATCTGGGCGGAGAACCGTCCCGGCCCGGCCGATGCCGACGGCAAGCCGACCGTCGCCGGCGCGCGCTTCGTGGTCAGGCTGCCGGCGCCATGACCGAGGCCGCGAGCGCGAGCGTCCACGCCTCCGCCGTGCTGGTCGGAGATCGCGCCGTGCTGATCCGCGGGCCCTCGGGCGCCGGCAAGTCGCGGCTGGCGTTCGATCTGATCCTCGCCGGGCGCGCGGGCAGGTACCGCAGGCCGTTCTGGTCGGCGATGACCGTGTCCATCTCGACACAGCCGGCGGACAATTGTGGGTCCGGCCGGCGCCGGAATTGGCCGGCCTGATCGAGATCCGGGGCTTGGTATTCGCCGCTGCGACTTCGCCGGTGAGGCCATGGTGGGCCTGGTCGTCGATCTCGCGCGCTGCGGATGCGGAGCGGCTGCCGCCGCCGGAAACGCTCATAACGCGCGCTTAACGGTGTTGAGATACCGCGAATCCCCGTCGGACGCGGATTATGCGGCCCTCGCCGCTGGTTGTCGCTGCCCTGACGACAACTGAGAGTTCATCTTCCAGCTAACCATTCGTGCTGATTGCCTGAAGGGGATTGGTAACCATATAAGCCCCACTATCGCGACCGAATAGACCGGCGCAGGCTCCTCTCTACCGCCAAATTCCGGGAGAATAGCCAAGATGCCCTCTTGCGCGGGGCCTCTGGATGGTCAAAGTGGCGCGTTCGTGCGGTGCACCAAAAGCACCCGCGAGGAGTTTCCGATGATTGGTCTAGTGCTTGTGACCCATGGGCGCCTTGCCGACGAGTTCAGGGCGGCGCTCGAACATGTTATGGGTCCGCAAAAACAAATTGAAGCTATCACGATCGGAGCCGAGGACGACTCCGATTTGTGTCGAAGCGACATCATCGAAGCGGTCAACCGCGTCGACAGTGGCGATGGCGTCGCCATCCTCACCGACATGTTCGGCGGCACGCCCTCCAACCTTGCGATCTCCTGCATGAGCCGCCCGAAGGTGGAAGTGCTCGCAGGCATCAATCTTCCCATGCTGGTCAAGCTTGCCAAGGTGCGCGAAGAGCGGTCGCTTCCCGACGCCATCGCCATGGCCCAGGAAGCCGGCCGCAAATACGTCACCATCGCCAGCCGCGTTCTCGCCGGCAAATGAGCGACGAGGCCGCGCCCGAAAACGAAGTCGGGCCGAGCGTGCCTGTCGGGCGCGATCTCCCGCGAACTTCCCATCATCAACAAGCGCGGCCTGCACGCGCGCGCCTCGGCGAAATTCGTCCAGATGGTCGAGCGCTTCAACGCCGAAGTCTGGGTGACGCGCGGCAGCGAGACCGTCGGCGGCACCTCGATCATGGGGCTTGATGATGCTGGCCGGCTGGACCCGGCACCACGGTCGTGGTCTCCGCGATCGGGCCCGAGGCGCAGGCCGCCGTCGACGCCATCGCCGAACTGGTCGCCAGCAAGTTCAACGAAGAAGGCACCTGATCCGCTGAGATCCGACGCCTTCGTCACCTCGAGCGGCGCCTTGATCGTGATGGTCCGACGCATGCCCTCAGAACGGATTGGTGACGATACCGCCATCGACGCGCAAGCGCTGCGCCGTTGGTCGCGCTCGCAGCCTTCGAGCAGACGTAGCAGATCAGATCTGCCACCTCTTCCGGGGTCGCGTAGCGCTGCAGCAGCGACGCCGGCCGGCGTTCGGTGAACGCCCGCGCCGCGAGCTCATCAGCCGTCGTCCCCAGCCCCTGGCGCGAGCCGCGAGCCGGACCGGCGCCATCTCGACCCAGGTCGGACCCGGCAGAACCGCGTTTACCGTTATATTGGTTGCCTTGGTTTGTTCGGCTGCGCCGCGCGCGACATGAGCTGCGCGGCTTTCGAGAAGCCGTAGTGGACCATCTCTTTCGGCACAAAGATCGCGGATCTGCTGGATACGAACACGACGCGGCCCCACTCCTTGTGATCCAGCATTCGCTTCAGATAATGCCGGGTAAGGCGCACACCGCTCATGACGTTGACCTCGAACATCCTGGTCCAGTCATCATCCTCGATATCGAAAAAGGCCTTCGGCTCGTAGATCCCGAGATTGTTGACGAGAATGTCGACCTCGGGAATCGCGCGACGAGCCCGGCACAGCCTTTGGCGCCACCAAGATCGAAGACGGCCGCATGCGCATTGGCGCCCGGCGCCGCCTGCTTGATCCTGGCGATCGCGTCAGCAACTGCAGCCGCTTCCCGGCCGTTGACGATTACTTCAGCGCCCATTTGCGCGAGCCCGGCGGCGGAGGCTAATCCAATGCCTCGGGTCGAGCCGGTGACAAGCGCAATCTTTCCAGTCAGATCGAGATTCATATGTTGATTCCCTGAGATTCCTGGTTCGCCGGTCCGGTTGTGAAAGCCTACTTCGACGGCGGCACGATATAGACTTTCCAGCTGATCGCCGGGCCCGGGATGCCCGTGGAAGAACCGCTGCGTGGTGATGGCGAGCCGCTCGGCGTTATCGGCATTCGCCGCCATCCAGGCCTCGCAGACCGGCAGCCGGCTATCTGACGTATCGCAGACGCCGATGAACCCGAGCCGCTTGGCTCCTCCAGCGATGTCAGCCCGGACGACCAGACTCGCCCGGCGTGAACGGCGCCGGATGGTCCGGGCTGTAGAACGTCATCGGCTCGCCGATCTCCGGTGGTGCCGGCGACCACGGCCCATCGGGTGTGGAACCGGGTCTGCCAGGCCTGGGTCAGTTCGCGGGCAAGTTCCGAGCGCGCGCCGTAGGCCTGAAGCTCCATTGGGATTTGCAGCCATCTCGCGGGCGGCGATGGTAGGCGACGCTGACCAGCACCGCGAGCGTGATCAGCGAGCCAGATCGCGGCGATGAAACAGCGCCATCTTGCGAAGGCGCAGCGACGGAATCGCAACCAGCGCCAGCGGCGTCAAAAGAACAGCGAGATACCCCAATCGGTTTTCATGTAGACCGTGAAAATCAGGCCGCCGAGCGGCGGGTCCGACCGCGACCACGATCTGGATGATCCAGACATTGAGCGCCTGCGACGCATTCACGCTTGCGTTCGCGCCGCGCGACCATGCGCGCGTGAACGGGCGCCAATGGCTGCCGCGCCAGGGTGGTCCACCGTCGCGGCGTCCATGCCAGCGCCAATGCCGCCAGCGCTACCGGCACCGCAAGCAGCGCCAGATTGTGGCCGATATAACCGAGCACGAGTTGAATGCTCTGCGCGCGGCTCGACAGCCCGTAGACGTCGCCGGCATAAGTCAGCGGACGAAGTCCACCTCTTTCGAGCCAAACCAGGTGTGGAATCATGACGACGACGAGCGTGACAATCGCGACCCACGGCGCCGGCGAGCGCAGGAACCGCAGCCGATCGGGATGAAGGCAGCGCGGCTATCCCGATGGCGCCGATCATCGGTCAGCACCCAGTATTTGGTCATCAGCGCCAGCGCGCCGGCCAGGCCGAGCCACAGGCCCGATCGCAACGAGCGCTTCTCGAACGCATGCAGATAGGCCAGCACCAGCAGCGGCAGCGTCACCAGCTGCAGCAGATCCGGATTATATTTGAAGCCCTTGAAGTTGAAGATCGGATAGAGCGCGAGCATCACCACGACGAAGAAGGCGCGGCGGCGATCGACCACGCGCAAGCTGATCAGCCAGCAGACCACGAGGCCACAGCCGAGCGTCGCCATCGCCAGCGCGTAAGTTGCCCAGTTGGCGACGGGGAAAATCCCGAACCAGACACCCGCGACCCATCCCGCCAGCGGCGGATGCTTGCCATAGCCGAACTGGAATTTCTGCCCCCAGGCGAAGGCTTCCGCGACGTCCATATGAACGTCCTGCGCGGCTTTGAGATTGATCAGGATCAGCGTCCACAGCACGGCATGCGCGGCGGCAAAGCCGATCACCAGCCACAGGCTGGCTGTTGGATCGGCTGGCTGCGCCGCAAGCCACGCCGCGAGCCGCCGGATGCGTGGCCGGCGCTGCATACGCGACGCTGCGGGCAAAAATGATGCAGTTGACATGACCTTGTGCGTAGCGCGTTTTTGACGTCAGTGGAATCAGCTTGGCGTGAAGCAAGCCCCGTAAAAACGGCGCATTATGGTTGCCGCCCCGGGGGCGCGAATGCTATCCCGCGCCCATGACATCCATCCCTATTTCCAACATCCGCAACTTTCGCCATCGTTGCGCATATCGACCATGGCAAATCGACGCTGGCCGACCGCCTGATCCAGACTCACCGGCGGGCTTGACCGGCGCGCGAGATGGACGGAGCAGGTGCTCGATTCCGATGGATATCGAGCGCGAGCGCGGCATCACCATCAAGGCGCAGACCGTGCGGCTGAACTACCGCGCGCAAGGACGGCAAGACCTACATCCTCAACCTGATCGACACGCCCGGCCATGTCGACTTCGCCTACGAGGTGAACCGCGGTCGCTGGCCGCCTGCGAGGGCTCGCTGCTGGTGGTCGATGCCAGCCAGGGCGTCGAGGCGCAGACGCTCGCCAACGTCTACCAGGCGCTCGACGCCGGCCACGAGATCGTGCCGGTGCTCAACAAGATCGACCTGCCGGCGGCCGAGCCCGACCAGGTCAAGCAGCAGATCGAGGACGTGATCGGCATCGACGCCTCCGACGCGGTGATGATCTCGGCCAAGACCGGCCTCGGCATCGCCGAGGTGCTGGAAGCCATCGTCACCGGCTGCCGCCGCCGAAGGGCGACCGCGACGCGACGCTGAAGGCGCTGCTGGTCGACAGCTGGTACGACGTCTATCTCGGCGTGGTCGTGCTGGTGCGCATCGTCGACGGCGTGATGAAGAAGGGCCAGCGCATCCGCATGATGGGCACCAACGCCGCCTATGACGTCGACCGCGTCGGCTTCTTCACGCCCAAGATGACGCAGATCGACGAACTCGGCCCCGGCGAGATCGGCTTCATCACCGCCGCGATCAAGGAAGTGGCCGACACCCGCGTCGGCGACACCATCACCGACGACCGCAAGCCGGTGACGCGAGATGCTGCCGGGCTTCCAGCCCGCGATCCCGGTGGTGTTCTGCGGCCTGTTCCCGGTCGACGCCGACGATTTCGAGAACGCTGCGCGCGGCGATGGGCAAGCTGCGCCTCAACGACGCGAGCTTCTCGTTCGAGATGGAAACCTCGGCGGCGCTCGGCTTCGGCTTCCGCTGCGGCTTCCTCGGCCTGCTTGCATCTCGAGATCATCCAGGAGCGGCTGCAGCGCGAATTCGATCTCAACCTGATCGCGACCGCGCCGTCGGTGATCTACAAGATGCACGCTGACCGACGGACAGGAGATCGAGATTCACAATCCGGTCGACATGCCCGACGTGGTGAAGATCGCCGAGATCGAGGAGCCGTGGATCGAGGCCACCATCCTCGACGCCCGACGAATATCTCGGCAGCGTGCTGAAGCTGTGCCAGGACCGCCGCGGCGCGCAGAAGGAGCTCACCTACGTCGGCAACCGCGCGATGGTGAAATACGACCTGCCGCTCAACGAGGTGGTGTTCGATTTCTACGACCGGCTGAAGTCGGTTTCGAAGGGCTATGCCTCGTTCGACTATCACCTCACCGACTACAAGCCGGCCGATCTCGTCAAGATGCAGATCCTGGTCAACGACGAGCCGGTCGACGCGCTGTCGATGCTGGTGCACCGCACAGCGCGCCGAGGGCCGCGGCCGCGCCATGGTCGAGAAGATGAAGGAACTGATCCCGCCGCACATGTTCCAGATCCCGATCCAGGCCGCGATCGGCGGCAAGGTGATCGCCCGCGAGACCGTCCGCGCGCTGCGCAAGGACGTCACCGCGAAATGCTACGGCGGCGACATCACCCGCAAGCGCAAACTTCTGGAGAAGCAGAAGGAAGGCAAGAAGAAGATGCGGCAGTTCGGCAAGGTCGACATCCCGCAGGAAGCGTTCATCGCCGCGCTGAAGGTGGATAGCTGAGGCGAATGCTCAACCGCCTAAAGCATGATGAGATTAGGTCCGGTCTGAGGCTTCCGTGACCGGACAACAAAAATATCGAAAACAACCCCATGCAAAGTAGCCGATGACTGCCGGCGCGATGCTGACGCATCCTTACGAAAACCATTTGACACGTCGGGCAAATCAGCGGCACGACGCCATCATCGCGGCGCGTGCGATCGGTGGAGTCCCCTGCCAAAACCGCGTCGAAGCCGGCGCAATCGGCCAACCTCGGCATTAATATTTTGCCGTAACATGTTACGTTCCAGCCATGGCCTCGACCCCGAAAAAGACGAAGCCCCAAACGCCAAAGCAGCGCATGGCTTCGCGCCGCGAACGGGCTGCGCGCGCAGGGGCTGCGGCCAGTGCAGCATTGGGTGCCGGATCTGCGCGATCCCAAGGTGCTGGCGGAGATCCGCCGTGAAATAAAGCTGATGGCGCAGCATCCGGAAAATGACGCGATCGATGATTGGCTTGACGCGATCCGCGATCCGAAGGACTGGTCTCTGAAGCGCGGCGATGTCGTTCTGGTCGTCCTACAGGGCGAATTAGGCAAGCCGCGTCCCGGCGTTCTTGTTCAATCCGACGAACTCGGCGCGTTGTCTTCACTGATTGTCTGTCCGATGTCGTCCTACATCGATGCGGCCAATCGGATGCGCCCCATCGTTGCTCCAACCATACAGAACGGTTTGCTCGTTCACACCCAGATCATGACCGATAAGCTTAATACGCTTCGCCGCGATCGGGTCAGGCGAGTTATAGGAACGCTCGATTCGGACGCTTGCGAAAGACTGGATAGCGCGCTTCTTCTGGTCCTCGGCTTGGCGCGGTGACGAAGCCGAGGCCCGCCCGCGCTCCCCATGCCCTCCCCATCTTGATCGGCGGCGGCGAATAGATCACCATTATGCCTTCGCCAATCAGAACCCCGGAAGAGGGCGAGGAAACGCATGAACAAACTTCCCGGCTTCGGCCTCATCGAGCGCGCGCGAGCGCTTCAGCCGCTGATCGCGCGCGAAGCCGATGAGATCGAGCGGACGCGGCGTCTCACCGAGCCGGTGGTTTCCGCCCTGATCGAGAACGGGCTTTATCGCGTGCTGCTGCCGCAAAGCCTCGGTGGCACCGAGGCGCCGCCCGAAATCTTCATGCAGATGCTGGAGGAAATTGCAAAGGCCGACGCCTCCACGGCGTGGTGCCTCGGCCAGTGTTCAGGTCTGCGCCATGACGGCGGCCTATCTCGATCCCGATGCGGCGCACGAGATTTTCAATGCACCACCCGGCATCCTCGCCTGGGGCGCGATCGCCCACGAGGTGCAGGTCGGTTCCCGGCGGTTATCGCGCCACCGCGCGCTGGGACTTCGCCAGCGGCTCCGCGTCAGGCGAGCTGGCTCGGCGCCCATGTCAGGATCGTCGAAGCCGACGGCACCACGCGGCGCAAACCCAATGGCGCGCCGGAAATACGCACCATCCTGTTTCCGGTGGCGAGCGCCACGATGTACGACGTCTGGGACGTGATCGGCCTCAACGGCACCGGCACCGACTCTTATTCGGTCGACAATCTGTTCATCCCGGAAAAATTCGCGGCACTTCGCGACGAACCCGCGGCGCTGCGCGAACGAGGCCCGCTGTATAAGCTCTCCACCAACCTGACGTTTGGACTGGGCTTCGCCGCGAGTCTCGCTCGGCGTTGCGCGCCACGCTGGATGCGGCCGTCGATCTGGCGCGCGCCAAGCAACCGCACGGCCTCAAGGCGATGCGCGAGAACAACGCCGTGCAGGGCGTGATCGGACGCAACGAAGCCAGTTTACGCGCGGCGCGCGCCTATCTCTATGCGACGGCCTGCGAGGTCTGGCGCGACCTGACGCAAAGGCAACGCGTCACCGACGAGCACCGCATGGCGCTTCGTCTCGCCTCGACCTGGACCATCCATCAGGCGGCCTCGGTGGTCGATGCCGCCTATCACATGGCGGGCGCCACCGCCGTGTTCAGCGCCAACAAGTTCGAACGCCGCTTCCGCGACATGCACGCCATCGCGCAGCAGATCCAGGCCCGCGACACCCATTACGAAGACGTCGGCAGGATGATCCTCGCTGCCGATCCCGGCGCAACCGCAAACAGCGCGTAAGCGCATGATCTGCCAATGCATTCTCGGCTTGATCAAGCTGCGGTGAGCGGTATCATGGTAAGATCAGCGGCTTGGTCGAGGCGCGATCGGAAAACGCTCACCGGCGCGGCTGATCGCTCTCAAGGCCGCGCGGCCGTAATACTGCGGCCCAATACACTTAACCCGAAATTATTAAACATTATCTGGGACCTTCCGAACTCCTCGTCCCTGCGGAGCCCCGGTTTTCCCCATGTTCAAACTTCGATCGATCGCTGCGCGCGTCATTCCTGACCATTTCGCTGACTGTCGCTGTGGCCTGCGGGATCCTGGGAACCTTTTCGATTGTTCAACAGCGCTCGTTGATGCGGCTCGCGCTCGACCAGCAGCTCAAGCTGCAATATGACAGCGTCATGGCCGCCCTCGACTATGAGGGCGCGCTGCGCTGGCGGTCAGTGCCGTCATCGCCAACCTGCCGCCGGTGGCGAGACGCCATCGCCAAAGGCGAGCGCGACCCGCTCATGGCTGCTGCTGCAAGCGATCGCTGGCGGCGTTGAGCGCGCAGGGCATGCCGCTGATCAGCTTCCAAACGCCGCCGGCTACCAATTTCTTCCGTATTCACGAGCCAAGATCTTCGGCGATGACATCTCCGCGCGGCGCAAGACCGTGGTGGAGTCGAACGCGACCGGCAAGCCGATTGTCGGCGTCGAACCGGGCGGGATCTGCTGGGCGTTTTCGGCATGACGCCGATCATGCGCGACGGCAGAGCATCGGCGTCGTCGACATCGGCGTTTCCTTTGGCAAGCCAGTTCGTCGACAAGCGCCAAGCAGCGCTTCGGCGTCGATCTGGCGGTGTATCGGTTCGACGGCAAGGGTTTCAGCAAGCATCGCATCGACCCTGCGGCGACAGCTCGGCCGCCACGCCAGGACGAACTTAAAGGCGTATTTGACGGCGCAGCTCTGCGTCGCGACGCCACGCTCAACGGCCATCCGGCCGCGCTCTATCTCGGGCAGATCAAGAACTATGCGGGACAGCCGGTCGCGGTGATCGAACTGGTCAAGGACACCACCGAATACGAGGCCGCGGCAGCGAGTTCGCAGCGCAGTCTCATTCTCGGCACGCTCGCCATTCTGGCCGGCGCCGCCTTGCTGGCGTTCCTGCTCGGCCGCGGCATGTCGCGTCCGTTGGCGGCGATCACCACCGTGATGAACCGCCTCTCGAGTGGCGATACCGATGTCACGATTCCCGGCAGCGAGCGAAAGGACGAACTCGGCAGCATGGCGGTGGCGCTCGACGTGTTCCGCCGCAACATGATCGAGGCGCGCACGCTGCGCGAGGCGCAGGAGGCTGCCAAACACGCAGGCCGAACTGGAGAAGAAGGCCCTGCAGCGCGAGATGGCCGACCGCTTCGGAGCCGACGTCAAGGGCGTGGTCGGCGCGGTGGCGCGGGCAACCGCAGGACATGCAGCGGGTCGCCGGCGAGATCACGACCAGCGTCAACGGCACTTCGGAGCGGGCCGCCGCTGCGCCGCCGCCTCCGAAGAAGCATCGGCCAGCGTCAGCTACGGTTGCCGCCGCCACCGAACGAGCTGGCCTCTTCCGTGACCGAGATCGGCCGTCAGGTCACATCATTCCAGCGGTGTCGCCGACCAGGCCGTGGCCAAGGCCGCACAAACCACCGAAATGGTCGGAAGCCTTGCCGCGCCGGCGGAAGATCGGCGACGTGCTGCGCCTGATCGATGCGATCGCCAGCCAGACCAACCTGCTGGCGCTGAACGCGACGATCGAGGCCGCGCGCGCCGGCGAAGCCGGCTGGGGCTTTGCCGTGGTCGCATCCGAGGTCAAGAACTCGCCAGCCAGACCGCAGAAGGCGACCGAGGAGATCGCCGGACAGGTCGCCGCGATTCAGTCCGCCACCGGCGATTGCGTCCTGGCGATCGACGGCATCAGCGACACCATCCGGAGATCAGCGGGGTCGCCACCGACACAATCGCTTCTGCCGTCGAAGCAGCAGGGCTCGGCGACGCGCGAGATTGCGCGAAGCGTGCAACAGGTTGCCGCCGGCACCAGCGAAGTTTCGCGCAATGTCGCCGGCGCCAGCGAGGCCGCCGACCAGTCGCGCGCCCTGGCCGATAACGTCCTGGTCGCGTCCGGCGACCTCAGCCAGCACGCCACCGCGCTGTTCAAGGAGCGTCGATACCTTCCTCGGGGCTGGCGCCGCATAGAGCATGATCCGGAAAAGTGGGTACCGGTTTTCCGAAAAGATCATGCTCAAACAAAGATAGAGCGGGATGACGATTCGAGTGACAGTCCGCCTAGGACGCGCCACCTTCCGCTCCGCGGGCTCTGGTCAGCGATCCAGCTCAACTGCATCGGCAGAAGAATACGGACAGGCGGCGATGACGAGTACGACAAAGCGACTTGAGAAAAAGGCTAGCAGACAACACCGCGGCAACAGCGACCCGCGCGAGGGTTCGGATCCCGCGGTCGATGCGGTTTTCAACGCCTATCCCAAACCGATCAAGGCAAGATTGCTGGCGTTGCGCCGGCTGATCGCTTCGACTGCCGCAAGGCCACCAAAGGGCGTCGGCGCACTGCAGGAAACCCTGAAATGGGGCCAGCCGAGCTATCCTGACGGCGGAGACCGAGAGCGGCAGCACGATCCGGATCGACCAGGTGAAATCCGGCCGCCGACCAGTACGCGGTCTATTTCCATTGCCAGACCGATCTGGTCGAGACTTTTCGCGAGCTCTACCCGACGGAACTCGCTTTGGCGGCAACCGCGCGATTCCTGCTCGAACGCGACAGACGACGTCGCCGGAGCGGCGCTGCGTCACTGCGTGGCGCTGGCGCTGACCTATCATCTGCAACAGGCGAAAGCGGGCGCGCGCGAAATAGCGCGTTCCTCATCACGCCGACCAGCGCCGCGTCCTCCGGTCGCTCGCCACGCTGGTGCCTGCAGCAGCGCTGACGATCCTTCAGCATCGGCGGCTGGGCGCGGCTGAACAGAAAGCCCTGGCCCTCGTGGCAGCCCTCGGCGCGCAGGCAGCTCAGTTCGGCTTCGGTCTCGACACCTTCGGCCGTGATGATGACGCCAAGGCCCACTGCCGAGGCTGATGATCGAACGGACGATCGCCTGAGCGTCGGGGTTGGCGCCGAGATCGCGCACGAATGACTGGTCGATCTTGGATCTTGTCGAACGGAAAGCTGCGCAGATAGCTCAGGCTCGAATAGCCGGTGCCGAAATCGTCCATCGAGATCCGCACGCCGAGCGCGCGCAGCGCGTGCAGCGTGGCCAGCACCTGGCTGCTCTTCTCCAGCAGCAGGGTTTCGGTGATCTCGAGCTCCAGCCGCCGCGCCGGCAGGCCGGATTGCTTCAGCGCATCGCGTCACGATCGACAGCAGATTGCCGGCGCGGAATTGCAGCGGCGACAGGTTGACCGCGACGCGAACATCGTCCGGCCATTGCGCCGCGTCCTGGCAGGCGCGCGCGCAGCATCAAGCCGCCGAGCGCGATTGATCAGGCCGGTCTCCTCGGCGACGGGGATGAACTCGGCCGGCGAGATCATGCCGCGCTCGGGATGCGGCCAGCGCACCAGCGCCTCGAAGCCGGTGATGCGGCCGGTCGCGAGATCGACCAGCGGCTGATAGTAAGCAATACGTAACTGAACGAAGTACAC
>ERZ1370068.9445-contig-8223_pt1 | contig 22918 bp, 30 predicted proteins | sample MGYA00561227_ERZ1370068 | MGnify/ENA primary metagenome ERZ1370068 (study PRJEB38410, sample SAMEA6850437) | metagenome | study: Metagenomic assessment of the ecological functions of the soil: analysis of the soil microbiota associated with the...
GCTCGCTGACGGCCCGGGCGAGCTCCTCGAGGAAGAACGGATTGCCCTCGGCCTTGCCGAGAATCAGCTGCTCCAGCGTCGCCCGGCGCTGCGTGGGGGCAGGAGCGCCCGGACGATCGAGAGGCTCTCGTCGCCCGCCAGACGGGCGGCGGGCGAGATGCTGCGTGGCGAAGGAGCGATCGCTCCAGGGAGGCCGGTACCCGGGCGATAGGTGGCGATCAGCAGCACGGAGGCGCCGGACCAGGCTCTCGGCGAGGAACGTGAAGTACTCCTCGACGTCCGGTCGATCCAGTGGAATCCTCGATCTCGAGCACGAGCGGGCGCCGGCGGCTCGCGTGCAAGCGCCATCTGCCGGCAGCGCTTCGAAGGTCCGGGTCTTGATGGTCTCGGGCGGCGGGCATCGAGGCGACCCGCTCGCATCCTGTCCGCCCAGCAGGCGCAGCGGGTAGGGCGTCAGGGCGCCCGGGATCGAGGCCGACCTCCTGGAGCGCGGCGCGCACCTTGTCGGCCGTCGCGCTCGGGCGTCGGCTCTCACCGATGCCGAAGCTGGCCCGCACGATGTCCAGCGACCGGCAGGTAGGGAATGGCCGCTGCCGTAGGACAGGCACCGGCCCTGAAGGTAGGTGATGCGGCGCCCGCGCGGGCCATGGCGGAACTCGAGCAGAAGCCGGGACTTGCCCACGCCGGGCTCGCCCACGACGCCGACAGCCTGGCCCCGGCCCTCCGCGGCCGCGGCGAAAAGATCCCGCAGTGCCTCGCGCTCGCGGTCGCGACCCACGAACTGACTCAGCCCGTGGGGGCCCGCGCCGCTCGAGGCGGCGAGCGCCGCGATCCCACGCCGAGAGCCGGAACACGACGACGGGCTCGCTCCGGCCGCTTGACCGTGGACGGGTCCCACGCGGTCGGCGCGGACGTAGCCCTCCACGAGACGCCACGTGGCCTCGCTCGCCAGGATCGCGCCCGCCTCGGCCAGCTGCTGGAGACGCGCCGCCAGGTGCGTGGTGTCGCCGACCGCCGTGTAGTCCATCCGCAGGTTGTCGCCGATCGCGCCCACGACCACGAAGCCGGTGTGCAGCGCCCATGCGAACGGTGAGCGGCGATCTCGGCGCCCGGGGCGACGGCGCACTGGCCGCTCGCGGAGCGCGCGCGCGATCGCCGAGCGCCGCGAGACCGCGCGCGCGCGTGGTCCTCGTGGGCCAGCGGCGCGCCGAAGAGCGCCATGAAGCCGTCGCCGAGGAACTGGTTGACGGTGCCCTCGTAGCGATGCACCTCAGCGAGCGGCGGTCTCGAAGAACTCGTTCACGAGGACGCGTGCATGCCCTCCGCGCCCCAGCCGCTCCGCCAGGGCGGTGGAGCCGACCAGGTCGCAGAAGAGCACGGTGACGGGCTTGCGCTCGCCTTCCAGCGCGCTGCGTGACGTGAGGATCCGCTCGGCGAGGTGGCGCGCGTGTAGCGTGGCCGGCGTCCGGACTCCGGCGGGCGCCGCCGGGGTCGGCGCCGCGGGCCCCGCGGCTCTAGGCGGCCACCGCGTGACCACTTCGGGGCAGAACTTTGCCGCGTCCGGGGGCTCGGTGCCGCACGCGAGGCAGGCCGAAGCGAGCCGCTGGCCGCACTCGAGGCAGAACTTCGCTCGCGGAGGATTCTCGTGCCGACACCGCGGACAGGCATCGAAACCTCGGGAATCCGTCCGGACCGCGGCGCTATTCGGCGGCGACCAGCTGGCAGAACTGGCCGACCAGGTGCTGGATCGTGGAACGTGCCGACCCGAGACCGGAGCACCTCAGCGCGGCCGCCCGGGGACAGCGCGCGCGGCGATAGGCGCGGACCGTGCAGATCGCATCGTAGACGTCGGCGATCGCCGTGAGCTGGCTGGCCAGGGTCGGCGCGCGCCGGATGCGGACGGCTGGGTAGTTGGGCTCGCCGTCGTACCGGAGGTGGTGCTCGAAGGCGACCAGGATCGAGAGGGGCGCGCTGCTGGCGAGCGCGCCGAGCTCACACGCGCCGAGCTCCGCGTGGCTCGCCATGACGTCGTTCCACTCGTCCCCGAGAGCTTGCCCGCCTTGTTCAGGACGTCCAGCGGGACTCGGAGCTTGCCGACGTCGTGCAGGAGGGCTGCCACGCCGATGGCATGGAGGAGGGGGCCCTCGAACCCGAATCGCGGGCCTGGGCCAGGACGAGGAGCGAGACGTTGACGGAATGGACGAACGTGTACTCGTCGTGCGACTTCAGCGGCACCGTGGGAAGGACGGCCTGGGTCGACCGCGCCACCGCATCCGCGAGACCCCAGACCAGCCCTCGACGGGGTCGAGGGTCCTCACCCTCGTGACGGATGCGGCGAACCGTCCCGGGCGATCTCCATGTGGCGCTCGGACTATGCCGCCGCGGCCCTCGCCCTCCCGGTCCCCGATTCGGGCTCGGCGGCGTGCCGCCGGGACCGGCGATCTCGACCTGGCCGACCACGATGCGCGAGGTCGACTCCGGGCCGCCGGCCGGTCGCCAGCGCGTCGACCAGGGCGCGGCACTCGTCGAGGTCCAGGTCGCGCGGGAAGCGTCAGCCGCGCGACCCCGCTGCGGGCGAGCGCGCGGATGAATGGCTGGAGATAGGTGCGCCGCTGCGGAGGAGCCGGCTCGTCCACCACGATCTCGTCGTCCAGTCGGAGGAACGTGAGCGAGTCCTGGCGGCGTTCGTCGCACGCGGCCCCGACACCCTCCCGGAGCTGCGTGAGGGCATTGCTCGACGCGGGGTGCGCGGGCGGATAGAGCGCGTTGGTCGTGAGCGCCCCGCCACCGGGGCGATCAACCGCTCGACCGCGGCTTGCCCGCGGCGCCGCCGGGCTCCACCGGACCCGTTCCGCCGCCGTCGACCGGTCATCCGGCGCCTCGGGAGACGCTCGCACGGCGTGGATCTCGGGTCGCGGAGAGCGAAGCCCGCGCATGACGAGCCAGGCCCGCGCATCGGGCGGGTAGCCCCTGGAGGACTCGTAGGCCGCGCGCCGCTCGGCGTTCGGCGGAACGGCACCCAGCGCTCGCGGAAGAAGCGCGCGAGGCCTGGCAGCGCCTCGGCGCGCCGACACGGCCGAGCGCCGCAGCGCGGCCGGGCGAACCGCGCGGCGGTGACCGCGGACATCCCAGGGTCGAAGCGCACGTCCAGGAGCGGCTCGACCATCGTCGGCCCGCCGCGCTGTCCCGCGAGCTCCGGCGCCGCCGTCGCGCGCGCGGGTCGGGTCCGCGAGCGCGCTCACGAGTGCCCGTGCCCGGTCGCCGGATCGAGCTCGAGCACGGTTCGGAGCGCCTCGAGGCGGACCCGGAGGTCGGCGTGGCCGGTCAGGCGGCGGATCGTGGCAAGCGACGAGCGGTCGCCCACCGTGCGCAGGAGCGCGATGATGTTCCGGACGACGTACCAGTTGGGGTCCATGAGCCAGCGTGTCGCCTCCGGGACCACGTCGGGGCCGAGCGCGGACGAGGTCGAGATCCGCCGCCGCCGGACCCGGACCTTTTCCTGGACCAGCACCCGCAGCAGGCTCGGATAGCGCCGGGCCGAGGAGGCGGATCGAGCCGGACCGCCGAGGGGCCGGGCGTCGCTCCCAGGGAGGCGGCGAGCGCGGACAGCGTCTCGGGGCCCGGCGAGATGCTCGAGCTCGCGGCGGCATCGCGGCCCGCGTGGGCTCGGGCACCGTGGCGTCGGCCGGCCAGGCGCGCCATGCCCTCGATGGCGAAGGCGGCTTCTGTCGAGCGAGACCCGCGGGCCAGGCGCGCCTGGACCAGCTGCTCGAGCCGGGCGAGGACCGAGCTCCGACCTTCTGGTCGCCGGTATCGGCTCAGGAGGTCGACAGGGTCTCGGTGAGCTGCCGGCTGACCGCGTCCTCCGGTGAGCGACGCGACACGTTCCTCGAGGCTCTCGAGTGTGCCGAGGACGACCGGCGTCGCGCGTCGGCCGCGCCGAGCATGGTCGCGGGCGAGGAGCGCCAGTGGTCCTCTGGGTTGTACCGGTCGATGTCCTCCTCGCGGAACGGCGTGAGCAGCTCGTCGCGGAGAGCCTTCGAGATCCCGGCCGGCGGCGCTGCCTCTTCCGCCGCGTCGGGGCGGGTGGAGGCGAGGAGCTCGACGAGCCGCTGGGCGTGGCGCGAGAGCGGCACGCCCTCGGCGCCCAGCTGACAGCATCACGCGGAGCACCGGGTGGGCGCTCGTGGAGCCGGTGAAGGCCTGCAGGGCGTCCTCGCCGGTGGCGATCGGCGGCGACACGCGCAGGGCGGCGCGCATGAGACTCTCCCCGGAGAGGCTCCGGGAGCCGCATGATCGAGCTGGTGCCGTCTGCCGGGCCGCGAGCGCTGCCCGGCGCCCGGACAGTCCTTGGCGAAGTGTGCCATTGTCGTGCTCCGCGAGCCGGACGAGGAGCCGCCGGGCGTCACTTCGGGGATCCATGACTGTCGTCGGCGCTTCGCAGTCGCGGGACGGCGGCCCCCGGCAGGACGGTGGAGCCGCGCTCGAGCACGGTGGAGATCCCTGAGCGCCTCCGCGGCGTCCCGCCTCGGCTGATGCCGGTTGCCTGGCCGAGATTCGCGCCGGCCCGGGAACGCGCGGCGCTCCGGCCGCCACGCGCGTCTCGCCCGCGCCCTCGATCCGGGCTCGCGCTCGCCTACGCTCCTCGTCTGGCGCGAGGGGCGCTCCTCGCTGTCTCGAGCCGCCAGGTCCCTGTCCCCGACCATCGCCGCCTTCACTCGCCGGGGCGCCGTCGCCTCCGCCTGTCCCGCTCGCGTCCGCCCGCGTTGCCTGCTCCGGCGCGCACCGGCCTGGCGCCCGTGCGCGGCGCCGTCCGCATCCGCCTGGCCGCCCCGCTCGCGTGCCGCCTGGCGCTCTCAGGAAGTCCTCAGCCAGCCGACCATCGCGAGCTCGGCCGGCACGGCAGCCCGCCGGTCGCCGGGCTGATCACTGTCGGAGTCCGCCCGCGTCGCCTGGCGCCCCACTCGAGCACCACGTTGAGCAGGCGATCGCTGAGCGAGCACCGCGCCCGGTTGCCCTGTCGCCTCGGACGCCTGGTCGTCGTCAGTCGAACGGCCGAGTAGTCCGAGGGCTGGCGATGGAGGTGACGGGCGTTCGGGAAGCCTCGGAGGACCCGTGGCGGGATAGAGCCGGGCTCGAGGGGGATCGCCGGACCCGCGAGCCAGAGCACGGCGCCCGGAGCTCCTCCGGCAGGAGGCCCCCGGTCGATCTGGAGGACGGCGACCTGCCGCGTATACGAGCCTGGGCGAGCGCGCGCGCCTGGCGAGCCGACTCGAGGTCCAGACGCCGACCCGGAGATGCTTCGCGCGCGACGCCAATGGCCACCGAGCCGTGAGCCGACAGCATCGCGTCGACGCGCGCCTGGCGGCGTCCACCGCCCGGGTCACGTTCGGATGATCGGACGGATAGGCCGCCCAGGCCCGGCAGGCGATTGCCAGGGCGACCGGATCGCCCCCCAGACCACGGAGCGGCCCCTCGATTACCGGGTCCGCCACAGCCCGAATTCTAGTGCCGTCGGGCCGGGAATCGAGGTTTTCGAGGCCCCGCGCGCCATCCCGAGGCGGACCGCCCCCGGCGCGACCGGGCCGGCCGTCCCGCGCGCCGGCTGCCGCCGGGCCGGTTTCTCGACTTTCGGGCGAGCGGGCTCCTGTGGTATGCCGCCGACGCCCCAATGGGCGATCGCGCCGATCCTCGCGTCTCGGCCGCGCCTGTGCCTTTCCGTTAGGCGTCGTGGCCGTCGCGCTCCCTACCATGCGCGCGCTCGTCTTCCGCGCGTTCTACACGAGCTTCCAGGACTACGACGACGAGGGCTACCTCCGTCATGTCCTCCGAAGGACTACGCGCGCGGCGGGATCCTCTACGACGGGTGTACTTCGCAGTACGGCCCGGCGTAAACTGCATCGTCACTCCGGTGCGTTCCCGGCGTGGCCAATCCGGGCTTCACGCACACTCCCTGGGCTTTTGCGCGCTGGCGCTTCGCGCTGGTGATCACGACGGCGATCGTGTGCGCCACGTCGCCATCTGGCGGCTCAGCCGGAGCCGCCTCGCCGCGCCCGTTCGCCGACGGGGTCCTCGTCGTCCAGGTGCTCCTCACGTGAGCCCGCAAACGGCCGCCATCCATCCAGGGGCGGGTGCTGGGCCGTGCTCCTCCGCCGCCCGGTGCTGGCCGCCAGCTTCCTCTGATGGGGCTCGGTGGCGTCCGGCCGCGGGCGCAGTGGGCGTCCTGCTCGCGGCCATGCTGCTCATGAAGATCAACGTCGGCCTGTTCGCCGTGCGTTAGGCGTCATCGGCGCGCATCGCCAACCGTGAACGATGCCGGGCTCCCACCTGAGTCCTCGCCTGCGCCTGGTGGTCCTGACGGCGGTGGCCGCCCTGCCGGTGGCTCTGATGGGGACGCCGCGCCGGCAGAGCTTACGGTGCGGGCACACCGCATCGCTGGTCGCGCTCGGCCCTCCGTCCTCGGCGTGATCGCGGTGGCGGTCGGCGCACGCCTCTCGCCGCGCGCCTGCGCCGGGCGGCTCACGGTGCTCGCCGTCTCCGGGCGGGGCTCGCGCTCTGCGGCCGTGGTCGGCTGGGAGTGGGCGCGTGGGACCGGCCCCGAGGACTGCTCGAGGGGATCCTCGTCGGGCCCCTCCGGCATCCCGGCGCGTTCTTCCTCGCCCCGATCTCGGGGCCGGGGCGTTCGTGGCCGCGGCGACCGGCCCTGCGGCGCCGTCGGGTTCGCCTGGGCCCGCCGGCGTGGATGGACCGAGCACTTCCCGAGGCGGCGGCGGTCGGATCGCTGCAGCTCGCGGGCGGGCTCGTTCTCTGGCTCTGTCGCTCGGATCGCCTGCCGATGAACCCCCTCGCGCTGACCCCGCCGCTGCTCTGGCCGCACTCGCGGGCGCCCGCCCGAGTCCGGTGCGCTGGGGCTCCGCGTGCTCGCGATGGTGGGGGCGCTCCAAGCGTCAGCGTATCCGATCGCCGGAACCCAGATCGCCTGGGCGACGTTCGCGATCCCGGTCGGGGCCGTGCGGCCTTGACCGACGGCTGGCGCCGGCTCCGTGCCGCGCTGGTGGAAGGCGGAATCCCTGGACACCGCGCGGGCCCGGCTGGCCGGCCGCGCTGGCGGCCGGGCTGATCGTCGTGACGGCGGGCGGCGCCTACGCGACGCATCGCGAGCTCGCGACGGCGTACGAGCGGGCGGTGCCCTTCGGCCTCCCGGGCGCGGAGAAGATCCGTGTTCCGGCTGAACAGGCGGCGCTCTACAAGCTCCTGGTCGGGACGTTGACGGCGCGCTGCCGGACGTTCGTCACGCAGCCCGGCCTCAACAGCTTCTATTTCTTCACGGGAATGGAGCCGCCGACGCGCTCGAACGCAACCGTGTGGATGCTGCTGCTCGGACGCCCAGCAGGAGCGCATCGTGGAGCGCCTGGCCCACGCTCCTCAGCCGGTCTGCGCCCTTCGCCGCCAGCGTCGCGTGTTCACCACCCCGCTGGCACGGTACATCGAGGAGCGGTTCGTGACCCTCTACGAGCGGGATTTCTTCGAGTTCCGGGTCCGGCGCGAGCCGGGCCTCCCGGATCCGGCGTGACCGCCCCGCTGGTCGTGCTCATGCCGGTCTACAACGACTGGCCCCTAATCGCGCCGCCCTCGGGCGCCTCGACGCCGCGCTCGCCGGGGCCGGCCTCGGGGCGGAGGTGATCCTCGTCGACGACGGGTCGACGGACACGCCGGGCCGAGACCTCCCCAGGGCGCGCGGTACCAGGCCATCGCCTCCGTGACGCTCTTGCACCTGGGCCGCAACGCCGGGCACCAGCGGGCCCTCGCGATCGGCCTCGCCTACGTCCACGCGCACCGCGAATGCCGGGCCGTCGTCCTGATGGATGCCGACGGCGAGGACGTCCCGGAGGACGTGCCGCGCCTGGTGGCAGCTCACGAGGCCGGGACCGGGGCGATCGTCTTCGCCGAGCGCTCCGCGCGGTCGGAGGGACTCTCTTCCGAGTCTCGTACGAGGTCTACCGCCTGGCGCACCGGCTCCTCACCGGGAGGCGCATCTGGTTCGGGAACTTCAGCATCGTGCCCGCGCGCCTGTTGCCGCGGCTGGTGCCCTCTCCGAGCTCTGGAATCACTATCCGTCCGCCATCATCAAGGCCCGGATTCCCTTCACAGCGATCCCACTGCCGCGCGGGCCCCGGCTCGGCGGGCGCTCGCAGATGAGCCTGACGTCGCTCGTCCTGCACGGGCTGGGCGCCATCTTCGGTCCACGGGGACGTGATCGGTGTCCGGGCCCTCCTGGCGACGCTGCTGGCAATCCTGGTCTGTCTGGCAGGCATCGTGACCGTCGTCCTCATCCGTTCCGTGACCGATCTCGCGATTCCCGGGTGGGCCTCGGCGGTGGTCGGGCTCCTGGTCGCGATCCTCCTGCAGGCGGTCCTGCTCTCGCTCGTGTTCGTCTTCGTCACCCTCAACAGCCGCAACTATTCGGCCGTGATCCCGCGTCGCGACTACGCGGACTACCTCGCGGGCGAGACGCAGCGCACCCCTGACCGGCCCACCGGACGCGGAGCCGTACGCCGGCCAGGAGCTCGAGCTCTTCGCCCGCGCGGAGCACTGGAAGGGACTATTTCGGAGCGCTTCTCCGGCCCTACCTCGAGGGCGACGTCCTCGAGGTCGGCGCCGGGCTCGGCGCGACGACCCGTCATCTCTGCGACGGCCGCCAGCGCTCGTGGCTCTGTCTCGAGCCCGATCGCCAGATGGCGGCGCGCCTCGAGGCGGCGGTCGCCGCCCGCGCGCTCCCAGCCTGCTGCCAGGCCCGGGCGGGGACGGTCCAGAGCCTCTCCGCCGAGGCCCGCTTCGACGCGATTCTCTACGTCGACGTGCTCGAGCACGTGGCGGACGACGCGGCCGAGCTCGCGCGCGGCCGCGCGGCTCTTGCGGGCCGGCGGCGTCCTCATCGTGCTCGCGCCCGCCCACGCGTGGCTCTACTCGCCCCTTCGACCGCGCGATCGGCCACCATCGCCGCTACACGCGCCGGTCGCTCGAGCGGGTCGTCCCGCCGGGCCTTCGACGGCTCGCCCTCCGGTACCTCGACAGCGTCGGGCTGCTGGCCTCGGCCGGGAACCGGTTCCTCCTGCGGCGAAGCCTGCCCACCCCCGACGACATCGCGCGCTGGGACCGGCTCATGGTGCCGCTCTCGGCGAGGCGTCTCGACCCGTGGCTCGGATTCCGGGTGGGGAAGTCGGTCCTGGGGATCTGGCGCGCCGAGCTGTAGCCGGCTCAGCCGAGCTTCGCGCCGTACGTCCGGAGATACTTCATGCCGGTATCGCACATGATGGTGACGACGGTCGCTGCCGGGTCCCAGCTGTTCGGCCACGCGCAGCGCGGCGATGACGTTGGCGCCGGTGGACGTTCCCGCGAAGCAGGCCTTCCTCGCGGGCGAGGCGGATGGCCATCGCCACGCGCGTCGTCCGTGGACACCCGCTCGATCTGATCGGCGATGTCGTCCTGCCAGAGCGGCACGACGAATCCGGCCCCGATGCCGTCGATCTTGTGAGCGCCTGACGGGCCGCCCGACAGAACCGGGGACTCCGCCGGCTCCACCGCGACGATTCGGATCCGGCTCCGGCGGCGGCGCAGGCCTTCCGCGGTCCCGCGCAGCGAGGCGGCCGTGCCCGACGCTCTGGACGAAGCCATCGATCCGCCCGTCCGTCTGGGCTCCAGATCTCCTCGGCCAGCGTGTGATAGGCCGCCAGCTGGTCGCGTGTTGTTCAGCTGATCGGTCCAGAAGCCTCCGGTCTCGTTCCGCGATGCCGCGGGCGGCCTCGACCATGTCGCGGGTCAGCTTCTCCGTCATGCGACCGCTGTCGCTCGGGACGATCGTGCAGCGTCGCCCCGAGGATGCGCATGTGGTCGAGCTTCTCCCGGGCGAAGGCGTCGGAGGTTACGACGTGCAGCGGATGCCGCTTCACCGCGCAGACGAAGCGACAGCGACACGCCGGTGCTGCCGCCGGTGTACTCGACGACCGGGCCGTCCGCGGTGAGTCGCCCGTCCGCCTCGGCCGTCTCGATCATGGCCAGCGCCATCCGGTCCTTCATGCTGCCGGTGGGGTTCTCGCTCTCGAGCTTCAGCAGGATGCGGGCGCCGTTCCGGGCACGACGTGGCGCAGGGCCAGCAACGAGGTGTTGCCGACGCCGCGCAGGATGCCGCGCTCCTTGTCGGTCAGCATGGCCGTTCCCCTCTCGACGGGCCCGGATCCGGAAATGGGGCCGAGCTGGCGATCTTGAACCGTGTCCCGCCGCGACGCGTCTACGCGGGAAGCTTAGCGCCGAGCACGTCCACGCGCTCGATGACCGGCGGCGCCGCGAGCAGGGTCGAGGCCTGCGCCATGAGCGCCCGGGCGATCGGCCCCGTCAGATGGCTCTGCCGTCCGGCTTCGTCGTGCGAACGCGTCGAAGATCGCGAACGTGGCCGGGCCGAGCCGGAGCGCGAACCACACCGGGGTGGTCGTCTCCTGGTTGGCGAGCTGAAGGCCCTGCATCAGGAACGCGGCGACCGCCTCTTCCTTGCCGGGCTTTGCTTCCAGACGGGCGAACAGACCGAGCGTGACCATGACCATGTCTCCTGGGAGCCGAAGCGGGGCTCGCTCGGATCATAGGGCCGGCGCGCCCGCTGCCGCCAGTGGCAAGAACGCCACGTTTGATATCATGCTTGCCATGGAGGTGTGACGTCCTCGCGCTCGACGGCGTCTTCGATCTGGGGCTCTCCGCGGTCCTCGACGCCTTTCAGACCGCGAACGAGCTGATCGAGCTGTCGGGACTGTCGGTGCCGCGGTTCGAGCTGAGGATTGTCGGGGGTCCGCCGGACGGTGAAGACCTCGCAGGGGCTCAGGGTCCCCGTCCGGACGATCGGGGCGTCGGTCCCCGACTGCGTGGTCGTCCCGGCCATCGGGTTCAAGATGCCCGGCCCGCTCGAGACCGCGCTCGCCCGGCCCGATGTCCGGGACGCGGCGGCGGCGCTCCGGCACTGGGCGCGCCGGGGCGCGACGATGACTGCGGCGTGCATCGGCACCTTCGTGCTGGCCGAGTCGGGTTTGCTGGACCAGCATCGCGCCACCACGACGTGGTGGCTGGCGCCCCTGTTTCGGCGCCGGTATCCCGCCGTCCTGCTGGACGAATCGAGCATGATCGTGAAGTCCGGCCGGTTCGTGACCGCCGGCGCGGCGCTGAGCCACATCGACCTCGCGCTGTGGCTGGTGAGAGGGTCAGCCCGCAGCTCGCCGCGCTCACCGCGAAGTACCTCATCGTCGATTCCCGGCCGTCGCAGTCCGCGTACGCGCTGACCGATCACCTGCTGCACAGCGACCCGATCGTGCAGCGCTTCGAGAGGTGGGCGCGGGCGAGGCTGGCCGAGGGATTCTCCTCGCCGACGCGGCCCGTGCGGTCGGGTCCAGCAAACGGACGCTCGCGCGCCGCATGCAGAGCGTGCTCGGGAAGATCTCCGCTGTCGTACTTCCAGGGCTTGCGGGTCGAGCATGCGGTGCACCTCCTGAAGACCAGCAGCGCGAGCGTGGACGAGGTCGCCGCGCGGGTGGGCTATGGCGACGGCGCGACGCTGCGAGCGCTCTTGCGGCGCCGGCTCCAGATCGGGGTCAAGGAGATCCGCCGGGCTCCCTGACGCCGGCCGCTCCGCCCGGATGCCCGGAGCCTCCAGGCCGGCTCGCGACGGGACGCGAAAACCGCGGCGCTCCGCGAGGACGAGGCCAGGCGCTCCGTCGGGCGGCGGGTCCTGGCCGCCGCTCGATTCGCGAGACATCCCGTCGCCGGCCCGACAGCCTGTCGGCCGCGGAGTGCGCGCTGGCGCGGCCCTTGCGCCGCGCCGAGGCGAAAAGTCGCCAGGATCGCGGTGACGGGAAGCGCGCGTCGCCCTGCGCTGCTTCGGGCCACCGGCATTCTTCTTGCCTCCGTCGAGAGCGCCGCGTTTCGCGGCGAGCAAAGGAGACCAGACATGGCTCGCAGCAAGACCCAGATGCCCCGCGCCGCTTCGCGACGCCGTCCGAACACGAGGGGACGGGCGCCCGCCCGCCCGTCCCGCCATCCCGCCCCGAGCGTGAGAGTGGAAGCCGGCGTGCTGGCCGGCGCGGGATCGGCGGTAGGGAAGGTGCTCCAGAAGTCCACGGAGGCGGTCAAGGAGGCCGGCGTGGGCCTCATCAACACGGCGCGCCAGGCAGTGGTGAGCACGGTGACCGGGGAGCACGACGCGGTGAGCGTGCTCAAGGCGCAGCACCGTCACGTCGAGGCGCTGTTCAAGCACGTCCTGTCGTCGGAGGACGCCCGGACCCGGAAGGAGGGCATGCGGGATATCGCCGAGGCCCTCGCCATGCACACCCGGATCGAGGAAGACATCTTCTATCCCGCGGTCCGAAGCCTCGGCACGGAGCTGATCGAGGATCTCATCGATGAGGCCCTCGAGGAGCACCACGTGGTCGACCTCGTCCTCGCCGAGCTGCCCCGGGTGAGTCCCCGCGACGACCGCTTCGTGGCGAAGCTGACGGTGCTGTCCGAGGTGGTGGACCATCACGTGAAGGAAGAGGAGCACGACATGTTCAAGCGCGCGCAGGCGCTCGGGGTGAAGCGCTTGCAGGAGCTCGGCGCGCGTCTCGAGAAGGCGGCCGCCCGGTCCCGTGGCTCGCGCGACCCGCGCGCGTGACGGGGTGACCCGCCGATCTCCGACGCCTTGCCGCGCCGGCGCGACGTCCCGCTGAAGCGTGAGCGCCGCGGGCTGTCAGCCGATGGCGAGGCCCGCGGCGGTCAGCTGGTCGCCCGTCACGACACGCGTCGGCGCCCGCGTTCCGCGCAGGCACTCCAGGAGGAGCCGCACTTCGGAGCGTCCAGCCCGCTCCACCCGGACGAGGGCGAACCGGCCCTCGCCCCGCGCCCGGTTCGCATCGTGGGCCACCCGCCAGGCGCCGTCCAGAATCGGCGCCGAGCCGAGCTGACGTCGGTGCCCTTGTCGACGACGAGGACGAGGGCGTCGCTCGGCAACCGCCAGACCAGCTGCTCCAGCTCGAACCGGCAGCCCTGGTTCCGCTCGGACAGGCTGCGCACGTCCATCAGGACGCGATCGCTCGTGTCGAGGAGCGCCTGCACCGTCGGCTGCCACGTGTCGCCGTGGCAATAGAACTCGTTGATCCGGAACCTCCCGTCAGGGTCGGGCGCGCGTATCGAGCGCCGCGAGCCGCGCGCGGAGCGACTCCGGCCCGGCCACGTAGCGGTCGGCCAGACGCCCGCCGACGAAGGCGAGGAAGTCGCCTGGATCGACAGTCCGCGCCGCGACGTCGATCCCGGCGACCAGCTGGACCGGCCCGTCGAAGCGCCAGCGCTGCGCGACCTTGTCGAGCATGGCTTCCGTTCGGGCCCGGTAACCGAACACCCGGAGAAACAGGAGGCGCCGGCCCGCCGGCCGGCGGCACCGGGACTTGGCCCCGGAGCCCGAGGGTGATCGCGATGCGGTAGGCGAGGAACGCCCCGATGCCGACCGGGATGGCGCCCAGCCCCATCTGCGTGGACAGGATTGCCATCGCCTCGGCGGACACGATGAGCCACCAGCAGTCGACCATGAGCTGCACGTCGCTGAAGCGCTTCAATTCGAAGGCGGTGGCGAGTCCGCGCAGGAGCCACCAGGCCAGGCCTCCGACGGGGAGGACCAGCAGCATGAAGAGCCCGTAGTAGGTCACCCCCTCCGAGGCGCGCGCCGACAGGGCCAGGATGGCCTGGCGGGCCGGCCGCGAGGTCGAAGACGTGAAGCACTGAGCGTCTGGAAGAGCACGACCGCGAACCCGAAGAGGAGCGTGACCGAGAGCACGAGCGGCGCGACGGCGCGGATGCGTCGCCACCCCGTGACGAGCAGGGAGGATCAGCGGCGCAGTGGCCGTGTATCCCAGAAAGAGCAAGAGCCAGTAGGTGTTGGTCACCGGGACGAAGTCGACGATCCCCGCAGGCCGCGACTGACCACGGTCAGCAGCGCGATGCCCACCGTGCCGGCGACGACGAAGGCGCCGCCCAGGCGCACGCTCTGCCGCCAGTCGAGCACGAGCAGGGCGATGAGAGCCGGCACGAGCGGCCAGGTATTGACCCACCACCGGGCGACCACGCTGACCCAGGAGACGCTCGCCCTGGTGACTCAGCTGGAACGCCGTGATGACGAGCGCGTGGAGACCGGCCGCCACGCCGTAGACGATGAGGAGTCGCCGTCGTCCCGGCATCGCCGGCGCGGACTCCCGGTGCGCCCGGCCGGCATCGTCCGCGGCGTCGAAGATCGCAAACGTCGGCCCGCTCGGCGCCGCGTGGGGAGAAGACGGCGCGCTCCCCGGCTCCGGCGAGCCCGGCTGGGCTGCCGTCGGGTCGCTCGCCCGGTGCCGCATGAGCCGCCGCACGGCGCGACGAAACCAGAAGAGCGCCAGCGCCGACAGGGATCGCCGCGTCGACGATGCCGACGAGTAGGACGTAGCTGAGCTTGCCCGAGACCAAGCTGTCCACGGCCGCCGCAGCGGTACTATACTGCCGTTCCGGAGCGGGCCGGCATGACGACGCAAGACGGTGCTCAACGCGGCGCGTGGACTCGCCTCCGACGAGCGCTCGGCTTCGTGGCCCTCGTCTGGGGTGTGGCGGCCACCTTTGTCGGATTCGACGTCCTGTTCGTGCGCGCGATGGGCACGCTCCTCGGCAATCCCGATCTCGCCCCGAGCCTCACGATCACCAAGGCCACTCGGGAGTCGACGACGTGTGTGGCCGAGTCCGGCCCCGACGCCAAGAGCCCGCCGGCGGACGTCCTGGTCGGAGCCTGGGTGCTGGGACTCCAGTGGGGCCGCGACGCGCTGGCCCGGCAGTACGCATCGGTGGACCGCGACACGCTGGCCCGAGCCTTCGCCGAGATCGCGCCGATCGCCGAGAGCCTGGGTGTCCCGCCGAGCCCGATCTTCGTGCCCCGCCACGCTGCCAGCGCGAACATCGAGTTCGTCCCATTCGTGGAGACGGATCCGAGCGGCACGGGGCGGCGGCTCGCGCTCCGCCACGGGTCGCAGCCGTGCCATCTCTACAAGCTGGGTGCCTTCTGGGGCTACGCGTCGCTCGTACGCCCCTCGCTGCCCGGGACACGGGCGATCTTCGCGGCCGAGATCGGCTTTCACGCCAACCGGGCGTTACTGCCTCCGGAAGTCTGGCGGCCGCTGGTCGAGGCGTCGCCGGCCGGCGCAACGTTCCAGGCCATCGCGGAGGATTCGATCGCCCGGACCCAGCGGGTGACCGGACATCTTCAGCGTGCCGGGTAGCCGCGCGGCTGCCTGGTCCGGGCCCCGGGTTCGGGGGAGCCCGCTGAGGGGTGGCACGATCCGGAGCGCCGATCGTCATCCGCGTCGACGCGGCGGCCGTGGCGACCTCTCCGGTCGTCCGGGCGCTGGTCGACCAGTACCGGGCGGAGGCGGACGCGTTCGTCTTCCTGAGCGGCGGAGCCGGCGAGGTGTCCGACGAGATCGGCGGTCGTCTCCGGGCGTTGCTCCATGCGTTGCCGAAGCTGGTCGCGGACGGGCTCCAGGCTCGCCGTGGGTGACGGCGGCACGCAAGCCGGGATCATGGAATGGGCCGGGCTGGTCCGGCGGGATTCCGGGGAGCCTTTCCGCTATTGGGCGTGGCGCCTGCGGAGGAGGTCACGACGACCGGCGAGCCCGATCGGACGGCGCTCGACCCGAACCACACGCATGTGGTGCTGGTGGCCAACCCGGAGTGGGCACGGGGGCCGCAGAGTGCCGACCGCCCGCGCGGAGGCGGCCACTGGGGGCCGAGACGGAGGCGATGTATCAGATCTTCGGCCGGCTCGCCGCGGGCCGGGCGTCGGTGACCCTCGTCGCCAATGGCGGCCCCGTCACGCTCGATGAGGTGGGACGCAACATCGCGCAGCGGCGGCCGATGGTGGTCGTGGCCGGGAGCGGCCGGGTCGCCGACGCCGTCGTCGCGCGTGTCCGCGGGGTCGACCCCACGGAGCCGGAGGTGCGGCAGTTCCGGGACGCGGTCGCGCGGCTCCGTCTCGATGCCCACCCCGACCTCTTTCACGTCGTCGACCTCGGGGCGGGCCCCGCGGGCTGGCCGAGCGGCTGTCGCCGCTGCTGCGCGCCCGGCCTGACGGCAGAGCTCGAGGGAGGCTCACGTGAGTGAGGCGCGCGAGGACGCGCGGTGGGAGGCGTGGGACCGCTCCGCGAGCGCTACCGGACCGGGCGGCCGCCGGCGGACCTCATCGGGTGCTGGCGCTCGACGGCGGAGGGATCCGCGGGCTGATCACCCTGCCGGTGCTCGTCCGGCTGGAAGCGCTCCTGCGACGGGCGCTGGGGCGGGGCGAGGACTTTCGCCTGTGCGAGTTCTTCGACTGCATCGGTGGCACCAGCACCGGCGCCATCATCGCCACCGGCCTCGGCCCGCGGCCTGTCGGCCCGGGAGCTGCTCGAGTTCTACCGGGGCTTCGGCGAGGAGGTCTTCCGGAAGCGCTCGATCCTCGAGCGCTGGAGGGCGCTCTACGACAACGGGCCGCTCGAGCGCAAGCTCCGGCAGTTCTTCCGGGATCCCGAGGACCTGCATCCCCAGCATCTCCGCTGTCTGCTCGTCGTGGTGACGCGGAACGCCAGCACCGACTCCGCGTGGCCCATCAGCAGCAACCCCTGGGCGAAGTACAACGACTGCGCGCGGCCGGACTGCAACCTGAACGTCCCGCAGTGGAAGATCGTGCGGGCGAGCACCGCGGCGCCCGTGTACTTCTCGCCCGAGGTGATCCAGTGGGACCCCGACGACCCGGCGAAGTCGTTCGCGTTCGTGGACGGGGGCACCACGGCGTACAACTGTCCGGCGTTTCTCCTGGCGCGCATGGTGACGGAGCCGGCATACGGGCTCGGCTGGCCGCGCGGTGAGTGCGAAGCTCGGCGTCGTCTCGATCGGCACCGGCGCGGGGCCCGTCGCTCGGGGCGACGGCCGACGATCCCAGCCCGAACCTCGTGTCGGCCGCGATGACGACGCTGAGCGCCTTGATGTCCCAGGCGCTGTTCGACCAGGACATCAACTGCCGGACCGTCGGCCGCTGCGTCTACGGGCCGCCGCTCGACCGCGAGGTGGGCGACCTCGTGCCCCGGGACGGGCAGGGAGCCCCGATCCCGCTCTCGACCGACCTCGGGCGGGCGTTTCTCTACGCGCGCTACAACGCCGAGCTCACCCGCTCCGGCCTCGCGGCGCTGGGGCTGCCGGAGCTCGATCCGACCGCCGGTCAGCGCGCTCGACTCCACCGCCTACATGGACGACCTCGTGCGCATCGGCGAGGCGGTCGCTGCGCAGGTTGAGCTCGCGCACCTCGGACTGTGAGGGACGGTCGCGCCCGCCGGGATGACCTCGACCCGGCGCAGCATGACGGCGCCTCGTCCGCGCGGCCAGATCACCCGACGGCTGCCGGCGAACTGCGCCGCGTAGAACGGCTCGTTGTGCGGTGGGCGCGCGCGGCGGTCAGTCGTGCCTCGCGCGCTGCGGCCGGGCGCTGCCGAGGGGCGCCGCCGCCCGGCGGCCTGCGCGGCAGGGACTCGCCGGCACCGGCGAGGTCACGTCCAGCTCGATCCCGAACACCTCGGCCAGCGCCGCGTCCGCGATGCGCTTGCGCGTCCCTCGCCCCCGAGTCGGCAGACTGGCGCGGCCGGCCGCCGAGATGAGGTCCAGCTGATCCACGCTCCTCAGCCGAAAGAACAGCTCGGGCTCGAGTGTCGAGTCGCGCGCCGACGCCGTAGAGGGTCGCCGCGACGTGCTTGCACAGCACCGCGTGGTCGGGGCAGGAGCACTCGAAGGCGATCTCCCGGGGCGAGCGGGAAGAGCCCGGCGTTCGGGCGGATCAGGGTCTGCATGACCGCGCGTGAGAACTTCCCTGAGAAGCTCCACGAGCGGAGCCGATCCGGCCCGCGCAGTCGCCGACCAGGGCGCTCCACCGGCGCTGGGCCAAGGGCGCGATCGGTGACGGACACCCGGTAGAGCTCGCTTCCGCTCGACGAGCGCGGTCGATCGGTTCCCGGGACCGAGCTGGAGGTGCATCACCGAGCCGTTGCGCACGTAGGTCCGGCCGCGGGGCAGCCGGTTGGCGAGACGCGTGTACCGCTCGAGGTTGTCGCACCACGCCTTGCCCCAGAAGCTCTGGGCGATCGCGCGCCCGTCGATCGTGACCGGCGCGAGTCGGCCGCCCTGTTCCGCGGAGCGCGGGCGATCTCGCGCGCCGCGTTCTGGCGCCGCACCGCGACCGGACACGTAGGGCCGCCACGCGTACCAGGCCATGGCCGGCGCTCAGCTAGTTCTCGGCGAGCGCGCTGTGGAGGTCGAGGGCGACGATCCGCAGCACGTCCGCATCGGGCATCTCGGTGATGCAGACCCTCGCCGCTCGCCTCCAGGAGCTCGGTTGCGAGCCCCTTCTTCTGCTCGATCAGGGCGTCGATCCGCTCCTCGACCGTGCCGCGGCAGACGAACTTGTGGACGAGCGACGTTGCGCCGCTGGCCGATGCGGAAGGCGCGATCGGTCGCCTGGTTCTCGACGGCGGGGTTCCACCAGCGATCGAAGTGGATCACCTGGCGACGCGGCCGTGAGGTTGAGCCCCGTGCCGCCCGCCTGGAGCGGACAGCACGAAGAACGGGATCGTCCTCGTCGGCCTGGAAGCGCTCGACCGAGCTTCATGCGCGCCTTCACCGGCGTCTGGCCGTGGAGCACGAGGCCGTCGCCGGCCGAAGAGCTCGGGCGAGGTACTGCGCGAGCGGCCCGGCCATCTCGCGGAACTGCGTGAACACGAGCGCCTTCTCCTGCCGCGCGGCGAGCTCCTCGACCAGCTCGCGCGAGTCGCGCGAACTTGCCGCTGTTCGCCGGCGCCCAGCGCGCCGTCGCCGAGCCACTGCGACGGATGGTTGCAGATCTGCTTGAGGCGCAGCAGGACGGCGAGGATCGCGCCGCGCCGCTCGATGCCCTCCGTCGCGCCCAGGCGGCGCTCGAGCTCCTCGACCGCCTGCTGGTAGAGCGCGGCCTGCTTCCGGGTCAGGAAGCAGAAGGCGCGCACCTCGGTCTTGTCCGGCAGGTCGGCGATGACGCGCGCGATCGGTCTTGAGGCGGCGGAGGATGTACGGGCTGGACGAGCGAGCGCAGCGGCCCGTAGTGGCGGTCGCCGCCGCGCGGCCATCTCCCGGTGGCGCGGTGAACGCGCGCGCGCTCCCGAGGAGCCCGGGATTCAGGAAGTCGAACAGGGACCAGAGGTCGCCGAGCCGGTTCTCGATCAGGGTGCCGGTCAGGGCGACCCGGGCGCACGCCGCGTGAGCTGCTTGACCGCGCGGGCCTGCTGAGCCCCGGGGTTCTTGATCGCCTGGGCCTCGTCGAGGACGATCGAGCGTCCAGGCTGTTGTCACGTGAGCCACGGGAGCCGCGCCACCTGGCCGTATGCTCGTGATCGACGAGATCGGCCCCGGCCGAGCTCGTCGGCGGCGCCCGCCGCGAGCTCGGCGACTCGGCCGTGCCGACGGATGCGCGACGATCACGTTCAGGTCGGGCGCGAAGCGCTCGATCTCCCCGAGCCAGTTGGCGATCAGAGAGGCCGGCACGACCAAGAGACTGGGGCCGTCGGGCGTCGCGCTGCCTCGATCCGCGCCGCGCTTCCGCTCGTCCTTCAGGAGAAGGAGCAGGCCGAGCACCTGGATGGTCTTGCCGAGCCCCATGTCGTCCGCCGAGGCAGGCTCCGAGGCCGAGCGCGCGAGAGGAACCAGAGCCAGCGGACGCCGATCTCCTGGTACGGACGGAGCGTCGCGCGGAGCGCCCGCGGCCTCGGCGGCGGCCAGGTCGCCGGGTCGCGAACGCCGGCGAGGGTCGTCGCGAGCCAGGCTCCCGCGGCCACCCGGGACCAATCGTGCGCGGGTGCCGGTGCCGCCGGCTCGCCGTCCGCGACCGCCGTGCCCGCGAGCAGGCGCATCGCCTCGCGGAACGACAGGCCCGCCCGCGCCGCGCGTCGCGCCTTCTCCCAGTGGCCGAGGACCTCGCGCAGCTTCTCGCGGTCGAGCTCCACCCACTTGCCGCGTACGAGGGCGAGGCCGTCCGAGCCGGCGAGGATCGCGCGCCACTCCGCGTCGGAGAGAGGCTCCCCATCGACGGCCAGGGCGACCGAGAAGTCCAGCAGCGCGATCGAGGCCCAGAAGCCGAGGGCGGCTTCGCGCCGACGGTGACGTTGACCTCGAGCCGCCGGGGCCGGTCGCGCTTCCACCAGTCCGGCACCCGGACGATGATCCTGGCCGCTTCGAACGCCGGCACGTCGTGGAGGAAGCGATGCGCCTCGTGCGGGGTCCACGCCAGCGCCTCGAAAGGCGTCGCCCAGGTCGACGAGGTCCTTCAGCAGCGGGCTCACGGCGGCGGCCCGGTCGACCGGGGCGAGCAGGGACAGGAGCGCACGACCGATTGCCGGCGAGTGTCCGAAGCGCCCGGCCAAGAGGTTGATGCTGCGGTCGCGCCCGGCCCGAGACCCGGGTCGTGTAGGTGGCGAGGAATCCGAACGGATGATCCGGATCGGCCTTGTTCTCCGCCAGGTGGAAGCAGACGCGGCCGACGAGGTTCCACACGCCGTTCCGGGCGAGGAGGTACGACTGGACGCTGCCCCGGTGACGCGCGATCTCCTCGCGGAAGTGCGCCTCGAGCTCGGTCCACCAGGCCTCCAGCCGGGCGGCATCCACGTACTCGGCGCCCGCGGATCGGGGGCTTCGCGTGCGCGAGCCGCTCGAGAGCACCGCGGCGGACCGGCACGGCTACCCGGGCGCGCTGCTCCTCGAGGTCGCCGGACCGCGCAGAGTCGCGTGACGAAGAGCCGGGCGAAGTCCCGGAAGAACCCGAGCGCCGGGAGAGCGGCGTGGGCGACCTCGACGGCCCCGAGGTGGAAAGAGCCCGGCGGCTGGCCCGATGGCGAAGGCGGCCGCGATGGCCTTGGCGGGCCCGAGCTCGAGCGCCGGCGCGTCCGGATCCTCGAGGAGGCGCAGCCGTCCCGAGGGCGAGACGGCGGGCGCGAGTCGGCGCTCCGTCGAGGCCGCCTGGGCGCCGTCACCGGCCATGGCACCACCGGCGCGGACGGGGTCGAGCGGAGGCCGCGCCGTTGACGTCGTGTCGGACGGGGCGCTCGGGGCCTCACGCGCCGCCGCGGTGGCTACTGGGTTCCGCGAGGCCCGTGAGGTGGTGAACTCTTCATGGCGCTGTTCCCCGTCATTGTAAGGCCGGGCGCGGAGTGGTCTGGCGTCACATCGGCCCGTCGCCGAGGGCTTCCGGCGCCTCCCTCGTCGGCGTCAGTGACTGGCCAGGCCGTCCTGCGTACGGATCCGAGCCGCCGGCATCAGGAGACGGAGCACCTGAGCTATCATCACGGCTCGCCGCTCCGGTTCATGCTGAGGCCAGCATCCCGGCGGCGTGAGGGTCGATGAGGCGACGCAGGCGGGCGCAAGCCAGCCGACACATCGACGTCTGGACACCACAACGTCTACGTCGTCCTGCTCGACGACGGGGTCAACAGTCTCCGGAGGGTTTCTCGATCCAATCCGGATCGCGATCCCGCGAAGCCGAGCGTGTACGTTGGGCTCAACGGGACCGGATCCCGAGCAGCGCTTTCAGAATCACAAGCTCGGTATCCGAAGCGTTTCACTCGTCAGGTACCATGGCGTTCGACTGGATGCCGGAGCTCTACGCGCACCTCAACCCGATGCCCTACGCAGCCGCTTCTTCGCCGCGCAGATGGAGCGCGATTGACTCGGCGGTGCCACCTGCGCCGCGAGGGCTACGCCGTCATGGGCGGGCACTGACCGCAGCCGCCAATCGGACAGCGGGCCGCACGACGGACCCGGACTCGGTGGCGCGACCCCGACACGTCCCCCGCAACGGCCGGACTGGAATCTGGTACACTCAGGGCCTCTCCGAGCACAGGCTTTCGGAAGATCGCATCGGGGTCGTGGTGCAGCCTGGTTAGCACACTAAGCCAGAGGCCGCGGGTTCAGTCCCGTCGACCCCGCCACTACTTACGGGCACCGGGAATCCCTCGGTGCCCTAATAGTGCCCACTGCACCGCGGTGCCGATCGGCGGCAGCACCAGACTTCACGGCGAGCCGATGATGAAGTGGGGCCGCTGGGAGGAAATTAGCCCGCTCGACGCCGTGGTGCCAGGGGCCAAGCCTACCCCGTTCGGGATACGACAAAGGTTGATATAGCAGGCGCCGTGGACCGACTACGACACGGAATCACAGGGCCTCGGCGGGATAATGACGGTCGCCGATGCCTACCGCAACGCCCTGGAGGCTCTTGGTGCCATTGAAGAGTATGTGTCTCGGGAGACGTCGGCACCAATGTCGCGGTCCTCAAGCTCTTGTGCCGAACAGGCTCGGACTGAATTTAAGGCACTCGGTCGTCTGAAATTGGAAGTTGAAGCGCCGTTGACTCTCCTCGATCATCCTGGAGCCTACTTAGGTCCCGACCTGGTATGTATCCAATGGATGGTTCGTGACACCCTACCATCGCAGGCACACTAGCGAAGAACATCTCCAAGTACGCTGGCGACCCTGATGCAGCGCTTCGTGTATTTCTTCCGATGGTGGAAGCGGTTGGAGTGTTTCACGAGAGAGGAACAGTCCACCGCGACATCAAACCGGAGAACATCTTTCTGTCAGACGGGCGACTAGTTCTTTGGAGACTTCGGAATCGCACTTTGCAGATGCCACAGACGCGCCTCTCGGACTCGTACGAGAATGTCGAGTCGCGACTGATGCCAGGCTGGCGATGGGCATGCGACTAGATGAGGTGCGCCCATCGTTCGATGTATTTTCACTGGAAAGGTCCTGTGGGCGATGAGCACGCCGTAACTGAACGAAGTACTAC
>ERZ1370068.4637-contig-3698_pt1 | contig 22906 bp, 25 predicted proteins | sample MGYA00561227_ERZ1370068 | MGnify/ENA primary metagenome ERZ1370068 (study PRJEB38410, sample SAMEA6850437) | metagenome | study: Metagenomic assessment of the ecological functions of the soil: analysis of the soil microbiota associated with the...
GAGTACCGCGCTTCGTTCAGTTACGTATTGCTCGATGACCCGCCGTCAGGGAATCACGAATCGCTCGAAAGCAAAATCCCAAAACGCAAGAAAGCGCGGCCCAACACCCGGCTTTCCTGCAAAATCGAATACTTTATCGAGACAACTTCTGCCTATCTCTCAGGCCGATCTGCATTCTTCACGGACGACGAAGCGCGACCTTACAAGCCGGTCAGCCATGTGCCAGGCGGCCGGGGGTCCTGGAACTGGTGCTGCGAGCAACTTACGATCGACGCCTGTTGAAAACGGCAGCCATTTGTCCCTTCATTTGGGACCGACCGCGGTCTGCTTGTCGCCGACTACGAAGAACGCCGCCGGCCAGAAAATGACGAGAAGGTCCGGTGCGGTGATTGAGTACACTAGCGACCAGCCTTCGCCAGAGGCGTGACCCGCACTGCCCCAGCCCGATCCGTCGTAATAAATCGCCAGTCCCGTCATAAAACGACTGGACGTAAACAGCAGGCCAGGGCGGCGAAGTATTGGCATCAGCGGTTTCCCTTCGCCGGCTCGCGAATGCTGAGAGGCCTGCTGGCTGCCGAGGGGTGCAAGATCGGCCGCCGGCATGTGAAGACGCTGATGCGGCGGATGGGGATAGAGGCGCTCTATCGCCGTCCGCGCACCACCAGACCCGAGCCCGGCCACAAGATCCATCCATACGCGTTAACCAAAATCTGCTCATCCTGTCGGCGCTGGAGCGCGAGTTTGCCGGGCTCTATTCGCCGATTGGGCGGCCGTCGATACCGCCGGAGAAGCTGCTGCGGGCGATGCTGTTGCAGGCGTTTTATTCGATCCGCTCGGAGCGGCTTCTGATGGAGCGGCTGGAATACGATCTGCTGTTCCGCTGGTTCGTCGGTATCGGCGTCGACGTCGCAGCCTGGGACCATTCGGTGTTCTCGAAGAACCGCGACCGGCTGCTGGAAGGCGACATCGCGGCCAAGTTCCTCGCGGCGGTGCTGGCGCAGGCCAAGGTAAAGAAGCTTCCCGGCCGCTTCGCAAATGCGACGGCGTAATTGGATTACTTTCTATAATACCGCAAATTGTCCAACCGTCCGACGCAGAGTGTGCAAACTGATTTCGGGCGGGCAGTTCAGACGGACCGGCATCAGGCTTGTACCGGCGCCTACCGACGTATAGCCAGTCATCCCCGCATGACGCCACATGCCGGCGCCCATTGATCGAGGCAGTACGGCCTCCAGCTTGATCGGGATTCCACCGGGCAGGCAAAGCTGGCCCCCATGGGTATGTCCGCTCAACATGAGATCGAATTCTGCTGCCGCGGCTTGCTCGTAAACTTCCGGTGTGTGCGATAGCAATACCGAAAAGGCATTTTTGGGGATGCCTGACGCAGCCTTCTCGATGTCGTCAGCTCGGTAGAAATGAGCGTCATCAACACCAGCCAGATAAGATTCGACTACTGCCGCGCGCGATCGGCTCGTGTTCGTTGAACAACATTCGGATGCCCCATCGCTTCCATGGCGGGCGCCATCCTGAGGCTATCGTGGTTGCCGAGAACCCCGTAGGAGCGGTCCCTTCAGCAAAGGCGCGTAGGTCGCGCTCAAGCTCTGTAGGGCGTTCTCGAACGGCCCGTAAGTCTTGCCGCGATAGTCACCCGTCAACACACAAATATCGTACTCCAGCGCGCCTCACGATACTGGCGAGACCGCCGCATTGCGCCTTCGCTGATGTCGGCGTGCAGATCCCATGGGGATCTCTGAACAGCCTGACGATCGTGGCACACTTGGATCATTGATTCGGGGAGTGCTCTGATGGACCAGCTGAGTTTTGCATCGCTCGACTATGCGGCCAAGAAGAAGCACACGAAGCGTGATGTGTTCCTGGCTGAGATGGCGGCCGTGGTGCCTTGGGTCGCGCTCGAAGCTGTGATCGAGCCCCATTATCCCAAGGCTGGTCCGAATGGCGGGCGGCGGCCTTTTCCGTTGGCCGTGATGCTGCGGATTTATTGCCTGCAGCAGTGGTACAACCTCTCCGATCCCGGCGCGGAAGAAGTGCTTTACGACATCTGCTCGATGCGCGCGTTCGCAGGTCTGGAGCTCGGACGCGACGCAATTCCCGACGAAACGACCATCTTGAACTTCCGGCATCTCTTGGAGCGCCACGAGTTGACGAAGGCGGTATTCGCTGCTGTTTCGGAGCTTCTGGAGGCCCGCGGTGCGCTGCTGCGTGGCGGCACCATCGTCGACGCGACGCTGATCGCGGCATCACCATCGACGAAGAACGAGGCGCAAAAGCGCGATCCCGAGATGCGCTCATCGAAGAAGGGCAACCAGTGGTACTTTGGCATGAAGGCACACATCGGCGTCGATGCTAAGAGCGGGCTCGTACACACGGCGGGCGTGACCACGGGCAGCGTGCATGACGCCAAGGTGATGGACAATCTGATCCGCGAGGATGATCGTGCGGTGTACGGCGACAAGGGTTATGCCAACGACCGGAAGCAACGGCAGGCGGAAGCAGCGGGCGTTCTGTGGGCCGTAAAGGCGAAAGCGAAGCCCGGGCGCCCACTGTCGATATCGCAACGCCGACGCAACCGTCGGTTCGGGAAAATCCGCGCCAAGGTCGAGCACGTGTTCCGGGTGATGAAATGCCAATTCGGCTATCGCAAGGTTCGCTATCGTGGCATCGCCAAGAACGGCGCGCAGGTCTTCGCGCTGCTCGCGCTCGCCAACCTATTCCTTGCCCGCAGGACACTCGCGTCCGCATGACGAAGACGGGGGCGAAAGCCTCCCTGCGGAAGGTCGTAACACCGCAGGAACCTCGATCAACGACGAAAACTCGGCGCCGACATCAACCCACTGTGAAAAAGTGAGTTGCTCAAGAGGTTCCTTAATCGATGAAGAATTGTAAAAATCATCGAACGCTGGCGGAAAATTGCTAAACGCATAGAGGCTCGTGCGTCGAACAACGATCATCTGCGTTCCGTCGTGCGCGCCTATATAGTCCAGTAACTTTAGTCCCCACGTGATCAGCCGGGGTTGCGAGCCGCCAATTTTCGAGATTGAAAAAAGTAACCCTTGACCAAAAAGCTGTGCCTCATGATCGGCTTCAACCTTGAGCCGTCGCTCCACATGTTCGGATCGATCCGGCTTACCAAATTCTGCAAGTCATGGGTCCAACGCAATTCTTGCAGCTGCAAGTTGGAGAGAGTTATGGCATCTCAGCGCATTGAAATACCTATCAGTCCATCAAAACCATCGCCGACGGGTGTCGATCTATGTCAGGATTTCGAGGCTCAATCTGCCGCAGGCCGCACTTTGGCCGGAATGCGATCCGGGCGTTCGTAAAAGTCGATGAAGTAAGAAGGTAGAATGCTTTACTGCGACATCCTCTGATTGAATTTGATGGTCGGAACAATTTCTGCAAAACGAACCCAATTAACTTGAGAAGGGGCCGCTGACCGCCTGGCTAAAGCGTGAAGGTAGATGCTCAACTAGCCCGTCCTATTCGTGAGAGTGGGGTTTTCTGGCCCGATTGATGCGGCCGCACATCTCCTCTGGCGAGGCGCACAGGATTGCCTTCGGCTTTTCACCGCCTGACGACCTGTACTTTGCAACACGCTTGAGGGATGGGTTGGGCGAACGGGGGCGGCCGCCCCGCCGGTCAAGGACCGAGCGGCAGCAGCGCGCCTGGCAAGCAGCGGATCAGGTCGGCTTCGGGACATGCCGCGGCGAACGCAAGGCGAATGCGGCTCGTGGTCTCGACGACACGGGCGGCGATTTTCAAGAGACGAAGACGCAGCGTCGCGAACTCGGCAGTGGCCAATTCCCGGACTTTGGGAATGGCGTCGCGCACGGTCAGCATCAACCAATAAGCGGCGGTGTGGAGCACGAGGCGGACTTGATTGGCGAGCGCCGAACGGCAACTGGTGCGATCGGAGGCGAGCTGCGTCTTATGCAGCTTGATCAGATTTTCGGCTTGGCCGCGCGCGCAATACAGGCTGTCGTAGATCCACTCGGCCGAGCCGACATCGAGGCTGGTGACGACGAAGCGGATGTCGAGGCCGAGCATCGTCGCCTCAATACGGGCGACGGTGCGCCGTTCGTGATCCCAGGACTTTGCCTTGTGGCGCGTCTCGGTATAGCCGCGCAGAACAGCCAGGTTCTCGATGGCGCGTCGCGTGCGGATGTCGTCGGCAACCTCGTCGACTTTTCTGGCGAGAGGCTTGGTACCGGACAGACCGAAGATGTAGTCGATGCCGTTGTTCTCGCACCACGTCATCGCCTCCGGCCGAGCATAGTGCCCGTCGCCACGGAACGTAATTCGCGTCTTGTGCCATCGCGTGCGGATGTGCCGTACCAGGCGGCGCAGATGGGCACGCACCTCGACGCCGCCCGGCGTCTTGCCGGGCCGCAGCACGACCGCCACGGGCCGGCTCTTCTCCGTGTCGTAGACGTGGATCGGCAGGAAGCAGCGTTCGTCATAATGAGCGTTGAACAGCGAGAGCTGCTGATGGCCATGGACGACATCGCAGGTGTCGTCGATGTCGAGCGTGACGGATGCCGGCTCGCCCGGATAGCTATCCATCCATGCGTCGACCAAAGTGTAGGTCAGGCGGATCACGTCGCGCAGGCGCGGCGAATTCTCCAGCCGCGACAGCGTCGGTTGGGAACACAAATCCCGGCCCGTATCCGGCAGGCGACCGCAGGCGAGCTTGAACGCTGGATCGGACCGCAGATGATCGAGGTCGTCGGCGTCCTCGTAGCCGCAGCAGATCGCGAACATGCGAGCGCGGAACATATCGACAAGGCTGTGCACGACCCGCGTCGGATCGCGCCGATCCGGGAACACCCGGGCCAAATTGTCGGCCAAGCCGAGACGCCGCTCGGCCATCGCCAGAAGCATCACGCCCCCGTTCGAGGTCAGGCGACCGCCATCGAAGGCAGCTGTGACTTTCTTGGCCTGAACGGCTGGAAACGAGAATGGCAGAATCGTATCATCGGTCATGGCGGGCGTGGCGTTCGCGGTTGAAGGTGATGGGGTTGGCTTCGCAACCGAATCCTACGCCGCATCAGCGCTTTACACCACGCTCGCCAGCCTCTCAGGCGCCCTCTGGCGAATAAGACGGGCTAGCCAGGCCGATCGCGGGCTGTCCGCTGATCATGTTCACGAGTAGGGGGCGCGCCGCACGACGTATCTTAGAGGCTGCGCTCGTCTGCGATGACCTTCCCATCGTTCGGGAGTGATCCCGGTGCGGCCAGATCCACGTGGCCGCCAAGTTGTGCGTCACCGTGCGCAAGCTGGCCGCGACTGATTGCGCAACGCGTTGCTCGCCGGCCAGCCACTTCCGCCGTCAGCGTCATCAGATCGCTCTCGCCGGCGCGCGTGACGACGAGGCGCAGCCGTCCGAGCTCGGGATGGCGCTTGCCGATCTCGGCGATCTGCTCGGGCCGCACGAACATGCCCTTGACCTTGGTGGTCTGGTCGGCGCGGCCCATCCAGCCCTTGATGCGCATGTTGGTGCGCCCGCACGGGCTGTGCGCCCGGCAGCGCCGCGGTGAGATCGCCGAGCGCGAGGCGGATCCAGGGATGATGCGGATCGAGCGAGGTGACGACGATCTCGCCGACGTCGCCCGGCGCGACGGGATCGCCGGTGCCGGGCCGCACGATTTCCATGATCAGGTCCTCGTTGACGACCATGCCCTCGCGCGCCGGCGTCTCGAACGCGACCATGCCGAGATCGGCGGTGCCGAACGCCTGATAGGCATCGACGCCGCGCGACTTGATCTCGTCCTGCAGCGATTTCGGAAATGCCGCGCCGGACACCAGCGCGCGCTTGATCGAGGAGACGTCGCGCCCGGCGCTTGCGGCGGCGTCGAGCAGGATCTTCAGGAAGTCCGGCGTGCCGCTATAGCCGACCGGGCGATAGGCCTCGATCAGCTCGAACTGCTGCTCGGTATTGCCGGGGCCGGCCGGAATCACCGCGCAGCCGAGCGCCCGCGCCGAGGCGTCGAAGATGAAGCCGCCGGGCGTCAGATGATAGCTGAAGGTGTTGAGCACCACGTCGCCGGGCCGGAAGCCGGCCGCGAACAGCGCCCGCGCGCCGCGCCAGGGATCGGCATGGACGGGCTTCGGGCTCGAAGATCGGGCCGGGCGAGGTAAACAGCCGCCCGAACGAGCCCGGAGGCCCGGCCACGAAGCCGCCGAACGGCGGCGCGGCCTTGTGCAGGGCAGGGAGTTCCGACTTGCGCAGCACCGGCAGGCGCGCCAGCGCGGCCCGGCTGGTGACGGCAGCCGGATCGATGCCCTGCAGGCGCTCGGCATAGGCCGGCGCGGCCAGCGCCTTGCGCAGCACGTCCGGCAGCCGGGAAAACAGCTCGGCCTCGCGTTCGGCCGGCTCGCGCGTTTCGAGGGCGTCGTAATGGTCGGTCATGGCTGATGCCTCAGAGTTAGCGCCGATTGCGCGCCGCCTCTGACGTGGTATCAGACGGCTACCGGTGTTGGAGATGTTCCAGGGAACCCAATGGCTGAAACGCATACCGCTGCGGCGGCAGATGCGCCGGATTCGGCCGATATCGTCGCGAAGCTGAAGCGTCGCATGATCGACCACTGCCTGCCGCTGTGGTCGACCGAAGGCTGGGACGACAAGGCGGGCGGCTTTATCGATCGGCTCGATCCGGACGGCCGCGCCGATCGCCTGGCGCCGCGGCGGGTTTGCGTGCAGGCGCGCCAGATCTATTGCTACGCCAAGGCGGCGCAGATGGGCTGGTATCCCGACGGCCGCGCGATCGCGCTGAAGGGGCTGGAGCACCTTCTGAGCCAAGGCGAAAGCGCCCGACGGCAAGCCCGGCTTTGTCCACACGCTGAAGCCTGACGGCACGGTGCTGGATCCGCTGCGCGATTCCTACGACCACGCCTTCGTGCTGCTGGCGCTGGCAACCGTCTACGCGCTCGATCGCGACGCGCAGATCCGCGCCGAGATCGACGCGCTGTGCCATTTCCTCGACACGCAACTGCGCTCGCCGCACGGCGGCGTTCACGAAGGATTGCCGGTGTCGCTGCCGCGGCGGCAGAATCCGCAGATGCATCTGTTCGAAGCGATGATCGCGGCGTTCGACGCGACGCACGACACTGGTGTTCCAGAACAGGGCCGGCGAATTTCTTCAGCGCTGTTTCTGGCCAACCTCTACGACAAGCAGCGGCAGGTGCTCGGCGAGTATTTCGAGGACGACTGGTCGAAGATCGAGCCCGTCAGCGTCGAGCCCGGACATCAGGCGGAATGGGCCTGGCTGCTGAAGGGCTTTGAGCGCATCACCGGCTGCCCGACCGGGCGCTACCGCGGCGAATTGCTGGCGTCGGCGCTGCGCTATCGCGACGAGGCGACCGGCTGCCTGATCGACGAAGGCGACGCCGACGGCAACATCAGGCGGCACACGCGGCGGCTGTGGCCGCAGACCGAAATCGCCAAGGCGTGGATCGCGCAGGCCGAGGCGGGCGAGGCGGGGGCCGCGGACGAAGCGCGCGCGGCGCTGGCGCGGCTCGAACGGCATTATCTCAGCCATCCCGTCGCGGGCGGCTGGTACGACCAATTCGATCGCGACGGCAACTCGCTGGTCGCCACCATCCCTGCGTCTTCGTTCTATCATGTTCTCTGCGCGGTCGCGGAAGCGGAGCAGGTGCTCGGCTAAGCGGCTGATTGTCTGTTTTGACGCGTTTTCTTCACGCGAACCGGTCTCCACTTCGCTCGAAAACGCTATGCAGCGCTCACAGCCACCGCTTCCGCCGCTTGAAGCTTTTCAGGTTCTTGAAACTCTTGCGCTGGTCGCCGGCGCCGCCGAGGTAGAATTCCTTGACGTCCTCGTTGTCGCGCAATTCGTCGGCGCGTGCCGTCGAGCACCACCTTGCCCTGTTCCATGATGTAGCCGTGGCTCGCGACCGACAGCGCCGCGCGCGCGTTCTGCTCCACCAGCAGGATGGTGACGCCGAGGTCGCGGTTGATCTCCTTGATGATCGCGAACACTTCCTTGACCAGCAGCGGCGACAGGCCCATCGACGGCTCGTCCATCAGGATCATCTTGGGCCGCGCCATCAGCGCGCGGCCGATCGCCAGCATCTGCTGCTCGCCGCCGGAGAGATAGCCGGCGAGCCCGGTGCGCTCCTTCAGGCGCGGGAAATATTTGAAGACCATGTCGATGTCGGCGCCGACCTCGTTGTCGCTGCGGGTGAAGGCGCCGAGCCGCAGATTTTCGAGCGACGTCATGTCGGCGATGATGCGGCGGCCTTCCATCACCTGAAAGATGCCGCGGCGGACGATCTTGTCGGGATCGATGCCGTTGATGCGCTCGCCGTCGAAGACGATTTCGCCGCGGGTGACTTCGCCGTCCTCGGTCTTGAGCAGGCCGGAGATCGCCTTCAGCGTCGTCGACTTGCCGGCGCCGTTGGCGCCGAGCAGCGCCACGATCGCGCCCTTCGGCACCTCGAGGCTCAGGCCGCGCAGCACCAGGATGACGTCGTCATAGACCACCTCGATGTTGCGCACGCTGAGCAGCGGCGCGGTGCGTGCGCCGCCGGTGCGGGACGATCGATTCGGTTGCTTCAGTCATGTCGTGATCACCTTCCGCTGTCGTCATCACCCGCGAAGCGGGTGATCCAGTATTCCAGAGGCGCCTGCGATCAACCGAGAAGCCGCGGCGTACTGGATCCCGCTTTCGCGGGGATGACAGCTGAGCGTTGGCGCCTGGGCGATCTGACCTCACCAGCCGAGCCATTCCGGCTTGCGCGGCAGGTCGATCGGTCTTGACCTTCTCGAGCTTGATGCGCGCCGTTCTTGATCGAGATCGTTGAGCGGCGCCGTCGGTCGCGCCGGCGACCTTCATGCGATAGAGATCGACCTTGAGCGTGCCGCGGTGATCCTTCTCGGTCCAGGTCGAGGGATTGCAGACGCCTTCCATGCCGGCCGGCACCCAGTCCTTCTTCTGGTAGAAGCCCTTCGTGACGTTCTCGCCGGTGGCGCCGCCGTTCTTGGCGGCCCAGTCGACGCGCTTCCTTCATGTACAGCGCGGTGCAGACGCCGGCGATGTAGTGCACCGGACGATAGGCCGTGCCGGTCGGGTCGGACATCTTGGAGATTTCCATCACGGTCTTCATGCCCGGCGCGTTGCCGCCCCAGGCCACCGCGGTGCGCAGCGGGAAGACCACGCCGTCGGCGGCGTCGCCGGCGGCCTTGGCGGCGTTCTCGTCCATGCCCCAGACGTTGCCGAGGAACTGCACGTCGACGCCGGCGGTCTTGCAGGCCTTCAGCACCGAGATGTTGGAGCCGGCGGTGTTGCCGAGATAGGCGTAGTTGGCGCCGGAGCTCTTCAGGCTCAGGCACTGCGCGCTGTAGTCGCCGGGCGTCAGCGCGAACACGATCGGCGGCAGCACCTCGAAGCCGAGTTCGGCGGCGATCGCTTCGCCGGCCGCCTTCGGCGCGTTCGGATAGGGATGGTTGGCGCCCATATGGACGAATTTCGGCTTGCCGGGCTTGCCCTTGGCCTTCCAGTCCTCGGCGGCCCAGGTCAGCATGCCGCGCACCGCGTCCGAATAGCTCGGGCCATAGAAGAAATTGTAGGGCGCGGGTTTCGCCTTGCCGCTGGCGCCTGTCCGGATCGGTGAGCGCCGCGGCATAGGAGGCCGAGAATATACGGGATCTTGTCCTGCGCCACGAAGCCGGTCAGCGCCTCGGTGTCGGCGGTGCCCCAGCCCATGAATCGCGGCGACCTTGTCGCCGCCCGACCATTTCTTGTACTGCGCGATCGCGCGCGGCACCTGGTAGCCGTAGTCGATGGTGTCGACGTTGACCTTGCTTGCCGCCGATGCCGCCGTTCTTGTTGATCCAGGCGATAGGTGTCGGCGACGCGCCTGTCCGAACGGCGTGCCGACGTCCGAGGTCGCGCCGGAATAATCGGCGAGATGGCCGATCGCGATCTGGGCCTGCGCCGCCGCCGCGGCGCCGCCGAGCAGCAGCGCCAGCGAGACGGTGCTCAGTAGGGATTTCATCGTCATTGGTATTATCCTCCGGTTCTTCGTTGAGGTCTATTGTAGTCGGTCCCGTTCCGACCTCAATGCGAGAACGGGTAGAGTTTCCAGTAGGCCTTGATCTGCCGCCAGCGATGCGCGAGCCCGTCCGGCTCGAACATCAGAAACGACGATGATGATCAGCCCGATCGCGATCTCGCGCAGGAAGGCGATGTTGTTGTTGAGCGACAGCGCCTGGTCGATCGGCGCTGCCGCGCAGGCGCGACGCTGATCCATTCCATCGATTCCGGCAGCAGCACCATGAAGGCGGTGCCCATCAGCGTGCCCATGATCGAGCCGAGTGCCGCCGATGATGATCATCGCCAGGAAGATGATCGAGCGGTCGATGCCGAAGCCTTCGTTGGAGACGACCAGCTGGTAATGCGCATAGAGCGCGCCGCCGATGCCGGCGAAGAACGCCGCGAGGCCGAACGACAGCGTGCGGTATTTGGTCAGGTTGATGCCCATGATCTCGGCGGAGAGATAATGGTCGCGGATCGCGACCAGCGCGCGGCCGTCGCGCGTGCGCATCAGGTTGGTCACCAGGAGATAGCTGACCACGACGATAGGCCAGCACGACGTAGAAATATTGCTTGTCGCCGCGCAGCGTGTAGCCGAAGATCGAGAACGGCTCGGCGCTGGCCGGCACCGATGCCGCCGGTGAACCATTCGGCGCGCGAGAAGAAGTCGAGCAGGATGTATTGCGCGGCCAGCGTCGCGATCGACGAGATAGAGCCCCTTCAGCCGCGCCGCCGGCAGGCCGAAGATCAGCCCGACCAGCCGCGGTGACGACGCCCGCGAGCGGAATGGCGAAGAACACCGGGATCGGCGAGCTGGTTCGAGAGATAGGCCGAGGTGAAGGCGCCGAGGCCGAAGAAGGCGGCGTGGCCGATCGAGATCTGGCCGGTGAAGCCGACCAGGATGTTGAGGCCGAGCGCGGCGATCGCCGAAGATGCCGATCTGGATCAGCAGATGCTGAGCCAGTATTCGCTGAGCGACGTGCGGCGCAAAGCAGATCAGCACGATGCCGACGATCATGCGCGTTGCGGCTGGTCGTGGTCGGAAAGATCGTGGTGTCCGCCGCGTAGGTGGTGCGGAAGTCGCCGGCGGGAATGAGGGTCTGGCTTGCCATGATGATTACACCCGCTCGATGTCTTTGGTGCCGAACAGGCCATAGGGCTTGATCATCAGGATGATGATCAGCACGTAGAACGGCGCGATCTCGTAGAGATTGCCCCAGTGCAGATATTCGCTGTCGACGATAGTGCGCGATGTTTTCCAGCAGGCCGATGATGATGCCGCCGAGCACCGCGCCGCCGATCGCTGTCGAGGCCGCCGAGGATCGCCGCCGGAAACACCTTGATGCCGTAGGCCGACAGGCCCGGCCGAGACGCCGTTGACGACGGCCACCACGACGCCGGCCACCGCCGAGACGGTCGCCGAGATCGCCCAGGCCATCGCGAACACGCTTTTGACGGAAATGCCGAGCGACTGCGCCACCTGCTGGTTGAACGCGGTGGCGCGCATCGCGAGGCCGTATTTGGAGACGCGGAAGAACCACGCCATGCCGACCATCATCGCGACCGAGACCGCGAGGCTCATCAGATAGACGGTCTGGATCTGCAGGCCGAGGATGTTGACGTTCTGGGTCTGGAAGATCGCGCGGGAACGGCTGCAGGTTGACGCCGAACATCCATTTCATCAGCGCCTGAGAACACGGTCGACAGCGCGATCGTCACCATGATCACGGAGATGATCGGCTCGCCGATCATCGGGCGCAGGATCACGATCTGGATCGCGATGCCGAACACGAACATGAAGACCAGCGTGATCGGCATGCCCAGCCAGAACGGCACCTGATATTTGGTGAGCAGCGCACCAGCACACCCAGGCGCCGACCAGCAGCAGTTCGCCCTGCGCGAAGTTCACCACCTGGGTCGCCTTGTAGATCAGCACGAACGACATCGCGACCACGCCATAGAGCGTGCCGACCACGAGGCCGTTGACCAGAAGCTGGATCAGGAAGCTGCGGTGTTCATGCGTGCCGACCTAAAGCTCGTCATTGCCGGGTCGAGCTCGAGCATGACGCGCGGCAAGACGTGCAGCACTTGCTCATTCCGCGGCCTCCGCCAGTCGCACGTCGCGCCGAGATCGACCACCTTGAGCGTGGTGCGGATGCGCTGGGTGGTGCCGTCCTGGAAGCGGATCACGGTGTCGACGGGAATGTCGCGCTTGCCGCCATAGATCGCGTCGATGATGTCGGCGTATTTCTCGTTGATGACGCTGCGGCGGACCTTGCGGGTGCGGGTCAGTTCGCCGTCGTCGGCGTCGAGTTCCTTGTAGAGCAGCAGGAAGCGCGAGATGCGCTGCGCCGGCGGCAGCGTGGCGTTGACGGCTTCGACCTCCTTGCGCAGCAGCGCGTAGACCTCCGGCCGCGAGGCGAGGTCGGTGTAGGTGGTGAACGAGATGCGGTTCTTCTCCGCCCATTTCGAGATGATCGAGTAGCGGATGCAGATCATCGCCGCCAGCGCGTCGCGGCCGGCGCCGAGCACCACGGTCTCGGCGATGTAGGGCGAGAACTTCAGCTTGTTCTCGATATATTGCGGCGAGAAGCGCTCGCCGCGCGCGGTCTCGGCGAGATCCTTGATGCGGTCGATGACCACGAGCTGCCTGTTGTCGTTGAAATAGCCGGCATCGCCGGAGTGCATCCAGCCGTCCTTCATGTCGGCGGCCGAGGCTTCCGGATTCTTGTAGTAGCCGAGGAACATGTTGGGATGGCGCACCACGATCTCGCCGACGCCGTTGACGTCGGGGTTGTCGACGCGGATCTCGATGTCGTCGGCCATCGGCACGCCGGTGGTATCGGGATCGACCTCGCCGAAGCGGATGCAGCGTGTAGGCGCCGAGCAGCTCGGTCTGGCCGTAGAGCGTGCGCAGCGGCACGCCCATGCGCCTGGAAGAATTTGAAGGTATCCGGCCCGAGCGCCGCGCCGCCGGTCGCCGCCGAGCGCAGCCGCGGTGAAGCCGAGCCGGTCGCGCAGCGCGCGGAACAGCAACTGGTCGGCCAGCATCGAGCGCTTGCCCTGCGGCCAGCGCCGACAGTCCGGTCTTCATGCCGAGGTCGTAGAGCTTTTGCTTGAGCGGCGAGGAGTCCATCACGCCGGCGCGCACGTCGGCGGCGATCGATTCCCAGACCCGCGGCGCGAACAGCACGAAGGTCGGCGCGATCTCGCGGAAATCGTGCATCATGGTGTCGGGCTCTTCGACGAAGTTGACCTTCATCCGGCACAGCAGCCCTTTGCCGAGCGCGTAGACCTGTTCCATGATCCAGGGCAGCGGCAGCACCGAGACGTATTCGTCGTCCGGTCCCTTCGGATCGAACGCGAGATAGGTCGCGCAATGCCGCAGCACGCGCCCGGCCGCGAGCATCGCGAGCTTCGGATTGGCCGTGGTGCCCGAGGTGGTGCAGAGGATCGCGACGTCCTCGCCCTTGGTCGCGTCGACCAGCCGGTCGTAGAGGCCGGGCTCGCGCGCGGCGCGGTCGCGGCCCATGCGCGGCGAGCTTGTCGGCTTCCATCAGGCGCGGATCGTCATATTTCCGCATGCCGCGCGGATCGGAATAGACGATGTGCTTGAGATTGGGCGCGCGGTCGGCCAGCGCCAGCAGCTTGTCGACCTGCTCCTCGTCCTCGGCGAACACCAGTCTTGGCTTCGCCGTAGCTGCAGGAGATAGGCGGCTTCCTCATCCAGCACGTCGCGATAGAGGCCGAGGCTCATGGCGCCGATGGCGTGGCGTGGCGATCTCGGCCGCGACCCAGTCCGGCCGGTTGTCGCCGATGATGCCGATGACGTCGCCGCGGCCGAGGCCCGAGTTCGACCATGCCGAGCGCGAAATCGTGCACGCGCGTCTGATAGTCGTTCCAGGTGAAGACGCGCCACAGCCCGAAGTCCTTTTCGCGCAGCGCGATCTCGCCGCCGTGCTCCCTGGCGTTGAGGCGCAGCAGCTTCGGATAGGTATCGGCCTGGGCGACGCGTCCGGCGTAATCCATCATGCCGCGCTCTCCGCGGGCGCGGGCTTGTCGTCGGGATCGACCAGAACCTCGTCCTCTTCGCCGAGATAGGCGCGCTTGACATGGGGATCGGCGAGCACCGCGGCCGGATCGCCCTCGGCGATCTTGCGGCCGAAATCCAGCACCATGACGCGGTGGGAGATATCCATCACCACGCCCATGTCGTGCTCGATCATCATGACCGTCATGCCGAACTCTTCGTTGAGATCGACGATGTAGCGCGCCATGTCCTCCTTCTCCTCGAAGTTCATGCCGGCCATCGGCTCGTCGAGCAGGATCAGCTGCGGCTCCAGCGCCATCGCGCGCGCGAGCTCGACGCGCTTGCGCAGGCCGTAGGGCAGCGTGCCGGCGGTCGCCTTGCGCACCGACTGCAGATCGAGGAAGTCGATGATCTCCTCGACCTTGCGGCGGTGCTCGAGTTCCTCGCGCCGCGCGCCGGTCAGCCAGTACAGCGAGCCCGTGATGAAATTGTTCTTCAGCAGATGGTGCCGCCCGACCATGATGTTGTCGAGCACGCTCATATGATGGAACAGCGCCAGGTTCTGGAAGGTGCGGCCGATGCCGAGCCGGGGCCGCGCGTTCGGATTGAGGCCGGTGATGTCCTTGCCGCGATAGAACAGCTGGCCTTCGGTCGGCTTGTAGCGGCCCGAGATGCAATTGACGATCGAGGTCTTGCCGGCGCCGTTCGGGCCGATGATCGAGAACAGCTCGCCGTCGTTGACGCCGAAAGCTGACCTCGGTCAGCGCGCGGACGCCACCAAAGCGCAGCGACACCCCGCGCACTTCCAACGTGTAAGCCACTCATTCCCTCCAGATACGGCGCTTGGCGCGCTCTTTATCTCTTCGCTTCGCAATCGCAGCGCGATCCTACATCGGCGCGTGACGGGCAGGCCATCCGACTAACGATGCGCCGGCCGATCGCCTGCCGTCGTCATGCGCGGTAACGTCGTCGCACCCCGCCGTCGCGCCATGGGCGGCGCATACGCGAGGTGGCCCTCCATAGGGCAATGCGATAGTTTGAAATGTCTTTTGCCTGACAATTGGTCGGGAAATTCTGCCGCGGCCGCGCTTCTGTTGCAGTGCAGCATGGCAGTCGATGGGCGACGCGACGGTCGATGCGATCATGATTGCTGCGGATTACCTCAAGCGCATCGCGGCCTGGTCGCGCGAACTGAACGAAGCGGGAAATCGAGGTCGCGCGTGCCGGGCATCGTCGAGAAATCCTATCGTGCCAACGAATTCATCTTCATGCGCGGCGATCCATTCGACTACTGGACCGGCATCGTCACGGGCCTTGCCCGAATGGGCACCGTGTCGAGCGGCGGCAAGGCCGCGAGCTTTGGCCGGCCTGACCGCGGGCGCCTGGTTCGGCGAGGGCTCCGTGCTCAAGAGCGAGCCGCGCCGCTACGACGTGGTCGCGTTGCGCGATACGCGGCTGGCGCTGATGGACCGCAGCACCTTCTTCTGGTTGTTCGAGAACAGCGTCGCGTTCAACCGCTTCCTGGTCCGGCAGCTCAACGAGCGGCTCGGCCAGTTCATCGGGCTGCTGGAACATGGCCGCACGCTCGATGCCACCGGCCGCGTCGCGCGCTTCGATCGCCTCGCTGTTCAATCCCATTCTCTATCCGGACCTGACGCGTCATCTCGAGATCACCCAGGAAGAAATCGGAGCGCTCTCCGGCATCTCCCGGCAAAATGCCAACCAGTGCCTGAAGCGGCTGGAGAAGGAGGGCCTGCTGCGCCTGGAATATGGCGGCGTGCACCATCGTCGAACTCGGAACGCTTGCGCCGTCACGGCGAGTGAAGGCCGGTCTCGACGTCTCAAAATTGAGCAAGGCACCATATTGCCGATCGCTCGCGTTGTTGTGTTCGCGAGCGATACGGTGACCGTATTGAAAATCGAAACTGGCAGAGTGGTATTGATACGGTACCGTATCACAGGATAGTGATCGGTTTTGAGACCACAGCCAGCCGGAGGTGTCCGATGAGCAGGCAGGATCAGATCAACCTGTTGAAGCGGCTGTTGCATTACGTGGAGACCCGGACCACGGCGATGGCCGATAGCGCCCTGGCGCAACGACGGTGTCGGTCTACACGGACGCCGAGCGCCTCGCCGAGGAACAGCGGGTTCTGTTCCGCAAGCATCCGCTGGTCATGGGCTTTGCCTCGGACTGGCCCGCGCCCGGCGCGCTTCAGCACCGACGACCATGCCGGCGTGCCCGATCCTGATCGTGCGCGGGACGCGACGGCAAATTGCGCGCATTCCTCAACGTGTGCCGGCATCGCGGCGCCAAGGTGGCGCAGGGCTGCGGCAAGGCGCGCGCTGTTCTCGTGCCCCTATCACGCCTGGACCTACGATCTCGCCGGCGAGCTGATGGGCATTCCCGACGAGCGCTGCTTTCCTGGCGTGCGCGGCGAGCGGCGCTCGCTCATCGAGCTGCCGCTGTGCGAGAAGCACGGTCTGGTGTGGGTGATCCCGACGCCGGCGGCGGACGGTTCGACCGAATTTCGACATCGATCCGTGGCTCGGCGGGCTCGCGGACGAACTCGCTTCGTTTGGCTTCGCGTCCTGGTCGTTCTACGACCAGCGCGTGATCCCCGAGACCATGAACTGGAAGATCGTCGTCGATACCTTCAACGAGGGCTACCACATCGGCTTCCTGCACCAGCGAGTCGCTCGCGCGACATCCTGCACGGCAACGTGACCGACTTCGAGGCGTTCGGTCTCAATCACCGCCTGACGTTTCCGCGCAAGAAGCTCGAGCGGCTCAAGGCCGAGCCGGAGGACAGCTGGGATCTGATGTGGAATACGACGCTCGATCTACTCGCTGTTTCCCAACACCGTTCTGCTCGTGCAGGGCGACCACGTCGAGCTCGCGCGCATGTTTCCCGGCGAGGGACGCGTCGATCGCGCCGTGATGGACCTTGCGCTCTACGTGCCGAAGGCGCCGAGCACCGAGGAAGAGCGCATCCATTGGGACAAGAACATGCAGCTCGTCCTCGATGTCGTCACCGGCGAGGATTTCCCGACCGGGCGCAGCATTCAGATCGGCCTGACCTCGGGGCGCGCAGACGCACACGGTCTACGGCCGCAACGAAGCCGGCCATGATCCACTACCATCAGTCGATGCGGACGGCGCTCGGCCTAAGGGTCTGAAATTGAGCGACTTTCGGATTAGACTATGCCTCTAGCGGATGCTATGGCCTCGCGCCGCGCAGAGGCTTCCGGCGTAGCCGAGACGTGGGGCTCTTGAGACCTGGGGGCTTAATCGTCCCCGGCCGGCCTGCCAGGCTCTTGGAGAGACTATGACGGCTCAAAATCCAAAGCGCGTGGCGCTGATCACCGGCGTCACCGGCCAGGACGGCGCCTATCTCGCCGAGTATCTGCTCGGCCAGGGCTACGTCGTCCACGGCATCAAGCGCCGCTCGTCCTCGTTCAACACCGCGCGCATCGATCATCTCTACCAGGATCCGCACGACGGCGACGTGCCGTTCCTGCTGCACTACGGCGACATGACCGACTCGACCAACCTGATCCGCGCTGATGCAGCAGATGCAGGCCGACCGAGATCTACAACCTCGCCGCGCAGAGCCATGTGCGGTGTCAGCTTCGAGAGCCCGGAATACACCGCCAACGCCGACGCGCTCGGCGCGCTGCGGCTGCTCGAGGCGATCCGCATCCTCGGCATGGAGAAGGAGACGCGCTTCTACCAGGCCTCGACCTCGGAGCTGTACGGCCTGGTGCAGGAGATGCCGCAGAAGGAGACGACGCCGTTCTATCCGCGCTCGCCCTACGGCGTCGCCAAGCTCTACGCCTACTGGATCACGGTGAACTACCGCGAGGCCTACGGCATGTACGCCTCGCAACGGCATCCTGTTCAACCACGAGAGCCCGATCCGCGGCGAGACCTTCGTCACGCGCAAGATCACGCGCGGCGTCGCGCGCATCGAGCTCGGCCTGCGAGGACTGCCTCTATCTCGGCAACCTCGACGCCAAGCGCGACTGGGGCCATGCGCGCGACTATGTCGAGGGCATGTGGCATGATGCTGCAGGCAGGACGCGCCCGACGATTACGTGCTGGCGACCGGCGAGACCCGTTCGGTGCGCGAATTCGTCGAACTGGCGTTCGCCGAGATCGGCCGCGCGCATCGAGTGGCGCGGCAAGGGCGTCGACGAAACCGGCGTCGACAGCAAGTCCGGCAAGACCGTGGTCGCGCATCGATCCGCGTCTACTTCCGGCCGACCGAGGTCGATCTGCTGATCGGCGATGCCAGCAAGGCGCGCGAGAAGCTCGGCTGGAAGCCGAAGACCGCGTTCGCCCAGCTGGTCAAGGAGATGGTGGCGAGCGATCTCGATGATCGCCAGGCGGGAGGTCGCCAATGGCAAGACTTCCGTTTGAGCTGAAAGGCAAGACGGTCTGCGTCGCCGGCCATCGCGGCATGGTCGGCTCCGCGCTGGTGCGCCGGCTGGCGCGCGAAGACTGTCGAGCTCGCTGACGGCGAGCCGCAGCGAGGTCGATCTGCGCGATCAGGCCGCGGTCAACCGCTGGTTCGCCGGCAGCGCGCCCGCAGGTGGTGTTTCTCGCCGCGGCCAAGGTCGGCGGCATCGTCGCCAACAACACGCTGCGCGCCGAATTCCTCTACGACAATCTGGCGATCGCGACGCAACGTGATCCATGCGGCGCACGTCGCACGGCGTCGAGAAGCTGATGTTCCTCGGCTCGTCCTGCATCTATCCGCAGCTGGCGCCGCAGCCGATGCGCGAGGACGCGCATGCTGACCGGGCCGCTGGAGCCGACCAACGAGCCCTATGCGATCGCCAAGATCGCCGGCATCAAGATGGCCGAGGCCTATCGCAGCCAGTACGGCTGCCGACTTCATCAACGTGATGCCGACCAACCTCTACGGCCGCGGCGACAATTATCATCCCGAATACAGCCACGTCGTCGCCGCCCTGATCCGCCGCTTCCACGAGGCGAAGGTCTCGGGCGCGAAGGAGGTCGTGGTCTGGGGCACCGGCACGCCGCGGCGCGAATTCCTCTATGTCGACGATCTCGCGGATGCCTGCATCCATCTGATGAAGACCTATTCCGACGACGAACTGGTCAATATCGGCACCGGCGAGGACATCACGATCGCCGAATTCGCCCGCGTGGTCGCGGCGACCGTCGGCTACACCGGCGAGATCAGCTTTGACACCTCGCGGCCCGACGGCACGCCGCGCAAACTGCTCGATGTCAGCCGGCTGGCAAAGCTCGCTGGCGTGCCTCGACCTCGCTCGAGGACGGCATCAGGCTCGCCTATCAGGCCTATCTCGACGAGACGAAGTGACACGGTAAGCCCGCATCATCTCCGCCTTGCGAATAACCGGTACACATGTCCCGCAATCATGCTCTAGGATGCGCGCACCCGAGCGGCCGCAAAGAGCCGCCAGCGCGGTTCGCTGAGGAAGCATGAAGAAGTTTCAGCGTCGTCAATTCTCTGCAACTCGTCAGCCGGTGCGGCTGCGCTCTCCGGCCGCATCGAGCATCGCCAGCGCGCAGGCCTATCCGTCGCGGCCGGTCCGCCTGGTCATCGGCTATACGCCGGGCGGCTCGGCCGACATCACCGCGCGCCTGATGGGGCAATGGCTGTCGGAGCGGCTCGGCCAGCCGTTCGTCGTCGAGAACCGGCCGGGCGGCGGCACCAATATCGCGCACCGAGGCGGTCGTGCAGCGCGCCGCCGGACGGCTACACGCTGCTGCTGGTCGCGCCGGCGAACGCGATCAACGCCACGCTCTACGACAAGCTCAATTTCAATTTCATGCGCGACATCGTGCCGGTCGCGGGCATCATCCGCTTTCCCAACGTCGTGGTGGTGCAATCCGTCGGTTCCGGTCAAGACGATCCCCGAGTTGATCGCCTACGCCAAGGCCAATCCCGGCAAGCTCAACATGGCGTCGTCCGGCAACGGCTCCACGATCCACATGTCGGGCGAGCTGTTCAAGATGATGACCGGCATCAACATGGTCCACGTGCCCTATCGCGGCGGCGCGCCGGCGCTCACCGACCTGATCGGCGGGCAGGTGCAGGTGATGTTCGACAACATCCCGACCTCCGCCGAGCACGTCAGAGCCGGCAAGCTGCGCGGGCTCGCGGTCACCAGCGCGACGCGCTCGGAGGTGCTGCCGGACCTGCCGACGGTGGCCGATTTCCTGCCGGGCTACGAGGCGAGCGCGTGGTACGGCCTCGGCGCGCCGAAGGGCACGCCCGCCGAGATCGTCGACAGGCTCAACAAGGCGGTCAACGCGATCCTCGCCGATCCCAAGGCGCAAGGCGCGGTTCACCGAGCTCGGCGCCATCGCTGCTGCCGGGCTCGCCCGCCGACTTCGGCAAGCTCGCTCGCCGACGAGACCGAGAAGTGGGGCAAGGTGGTGAAGTTCGCCGGCGCCAAGGTGGATTAAGGCATGGACCCATAGAGGTTCAGCGTGTTCCGACCAAAATCGGATGCTGTTGCCTCCCCGCAATCGGGCTTCTGAAGAAGCGGACAATCATCCATGAGGGGATCCGACAAAACACGTTCTGCCGCCACCTTCTGATCCATCGTAGAATAACCCCAGGTTGATTGCGAGCCATGGTCCAAGAGCGGCCAATCCGGGTCGAGCGCAGGTTGTCGGCGATATTGGCCGCCGACGTGGCTGGCTACTCGCGGCTTATGCATAACGACGAAGAGCCTACGCATGCCAAACTGACCGCGCTCTAGTGGACGCCGTCAACCCAGCAATCGCCGAACACGGCGGCCGCATCGTGAAGAACACCGGGGACGGGTTCTTGGCGGAGTTTCCGAGTGCGGTCGAGGCGGTCCGGGCTGCGATGCTATTTCAGACCCGTATTCATGAACTTACAATCGGAGACGCTGAAGACAGGCGCCTTCGCTTCCGTGTCGGCATCAATATCGGCGACGTGATTGTTGAGCCGCATGACATTTTTGGCGACGGTGTAAATATTGCGGCACGGCTTGAGAGCATCGCAGAACCCGGCGGCATCTGCATCTCGTCGTCAGCCTACGATCAGGTTCTGGGAAAGATCACGGTCGAGTTCGTCGACTTGGGCGAGCAGCGCCTCAAGAACATCGCAGCGCCCCGTCCGTGCCTATGCCAAGTGGTCCGGGATGGACATAGCTGCGGCCACGCAGAACTGAGACGCGCAAGCTCGGCCCCGCCTTCGCCGCCTGACAAGCCATCGATTGCCGTTGCCATTCCAGAACCTCAGCGGCGACCCGGAGCAGGAGTATTTCGCCGATGGCGTCGTCGGAGGACATCACGATGGCGCTTGTCACGCATTCCGCTGGCTGTTTGTAATCGCACGCAATTCGAGTTTTACCTACAAGGGCCGGGCTGTGGACGTGAAGCAGGTCGGCCGCGAGCTTGGCGTGCGCTACGTGCTCGAAGGTAGTGTGCGCAAGGCTGGAAACCGTATTCGCATCGCCGGGCAGCTTATCGATGCCGAAACCGGAGCACATCTCTGGGCCGACCGTTTTGATGGCGCGCTCGAAGATATGTTTCGATCTGCAGGACAATGGTGACTGCCGAGCGTCGTGTGGCTGCAATCAGCCCCAAAGCTGCAGCGGGAGGAGATCAAGCGGGCCAGGACGCAAACCAACCAGGAAAATCTGGATGCATACGACTATTACCTGCGTGGGCTGGCGAAAGCTCGTTATTGGACCAAGAACGCGAACGGCGAGGCGCTGCAGCCTTTTGCAAGGCGATCGAGCTGGACCGCCTGGCCTGCGCCTACGGCATGGCGCGCATGGTGCCACGCGTCGGCGCAAGGCGCACTGGCTGCGGGCGAGCAGGCGCGTGCAGGGAGAGCGCGGAAGCTATACGGCTGGCTCGGAAAGCAGTGCATCTGGGCGGCAGGCGACCCGGTAGCGCGCTGTATGGGCGGATGTGCTGCTCGCCTTCGTGGCCCACGAGTTCGACGACGCGCTGCGGCCTTTCATGGACTCGGGGGCTCGCGCGCTCAGTCGCCAACTTTGGCGCAAGCGTGGACGCTGAGCGCCTGGTTTGAGGGTCTGGAGAGAGGCGAGCCGGACCTCGCACTTGAGCACGCTGCGCGGGCCATGCCGAGCTGAGTCCACTCGATCCGTCCATTGGCAGGTATGCACGGGGGCCACGGCGTATGCCTCATTTCTCCGCGAGCCGCTATGACGCTAGCGTCGTCGTGGGCCCGAAAAAGTCGATGCGCGACGATCCGGCTTCCCTGCTGGCAATATCCATGTCCGCAACCAAAATGCCTCTTCGCTGGAAGCCTGAGCCAGCGCAAGCAGGCGGTGCCGCTAGCTCTTGAATGGGTGTCCCGATTTGCGCGCATGCAGTTTAAAGATTCGGCACCATTTCGCTTAGCTTGACCACTTCGCCAAATTTGCCAAACGGTCTCCGCAAAGCGGGCCTGGAATAACCGCGAATGCTGCCGGTACTACCGCCATGGCGAGGGTACATACGACCCGACTTCAATTTTGAAGGCTTGGTGTCGACCAGTTGAGACGGCAGGGAATCTCGGAAGTGCCGTTTTCCGATCTTGGGGCGATTACGAGTTTCTCGCAGCAGCCCGCGGCGGGATTCGCCAGGCGCCACCGCCATCGCCGAGATCAGCGGCCGCATGAAGAAGGCATCCTCGGCCGGATAGATGTCGGTACGTGGCCAGGCGGGATTTGAGTTCGTCCTGGACAATGGCCGGGCCGATGGACGCGATCGGCGCGTTCGAGTCCGTTGCGCAACAGCAATACGTAACTGAACGAAGTACAA
>ERZ1370068.9641-contig-8403_pt1 | contig 22905 bp, 40 predicted proteins | sample MGYA00561227_ERZ1370068 | MGnify/ENA primary metagenome ERZ1370068 (study PRJEB38410, sample SAMEA6850437) | metagenome | study: Metagenomic assessment of the ecological functions of the soil: analysis of the soil microbiota associated with the...
CAAGTTACGTATTGCTCGTCAAAAACTCAACAGATTGCGGGCGTAGAGCTGGCTCGCATCGACCGGGAATGCGGGAGGCCATGTTGGCATGTCCGATGATCTTGACCCCGTTCGCCGTGGTGACGATTTCACCGAGCCGGCTGCCCTCGACATTGCCGCCGGACTCGACCGCGAGGTCGACGACGACCGAGCCGGGGCCAGCTCGCCGACCATCGCCTCGGTCAGCAGGATCGGCGCCTTGCGCCCGGGAATGAGCGCGGTGCAGATGACGATGTCGGTCCGCTTCAGGAGCGGCGGTGATCGTCTCGCGCTGGCGGCGCTGATACTCCTCGCCCATCTCGCGGGCATAGCCTCGGGCGGTCTCCGCCGCATCGGGAGGCCGCTTCGTCGACGGTGATGAAGGTGGCGCCCAGGCTCTCGACCTGCTCCTTTGCCGCGGCGCGGACATCGCTCGCCGAGACGATGGCGCCGAGACGGCGGGCGGTGGCGATCGCCTGCAGCCCGGCGACCCCGGCGCCCATCACCAGCACGCGCGCGGCCTTGATCGTCCCGGCCGCGGTCATCATCATCGGGAAGGCGCGGCCGAATTCGTCGGCGGCTTCGAGCACGGCCTTGTAGCCGGCGAGGTTGGCCTGCGAGGAGAGCGCGTCCATCGCCTGCGCCCGGGTGATGCGCGGCAAGCAGCTCGATGGCGAAAGCGGTGATCCCGGCATTCGCATAGGCTTCGATGTCGGCAGGGTGGCGCAGCGGCTGCAGCAGGCCGATCAACACCGCGCCGCGCTTCAGGTGTCGCAGCTCGTCGCTCCCCGCCTCGTCGCCGAGCAGCGGGCGCTGCACCTTCAGCAGGATATCGGCACCGTCGAGTGCCGCCGCTGCATCCGGGGCGATCGAGGCACCCGCCGCGGCGAAGGCGTCGTCGGTGAAGGAGGCCTCGCCGCCGGCGCCGCTCTCTGCGGCGACTTCGAGCCCCATCTCGACCATGCGCTTGATCGGAGTCCGGAGACGCCGCCACCCGGCGCTCGTAGGCCCGCCTCTCCTTGACGATGGCGACTTTCATCGCGCGGTTGTTCCCCAATGGCCGAGCTGGCAGCGGCGCGCACAATGCCGCGGCTCCCGAGATTTGTGAAGAGTGAACCCGGTGCGTGTCCGCCCGCTTCCGCGCGAAGATCATCTTGCTTTTGCCGTCTTTGGCTCCCGATATAGGATATCGGGGCGAGCCGCTTGACGTCGCGCCGAACCCTGCCGGAGACGTCGCCAGGGTCAAAAATCCGTCCACGGTCAGTCGCGGATTGCTCCCCGGCGAGCACCGCCGGGAATAAGAGTGTAGGAGGGGCGTTGTCATTTCGCCACGGATTGGCGGGATCGCCGGTACGCTTGGTTTCGAATAGGGATCCTGCGAGCATCCGGTTCGGCGACCAGCTGATCGCCGTCTTGCCGAGGCTGCGTCGCTTCGCCCGCGGACTCGCCGGATCCGCCAGCGATGCCGACGATCTGGTTCAGGCGGCGTGCGAGCGCGCGCTCGCACGCCAGCACCAGTTTCAGGAGGGTACGCGGTTCGACAGCTGGATGTTTCGCATCGTGCAAACGATTTGGATCGATCAGGTCCGCTCTCGTGACGTCCGCAAAGAGGAGGGCGATATCGCCGAGGAGCGGCTGGGTTCGGATGAGCCGGTGCGCCGCGTCGAAGCACGCCTCGCCCTCGCCGAGGTGCGGCGCGCGGTCGACTTGCCTGCCGCCGGATCAGCGAGCGGCTCTGCTGCTCGTGACCGTCGAGGGGCTCAGCTACAAGGAGGCCGCAGAGGTGGTGCAGGTGCCGGTCGGTACGATCATGAGCCGTCTGGCGCGGGCCCGGATGGCGCTGCAGGCGCAGCTCGAGGCCGGCCGAGGAGTGGACAGGAGTAGGACGGATGCAGAGGCTCGGTGACGACCGTCTCGTCGCCTATCTGGACGGCGAGCTGGAGACGGCGCAGCGGCGCGAAGTCGAAGCTTGGCTCGACGCCGATCCGGCCGCGCGTCAACAGCTGGCAGCGCTGGCCGATCTCGACGCACTCTGCTGCGGCTCGCCTATGACGAGGTCCTCCACGAGGCGCTGCCGGACCGGCTGATCGCCGCCGCGCGGGCGAGACGATCGAGGCACAGGCCGGTGCCCAGATCCTCCCGTTCCACGGGCGCGCGGCCGCACCGGGCAGTGATGTCGAACCGCCGGTGGATCGCACTGCCGGTGGCGGCTTCGCTGTTCGGTCTCCTCGTGGGCGGGGGTGCGGTCTATCTCGGCCTTGGCAAGTTCTTGCCCGATAATGCCTGCCGGCAAGCGGCCGGCGGTCGAGGCAGCCGCGGCCAACGGCGCGTGGCTCGACAACGCCGCCGGCTATTTCAAGCTCTTCGTCAATGCCGGCGATAATCCGGCGCTGGACGTGCCGGCTACGGGAGACCCGCGCGAAGCGCTGCAAAAGATCAGCCAGAGCCTGCTGCCCCAGGAGGTGCGCTTGCCGGATCTGAAGCCCTGGGGGCTCAGTTTCCGCGGCGCCAAGCTGGTCGTGGCCGAAGGCCGCCCGGCGGCCGAGCTCGTCTATACGACCGACAACAAGGCGATCGGTCCTTTGACGCTGATCATCGGATCCTCGAAGCTGCCGAACATTTCGCCGACCTTCGATCGTCGTCAAGACGTCAACTTGCTGTACTGGCGGCACCAGGGGCGAGCCTACGCACTCGTCGGGCAAGCCGAAATCGGCTATCTTTGGGGTATCGCCAACGACGTCGCCTGGCAGCTCGATGCGATCTGAGCAGTCGGTGTAGGGCGGGAAGGCGAGGCCGCGCAATCGGCATCGTCCGCCATCTGCTGACGTTGCCGGCGCGTGGAAGTAATTCCCAGAGAGGCTCGACAATGGTTGCTATCAGAATCGACCCCGGAACTGGCGGCTGCAGTCTACGCAACCATGGCGCGCAACCTCGCGGTGGTCCGCCGTCGCCTCCAGCGGCCCGCTGACCTTGGCCGACAAGATCCTGCTCGGGCACCTCGACGACCCGGAACACCAGGAGCTCGAGCCGGGCAAGAGCTATCTGCTGACCCGCCCCGACCGCGTCGTGTTCCAGGACGTGCTCGGACAGACCGGCCATGCTGCAGTTCATGCAGACGCGGCGCGACAAGGTCGCGGTGCCGACGACGGTGCATTGCGACCACCTGATCCAGGCGCGGCACGAGGCGCGCAGGATCTCCGCGAGTCGCTCGCCGAGAACCAGGAGGTCTACGATTTCCTGCGCTCGGCCGCGGCCAAGTACGGCGCCGGCTTCTGGGGGCCGGGCGCCGGCATCATCCACCAGGTCGTGCTCGAGCAATACGCCTTCCCGGGCGAATTGATCATCGGCACCGACTCGCACACGCCGAATGCCGGCGGGCTCGGCGCCTGTGCCGTCGGGGTCGGCGGCGCCGACGCGGTCGAGACGATCGCCGGGCTGCCGTGGGAGGTGCTCTATCCGCGGCACATCGCGGTCTTCCTGACCGGCCAGATGAGCGGCTGGACGGCACCCAAGGACGTGATCCTCTTCGTCGCCGGGGCGCTGACCGTGTCCGGCGGCACCAACGCCATCGTCGAATATATCGGCCCCGGCGCGCGCACGATCAGCGCCACCGGCAAGGCGACGATCACCAACATGGGCGCCGAGTTGGGCGCCACGACCTCTATCTTCCCGGCCGACGAGCACATGGCGAAGTATCTGCGCGCCACCGGGCGCGGCAATCTGGTGCCGCCGATGGAGGCCAACCTCGACTTGCTGCGCCCGGACCCGGAGGTCGAGGCCGACCCGGCGAAATTCTACGACCGCGTCGTCGAGCTCGACCTGTCGAAGCTCGAACCGCTACATCGTCGGGCCGCATTCGCCCGACCGGGCGCGGCCGGTCTCGAAGCTCGCCGCCGAGGTCAAGGACGCGAAGAACGGCTTTGTCGACGAGATTTCCACGGCGCTGATCGGCAGCTGCACCAATTCCTCCTACGAGGATATGAGCCGTGCGGCGGAAGTGGCCGAGCAGGCCAAGGCGCACGGCCTCAAGGCCGCCGGTGCCGTTCATGGTAACGCCGGGCTCGGAGCTGGTGCGCGCGACGATCGAGCGCGACGGGCAGATGCAGTCGTTGCAGGACATCGGCGGCACCGTGCTGGCCAATGCCTGCGGCCCGTGCATCGGGCAATGGCGCCGCTCGACCGAGGAGTCCGGAGAAGCCCAACACGATCGTCACCTCCTACAACCGCAACTTCCCGGCGCGCAACGACGGCAAGCCGACGACGATGAACTTCATCGGCAGCCCGGAGATCGTCACCGCGATGGCCTTCGGCGGGCGGCTGTCGTTCAACCCGCTGACCGACACCTTGACCGGCGGCGACGGCAAGCCGTTCCAGCTTCGACCCGCCGAAGCCGGCGCCCGAGGTGCCGGCGCGCGACTTCGACCACGGCCACGCCACCTACATCGCCCCGCCCGAGGACGGCAGCGGCATCGAGATCAAGGTCGACCCGAACAGCGAGCGGCTGCAGGTCATGCAGCCCTGGCCGGCCTGGGACGGCAAGGATTTCCTCGACATGCCGGTGCTGATCAAGACCAAGGGCAAGACCACGACCGACCACATCTCGCCGGCCGGGTATTGGCTGCGCTTCCGCGGCCATCTCGACAAGTTCAGCGACAACATGTTCATGGGCGCGATCAACGCCTTCAACGGCGAGGCCGGCAAAGGCATCGACGTGCTGAGCGGCGAGAAGGACCAGCCGATCGCCAAGATCGCCCGCCACTACAAGGCGCAGGGCGTCAAATGGGTGGCGGTCGGCGACAGCAATTACGGCGAAGGCAGCAGCCGCGAGCATGCGGCGCTGTCGCCGCGCCTGCTCGGCGGCGCCGCGGTGATCGCCCGCAGCTTTGCGCGGATCCACGAATCCAACCTGAAGAAGCAGGGCCTGCTGGCGCTGACCTTCCAGGACCCGGCAGACTACGACCGCATCCGCGCAGGACGATCGGCTCAGTCTCGTCGGGTTGGCCGGCGATGGCGCCCGGCAAGCCGGTCGAATGCCGCATCAAGCACGCCGACGGCACGCACGCGAGACGCTTGCGTCTCAACCACACCTTCAGCACCTCGCAGCTGGAATGGTTCCGCAAGGGCTCGGCCCTGAACCTCTTCCACCACTGACGGCCGAGGTCGCCGCAGCGGGGTGACTGTCCGCCGCGAATATGCCCAAATTCTGCCCTATCGAGGAGGTCGGTAGGGTCATCCAACGACTGCGCGCGCCAATGATGTCACGGCCCGGTTCGTCCGCATTGCTGCCAAGTGAGCAGTGGGGCCGGCGATCTCTATCGAGCCCGTCGTACCGGATCGAGGAGCGCCGGCAGCGCGGCTTTACTCTGCTCGAGCTTCTCGTCGTGCTCGCCATTCTGGGGCTGCTGATCGGGCTTGTCGGCCCCGGGTGATGCAGCAATTCGGATCCGCGAAGGAGAAGGTCGCGCACCTATCGATCGGGCGCCTCGCGACGGCCCTCGATATGTATAAACTCGATGTTGGGACCTATCCGACTGCGGAGCAGGATTGCAGGCGCTGGTGACCAAGCCGTCAGGGGTCGCCAATTGGAGAGGGCCCTACATGACGGGAGAAAAGGTGCCGGAAGACCCTTGGGGCCGACCCTTCGTCTACCATAACCCCAGTCAGCGCGCCGGACACGAATTCGATCTCTATTCGCTCGGGCCGGCCGGACAGCTCCGGCGGCACCGGCAGCTCGGCCATGATCCTGAACGAATAAGAACGCCACAGCCTCAATCGAAGCTGCCACCCCAGGCCAGGACGATGTAGCCGCCCGGCAGCGTCGCCCCGACGCGAACGATAGCCGAGCGCTGAACGCGGGCATTTCCCGGCCCTAATGCGGTTGCGGTCATCCGTACCATGACTGGAGTTTCCGCGGCCTGATTCGCAGGCGCCGGAATTTGAGAACCCGCCTGGATCTGGGAAAGGGCGGCCGTCACGATCGGATCGGCGTTCAACGGGTTCGGCTGTGCAGGACCGAAGAGCGTTAGGTGGGGACGGATCGCAGCCAGGATAGCCGGGGTCATGCCGAGCACGCGACCGAGTTCGTCTATGGTTTCGAGTGGCTGCGCCCGGAGGCCCGTAATCGAGACCCGCCGCCCGATAAGCCGCTGGCTGCGCTGGTTGCTGCGCGCCCGCCCCAGCGGATCCGACCCATTCGCCGATCGCCGCTGTCAGCTGGCGTGCGCTTTCCGGGTCGCTGCCGGTAACACGCAACAGCGCTTCGAGGAGCTCTGGCGAAGCCGAGTTCGGATTGATCCGCCCCGCCTCGTCCTCGAAGTTGCACCACTACGCGGCTGCCGCCGATCTGTCAGCTCGTGCAGGGAGCCGTCCAACGGCCAACGCTGATCGGGGTTCGGATCCAGCAGGTTGAAGATGGCGGCAACGATAGCGCCGTCATCGGCTGCCTCGGCAGTCGCGTCCGCGACCATATTGCCGGCGATGCGGACTTCGGTGCGCCCGTTCGCCGTCACATGGGCGACGATAAAGGCGATCAGCACCAACGTCCACAATACGATGATCAACGCGAACCCATCGTCTGCGGCGGTAAGGCGCCGACGAATCGGCGATCGTCCCATGTCATCGGGCTAGAGACCGTTCGGGTTGGCCAGGCCCGGCACACCCTTGCGCTGAAGCTGCTGCGGGACGAGCCCGGCATTGATCAGCTGGCTGCGCAGATCCTCGGTCAGCGCGCGTGCATCGCGCTGATCGTGCACGACATGCGGCGTGATCAGCACGAGCAGCTCGGTGCGCGCCCGCGTGTTGCTCTGGGTCGATAAAAACGCGCCAAGAATCGGGATGTCTTTGAGTAGCGGAATCCCGCTGTTTCCCTCCGACGCGTTGTCGTGGATCAGCCCGGCCATGCCGACGGTCTGGCCGTCCTGCACCGCCACCCGCGTGCGGAATATCTGATCGTTGAAGGTCGGCGAGCCAGCAACAGTGTTCGTTGCCGCAGCTGCCACAGCGCTCACCTCCTGGGCGATGTCGAGGGTAACGAGGCCCCCTGAGTTGACCCGCGGCGTCACCTGCATGATGACGCCCGTCGAGTGATAGTCGACGCTGTTGACGACCGGAGCACTGGCGGCAAGCGTGCTCGTCGCGTGTCCCGGTCAGAACCGGCACTTGCTGGCCTACCTGCAGCCGTGCCGGCTCGTTGTCGAGAACCATGACCTGTGGCGCCGACAATACTTTGACCTTGGATACATTGGAAAGCGCCGCGAGCGCGAAGTTTGGCGACTTGGCTCAGGAATGAAGTAGGGAGAGTCGACGGAATTGGGAGATGGCCTAGGGCAGGAAAAGCAGGGTTGAAAGCGCCGGATGGGCCCAGCGTGTTGGCGACGTGCTCGACATTGAAGAAGAATTGGGTGCCGTATTGCAGCGTGTCGTTTAGGTCGACCTCGGCGATCGTCGCCTCGATCAGGACCTGCAGCGGGATGATGTCGATCTTGCGCAGCATCCCCTCGATGACCGAGTACTCGCTCGGCGTGGCATAAATCAGCAGAGCGTTGTTGCGGCGGTTAGCGATGATCCGGATGCGGTTCTCCGGCCCGGCGCACCGGTCTCGGTCGATAGTGGTTCGGTGGCAGGCAGTGCGGCCTCGGGCGCGGGCGCGGCCGACGGGATAGCCGCGCCCAGGCCGCCTGCCGCTCCGCGCCCGTCCGCCTCCCGTGCCGGTTGTCGTACCGGCTCCCCGCCGGCTCCGCCGAGACCTGACGTGGAGCCTTGGCCGCCGAAACCCGTCGTGCCGCCTCCCGGACCGCGCCCCCGCCGATCGTCAGCTGCTCGGCGCCAGGGGCGGTGGTGCCGGGCGGCGCTCCAGTGGGGCTGACGTTGCGCGGCGTGAACGGCGCGCTGGAGCAGAAGCTCGAGATCCGCGCTCTGACCGTTCTGCACATAGTAAACATGCCAGGCGCGCGCGGTCGCATCCTCGGCCCGATGCATGAGGCTGACAAAGCGTTTGGCCGCATCGATATAACGCGGCTGTGAGGAGACCACGAGAACTGCATTGACCCGTGCCATCGGCAGCACGCGAACGATACCTGCGAGAGCGCGCCCTCGCCTTGGGCCTGTAACACCCTCTCGAGCTCGCCCGCGAGCTTAGCAGGATCGCTGTCGCCCGCCGGAAAGAGGGCGTACGATTGGCCGGCCAGGAGATCGATGTCGAAGGCGCGGATCAGACTGACCAAGGTCCGACGTACCGCGGCGTCGCCGCGCACGAGAAGCGCGTTGCGCCCCGGGTCGGCGCTGATTTTGCCGCCCTCGGCGACAAAGGGCTCGAGCGTCTTGGCGAGGTCCTTCGCGGCGGCATAGCGCAGTGCGACCACCTGAGTGCCGGCGCCTATCGCATCCGCGGCGGAGGCCCGGTTGCTGGCCGCGCCCACGGCGATCGGAACGACAGCGTAGATCGCCGTTCTTTTCGACCAGGGTTGCGCCATTTTCGTTGAGCAAGGTCTCGAGTGCCGGCAGCAGCGCCGAGCGCGGCAGCGGCGTGGCGGTCTCGATCGAGCCAGTACCGTGAACGTTGGGATCGATGGTGTAGTTGAGCTTCAGTGTGGTGCCGAGGATCGTGCGGGCGATCTCGCGAATGTCAGTGTCGACGAAATTGAGCGTGATTTCTCCGGGTTGCCCTGTGGCGCCCGGCGCCGCTGGCGAGTTCCACCACCGGCGTTGTCGCGACACCGCGCGCCTCGAAGTCGCCTCGGCTGCGGCCACTCGGGATCGTCGCGTTCACGCGCGGCGGCGCTGCCTCCAATGCCCGTGGCTGTTCGAGCGGCTCCAGACCGGGCGGCGAGGGATAGACTTGACAGCCGGCGAGCAGCGTCAGCGCCATCGCCAAGATCGGCGGGCGGCTCATGGCTGCCTATCGATCCGAGCTGGCTGAGGCGGCGGCCGGCCGCGGCCGGGCGGGACACCCGGCCTCGCCGGCGGAGCCGCGGCAGGAGACGGTGGAATGGGTGGGCGTACCGCAGCAGCCGCAGCCGGAGCCGGGCCGGACGGCGGTGCGGCGAGGTTCGGATCGATTTTGGGCGCCAGGGTCTTGGCTCCGCCCGGACCGCTCAACGCAACCTCGCGCGGTGTGATACTCTCGATGCGCCAGCCGCTCACGGCTTCGCCCTCGGTCAACTTCAACGGCTTGGCGCCATTCACGGCGAAGATTGCGATACTGCGCCCAGGCTCGGTGACAATCCCGGTCAGGCGCGTGTCGGCGAGATCGGAGGTGCCTCCGCCATCGTTGGCAGCAGTCTGTGGCGGACGTCGGGAGCTGCTGAACAGCGGTCGGCCAGAACCGTCGCAAGGAGCTCCTCTAGGCGCGCGCTCTGTTGGCGGCGGATCGGCGGGGGCATATTGGGCCGCCTTGGAAGCTCGCTCAGCGCCGGCTCGTCAGTGGCGGCGGGTTGAAGCTCGATAAAGACGATTGCGCCGAAGACCAGGCATCCGGTGAGCAGCAAGTAAATCGCGAGGCGGCTGATCATGGCTTGGCGGCGACCGGGATTTTCGTTAGCGCGGTAGCCGTAGACGTCGAGCCCGGCATCGAGCCCCGTTGTCGCGGCTGCGCCCGCCCGCCGCGCCCTCAGTACGCCGTGAATATGGAGATTGTCGACCACGAGAGGCGGCGTCGCCGCCTCAAGTCTGGCAAGCAGCTTCACCAAGGTCTCGTAGGGACCGTTCAGGACGTAGCGCAGGCCGATGCGGCGGTAACCTCCGCGCATCTCCGCCGGGAGGCTTTCGGTGCTGCTGATCATCGCGCCCACGGAAGCGGCAAGTTCCTCGATGCGGCTTTGCAGATTAGCCGCAGCAACGGCATCGCTGGAACCATCCAGAGTGAGCTTGCGCGTGCCTACCGCGGCGCGCAATTCCGGACACCTTCGCGCGCAGCTCGGGCAACTCCTGCGCGGCAACTTTCAGCCGAGGGAGCAGCATGCGGCGGTTCTCCAGGACCGATTGGCGCTCCGCATACAGGTCCACAAGCGGGGTCACGACCAGGAAATACACGCCCGCCAGCGCTATCAGCAGCAAAATCAGCGCCCAAAGCTGGCCGCGGCGGCCGGTCGGCAGTGTTGCGAGCGAGACTATGGCGCGACCTCCGCGTTGATCGTGAACAGCTCGGAGCCAAGCGCCTCGAGCCGCGTCACCGGTGCCGCGAACCCGGGGTTTCGGAACGTACCATCGGCGGCGAGCGGTCCAATCAATCGCGCAGCCGCCGCGGACCGGCCACTGAGGGTCACTTTCCGCTGCCGCAGCTCCATCTCGGTCAGGTAGGTATCGTCCGGTAGGATACGGGTCGCAGCCGCCAAGACCGCCAGCGGGCGGCCGGACTTGTCACCCTCGCTTTCGACAAAGTTGGCGCTCCCCGCCAACCGATCGATTTCCTGGCGCAGGCTGTCGGCCTCGGCTGCGGCAGCGCGACCGGCGGCGATCTCTTGCTCGATAGAAGCAAGAGCAACCTCTTGACGCACAAAAGGTATCACGACAGCCGCGAGGCCGAGGGCGACGCAGCACACGGCCGCAGACCACATGAGGTCGGCTGGAGGAGTGATGCCGCGGTCCGCCATCCTCTAGGGGCAGATAGGTGCCGGCGTCGGGACCATCGGCAATCTCGGCTCGTCGAGGTCGGATCCCTGCCTGGCTCAGAGCCGTGAGCAATGGGCGCGAGGTTGGCTTTCGGCACGAGAAAGAGGCGGACCGACAATCGTCCGTTCTTCCGGTCGGCTCCTCGATCCGGTGATTCCAGTAGAGTTCTTCAGCTTTGAACGGGGTCTCACGGTCCATCTCGAAAGCAAGGACCTGGTCGAGCTCGCGCTCCGCGGCCAGCGGCAAGCTCACCGCTCTTGCCGAGCACGTCCTCTTCGCCGAGACGCAGGACCGTCGCCCGCCCGGTGGCGCGAGGTAGTTCCGCCAAATTGGTCGCGTTCAGCCCAAAGCGGCCGAGCGGCGTCTCCTTCCCGTTTCGGCGAACGCCAACCGCGACCGCATCGATGCCGCGGCCCAGCTGTCCGATCGGGCTGATCACCATCGCGTCGGCGGCCGTCAGCGCAGACCGGCGCAACCCCTGTGGCAAGTAGTTCGCCAAGCTGTCCGAACCACCAGACAAAGAACTCACGCATCATAATCCAGAAATGAAGCCGATCCAAATCCGCCTACAGACCCATCGTCAATGTTACAGACGGACGCACGAGCTGGGAAGGTGGACCAGCTGTATCAACGGCGATCACCGCCGCGAAGGCTCGGATAGGTGGCAAAACCATAGCCGAAATCTGCCGCAGTACACGTAATATCGAGTTTATGATGCATATGTCTCCTCCAATCCGAGAGGACAAACGCAATTTCCCCGGCATCCGAAATTTGCCAGATGCAGATCGGGCCCGTGGTTCAGTGCTGGAGCGCGGCAATCAGGTCGGGCCAACGGCGTCGGTCACCCGTTGCGAAGCCGAGGCGAACGCGAATGAGTTCGGGGATGTCGCGGCGGTCCCACTGCGACTGCCAGCCCGCCGGCTGACCTGGTGACGGCGAGCCCCAATAGGCGAGATCAAGGCGCTCTACCCCGGCAGAATCAGCTCCGGTCTCAATGGGCTCGGGAGGCGGCGCGGTGGATAGCTCGTGGCGACGCGGGGTCCAGCGCAGCACGAGCCGTCCCTCGTGAAGCTCGAGCGTGATGTCGGCGCGACGGGTTGTGCCGAACCCGGTCGGCAGATCGCCAACAAACGTTAGACTGTCCGGGCGAGCTTCGAACTTCTGCCGTGCTGGAGGCACCGAGAACGATGCCGCCCGCCGACAGCAGCGAAATCCCGCTCAGGAGCCTGCGCAAGACGCGGGCGCCGGCATCGAGATCCGCAGTTTCGCCAACTCTCCGCGCCTGTGCGCCCCACATTGTAAGACCGGCTCGCACGCCCTGAGTGAGCCCGACCATCAGAAACCCGAGCACAACCAGGGCGACGAGCATCTCGAGCAGAGTGAAGCCGCTCTGCTGCCCGGACATGCTGGGCTTCAGCGTCACGGCGTCACTCGCCGCTCGTCGTGGCGCTGAGCCGCATCGTCTTCAGCACCACCGATCGTTCACCACTACGCCCGGGCCACGAAATGGCGACCTCGACATCGAATAGCGTCGCCGACGCGGTAGGATTCCCGTCCGGGGCCGCCACTTGGCGGGTTGCCACCGGCCGGGCGCGCAGCCGCCAGTGATAGCCCCGCCATCATCATCGGTGAATTCCCCCTGGATCAGAGCGGCGCTCCGCCCAACCGCGGCGAGATGAGACTGCGCACGCTGGACTGCTTCCTCGACCCGCCCCGCGGTGTTGACGGCCAACAATCCTCCGCTGGCCGCCTGAAAGAGCCCGACGATGGCGAGTGCAGCGATGGCAAGCGCTACGACGACCTCGAGCAAGGTGAACCCGCTGTCCTGAGAGGTGCGTTCAGCGACCATTGGCGACGCTTACCCGACCGGTCAGCCAGTCGACGCCGACGCCGATGCGGCGTTGTCCATCAATCAGCGAGATTCTACCTCCCGTTGAGCTGCCGTCGGGGTTGGAAGCGAATGTCGCCTTCCCCGGCGCTACGCGCTTCGCCGGAGATCGTCAAAAGCTCGATCGACAGATCGGCTGGCAGGCGCCGCGGCGGCGCCGCGCCGATCCTATACCGGTGGCCGATCAGATCGAGGTCGAAAACGATCGGGCGGTTGCCGACAATCGCCTCGGACCGCGCCAGGCGCAAACCCGCGGCGAGTTCGGCGGCGGTCGCCTCGAGGCCCAACCCGCGGCTCCAGGGTGGTTTGTAGCCAGAGATCAACGCCAAGGCCAAACCGAGTATGGCGAGCGCTACGAGGAGCTCGATCAGGGTGAAGCCGCCGGAACGATCGGCGCCTCGCTCGGTCCAGGCCCGCGGCAGCCGTAGCGCGGGCTCACACCGCGAGATCATTGAGGCTCAGCATTGCCGTCAGCAACGCGCTGACGATCCCGGCGACGGCAAGGCCCATCACGATCGTGATCAGCGGCACGGCGAGCGCAACGAGCCGCTGCATCATCAGCCGGGCCTGCTCGTCGTGGATGTCGGCGGCCTTGAGCGCCATCGCCGAAAGCTGCGCCGCTTCCTCGCCGAGCTGCAGGAGATGGACCGTCCGCGCCGGAAACAGACCGGCCGCAGCTAGCGGCCGCGCCAATCCTGCGCCGCCCTTCGCCCCGAGCGCCGCGGCTTCGACCGCCGCGGCGGCCGCAAGATTGCCGAGCGCGTCTTTGGCAATTCCGAGCGCGGCGATCAGCGGCACCCCGTTCTGCAGCAGGCTGCCGAGCGTGCGCGTCAGCCGGGCGGCGAGGGTCTCGCGGAGCAGAGTCGCCGACCACCGGCAGGCGCAGCAGCAGGCGATCGAGCTTGAGCCGGTTGGCGGGCCGCGCGAGCAGCTGGCGCGCGACCAAGCCGCCGCCAACAGCGCCGACGAGAAACCACGGCGTCCGGCCGCCCCGACGGCCGCGCCGAGCGCCATCAGCGCGCGCGTCGAAGTCGGGCAGCTGGGCACCCGCCTGCTCGAAAATCGGCGTGAACTGCGGCAGCACGTATTCGAGCAAAAGCACGATCGAGCCGATCGCCGCGACGACCAGCAGGGCCGGATAGATCAGCGCCGACCGCAGACTGGCGCTGAGAGGCTGCGCTCGCGCTCGAGCAAGGTGGCCAGGCGGTCGAGCGTTTCCGGCAAGGTCGCGCCCGCTTCGCCGGCGCGGACGAGGCCAACATAGAGCTTGGAGAAGCTGCGCGGCTCGCTTGCCAGCGCCGCCGCGAGCGAGCTGCCGCCGCGCACTTTGTCGCGAACATCGCCGAGGATCGGCGCGGGCGCGGGCACTGCGCGTGTTGTCGACGACAAAGCGCAGAGCGCGGTCGAGATCCTGCCCTGCCGCCAGCATGATGGCGAGTTCGCGGGTAACCTCGCCGAGGGCCGCTTTGTCAATACCGCGGGCACCGCCGAGCTCGATCTGCAGCAGCTCGCCGAGACCTCGGCGGCGATCGGCTGGATCGGCGCGCAACACGATCTGCCCTTGGCGCTGCAGCCGCTCGACTACGATGGCGCGATCGGGCGCCTCCATGACGCCGCGAACGACATCGCCGCCGCCATCGACCGCCGACCAGCGAAACGAAGGCATGTCAGTTTCTCGAACCGAGGACTCATCTGGTTTGCCGCCGAGGTGAAGGAAAATCCGTCGCAGCGCTTTAAGCGCCGATCGCCCGCCGGTCAACGCCGCCTCCTCGCTCCGGGTCTGTGTTCCTCCCTCCCTGCATCAGGGAGAAAAATCGAATTGGCCCGGGAAAACGTTCCGGATAACGCCGATAAACCTTGCATATCAAGTCCTTGACGATCCAATCCGCAGTCATCCAGCAGGGAGGCAAAAACGCGCTCTGAGGGAGGCAGCAGGGGAGACGTGTTTGTGCCTCGCTCCACCTCCGGGCGGCCCTACCGGATATGCTGCCCAGTATGCGCGCCGATCGTGGCGCCAAGATGGCGCAATATTCAGCTCAAGGTTCCTGGGAGTAACGAGAAGGGTTGTCCGCTCATATGCTCGATCCACCTTCGATCCTGTGCCGAATCCGTCCAGGCGACGCAGCTCGTCAATCCTGGCCACCGGACGGTTGCTTTTCAGAAGCATGTCGATGCATCGAGTGAAATTCCCAAAATTGTAGTCCATTAGCCGGCGATAGCCACCCAGCATTTCGTGTAAGAGGGCGTCACCGGTTAGCATGCGTGGCGGTTCATCGATCGTCAGCCCGAACAACGACCTAAAGGGCTCATCGCGATTCAGTCCAAATTTGTCGATTAAATCAGCCAGGTCTTTGCTTGCAGCTTCGCGCGAATGATTTTTATAGAGAGAACCCTGGCCCATGGGACGCGTGTGAACGATGGGCGCGGCGTCGAGAATGGCAGCAAAGGCCCGACGGTCGTTCAGCAGTTTGCGCCACAGCCACTCATAGCCCCACGAGGAAAAGTTCTCATCGAAGTGCGGCAATGCAAGTCGTAGGAAGTCGCGTGACATAATTGGAGCCATAATCTCGACGAAGTCAGTACCACGGAACAGCATACGCTCATTCTGAACAGCGATCGGCCAACCAAAGAAGCTTTCAAATGATAAAGCTCGGCGCAGCTAGTTGAAAGCGGTATTTTTCTAAAGAGGTTCGCGCTTTCATCAGCGAAGAGTAAGGCAGTAATAGGTCGTCTTCAAACGTCCACACATAGTCGTAGGTCTCAATCAGATTGGGATATTCTTCGAAGAACTGCTTGATACCGCAGAATTTTCCCCCGGCACGTGGTGTAGATAATTTACATCCGGACCAGACCAATCTGTATCGTCATAGGTACTGACGGCGACGTCTGCGATTTGGTGGCACAGATGGCTCCAGGACCGATGCAATGAGTCCCGTCCAGCGCGTACCAAAATCAAGATACTGGGAGACGTCATGCGGTCCTCGCCTGATCCATCATAAGCGGAACAGCGGTTCCCGCTGCTGCCGCTCGCTCAATGCATGCCCGGCACTCGATATGAACAGTGCATGTAGCGCCCAATCGGCGCGCTGCTGTCGCCCTCGGGTATGAACAAGACTTTGCCGGCGCAATCCGCCTGCAATTCGGTACGCGAAGGATTCAACAACCTCTCGTGAAGGATCCTCGGACCGCTCAAAAACCATATGTCGTACTCAACGAAGTCATTCTTCTTCTCTGCCTCCCATTCCGCCGCGCAATTGCGAAAGGCCCGGGTCGCACAGTCCAGTATGATTTTCGAATTTGGACGTGCGAACAGCACGCTGTTTAACGGAAACAGCTTGCCGCGCGCCTCCGGTCGAGAGCTATTGTCTTTATCATAGAGTATCAACTCATATTGAGCCAACTTTTCCGAAAGATCCTTTTTATCTTTTCGAAGGCTCATCCCGTTGTCCCAGGTTGATCAATATCTAGGGCTGGCGGGTCAAATCCGAAACGGGGCTGGGTTCGACTTTTTCGGGAGGTCTTGATCGGTCTGCCCGCATGCCGGTCGCTGTCCTGCGGCGCCGCGGCTCGCGCCGGACTGTCGGCACGCCTTTGCGGGGATTGTCGCGCCCGACGATATCCCAGTAACTCGTCGGGTGATGGTGCGAGGCGAGCCCGAGCATGGTTTCGAACGAGACGTGCCGGTAGAAGCGCCGATTGTACCGGAAGACAAACTCGTTGAGATAGGTGTCGATGTGCTTGCGGCGCAGCTCCAGTGATAGGTGCCGAGCCCCCAACGCTTCATCAGCGCGAAGACTCGATGAATCCAGGGCAGCACGATATGGCCGGCCATCTTGCCGACCGTCCGCGGGTCGTGTCGATAATCGGTGAGCCCGGGATACGATCTGTGCCCGTCGGTGAGCAGCGTCGTTCCGGTCTTCACGTTGGCCCGCACAAAGGCTTCGATCGAAGCCGCGGAGTTGTCTGGGATAGCGGCGAGACGGATACGTCCAGACCGAGTATCCAGGTATTTCGCTCGTTTCCGCCTTGGCTTGGTCTGGTTTGTGCCGCGGTCGATCACCTCGACAGCGCCAGCGATAAGGATCTTCCCGGATTTCACGGGATCGAAAAAGCTGTTGTCGGCCCGGAAAGGAATTTCGGCCTGGTCGACCTCCACCACGCCCTCCAGCGGCTCGCGCTGGGGATCGATCATCGATCGTCGGAGCTTCTGCGCCAGCAGCCAAGCAGTCTTGTACGTGATGCCGAGCTGGGCCTCGAGCTGGACTGCCGACATGCCATTGGAGTGGGTTGCCATGAGATGCGCGGCCCAGAACCATACTGTCAGCGGCAACTTGGACCGGTGCATCGCCGTCCCGGCCGTGATCGACGTTTGGCGACCGCAGTCAAGGCATTCGTAGGTGCGCGCCCGGCTCTTCAACAACGCTGCCCGTGTGCCGCCACAGGCGGGGCAGACAAACCCCTGTGGCCAACGCCGATCGAACAAGAACGCCGCGCAACTCGTCTCGTCCGGAAAGCTCGTCTGAAACTCGCTCAGCGATCGCGCCCTAGCCACCCAATGTCCCTCCCGCCCGACGCTGATCGCCGGCGCACGGCACCCTCATACTACATATTGACCAACCTGGGACAGCGGGATGGGCCACCTTTTCCGGATCGCGGACGCCGCAATGACAGTCCACTGCAGGACTCCACCAAACTGCGTACAGCACGAGGAGCAGCGCCAGATCGCTTTTACACGTCGGTATTCGTATGCTTCTGAACATTTCTTGATATTCGGGGAAATACTGCACGATCATCGACTCGACTTCCGCATCTCCAAAAATTCGGAAATTCGGAAGATGCGCGCGCCACTCGAGGATAAATTCATTGATAGGACTGACGTCGGCTCTGTCCCAATAAGAAAACATCATTACCAGTTTTGCCTTTCAAAAGTATAGGGTTATTTTAGGAGCGCGCTGGGAAGTATGGCATTCACCGGCGGTCGGCCCCTGGCAGATGGATAAAATCTAACGAAAGAGTCCACACTGGTGTATACCCGGCTGGGTGGGTGATGGGGGCCGGGCATGCGCGAGGGGATCACAGTCGAGGTGAATAGCGCCGATCGTGCGCGTTTGCAGGCGATCGTCGCGGATCGGAACAGCCGACAAAAGCATGTGTGGCGAGCGCGCATCGTGCTGATGACGTCAGACGGCGTCGGCACGACCACGATCATGCACCAGACGGGCAAGAGCAAGGTCACGGTATGGCGCTGGCAGGAGCGTTTCATGGCGCAGGGGGTCGACGGACTGCTGCGCGACAAGACCCGGCCGTCGCGGATCCCGCGGCTGCCGGCAACCGTGCACGAGCGGACGGTGGCGCTGACGCTGGCCGATCCGCCGGGCGAGGTGACCCATTGGACGGCCGCAATGATGGCCAAGCAGGTCGGGATCAGCGTCAGCTCGGTGCAGCGGATCTGGCACACTCATGGGCTCCAGCCGCATCGCGTGCGCCAGTTCAAGCTGTCGCGCGATCGCCAGTTTGTCGCCAAGCTGCGCGACATCGTCGGCCTTTATGTCGATCCGCCGGCGCATGCGGTGGTGTTGTCGGTCGACGAAAAATCGCAAATCCAGGCGCTCGACCGCACCCAGCCCGGCTTGCCGATGAAGAAGGGCCGTTGCGCGACGATGACGCATGACTACAAGCGGCATGGCACCACCACCTTGTTTGCCGCGCTCAACGTCCTGGAAGGCAAGATCATCGGGCGCTGCATGCAGCGCCATCGCCATCAGGAGTTCATCCGGTTTCTCAATACGATCGAGGCCGACATCCCCGCCGGCAAGATCGTCCACGTCGTCCTCGACAACTACGCAACACACAAGCACGCCAAGGTTCGCGCCTGGCTCGACCGGCACCCCGCTTTGTCTTCCATTACACCCCGACCTCGGCCTCCTGGCTCAATGCGGTCGAGGGCTTCTTCGCCAAATTGACCAAGCGCCGCCTCAAACGCGGGGTCTTCCGCTCGATCGTCGATCTCCAGGCCGCCATCAACCGCTTCCTGAAGGAAACCAACGATGACCCCAAGCCCTTCGTGTGGACCGCCGATCCCGATAAAATCATCGCTGCCGTCAAACGTGGGTATCAAGCGTTAGGTTTTATCCACTAGCTTTGCACGCGATAAACAAAAGCTCGGTGCGGTGAGTGCCTCTCGGCACATTTCCGGACAACGGTTTGCTGCTGTGATTACAGAATCGGAGCTCGGAAAGCTGTCGTATCACATCATTAATCGTTCCATGCATTCTGGGCGGTTCGAGCAGATCCTCCGCCCGAGTCACAAAAGTCGGTGGATGGGATGAGATCCATGGCGAGCAGCAGCGGTGCCCTCGGCTCTAACCAGTTGCGGCAGCGCCGGAATGTATCTTCGCGGGTCCGCCCTTGCGCATATGAGCAATTACACAAATGGAATAGATCGACGTCGTACGCGCAACGTGGCGTGAATTTCTCCACGTCGCAGTGGTATGATGTCAATTTTGAGTTCAATAAAGAGAAGTAATCAGAAATAACCCCATTCGTTCAATCGCCCGCAGGGAGGCGTTCGTATGATAGGCGAGCGATCCACACAATCGACAGAGGCGCTCGCTCCGCCAGAAACAGCGGCAATGGGTTCACGCCCGCCCTGATCTCAAGGGCTCTCTGCTCCTCTGGTCAGAAGCTCGAGGTGCGCAGCAGCCCACGGGTAATTTATAGTATAATGGAAGTTGCTTGTAAAGAAGCCGAAAGCCCGCCGTGAGAGTTCAACCAATATACGTAAGAGATCCCGGCCGAGTAGCGGTACTCATTGCGAATTCGAGGTTATCAGGTGAAATATCGTGCGGGTGCGGGATATCGTAAGACATCGGCTTGGGACCAGATTTAATGGACTCGCGATCGTAAGCTGGCGCGGTGGGGGATCAAGCGCGGCAAGGGTACCCTGGCGCTGCGGTCCAAGCCCGATCCTGGTACTTCGCCGGTCCACTGAGCCTTGACGAAAACCCGAGGTCTGGCAATCTGAGGTCAACATTCGGTCACACGGTAAATCTCAGAAGTGAAGTTGGTCATGACTCTATTAGTGCGCGACGAAGCCGACATCGTTTCGTCGAACATCGATTTCGACTTTGATCGAGGCGTGGACTTCATCATTGCTACAGATAATCTGTCCGTCGACGGCGACGACTGACTTATTGCGCGCTTACGAGCAGCGCGGGGTTCTTCACTACATTCACCAAGCGGACGACGATTACACGCAGGCATCATTGGGTCACTGGCATGCAGCCCGATTGGCGCGTGTCGAATTCGCTGCCGATTGGGTGATCAACAACGACGCCGACGAATTTTGGTTGGCCGGAGCACGGCGATTTGAAGCAGGTGCTCAACGCCGTCCCACCGTCCTGCCACTCCGTGGCCGCCAACCGCGTGAATTTTTGCCGCGGCCTATGGCGGAAGGCGAGTTGTTTGCAGATACGATGATACGTGCGCGAGATCAATCCCTGAATGCACTCGGGCGAGCCGTTGCCCGGCAAGGTCTGCCACCGCGCCCTTCGCCGACATCGAGGTGGAGCAGGGCAATCACTCGGTCCGTCGGAACGGCCACGCCCTCGTCGCGGAGCCGGCTCCGATCACGATCCTTGCACTTCCCGATGGCGTTCCTATCGCCAGTTCGAGAACAAGATCGTCAAAGGAGGGGCGGCCTATGAGCGTAATACGTGTCTTCCGCGGGAAATAGGTTCGACTGGCGGCAGCTTTATGGGGTATGGCAGCGCGGCGAACTGCAGGCGTACTATCAAGCGTCCGTCGCCGACGATGAAGCCATACAGCGGGGGTTAAGGGAGGGACGTTACGTGCTCGACGAGACGGGTCAAGACCGTACTGGCGGACTCAATCGCAGAATTTGAGCGTTATAATTGATCTGGCGGGGAACTGGAAAGCTAGCGGCCCTCAATGTTCGATGGATTTACGGCTGGGGTAGAGGTCACTGGATTTCTGAATGCCCTTGTCCGGATGACGAAGCCGGATCGCGTCATCGAAACAGGGACTTGGTTTGGCCGATCGGCGATCGCGATCGCTTCGGCCCTTACGAGACAACGGCTCTACGCCATCGTGGACGATGGAGCAGAGTGACGAGGTGGCCGAGGTCGCGCTCAGTAACATCGAACAGGCAAACTGAGCTGGACCCCGAAAATGAGACAGTTGGCTAAGGTGGAGCCCTGCCCCTAGGAAGCGCCGATGGCGCAGGAGCAGGACATGAAGCAGACACGCAAGAAGCACGGGGCGGCGTTTAAGGCGAAGGTGGCGCTGGCGGCGGTCAGGGGTGACCGGACGGTGGCCGAGCTGGCGAGCGCATTTGGGGTTCATCCGAACCAGATCTACAACTGGAAGAAGCAGTTGCTGGACGGCGCTGCGAGTGTTTTCGAGGGCGGTGTCGCAGCGGTGGAGGGTCCGGCCAGCGAGGCGCAGGTTGATCTGCTGTATCGGCAGATTGGTCAGCTCAAGGTCGAAAATGATTTTTTGTCACGAAAGCTCGGCAAATGAGCCGGGCGGAACGGTCGGCGCTGATCGACCGGCATGATCCGGCGCTTCCTGTCACTCGGCAGTGCGGCTTGATGACGGTGAGCCGCTCGTCGGTCTACCGGCCGCCGGCACCGGCCAGCGACGAGGATCTGGCGATCATGGCGCTAATCGATCGGCAGTATCTGGCTCGGCCTTATTATGGCTCGCGCCGCATGGCGGCGTGGCTGGCAACCCAGGGCCACCGGGTCAACCGCAAGCGGGTCCAGCGACTAATGCGGCTGATCGGGCTGGTGGCGGTCTATCAGCGGCCGAACACGAGCAAGCCGGCGGCCGCGCACAAGGTCTATCCCTATCTGCTCGGTGGGTTGTCGATCGATCGGGTCAACCAGGTTTGGTGCTCGGATATCACCTATATCCCGATGGCCAAGGGGTTCGTGTATCTGGTCGCGATCATGGACTGGCACAGTCGTGCGGTACTGGCCTGGCGGCTGTCGAACACACTCGGCGCCGATTTCTGCGTCGAGGCGCTCGAGGAAGCGCTCGCTCGCTTTGGTCGCCCGGAGATCTTCAACACCGACCAGGGCAGCCAGTTCACCAGCGACGAGTTCACCGGCGTGCTGAGCCGGCACGAGGTCACGATTAGCATGGATGGCAAGGGGCGCTGCATGGACAACGTCTTCATCGAGCGGCTGTGGCGCAGCCTCAAATACGAGGAGGTTTACCTGCATGCCTATGGCAACGTCGCCGCGGCTAAGGCCGGCATCGGGGCGTGGCTGGTTTTCTACAACGAGGAGCGCCAACATCAGAGCCATGGCTATCGCACGCCGCGGCAAGTGTACGAAGCACAATGCCGGTGGATATGTGGACGATCGGCTTTGCCGACCGGCTGCGCTTCCCCGCTTCCCGAGCCAGCTCGAAAAGCGGGCAAATGCTCGCCTTCGCCCACATCCCCACCGGCACAACCACCAACACAAGGATTGATCAAAAGGGTTTTGACGGTAGAGTAACCAGCGCCTCAATGGCGATCGGAGCCGACATCGAAATCCGCGGGGCTACACCTTAAAACATGGCTCCGGCTGTCGCACGATCGGGGTCCATCACAGACCTCGGTGAATTCATCACACTTCGCGTTGCACAGAGCTTGGAAATCGGGGCCGGACAAGGGCCATATGATTTTGCTTCGATTCTGAATGTGTCATTTAGAGCGACCGAATTTAAAGAACTCTACGTTAGCTTAAACCAAGGGCGATCGTTGTTTTACTCGGATGCAGGTGAGTTCAAGCAAGGAGGGGCGGATGGCATTATCGATCTCATAACAATGGGCATGTTGGAAGGCATGCTTTTGACAATCCGAGAGGCATATTCATTGGCAGGATCGTAAAGCCACCACGACCAGTGCAGGGCGGTGTGCTCCGGCGGTTGCCGCACGGATTCGATGCCGCCGCCTATTTGCAGGCAAACCCGGATGTCGCCGCACTCAGGTGGGAACCCCGGCGAGCACTACCGACGACATGGCTGGGCAGAGGGTCGGATACTTGGGCCCTGATTGGCGCCTGATGGAATTAGGCTTATCCTGACGGGTTACCCCGGCCGTAGCGGAACCGCTTACCTCCAGCGAACTGCTGAAGGGAATGCCGGGGATCTATTCCGACCACGAGCCTGAACCCAGAATTCTCCGATGTGATGCGGTCCGGCCCAATACAATGCTACGATCGCTTGCAGGTTTCTGCTCTAGCAAAAGCTTCCCTGCGATTCGACGTTGCGCTCGATCGACCTATGTCGAGACAAGCCATCTGGCATGCAAGGGCTTTATCGAACCCCTCATCGCTAACGGGTGCCCGCCCGACCTCATCCTACTAGCAATACGTAAC
>ERZ1370068.7053-contig-5997_pt1 | contig 22894 bp, 31 predicted proteins | sample MGYA00561227_ERZ1370068 | MGnify/ENA primary metagenome ERZ1370068 (study PRJEB38410, sample SAMEA6850437) | metagenome | study: Metagenomic assessment of the ecological functions of the soil: analysis of the soil microbiota associated with the...
CTATCACGGCATTATCTTCCACGAGCAATTCGGTCAGGCCGCCTTCATCATGCGCGCCCGCACCGAGGGGCTGCGCGATTTCGGCGCCTGCCTGTCGCCGACCAACGCCTTCCAGCTGTTGCAGGGCATCGAGACGCTGGGCGTACGCATGGAACGCCACATGACCAATACGCTCGCGGTGCTCGAATTTCTGGCCGCCAACAAGGCGGTCGACTGGGTTCTGCATCCCGCGCTGGAAAATCACCCTGACCACGAGCTGGCAAAGCGGTTGCTGCCGCGCGGCGCCGGCTCGATCGTCAGTTTCGGCATCAAGGGCGGCCGCCCGCCGGGCAAGAAATTCATCGAGACGCTGCGCATGATCAGCCACCTCGCCAATGTCGGCGATGCCAAGACGCTGGTCATTCATCCGGCCAGCACCACCCATCAGCAGATGGATGCCGCCCAGCTCAAGGCGCGCCGGCGTCGGCGAGGAGCTGGTGCGGCTGTCGGTCGGCATCGAGGCGGCGGCTGATATCATCGACGATCTCGGCCAGGCGCTTCGCGGCGTCGCAGAGGACTTGAGCCATGCAGCTTTCCGTCAACGGTGTTGATACCTTCGTTGCGCACCGGCGGCCGGCCGTTCGATCCCTCGCTGCCCACGGTGGTGATGCTGCACGGCGCAGGCTTCGATCATTCGACCTGGGCATTGCACAGCCGCTGGTTCGCCCATCACGGCTATTCGGTGCTGGCGCCGGATCTGCCGGGTCATGGCCGCTCGCCCGGCAAGCCGCTGCCGACCATCGCCGAGCATGGCGGACTGGACCGCCGCGCTGCTCGACGCGCGCCGGTGCGCCGAAGGCAAAGCTGGTCGGCCACTCCATGGGCTCGCTGATCGCGCTCGAGACCGCCGCGCGGCATCCCGACAAGGTCGCCGCGCCTGAGCCTGATCGGCACCGCGGCCGACGATGACCGTCGGCCCCGATCTGCTCAAGGCCGCCGAGGCCAACGATCCCGACGCGATCGATATGGTCTCGATCTGGGGCCTCGGCTTCAAGGCCGAACTCGGCGGCAGCCTCGCGCCCGGGACTGTGGATGCACCAGGGCGCCCAGCGCGTGCTGCAGCAGACGCGGCCGCGGCGTGCTGTACAACGATCTCAACGCCTGCAACGCCTATCAGAACGCGCTGGCCGCGGCGGCGCGAGGTCAAGGTGCCCGCGACCTTCATCCTCGGCGAGCGCGACATGATGACCCCTGCGAAAGCCGGCAAGACGCTCGCCGCCGCCACGCCGAATGCCCGCACCGTGGTTCTGCCGGGCGCGGGACACATGATGATGGTCGAGCAGCCCGACGAATTGCTGGCGGCGCTGCGAGCAATAATCTACTGCCGCGCCGCCGGCTTGCGCTCGACCGGATGGATGTCGATCTGCGCGCAGGCGGCCCATGCCGCAGCACATCCATCGCGAGCTTCCGGTCGATGCGGTCGCGATCGAGCGCGCGGATCAGATCGTCGACGCCGTTGATCTCGACGCCGTCGAGCCTGATCACGACGTCGCCGGGCAGCAAGCCCGCCTTCGCCGCCGGGCTGTCCGGCTCGATCTGCGCCAGCAGCGCGCCCATCTTGTTGTCGACGCCGGCGACCACCGCATGGCGCCGCGGGATCGGCGCGGTCTGGCCGGCAACGCCGATATAGGCGCGGCGGACATAGCCGTGGCGGATGATCTCCGACAGCACGAACTGCGCGGTGTTGCTGGCGACCGCAAAGCAGATGCCCTGCGCGCCGTTGATGATCGCGGTGTTGATGCCGATCACCTCGCGCCGACGACGACACCAGCGGCCCGCCGGAATTGCCGGGATTGAGCGCGGCATCGGTCTGGATCACGTCCTCGATGGTCCGGCCGCTCACCGAGCGGATCGAACGTCCGAGCGCCGACACCACGCCGGCCGTCACCGTCGATTCGAAGCCGAGCGGATTGCCGATCGCGACCACGAGCTGGCCGCGGCGCAGGCTTTTTGAGTTGCCGAGCGAGGCGTAGCGCAGATCGCGCGCGCCATCGGCCCGCAGCAGCGCGAGATCGGTGTCGGGATCGACGCCCGAGCACGTGGGCGTCGGTGACAACGCCTTCGATGTCGCGCAGCCGGATCTCTTTCGACGACCCGACCACGTGGCTGTTGGTCAGCACCAGACCATCCGGCGAAATCACGATGCCGCGAGCCAAGCCCGCCGCGCTCGCGCGCGTTGCGCACTTTCGGCCCGGTCTCGACGCGGACCACGGCCGGGCCCGACGCGTTCGGTCACGCCGATCACGGCGTTGGAATAGGCGTCGAGCAAAGCCTGGTCGTTGGCTGGGGCAGTGTTCGACTCGTTCGCGATGACAGGGCTGTCATCGGCGATATCTGAGGTAAAATCCAGCATGGCGAGATTCCTTCGGGCCATTCAGATGGTGGCCGGTTTCCGCCTGTGCAAGATCGCCATTGCAGGGCGCAGACCTGCCCTGATGGCTAGGGCGCCCGCCGCAGGCTACGGCGGCCTGCGCCTTGACGGGATCGAGCAGCGACCAGTCGCCCTGCTCCAGCGTGTAGCCCTTCGGAAACGGCGCGCGCAGTTCGAGCCCGAGCGAGCGCAGCACGCGGTCGTCGCGATAGTAGCATTGCAGCACGACGCGGACGAGCGTCGCGGCGGCCGCCCCGCCGGTCGCGCGGAATTCCCGCGCCACCGCGTCGCGCCGTGCAGCATCGAGTTCGGCCAGCGGCTTGCCGGCGAGCCGCGCGAGATGATCGAGCGCCGCGCGCACCATCGCCGGTATCGCGGCCGAGCGTCGCCAGGATGTCGGCCTGGATCGGCGTCGTCGTCGGCGCCGGGCACCTTGTACTCGTCGCTGGCGGGAATGATCATCGCCGGCGACGGTCGCTGAGATCGTCGCGCTGGGTCTGGGTGAGCATCTCGGCTAGCATCACGTCCTCAGTCAAAGAGATTGGCCAGGCGCGCTCTTCATCTGGTCGGCGACGTAGAGCGCGATGGCCTGAATGGTGGAAGTCGGGTTGACGCCGCCGGAGGTGACGAACACGCTGCCGTCGACGATGAACAGGTTTTTCACGTCGTGCGAGCGGCCCCATTCGTTCACCACCGAGCGATCGGGTCGGTGCCCATGCGCGCGGTGCCGAGCAGGTGCCAGCCGCCATACGGGATCGGGCGAGTTGACGCAGATGTCGGTCGGCGCCGGCGGCGCTCAGGATCTCGCTGCCGCGCGCAAGCCCGTGCTCCAGCATCTTTGCGCGTGTTCTCGCTGATGGTGTAGTCGACCCGCGGCGCCGGAATGCCGTGGCTGTCCTTCAGCACCGGATCGAGCGTGACGCGGTTGTGCTCCTCCGGCAGATCCTCGCAGATCGCCGACACCGCCAGACGGTGTCCGTTGAGCTTGCGGAACACGCGGTGATGATCGGCGCCCCATGGCAAAATGCCCTTGGCCTCGCTCATCACGGCTTCGAACACCGGCCCGACACCGCGGCCGAACTGGATGGCATAACCGCGCACAAAGCCGCGCGACGGATCCGTGTCGTAAAACTCCTTGCTCCACAGACAGGTCGGCGGCGCGCGGTTGCTGTCGGTCGGCTCTTCGACATAGCCGTAGACCTGCGCGTAGGGGTGGAACATCAGGTTCTTGCCGACCAGCCCGCTCGAATTGGCGAGGCCATTCGGAAGCGGCCGGAGACCGAGTTCAGCAACAGCCGCGGCGTGCCGATGCCGTTGCAGGCGATGATCACGACTTCGGCCGGCTGGAACTGCTCGACGCCGTCCTGGTCGTAATAGACAACGCCGGACGGCCATGCCGTGCTCGTTGGTGGTGATCTCGCGCACCCGGCAATGCGTGCGCAATTCGACGCCGGCGCGCAGCGCGGCGGGCCAATAGGTGATGTCGGTGCTCGCCTTCGCGCCTTGCGCGCAGGCCGGCGTGCAATGGCCGAGATTGATACAGCGCGCGCGGCCCTCGTAGTCCATCGTCGCGACAGTGGTGTCCGACGGCCACCAGTGCCAGCCGAGCTTGTTCATGGCCTTGCCGATGATCGCGCCGGAGCGGCCGAGCGGCTGCGGCGGCATCGGCGGCTCGGTCAGCGGCGAGAGCGGGTCGCCGGACAACCCTGATACACCCATCATGCGGTCGTTCTCGGCAAAGAACGGCGCCAGCGTGTCGTAGTCGATCGGCCAGTCGTCGGCGACGCCATCGAGCGTCTTCACGCGAAAATCGGATGGATGCAGCCGCGGCCAATGCGCGGTGTACATCACGGTCGAGCCGCCGACGCCGTTGAAATTCACCACCTTGATCGGCGAATTGTCGTCGTTGATCGGATAGTCCTCGGGCCGCGCGCGGATGTTCGGGGCTCGGCGAATAATCGCCATAGAAGCGCGCCTCCCAGTCGCGGCCCGTGCTCGGATATTGCGGCCGGATTCATCCAGCCGCCCTGGTCGAGGCAGAGGATGTGCATCTTTGTGTCGGCCAGGCTCCAGGCCACCGCCGCGCCGGACGCGCCGGCGCCGATGATCAGGACGTCAACGGGATCGTGTTTGTTCATTCTTGGTCCTTAGATGCTTCTTCATACGTCAGTGCTTTCCGCCGTCATTGCGAGGGCGCCGCGACGAAGGCAATCCATTGCTTGCTTCGCGGCCGATGGATTGCTTCGCTTCGCTCGCAATGACGGCGAGAAGCTTCGGATATCCTCATATCAGTGAACTCGTAGAGATCATTCCACTCCGAGGTTCAGCGCTTCGATCAACGCACAGCTTCTTGGCGCGGCTGCCAGCCTTGATTTGCTTCTCCCGGGTGATCGCCTCGATCATCGTCTCATGCACCATACCAGACCAACATCTTGCAGCCATACGCCATGACCGAAGCCCTTCATCAGCCCTTCGCGATGCTCAGCTCGCTTTGGCAGGTTGGCCGTTACACCCGTGTAGGGCGTTCCGTGACGCTTGCCAGCCGATGATGTAAACGCACGGTTGTTTCATCGACCGTTCCTCGAAGCTTTTGTTCCGTCATTGCGAGCGAAGCCAAGCAATCCGCTGCAACGGAGGAACGGATTGCTTCGATCGCTTCGCTCCTCGCGATGACGGCGATGTGCAAGCGGTGACATGGATTGCTTGGCTTTGCTCGCAATGACGGTCCGATCAATTCACTATTCTCACCGGCAGCGAACGGATGCCGCGAATGAAATTCGAATGAGAGCCGCTGCGGCGGGCCCATGATCTCGAAACGAGATCGCGTTGCAAGACTTCCTCCCAGAGAATGCGGATTTGCTGCTCGGCGAGGCCGGTCGCCGACGCAGCGATGGATGCCGACGCCGAAAGCGAGATGCTGCCGCGGCCGTGGCGCGGTCGATGATGAACTCGTCGGCACGTTCGATCTCGTCTTCGTCGCGGTTGCCGGAGATGTACCACATCGCGACCTTGTCGCCCTTGCGCGATGCTGACTGGCCGTTCAAGCTCGGCGTCGCTGCGCGCGGTGCGGCGCATGTGCAGCACCGGCGTTTGATAGCGGATGAGTCTCCGAGCACAAGATTCGGGATCAGTTCGGGCTTCGCGCGCACCAGCTTCGCGTACTGCTCCGGGATTCTCGATCAGGCGCCACAATCCGCCGCGTCATGGAGTTGCGCGTGGTGTCGTTGCCGCCGACGATCAGCAGCGCGATCGTGCCCGATGAATTCCGCGCGGCTGCAGGTCGCGCGTCGCCTCGGAGTGCGCCAGCATCGAGATCAGGTCGAAGGCCGGCGGCGCTTCCGCGCGCGCATCCCACAATCTGCGAAAATATTCTGCCATTTTCGTCAGTTCGGCAAAGCGCTCGGCGTCCGAATGCACGACCGCGTCGGGCGAATGGACATTGGCGATCGCAACATCCGACCACCAGGTCAGCTGCTTGCGATCCTCCCACGGAAAATCGAACAGCGTCGTCAGCATCATCGTTGGTGAGATCGGTGGAGACGCGCTCCACCCAGTCGAACGTCTCGTGGCGCGGCAACGCGTCCAGTACGTCGGATGTCCGTTTGCGGATCAGCGGTTCGAAATTGGCCAGGTTTGACGGCGCCACGATCCGGAGCCACGGTGCGGCGCTGCGCGCGGTGTGGCCGGGCGGGTCCATCCGGATGAAAGTGGGGTTTTTCCTCCCCCTTGGGCTGATCCGCCACCTGGATACCGCCGAGCTCCGAGCTCGACGAGTAGTTCGCGTGATCGAGTTCGACGGTGAAGATGTCGTCGTAGCGCGTCACCGACCAGTAGGGACCGAACGCAGAGGCCTCGCAATAATGCACCGGATCGTCGCGCCGCAACTGGGCAAACAGCGATCGCCAGGTGTCATCCTGATAAAGTCGGGGATCACTGACGTCGATCCGAAGTGAGCTTGCGCTGCTGCGCGCCTGGGTCATCGTTCCGTTCCCTCTTGCCGTCGCCGCTTGATGGGCGATCTCGTCCGCAACGATAGGGGCGGATGCCGTCGCGAGTAAAGCCGACCGAGGCCGGCCGACGGCAAAGCCTGCAACCCTGCCACGCGTGGATACGGGGTTTGTTCGCGGGCGCAGGACGGGATAGCCTTGCTTCAAGACCAGAGCCCGGGAGCAACGCCAATTCTCGATTACGATGCCATCATCATTGGCGCGGGCATGTCGCGGCCTGTACCAGCTCTATCGCTTGCGCGAGCTCGGCCTGCGGGTGCGCGTGTTCGAGGCCGGCACCAATGTCGGCGGCACCTGGTACTGGAACCGCTATCCCGGCGCGCGCTTCGATTCGAGAGCTATTCCTACGGCTTTTCCTTCTCGAAGGAGTTGCTGGAGGAATGGGAATGGTCCGAGCATTTTGCCGGCCAGCCGGAAACGTTGCGCTATCTGCAATTATGTCGCCGACAAATTCGATCTGCGCCGCGATATCCAGCCTTCAAAAGCCGGGTCACCGCCGCGCATCTACGACGAGGAGACGCGGAGCTGGACCATCGCGCTCGAGGATGGGCGGAGCGTTAGCGGCGCGCTTCCTGATCACGGCGATCGGGCCGCTCTCGACCCCTACCCTGCCGCGCATCGAAGGGCGCGACAGTCGTTTGCCGGACAGTCCTTCCACACGGCGCGCTGGCCGCATGCGGCCGGTTGACTTCAAAGGCAAGCGCGTCGCCGTGATCGGCACCGGCGCGACCGGCGTGCAGACGATCCAGACCATCGCCGGCGAGGTCGGCCATCTCACCGTATTCCAGCGTACGCCGAACTGGTGCGCGCCGCTGCACAACGGCAAGATCGATGCCGAGACGCAAAAGAAGATCAAGGCCGGCTATCCCGAGATCTTCGCCCGCTGCCAGGAGACCTTTGCCTGCTTCCTGCATACGCCGGACCCGCGGGGCATTCGAGGTCTCCGATGAGGAGCGCGAGGCGTTTTACGAGAAGCTTTACGCGCGAGCGCGGCTTTGGCATCTGGCAGGGCAATTTCCAGCGACATCCTGATCGACCGCAGGGCCAACGCCACGATCAGCGATTTCGTGGCGCGAAAGATCCGCCAGCGCGTGAAGGATCAGACGGATCGCGGAAAAGCTGATCCCGAAGAACCACGGCTTTGGCACGCGAAGGCTCCCGCTCGAGACCTTCTATTACGAGGTCTATAACCGCGCCAATGTCGAGCTGGTCGACCTCATGGAGACGCCGATCGAGCGGATCACGCCGCATGGGATCAAGACCAGCGCGAAAGAGAATACGAGTTCGACATCATCATCTACGCCACCGGCTTCGATGCCATCACCGGCAGTTTTGACAGGATCGATTTCCGCGGCGTGAATGGCGCGTTGCTGAAGGAGAAGTGGAAGCAGCGGGCCCGGAGACCTATCTCGGCCTGATGGTCGACGGCTTTCCCAACATGATGATGCTGATGGGGCCGCATACCGCGCTCGGCAACATCCCGCGCTGCGATCGAATACAGCGTCGACTGGGTCACCGGCCTGATGCGCTTCGCGCAGGAAAGCAAGCTGACGCGGCTGGAGGCGACGGCGGAAGGCGTTTCAGGTCCTGGACCGATCACGTCAAGGCGCTCGGGGTCGGCCTGCTTTCCAACGAGGTCAATTCCTGGATGACCGGCATCAATTCCAACGTCGAGGGCAAGCAGACGCGCATCGTCGCCCGCTACAGCGGCAGCGCTCCCGCCTACCGCGCCCGATGCGACGAAGTGGCCGCGAGAGGGGTATGACGAATTTGATGCTGGGGTAGGTGCGGCAAGCGTCCCGGAGAACGCCGGGACGACGGTGAGGAGCTGCGAGCTTGCCAGAGTTCTCACTGATTCGAATTTCTCCTCGACGTCGTCCCGGCGAACGCCGGGACCCTATATGGACGGCCCCCGTGGCACAAGAGGTTTTGCGGTCTGATCGGATCGCTTGCATCCATATGTCCGGCCTGTTGATGCGGTTTGTTTGAACCGCTGGCCAAGATGGTTTCCGCGACGCGAGCTCCAATCAACCACACGACCTGGTTCCGGCCAATGGGTCCCACGGACTGTCTCGCACCTTGGATCGATCGATCCTGCCATCTATTCCTCTTGCAGCTCCGGCTCAGCCGATAAGTCGAACTTACCGATCGGCTGATCTCTCAGGCGGCGGCCGGCGATGCACCAAGCATCCGCGCGCCGTCGTAACTGTCGCCTGTCACCATCAGCTTCCAGGCGATGCGCGCAATCTTGTTGGCAAGTGCCACCGCCGCGAGTTTTGGCGGCTTGCGCTTCAGCAGGGCGATCAGCCAGGGCGATGGATGGCCTCGGCCGCGCTTCGCATGCTGGATCACCGCAGTCGCTCCCGCCACCAGCACGCTGCGCAACCTCTCGTCTCCGGCGCGGGTGATCTTGCCGAGCCGGGTCTTGCCAGCGGTGGAATGGTCTTTCGGGGTCAGCCCGAGCCAGGCCGCAAAATGCCGGCCGGAAGGGAACGCGCGCGGATCGGGCGTCTTCATCACCAACGCGGTGGCGCCGATCGGCCCGACCCCGGGGATCCCGGCCAGACGCCGGCTATCGGCATGACCGCGGTGCCAGGCCCTCAGCCTGGCCTCGATCGCCTTCAACTCCACCTGCAACTGCGCGTACTCGCGCCCCTGCAGCACAAACAGATCGCGCGCCAGCGCCGGCACGCTCTCGTCTTGCGCGATCCGCGCCAACAGCGGCTCGATCTTGTCGAGGCCCTTGGCTTCCGTGATGCCAAATTCCGCCGCATAGCCGCGGATTGCATTGCTGAGCTGGGTGCGCCGGGCAATCAACTGCTCACGGATGCCGGAAAGCATCAGCGCCGCCTGCTGCTCGGCCGTCTTCACCGGCACGAATCCGCATCGTCGGTCGGCTCATCGCCTCGCACAGGCCCTCGGCGTCCCGCCCGTCGTTCTTGTTGCGCTTGACGTAGGGCTTCACGTGTTGCGGCGCGATCAGCCTCACCTGATGGCCGAGCTCGGCCAGCACACGGGCCCAGTAATGCGCCGCGCCGCAGGCCTCAATCCCGATCACGGTCGGCGGCAGCAGCGCAAAAAAGCCACCATTTGCTTGCGCCCAAGCCGTTTGCGCAATACCGGCCGTTCGGCCCCATCAACCCCATGCAATTGGAAAATATGCTTCGACGTATCCATACCAATGCGGATAATCTGTTCCACGGACGGCTCCCTTGTCTGAGATTTGCAACAACCTCATTCTGGCACACTGATGCCGTAGGGGGCCGTCCACACCATCAACCACCGGCCTCTGTTGTCGAAAAAGAAAACCGTCCACCAGCATGCCGAAACAATTGCCGCCGCGGCGTATGGGTCCCGGATCGGCGCTCGCCCTGCTTTCGCTTGTCGGGACGACGGAGATGGAGTCGTGCGCGCTGCCATTCCCAATTCAACTTTCATACACCCCCACTCTCACTTGTCTTCGCCCGGCTTGACCGGGCGTCCAATATTCCAGAGACAGGAGTGCTTGAGCCGGGAACGCCGCGGCGTACTGGATGCCCCGCATGAAGCGGGGGCATGACGGGAAGGAGAATGTGGCGCACATCCGCGTTCTCGCGGCATGATTGACTCCGAGGTTTCCATTTCGTTGTCCCTCGACAGCAGAGGGAGCAGGGAATGCCGGGTGCGCGCTGCACCCGCGGTCTCGTGTGCAAAGTTGCACAAAGAAAGCGCACACGAGCATACAGGTTCAGCGGAGGCAGTCCGGCATTCCCTGCGCAATGGCTTTACGGCTTATGCCGTGCTCTCCCCGGCGACGAATTCGTCTTGTCACCGTCGCTGCCGGCTTGATGGCTGATCGATCCGGTTGGATCACATTCGCCACCGACAGCTTGGCACCAGCAACGGGTGTCGGGACCACACGGTTTTGCCGTACGCAACCAGCGCCGTTCGTCCTGCGCGCCGGCTGCTCGCTCACGGGAAACCCGCCCTGCGATCACCTTGCGCGCCGACGCTGTCGCGTCCACCGCATCCCATCCCGCGTTCGTGACGATCGCGATACGCCCCTCTTGCCGGGAAAGGACGGGGCGAGCTGGTAGAACTGATTTGCCCGACGGCGAAAGCGAAATATTTTTTGCGAGAGGGCTGGACAGGTTTTGTCGCGAACGACTGATTTGCCCGTCGGGTGCCGAATTAATCGTCGCCCCTTGATTGCTCTCACCACGCATCGATGCACGGGCCGCTTGCGGTGGTGCGCGGCTCCGGCTTCGGCACCGAGCGCAGGCCGGACATGATCCAGTGCCGGGTGTCCGCGGGATCGATCACTTCGTCGATCTCGAGCACCGGAGGCGATCGAGACCGCCTTGCCGTTGGCATAGAGCTCGGCGACCTTGGCCTGATAGTAGTTCTCGCGCTCGACCGGATCGGCGATCGCCTCCATCTCCTTGCGGAAGCCGAGCCGCACATAGCCTTCCAGCCCCATGCCGCCGAATTCGCCGGTCGGCCACGCCACCGTGAAGAAGGAGGCGTGGAAGCCGCCGCCGATCATGGACTGCGCGCCGAGGCCGTAACCCTTGCGCAGCACGATGCCGAACAGCGGCACGGTGAGGCTCGCGCCGGTCACGAACATGCGCGCGACGTGGCGGACGATCGCGGTCTTTTCCGCCTCGGGCCCGACCATGAAGCCCGGCGTATCGCACAGCGACACGATCGGGATGTCGAAGGCGTCGCACAGCTGCATGAAGCGCGCCGCCTTGTCGCCGGCCGGCGCGTCGATCGCGCCGCCGAGATGCTTTGGGTTGTTGGCGATCAGGCCGAACGGCTTGCCCTCGATGCGGATGAAGGCAGTGATCATGCCGACGCCGAAATCCCGGCGGATTTCCAGCACCGAGCCTTCGTCGGCGAGGAGATCGATCACGGTGCGGATGTCATAGACGCGCAGGCGGTTTTCCGGGATCGCCCGCCGCAGCAGGCGCTGGTCCGGCGCCTTCCAGTCGGCCACCGCGCCCTGAAAATACGACAGATATTTTGCGCGGCCGCTGTCGCCTCCGCCTCGTCCTCGACCAGGATATCGATCACGCCGTTCGGCGACTGGAACGACACCGGCCCGACTTCGGCCGGATGATAGACGCCGAGGCCGCCGCCCTCGATCATCGCCGGGCCGCCCATGCCGATCGAGGCGTTCTGCGTTGCGATGATGACGTCGCAGCAGCCGAGCATCGCGGCATTGCCGGCAAAGCAATAGCCGGAGACGACGCCGATGACCGGCACCAGGCCGGAGAGCTTTGCGAATTGCACGAAGGACGGCCCGTCGAGGCCGGTCATGCCGAGCCGGTCGGTATCGCCGGGACGGCCGCCGCCGCCTTCGGCGTAGAACACCAGCGGCAGCCGCCATTGCTCCGTCAGGCCCAGCATGCGGTCGATCTTCTTGTGGTTCATGTGGCCCTGCGTGCCGGCCAGCACGGTGTAGTCGTAGGAGATCACCATGCAGCGGGCGGCTTCAGCGCCGAATTTGTTCCGCGTTGACGGTGGCGACGCCGGAGATCAGGCCGTCGGCCGGCGTGTTCTGGATGAGGTCGTCGACCTTGCGCCGGCGGCGCTGCGCCGCGATCGCCAGCGAGCCGTATTCGACGAACGAGCCTTCATCGACGAGCTGGGCGATGTTCTCGCGCGCCGTGCGCTGGTTGGTCTTGCGCCGCCGCTCGACCGACGCCGGCCGGTTCTCGTCCAGCGTGATCGCGTGCCGCGCGATCGAGTTCGGCAAGATCGGGACGGATATGATCGAGATCGACATCCGCTTCTTCCGCGACGTCATGGGCGTCGACCTCGGCCGGCTCGAGAAACAGGATCGGCTTCGCCCTGCATCAGGCGTCGCGCCGGCGCTGCCGGCCGCGACCTTCGTCACCCTGCCGCCATGCGGCGCCGTGACGAGATGCTCCATCTTCATGGATTCGAGCACCGCGATCTGCTGGCCGGGGCGGACGAGGTCGCCTTCGCCGACGTCGATGGCGACGATCGTGCCCTGCAGCGGCGCCGGCACGGCGACCGATCCCGCCGGACCGACTGCGATGGCTCGCCGAGTTCATAGGCGGCGGCCGCATGCGGCCGCGCTTCCGATCCAGATACAGCGTCCGCGCCGCTTTCGTTCGCGGCCTCGACAAGCGCGGCGACATGCGTGTCGATGAAGCCGGTGCTGATGCGGTTGGCGACAAAATCCGGATGCGCCAGCACCGCCGCCAGGAACGGGATGTTGGTGGCGACGCCGCCGATGCGGAATTCGCGCAGAGCGCGCGACGGCCTTCTGCACCACGTCGGTCCAGTTCCGCGCCGGGCGAATGCACGATGACCTTTGCGAGCAGCGGATCGAAGGCGGCGCTGGTCCTGTAGCCGGAGTAGCCAAACGTATCGACGCGAACGCCGGGGCCGGACGGCAGGTCGAACAGCGCGAAGCGTGCCGCCGGTCGGCGTCGTCGCCGCCCGGTCTCGTCCATCACCTCCATGTTGACGCGAAGCTGCATCGCATAGCCGCGCGGCTTGGGAATATAGGCTTGCGCCAGACCGAGCGAGCTCCAGCGTGGCGCCGGCTGCGACCGCAAGCTGCGATTGCACGAGATCGACGCCGAGCACCTCCTCGGTGACGGTGTGCTCGACCTGCAGGCGCGGATTGGCCTCGATGAAGGCGAAGGCCGCGTCGCTGCCTTTGGCGTCGTCATCGACCAGGAATTCGAAGGTGCCGAGATTGTCGTAGCTGCGCGGCGGCCGCGAGCTGTCTTGGCGGCCTCGATGATGCGCGCGCGCAAGGCCTCGCTCAGCGACGGGCTCGGCGCGACCTCGATGAGCTTCTGGTTGCGGCGCTGGATCGTGCATTCGCGCTCCCACAGATGGCTGATCGCGCCATGGCGGTCGCCGATGATCTGCACCTCGATATGGCGGGCTTTACGGATCAGGCGCTCGACATAGACGTCGCCGCTGCCGAAGGCGGCCTTGGCCTCGGACTGGCAGCGCGCATAGGCCTCTTCCAGCCTTGCGGCGTCATCGACGATGCGCATGCCGCGGCCCGCCGCCGCCGGCGATCGCCTTGATCATGACGGCGCCGCTGGCGCCGAGCGAGGCGAAGAACGCCTTGGCCTCGTCCAGCGTGGTCGGCCCGCCGGTGCCTTCGATGATCGGGCACGCCGCAGTCCTTCGCCAGCGCCTTGGCCTTCGCCTTGTCGCCGAACAGATCCAGCGCCTCCGGCGACGGCCCGACGAAGACGATGCCTTCCTCCGCGCAGCGCCGCGCCGAGCGCGGCATTCTCGCTGAGAAAGCCATAGCCGGGATGCAGCGCGTCGCAGCCGGTCGCCTCTGGCGGCGGCAATCACCGCCTCGATGTCGAGATAGGCGCGCGCGCGCCCGCCCGGAATTTCGTGGGCCGCGTCGGCGGCGCGGACATGCAGCGACAGCGCATCGTCGGCGGGATAGATCGCGACGGTGGCAGGGCCGGCTTCGCCGGCGGCGCGCGCGATGCGAATGGCAATCTCGCCGCGATTGGCGATCAGCAGTTTATCGAAGGTGGCATGGACAGTTCCCGTTAAAGCTTAGCGATCCCTCATGGTCGGATCGAGCACGATACGCAAGGACTCTCCGAGCGCATTGAATGCCAGCGAGACGACCAGAATGGCAAGCCCCGGCGCATACATCTGCTCCGGCGCGATCTCCATGTATTGATAGGCGCGGGCCAGCATGGCGCCCCAGCTCGGGTTCGGCGGCTGGATGCCGAGGCCGAGGAAGCTGAGGCTGGCTTCCGCCAGCAGCGCCGCGGCCAGCAGCAGCGTCACCTGCACGATCACCGGCTGCAGGCGCGTTCGGCAGCACATGCTTCCACGAGGATATGCCAGGCCGGCGCGCCGAAACACCTGGAGGCATCGACATAGAAGCTCCTGCCGCACGATCAGGGTGCGCGCGCGGACGATCCTGGCCAGCGCCGGGAACATCACGATGCCGACCGCGATCATGCCGTTGGTCAGCCCGATGCCGAGCGCGCCGGTGACCGCGATCGCCAGCACGATGGCCGGGAACGACAGAAAGGTGTCGATGACGCGGCTGATGATGTCGTCGGTCCAGCCGCCGAAGAAGCCGGCGATCGAGGCCGACCGGCAAGCCGATGGCAACGCGCGACGCCGACGGCCAGCAGGCTGGCATAGACGGTTGCCGGCGCGCCGTAGATCAGCCGGCTGAAAATGTCGCGGCCGAGATCGTCGGTGCCGAGCAGATGTCCGGCCCGGGCGGCGCCAGCATGTTGTTGGCATGTCCTGCGCGGTCGGCGCATAGGGCGCGATCCAGGGCGCGCCGATCGCCACGATGACAAGCACCAGCAGCACGAAGATCGCCAGCGCCGCGCGCAAATCGCCGACCAGGCCAGCGGAAGAAGCGGCGCAGCCGGCCCGGTCTTGCCAGGCGACGCCGGCTGGCGAGCACGATATCGGTCATTGCTCGATCCTCGGATCGACGGCGGCGCACAGGAGGTCGGCGATCAGATTGACCGTGATGACCACGATCACCATGCGCGAACACGACGCCCTGCACGATCGGAAAATCGCGCTGGATGGCGCCGCGCACGATCAGGCTGCCCAGGCCGGGAATGGCGAACACCGCCTCGATGACCACGGTGTCGCCGCCAGCATGCGGTTCACCAAGCAGGCTGATGATGGTGAAGAGATTGACGCTGACATTCTTCAAGCCCGTGCTGCCAGAGGATGCGCGTCATCGACAGGCCCTTGGCGTGCAGCGTCCGCACATATTGCGACGACAGCACTTCCAGCAGCGAGCCGCGCAACTGCCGCGCCACCTCGGCCATGCCATAGGCTGCGATCGCAATGCCCGGCAGCAGCGCGTGACGGATCGCTTCCAGAGGCGACGCCGTAAACGATTTTGCGCCGGTCGCCGGCAGCCAGTTCAGCTTCAGCGAAATCTCGGCGACCAGGATCATCGCCAGCCAGAAGCCGGGAATGGCGACGCCGAGCGAGGCGATCATGCTGACCGATCTTGTCGACCCAGCCGTTCGGCTTGATCGCGGCGATCACCCCCATCGGGATCCCCGTCGACCAGCGCCAGCACCAGCGCGATCACCACGATCAGCAGCGTGTTGGGAAAGGCGCGGCGCGATCGAGGTCGCGACCTTCTCGCCCGTCAGCAGCGATTGCGAGAGGTCGCCCTGCACGACCTTGCCGAGCCAGGCGCCGTATTGCACCAGGAACGGCCGGTCGAGGCCGTAGATCTTCGCTGATCTCGGTGATGCGCGCGTCGGTCGGCGTTGTCGCCGGCCAGCGTCACCGCGATGTCGCCGGGCACCAGCTTCAAGCAGCGCGAACACCATGAAGGTCGCGAGCAGGATCACGGGCAGCGCCTGCAACAGGCGGCTGCCGATCACCCTGTGCCGGACTTCGTCGCGCCATCGCCGCTCAGCTCTCCAGCCAGACGTCGTCGTATTTCGGCTTGCCCAGCAGGTTCGGCCTGTAGCCCTGCACCTTCTTGTTCATGGCGACCAGTTCGAACTGGAAGGCGAGCGGCGCCACGAACGCGTTCTCCATCACCAGCCGCTGCACGGTCGCAAACGCCTTGCGGCGCACCTCGATATCTTCCGACGCCCGCGATTCCCTGATCGCGGCTTCCAGCTCCGGCGGCACCGGCGCCCGGCCGCCATTGTAATAGGCGTCCTTGGTGAACATCAGCGAATAGGTCAGGCTCGGGTCGGGCCGCCCGGTCCAGGCCGCGAGCAGGCCGGAACCGCGCTTCTCGGCGCCGAAGAACGCGGCGGACGGCTTCCGCGATCGGCGCATTGGAGAACTTCACGTTCATGCCGGCCTTGCGGAACTGCTCGATCAGGATTTCCTGGCGCTGCACCGAATCCTGGTCGGGATAACCGATCAGATCGATCGATCGCCCCATCCTTGAAACCGGCCTCGGCCAGCAGCTTGCTGCGCCTTGTCGGGATCATGGGGATAGAGCTCGGCGACGGATTTGTCGTAGGCCCAATGCGCCTTCGGCAGGTTCATGTAGGCGGGTTCGCGCAAGGCTCGGCGAGCGCCGCCTTGACGAAGGCCTCGCGGTCGATCGCGAAATTGAAGGCCTGGCGCACCTTGACGTTGTCGAACGGCGGCTTCGCCCAGTTCAGGAAGATCTGGAAGACGTAGAGCGTCGGCCCGTTGAAGATCTTGATACTGCTGGCGCGCTCGCATGATCGCCTTCTGGCGCGGCGGCAGCTGATACGATCAGGTCGTTCTGGCCCGGCGGTGACCGAGCGCGCGCCGGTCGTCAGTTCCGGAATGATCGAAAATTCGATGCCGTCGGGATATGGACGGTTCGGCTTCCAGTACTTCTCGTTGCGCTTGACGACGATGCGTCTCGCCGTCCGCCCAGCTGACGAAAGCTGCATAGGCGCCGGCGCCGACCGGCTTGCGCGCGACATGTGCCGCTCCGCCGCTGGCCTTGAGCGCGGTCGGCGAGACCATCATGCCGGCGCGAGTCGGAAAGGATGCCGGGCAGCGCCGCGTCCGGCGTGTCTCAATTTCAGCGTGACCTGCATCGGACCGGTGACCTCGACCGATGCCATCGACAGGCGAGGTCCGCCTTGATGTTGGACTTCTGGATCGCTCTTGTTGCGCTCGAGGTTGAACTTGACGGCTTCCGGCATCGAGCGGCGTGCCGTCATGGAAGGTGATGCCGGGCCGGATATTCAGCACAAACGTGGTCGGGTCGCGAGAACTTCCAGCTCTCGGCCAGGCCTGGCTTCGGGCTTCAGCGTCTCAAAATCCCATTCGGTCAGCGTGTCGTACGATCGTGAACAGAAACGCGTGATCGGAACCCGCCCCGCCGGTCGCGGGGTCGAGGCTCGACGGATTGTGGCAGGCGCCGAGATGCGCAAGATTCCGCCGCGCTTCGGCGTGCCCTGCGCGCGGGCATTGCCGCCAAGCGCGACGCCGGCCGCGCTGCCTGCCATCAGCGCCATCAGCTCGCGTCGCGTGGTCGATCCGTCATCGCGCATCTTCCTCCGGCGTGTCTCGTCTCTTAGTTCGGCGAAAATTCGGCTGGCCGGCGAAATGGCAAGGCCACCCAGTGAATCGGGCTCGAGCTCGCGCCAGTCGGGCGTTTCTGTCGGCGCAAAGCGCCTGCGCGTAGCGGCAGCGGTGCGGAAGCGGCAGCCGGATGGTGGATCGATCGGGCTCGGATCTCGCCTTCGCAGCACGATGCGCCGGCCGCCGCGATCGATCGAGGGCAACGGACAGCGGCTCCGCCGACAGCAGCGCCTGGCGTATAGGGATGCAGCGGCCGTTCGGAACATGCTTCGGTCGGGCCGAGCTCGACGGAAACGGCCGAGATACATCACCGCGATGCGCTCGCTGATATGGCGAGACCACGGCAAGGTCGTGGGTGATGAAGACGTAGGTGCGCCGAGGTCGCGCTGCAATTCGGCGAAGAGATTGAGCACGTCGCCGCGGATCGACATGTCGAGCGCCGCGACCACCTCGTCGCAGACGATCAGTTTCGGCGCGCAGCGTTAGCGCGCGGGCGATCACCACACGCTGCTTCTGGCCGCCCGACAGCTGGTGCGGGTAGCGCTCGCCGACGTTCCTGCGGACCAGGCCGACGCGCGTCCATGCGCCTCGCGCGCCCGCGCCAGCCGCTCGCCCCTGTTCCCGCTGCGCCCGCCAGCTCCAGCGGCTCCAGCACGGATGACGAGAATCGGTCATGCGCGGGTTCAGCGCGCGCGTTCGATCCTGAAAGATGATCTGGTAGTCGCGGCGGTGGCTCTGAAACTGTTTCCGCGGCAGCGCCTGCGGATCGATCGCCGTTGTGCAGGATGGCGCCCGCGCTCTGGCTTCGACAGGAAACACCAGCGCGCGGCCGATCGTGGTCTTGCCGGAGCCGGATCCGCCGATGACCAGACGTCTCGCCGCGGCGGACGTCGAAATTGACGCCGTCGACGGCCTTCACGCGTGGCGCGGCGATCGGTGGTCTGGAAGCGCACCCTCGAGGTCGCGCACCGAGACGATCGCTCGGCACTGTCGTCGCGGCCGACCGTCACTGGCGCGCACCATGGACGGCGATCGGCGCCGAGTGCCGGCGGGCTGGAGCGCGCCGGGCAGATTCGAGCTCCGCATAACGCCCGCAGCGGACCTTCGCGGCCACCGCCGGCATCGCGCAATTCTGCCCGGCGTCGCAGGCCTCGACCGCGTGCGGGCAGCGCGCCTTGAAGCGGCAGCCATTCGGCATGTCCACGATCGATGGCACCCGGCCCGGGATCGAGGCGAGCTTGCCGCGGCGCGGGCTCAAATGCGGCAGCGAGCGCAACAGGCCGGACGTATAGGGATGCAAGCGGCCACACGCAGCGCGTCGTCGACCGCGGCGTCCTGGATCACCTCGCCGGCATACATCGTGATCATGCGCGTGCAGGTCTCGGCGACGACGCCGAGGTCGTGCGTGATCAGCATCAGCGCGGTATTCGAGGTCTCGCTGAGATCGCGCAGCAGTTCCAGGATCTGCGCCTGCACGGTGACGTCGAGCGCCGTGGTCGGCTCGTCGGCGATCAGGAGCTGCGGCCCGCAGATCAGCGCCGCTGCGATCATCACGCGCTGACGCATGCCGCCGGAAAGCTGGTGCGGATAGTCGTCGATCGCCGCTCGCGAGGCGATGCCGACCCGGCGCAGCATGTCCGCATGGTCTTGCGCCCGTCGCCTCTTCACTGCCGGCGTCGGTATGAACGCGAAGCGTCTCGGCAATCTGGTGACCGACGGTGATAGACCGGATCGGCGCGCTCATCGGCTCCCTGAAAGATCATGGCAATGCGCCGGCCGCGTGATGGCGCGCATCTTACTCGTCGCGCCTGCATGGCCAGATCGATGTCCGTCGAAATGGATCGAGCCGTCGCAGGCCGGCGAGATTGTTCGGCAGCAGCCGCAGGATCGAAAGGCCGGTGATGGTCTTGCCGCAACCGCTTTCGCCGACGATCCCGACGCGCTCGCCCGGCGCAATGTCGAAATCGATCTTGCGCGTCGCTCGCCATACGCCCTGTGAGGTCTTGAAGCGGATGCCAAGCCCGCGCACCGACATCAGCGGCGTGCGAGCCTGCGCCGTCGAGGCTGCCTGGATTCGCGCTGTGCCGGGTAGGCCGCGCCCATCAGCCTGCCGCCCTTGCTTCTTCTCTTTCACAGCTGTTCCTCCATCAGCATCTGGTGCCGATGATGCCGTCACGCGCCAGCTGATCGATCTCGGCGTCGGACGAGGCCGAACATGCCCGCAGAGTATTTCACGGTTGTGCTCGCCGAGCGTCGGCGGCGCGGTGGCGACCGCGCCAGCGGCTCGTCGGTCTCGCGGAACGGCATGCGATGGCTGCGGATGCCTGCCGATGAAGGCGCGATCGACTTCTGAATGAAATCCGCGGGCCTGCAATTGCGGGTCATTCAGCAATTCGATCGGCAGTCGCGCCACGCCTGCGGCGATGCCGGCGGCCTGCAACGCGGTTCATCGCTTCGTCCGAGCGCGCATCGACGTCCAGGGCCGGCGATTGCAGCCTCGATCTCGTTCTCGATCTGGTCGCCGCCCTGCTGCGTGCTTACAGCGTTGTATCGGCCGCCCAGTCGGCAGCGGCCGAGCAGCTTGCAAGCTCGGCCACATCGCATCGCTGGGAAACAGCGACCACGATCCAGTTGTCGCTGTCGCCGGCGCAGGGAAAACAGCCATGCGGCACGAAATCCGGATGGCGATTGCCGTATTTCACGGTGCGCTTTGCCGTCGATCGAATGCGCGACTATCCAGGGCGCTGCGAACGGCATCATGCATTCGATCTGCGCGAGATCGATGAACTGGCCCTTGCCGGTACAGCCTTGCGTGGATCAGCGCGATCAGCACCGGCGGCGCAGCCGTTCAGCCCGCCGACGGCGTCGCCGAACGCGGTGTGGCTCAGCGACAGGCGGCCCATCGGCGTCGCCCCGACGACGCCCGGCAGGCCCGAGCCTGCTCCGAGCGTCGAGCCGTAGGCGCGGCAGTCGCGGTGGACGCTGCCGGCGCCGAACGCCGACATCGACATCATCACCAGTTTTGGATTGATCTTTGCTCGAGGCACATCATAGCCGAGCCCGAGTTTCGGCAGCACCTCGACAGAATAATTGTCGACAACGAGGTCGGCGTCGGCGAGCAGCCGTTTGGCAAGCTGCAAGCCCTGCGGCCGGCGTCAGATCGAGCGTGATGCCTGCGCTTGTTGCGGTTCATGATGCAGAAGCGCGCATCTTCTCATACATCTGCTCGAGAACATAGCCGGCCGCCGGTCGACGCCGCGCCACCAGTCCGGATACTGGATCGCCTCGATCTTGATCACGTCGGCGCCGAGATCGGCCAGGGTGCGCGTGCAAATCGGACCGGCCCAGCCCATCGAGAAATCGATAACACGCACGCCCTCGAGCGGCAAGCCGATCCGGACCGCGTGCCTTGGGCGACGGCGCGCGGGCGGCTGCATCAGCGGAACGGACCGTGACGGGCTGCGCGCTCGCCGATCGCCGGAACTGCCCTGCCGCGTCGCGGCGGCGTGCCGGTCAATCGCTGCATGGAACCTGCGGTGAAGCCGGTCTCGTCGCCGATGGCGATCGGTACAATCGCCCGCGCGCGATTTCTTCTCTCATCGTCACGGATGAGGTCGCCGATGCCGGGCACCGGCACGATCGGGATTTTTCGCTTGAGCCCTTCGGCAAACCACTCCTGCGCGGTGCGCTGCTTCAGCTTCGGACCGAATCTGCTTTCGATTTCTTCCGATACGCTGCAGCCGGTCGACGCCCAGGAACAGCGTCGCGTCGTCGCGCAGGTCGAGCAGCCCCAGCATCTCGCAGAAGGCACGCCATTGCGCCGGGCGTCACGGTGGTAACACCGAGCCAGCCTTGCTTTGGTCTCATAGATGCCGACAGGAAAGGTCGGCCAGAAGCGGTTGACGCCGATCCGGCGCATGATGTCGCCGCGCAGGAACGACTCGAACATGATGTATTCGGTGACCGCGATGCTCGATCTGAAGATGGACAGCTTAGCTGGTGCGGCCGTGTCCATCGCTGCATGCGGCTCAGCACGGACGACGCCGCGGCGATAAAGCCCACAGGCCGGCAAGGATGCCGGTCTGGAAATCGGGCGCGTGAACCGGCGGCCCTTCGACCGGCCCGACCAGCTTTACCAAGCCCGTCAGCGCACGGATGGTCGAGTCGGTTGCCTGCAAAATTCGCGTACGGGACCGTCATGGCCAAACCAGCTCGCTTCTCGACATGAATGAGGCTCGGATTGTCTCGCTTGAGCGCGGCAAGATCGAATGCCGGACAATCCGCCGGCATCGATAGTCGCGGCCGTCGATCAGGATGTCGCAGTCGCCGATCAGCTCCGTCAGCGCGCAACGAGCGCGCTTTCGTCATTCGGATCGAGCGCGACGCTCGACTTGTTGAAGTTGAGGAAACGCGAACCAGGCGCTCTGCCCGTTCTGGCGTCATATGGCGCCGTGCGGCGAAGCGGATCACCCTGGGGCGGCTCGACCTTCTGAACCGTCGCGCCGAAATCCGCAAAACAAGCCGTGCGCAATAGCTCGCCGCCGCAGCACTTCCGATCTCGACAACCTGCAGATGCGACAACGCCCCCCATCACGCTTCCTCGCTGCCGAATGACCGGCGCGCAGCTGCGTCTCGTTCAGCTTGTTATTGCCGAACATGAGAACCCCGGTCAGTTGCTGATGCAAGCGGAATTTTGTTCCGTGTTACGGAATTGGCCTGCCGAACGAATCCTGACTGTGCGACGATAGGAAGCAGCGCAAATTCCTTTATCCGCCTCCCATGGCCGAATGCAACGGACCGAAAATCTCCGATCACGCCACCAACAGGGAATACCAAGATGGCTCGCCTGCCCTATCTCGAGGCCGACCAGGTCGCGCCCGAATATCGCGACATGCTCAAGCGCAACACACCAACCTGCATCAAGCTTTTGGTCAACTCGCCCGATATGGCGCGCGCCTTCAACGGCATCGGCGGCTTACATCCGCTTCAAGAGCAAACTCGACCTCGCGGCTGCGCGAACTCGCAATCCTTCAGAGTCGGCTGGATGGAGAAATCGGAATACGAATTCACCCCATCACGTGAAGGATCGGCAAGGAGTTCGGCGTCACCGATGAGGATATCGCCGGCCTGATGGCCGAGACCGAGGGGCAAAGCCCTCCAGACTCGAGCCGCTGGCCAAGGCGATCCTGAAAGGCGCCCGCGAGATGGTGCGCGGAGCTTGCGATGTCCGGATTTAACCTTCGCCGAGATCAAGAAGGAACCTCAGCGACGAGCACATGACCGATCTCGTGCCTCACCATCGCCTTCTACTGCGCCGTGGTCCGCGTGCTCGCCACCATGAAGATCGACAACGAACCTACTTACAAAGAGGTACTGAAGCAGTACCCGATCCCGGGAGTGAACTGACATGCGCCTGAAAGAAGCAATACGTAACCGGAACGAAGTT
>ERZ1370068.4277-contig-3359_pt1 | contig 22888 bp, 40 predicted proteins | sample MGYA00561227_ERZ1370068 | MGnify/ENA primary metagenome ERZ1370068 (study PRJEB38410, sample SAMEA6850437) | metagenome | study: Metagenomic assessment of the ecological functions of the soil: analysis of the soil microbiota associated with the...
TTGTACTTCGTTCAGTTACGTATTGCTCAGACAGCTCTCCAGCTCTAGGAGGAAGGTTGTTGATTTACAATGGGTTTTTATGGAGCTTTAATAAGCCGGGAAGTGCTTGCGCTGGACTCGCGCGCCGGAATACCGATGAGTTATCATTTTCTTCACATATCATTTTCTTGACGCGCCATTCCCGCTAGTGGTATTGGCTCTTTTTTAAAACTAGGAGGTCATCTTCTTCTTGGATAGACTTTCCGGCTGCGTCCGAGCACATGCCTGACTTGTGAGGCGTTTTTTTGCCGACGGTAGCGATGCTGTAATGTCGTCAGTTATCATTGTTATTCCGTGTTACAACGAAGCTGCAAGGCTCCAGGTCCAAACTTTTAAGGCATTCGCCTGTGAGCGGCACGTTCTGCGCTTTCTCTTTGTCAACGACGGCAGTACCGACGACACCTGGAAGGTGTTGCAGGCTCTTCATGCGTCGGACGCCCAACGCTTGGCGATCTATGGGCTGCCCAAGAATGCTGGTAAAGCCGAAGCGGTGCGCCAGGGAGTCTTGCGTGCGTTCGAAATCGGCGCTGATTACGTCGGCTACTGGGATGCCGATTTAGCCACGCCGTTGGAGGCAATTCCAGCCTTTTGCGATCTGTTAGATGTGACGCCTCACCTGCTGATTGTCTTCGGCGCCAGAGTCCGTCTCCTGGGCCGGACAATCGAGCGCCGCGCCGCGCGGCATTACCTCGGCCGGGTCTTTGCCACTGCAGCCTCTTTGGTTTTGGGGATCGGTATCTATGACACGCAATGCGGCGCCAAGCTGTTCCGGTCGTCACCCGAAATCCACGTTCTCTTCCAACAACCCTTCGCAACGCGGTGGCTCTTCGATGTCGAAATCCTGGCCCGCTGGATTCAAGCCAGTCGAGGCGCGAAACTTCCTCCAATCGAAGACATCGTCTACGAGTTTCCGCTGCACCAATGGTGCGATGTGGCCGGCTCTAAGGTGAAGCCTGCTGATTTTATCAAGGCATTTTTCGGGCTGTCGTTGATTTATTGGAAATACATAAGGCCGCATGGCATAAATGGCCAGCATTGAGCAGTCTGTCCCCCTAACCTTGATTTAGCCGGATTATTCACAGCGCAAGGTAACCGAGGAGTAAGCCTCCTCAGTCGCGGGCAATGGGCCTGTACCTTGAGGAGGGCAATATTTAAGCGGTCAAGCGTCATACGAGCAAAAACGCAAGCTTATCGCCAAGCACCAACCACGCGAGTGTGTCTTTACGCCTGTGCCCGCTCACTTCGACGTTTGCTCCTCGGTTCGCAGTGTGTGATGCTTTCCCTCGTACGGTGAATAGTCTCGGTTAGGTCGTCGCGACGGTTTTGGCACCTCTTGCCCTGAGCAGTTGGGCTATAGCGCGAACTTTTTCTCATCTCCGGCAAGAAGCCGGTCTCTTCGAGATTACGTGCGGGGCTGGTCACGATCAGCCGATCCAGTCGACTCTCTGAACCTTTGGATTGAGGCGGGAAACAATGCTACGAATAAGCCGCCAGACTTCGTGATCAGGAGCGACATCTAGCCTAACTTCCACAATAGCGCCCCTCAGAAAAATTTTCACCCTGCCGTAACGTCGTAGCTGCTCATGCCAGGAAGGAGAAGAGCTGTAACCGCTTAGCGCACCGGCATTGGATCGGGCCCCGAGAGCTTTTTGAATAGTTCGACTGTCTCTTCGTCCGCGCGGCAGCTGTCGAATAACTTTCTCCTGCTCCTCCGGCATCAGCGGTGACGCATCAAACCCGGCTAGCTTCTTAAATTCTTTGTGGAAGCCGGGATCCTTGTAGGCTTTTCGCATCGCCTCCTGGAGAATTTGCACTTGCGGCTTGGGTGTTCCTGGGGCAAGGATATAGGGTGTGCCGACGAGCCTAAAGGCGCGGTACATCATTAACAGTTTTCTCTCCTTGTCTGAGCCGGCGAAATCTTCAAGCTCGGGCAGCCGCTCAAAAACGGGCCGCCTTGGCTCCTTTGGGAATTTCAACGATCGCGTGAAGGTCGGTAAGTCCTTTTTCTATCCAGTCCACATTTCGCTGGCTAAGTGTCTCTGGAGTGGTTGCTCTGGCGTCGATCTCGCCGCTCATCAACGCAATGTCCATCTCCGGACCGCCGTAACCGGTAACGAATCTCGGATCTTTTAATGCCATCAGATAGGCGAACAGGCGCGCCGTAATGTAAACGTCATGCCCGACCTCCTGGCCCCCAATCCGCACGCCCTGTGCGGAGCGCAACTTTTCCAGGGTACTCAAACCCGCTTCCTTGCGCGTGAGAAAAATATAGTGAAAGACGCTGACGGGCGAACCGAGGTAAATCAGCTTGTCAATGTCGTATTGAACCCCGGCAGTATCCAGAATAGCGTTAGTGACCAATGAGGCCGACATACCGCCGATAGTCAAACCGTCGGGACGAGCGACTCTGTAAACGTAATTAGCTGCCTTTCTGCCCCCTCCGCCTGGCATGTACTCAGAGATGATCGTCGGATTTCCGGGATATATTTCTGTAAATAAGGAAAAAGCGCTTTGCGTCGCAGGTCGCCAGTGCCGCCAGCGCCAACGATCTGGACAACCAGTAATGAGATCTTGCCTTGGTAAAAGGGAGCTTGAGAAAACCCATACTCAACCCGTCCCAGATAAAATGCAAGCGCTCCGAGAGACGACGACAATAATCTTTTTCAGCGACAAGAGCCATCCTTGTTTCTTGCTCGCGTCGGCTAAAACCACTGCCCGCTCGATATCCACGGGCTCGCGGAGGTGGAGAATCTTAGATCAATCCTAGATAGGAAGCGCAAGGGGTTTGTTCTTTGTCCGAACCTTGATGGGAGCATGATCGCCGAGGTGGGGTGACAAACGGCTCGAGAGTGTATCTTCAAGCGTCACCTCTGCGTAAATTTGGATACGCTGGTACAGCGTGTGTGCGGATGCGGTCGTAGTGGTAAAGGCCCAGTCAAACCATCCGTGTGGCAAGCATCCTAAGCCTAAGGCTGACATCGAGATTAGTCAGTGCCGAGGCGCCCTCAGCTTATCGGCAAGGCGTTATGACTGAATACCCGAATCTGCTAAACGGCAGCCATGCCACCACGATCATTTCCGGCACGTTCTTCGGGATCGATTATCCGGTGTATTTCGGAGATCATAATCAACTCCAATTTCCAGCTGTCGAGTTTCAGGGCGAGAAGGCGACTTTCGATTTTAACGGCCAGCTTTGCTGGAACTATTTCCGCCGGGACATCCCGGAAACTGGTTCGCTTGTCCGCGAATATTCAAACAGGCAGTCCACATTCGACCAATAGGACGGGGTCTAGCATCGGAATTTTAGCAGGTAGCGGCTGGGCATAGCTTACACGGGGCGTCCCATATCGAAGACAAGCTCCCGTGAAATTTTCCCGTCGCGCATTTCGAAGATGTGCACCAGCCGCATTTCAATCTTGCTGCCGACTGGAAAATGCCGAGTATCCATCCTTCGCCACCTCGAACGCGTGACGACGCTGTCATCCACAACGCGATCGTCGGTAGCGAAGCGCTGAAGAAACTCGAACTTCACGTTACGCATGGAGGCAAAGAGTTCCCGGTAATTCTTGGCGGTAGCTTCCTTCCCGGAGAAGGATCTATTAAGGCCATTCAGGGCCGGTGCTTCCCAAAGGATGTCATCGGTAAACGTCTACAAGCGCCGCTTCAACCTCATTCAGCGCTTCGCTGTGGAAGTGATTCTCCACGGCCGCCAGATTTTGGGCTATGCGGTCTCTATTCATCCTGTTTTCTCCTCTCGTGCTGGTTTAACAACGGAGTCGTCTAGATCTCTCGCCGGCTCTTGGCGATGAATTGCCGGTCATAAAGAGATTGAAGCTCCGCGAGAGTCGTGAGTCTGTTCGGCGACTCTTGTCGTCGCGAATTCTCGTGATCGCGCGCGAAGCGCAAGGCGAAGCCCGAGCTGTACTGTGGGCTTCGCTGTATTTCGTTGTAGGCGACTTCGACAACAACTTCCGGCTTTCACGGTAACCGTATAGCCGTCATCCGCCAGCTGCAGTTCTTTGAGCCTGCTGGTCATCTCCGGTGAACTCTTTGTCCGGTGAGGCCCTTGAAAGTTTTGCCCACCGGAGCGAAGCCGCCCGCGCCGTCGGCAACAGCGAGATGATAGTTGAAAGCCAGCCGCGCCTTCTTCCCGAACCGCGATCGGCGGCCACGATTACGCAATCGACGGTTTCCGCCGGCTTTATCTTGAACCAGAGCTTGCCTCGGTTGCCGGGCATATAGGGACTATCCAAAGCCTTTGCCATCAGCCCTCGTGACCGGCGGCCAGCGCTTCCTTGAGGAAGGTTTCAGCTTCACCTTTATCCGTTGTGATTTTCCGTTGAGCGAGATTAGCGCCTCCGGCAATGGCGCTCAATTTCAACCAGCGCGCGTCGTAAGGTTCGTCGATGAGCGAACGGCCATCAAAGAACAGACAATCGAACAGATGAAGAGAAAGCGGAATTTCGCTTGCTGCGGATTCGATTCCATGAACGCGCTTAAAGCGACGCATGAGTTCCTGAAAAGGAAACGGCCGGCCGTCTTTGCCTACGGCCACGACCTCCGCGTCGAGAATGAAAGAATCCCCTTGAAGATCTCGCCGTGCAATCTCCACGATTTCCGGCAGGCTCGAAGTTACTTCGGAAAGGCGCCGGCTCCAGATGCGCACCCGATCTCCTTCTTTATGAATCTGAACCCTCGCCCCGTCGTATTTGAACTCAAGCGCTGTCTTTCCTCCGTGAGCCGTGAAGATTTCGTTGAAATCTTGAGAAAGCTCGGAAAGCATGGGAAGCAGCGGAACGAAAAGTTTGATATCGACCTGTTTAAGGCCGGTCATGCCGGCCGTAAGAGCAATCGAGGCAACCTCGGCGAGGTCGGAAAGAAAAAGCGTCGCGCGACGCACAGTTTTCAAATCCGTGCCGGAGGCGCGGGCGATGGCTTCCTGAATGAGACCGTCGTGCAGGCCGATGCGCAGCTCGTTGTGGAGCAGGCGCAGTAGTATCGGCCGTTCACGACTGTCCGCCCCCGCGATGAGTTCCTTAAGCATGCCATACTTTCCCAGACGGGAGCCTTTGCCGCTGGCTTCGGCGATTCTGCCGAAACTGTCGGCGATATCTTTGAGAGCCAGCGGAGTCGAGGATAAGTTGCCGGCTTCAGGAATTTTCGCTGCTTCGAAAAGCGCGCTAGGCCCGATGTCGAGTGTGCGAGGATCGGAAATGGGGAACGGCCGACCGGCCAAAAACGCTACGCCGTAACGAATCTCGTCCGGCTGAAGCCGCTTGAGATATGCAGCCGCCGATGCAATCTTCGCAAGCCGGCTTGGCGTTTTCTCGAGCTCGTAGCAGAGGGAAGCAAAGTCGGAGAACTTCATGCCTGATATTCTAACACGCCACGTGTAGAGCAAAACGGGTGGCAGGCTTGACAGTCTCCCGAGCGGGCGATAGCTTTGCGCAATCAAACCAATTCGGAGGGATTATGGCTATCAAAGTTGGTGATCGTCTGCCTAACGGCACGCTGAATGAGTTTATCGAAGTGGAAAAAGAAGGTTGCACCATCGGTCCGAATACTTTCAAGGTCGAAGACATGGTCAAAGGCAAGAAGATCGCGATCTTCGGGTTGCCGGGAGCTTTTACGCCAACCTGCTCGGCCAAGCATGTGCCGAGCTACGTCAGCAATTTCGACGCGCTCAAGGCCAAGGGCGTGGATGAAATCTGGTGCATCTCGGTCAATGATGCGTTTGTCATGGGAGCTTGGGGAAGGGATCAAAAGGCCGGAGGCAAGGTACGCATGATGGCCGACGGTAGCGCCGACTATGTGAAGAAACTGGGGCTGGAGAACGATCTCACGGCCCGCGGCATGGGCATGCGCGCGCAGCGCTTCTCATTGCTGGTCGACGACGGCGTGGTGAAAGCGGTTAACGTCGAAGCGCCTGGAAGTTCGAAGTGAGCGACGCGGGCACGATGCTCAAGGCGCTGGGCGCATAGTTTTGTTTGCAGGTAGTGCAACCTCGCGAGGGCGATTTAGGCAAGCGCGTCAGATGAGAATTCGGTCGGGCTGCAAGCTTGGCGAATGCAGCCCGACCGATATGATATTTCGAACCCGACTCTACTGCGCCGGTTTAATCGTAACGCGCATTACATCGACAGCCTTCGAATAGGACTTGCCATCCTCAATCTTTCGAACCACCCGTTCTCGGCTCTTGCCCGTGTCGGGTCCTTTTGTCGTGGCCCCTGGTCCGGTCCGATTCCAGGTTCTTGATCCGCCTCGGTGCCGACATCCCAGAGAATAATTTGTGCGGTGATGTCCCCGCTGATAGCTTTGCCGTCCTTAAATAGCTCGATGCCTGATTCGCTGGGACCATAGAACCAGTCGTTGGACTGGCCCATCATCGTCGTCAAAGTTAACCGATCTCCCGGCATTGCGGAGTATCGGTACTTCATAAGCTGCGCCTGGGGTGATCGGGCCGGGAGCGCCGGCACGTCGTGATCTCCTAATTATTCTAATACAGCCGTCAGTATACGCATTGTCAGGCCACGATTGTAGAGCAGAGAGGGGACAGAGAAATGAGATGGCGAGGAGTGAACCACGTCGAGTTTTCCGTGATCAATTACGACGAGTCCATCAAATTTTACGATAGGATGTTTGGCTGGTTGGGGTATGCAAGTCTGTGGACGCTGGACGTAGGACACCGGTCCACTTATTACCCTAAGCACGTCCCCCGGTCCCGCATAGTTTCATTGGGATCCAGCCCTCCATGGGTGACCAACCGATTAACCATAGGGCTCGCCCCCGGGCATCCATCATGTTGCGCTCTGGGCACGCAGCCAACGCGAGGTGGACCAGTTTTACCGGAGTTTCTCCTCAAGGAGTGACTAGTGTCACGGATGCCTCGAGCCGAATATTCGCAGTACGCGCCGGGTTATTACGCGGTCTTTTTCTTGATCCCTCCGCCATCCGGTGGGAGTTAGCTTACATTCCCCGAGTGCCGATGCCCTGGGATCTATACAAGTTCTTCAAGACGGCGCGGGAATTGAGAAAACAGCATCCAGAGTGGAAGCGCCATTACTCCGTGGAAATGATGCGGAGGCTGCCATCACACGGAAAGATCTGGCCCAATCCATCTCGCGGCAGAGGGAGCGGTGGAACGAGGCTTCGGAGCGGCGTCATTCGAGCGACAAAAACAGCTGGGTCGACACCTCCTCCCTTCCCTTATAATCGACGTAAAGCAATAAAGCAAATGACATAAAGCAAAATGACTCTCCTCGTCCAGGCATATATCCGCTCCGCCTGACGAATCGCGCGGTAGCGTTCAAAGGCTTTGCGTTCATTTTCGAGCCCAAACAGAGTCTTTAAAGTCACGCCGCGAAACATATGGGCCAGAATCTTTGCACCATGGCGCAGCGACGAACAACGGGTTGTGAGATGAAAACCGACGGCAGGTGACGAAGTTTCATCCAGCGCTCCGCGCGCCATCTGAGAAATTCGATCTCCTCGGCCGTTAGATGATCGGTTCGTACCACCGCCGTGGTGCCGTCGTAGTCTTCCGGGCGATCGTCGATGATCAGCCCGCGCTTTTGAAAATCTTCAGTCATCGGTGTGCGAGGATAGGAGTGGGGTGCTGAATGTAAGGCCAATCGACGTATCGGCGCGCGAATTCAAGGTTGGCCTCGAATCGATTCGAGTGTATCCCCGGGGTTGCCGATGATCAAGACCGCCCACGACATACATCTTGTTACGGCGCAGCGCGGCGATGGCTTTGAGTGTAGCGTTGCCGGCCTTTCGGCCATTTTCACGCTGGGCGTTCTTGGAGGCGGCCCGCAAGAAATTCAGGTCGGCTTCCAGGATGTTCTCAATGCCGAGGAAAACATAGCGGAAACCCGCTTTGCGCATCAACGGCACGAGTGTCTCGCTGTGGTTGGCGATGGCTGAGGTCATTGCCTGCACGACTGTAATCCAACTGATGCAGCCGCGCGTCTATGATCGCCTGGCAGAGAGCTTCGAATCGGCGCACGTTCAGGGTGATATTATCGTCGACTAAGAAAATTGTCCGTGCGCCGTGATCGCGGGCGTCGCGCTATGTCTGCCAGCACCCGATCGAACGAATAAGCGTGAAATTGGCGGCCCCGCATCGCGATGATCGAGCAGAAGCTGCAATCAAAGGTACAACCACGGGAGGTTTCAACGACGTCCACCTGGCGGCCCAGCATCGTGTAGCCGCTGAGGACGCGCAGCATCGCGGTTGGGACGCCGTATCTCACCGTCGTCAAGGCCGCTCACTGGACGATCGGGATTGTGTTGGAAACGGCCGTTCCTCTCGGAAGGACAAACCCAGAATTCGCTCATAGCCGCCATCGGTTTCGATGGCCCGCAACAGCTCGCGAAAAGTGATCTCGCCTTCGCCGCGCACAATAAAGTCAACCAGGCTGCCGAACTCGTCGGTATAGGCTTCGGGCGCCATGCTCGGATCATAACCGCCCACGACGACTCGAACGCTTGGCCTGAGCGAACGCAGTAGCTCGATGATTTTTTGGCGGTCTTACGCTGAAACGTCATGATGGAAAGACCCACCAGATCCGGCTGATTATTTTTCACGAGGTCTTCGAGGGTTGCCCGAACCGAGCTCTGGACCAAGATGAGATCGGCGATGGCGATCCGATGTTGTGGGTCAACGTTTCCGGCGAGGGAAGTGAGTGCGCCGTTGGGCATACGGATGCTAACGGTCGGCGTATGCTCGAATGAATCCGGCATCGAGAGAAGCAGTATGTTCATCAAGAGCCTTCTTCGTTAGCCTTGTCCGGTCGGACCGCACGTTCTCTTTCGCGGTACGTTGCAGCTAAACCAGTAAAGGGGTACTTTCCCCTCGTTGAAAGTTAAAAGCCAGGGCGCAGGGTTGTTTTTACAAGACCCAGAACTCGCCTCCGCTTCTTCCCTCCATATATTATTCATCACGCACCCAAGTCTGGGTACGCCCCAGGAGGGCGAAGCCAATGAAGCCGCGTACGCTGAGTTTTCCTCCTTCGCCGTCAAGCTTCATCTTGGCACGATAGACCTTGCCGCTTTCTGGATCCAGGATTGCTCCCCTTGATATTCATCACCTTGTTTTTCAACCCCCACAAAATGGTCATTCCGATAACGGGTTGATTTTGCCGTGCGCCGTCACATTTCTCGCACTTCGGGTCCGGCTCTTCACCGGGCACGGTGAAAATCTTTTCTACCTTGCCCTGATATTCGCCATTTACCTCCATGATACGCACTAGCCCGCGCGGCTTGCCCGTATTATCGTCAATCGTTTTCCAAAGGCCCACCGGAGAGAGTTCACCGGCAAAAGCAGCGGACCAAATTACGGCCGATAGGATAGCGATTGCAAACGCGGCGGTGACGCTGCGGAAAGGAACGTCTGTAGCGCGCGTTGCGAAATAGCCGGCGGTTCTTGGATATCTTTGACCCATCATATCGGGATCTACCTCAATTCACACACAGCCCCTTCTCGACGCAGCCGGCGAAGAGCGTAAAACTGAAATATCGCGAAAAGCAGGACGATGTTGGCGGCGATTGTGACCATCCAATTGCCTGACCTACTTAATGAACCGGCAAACAGTAAGCCTACGCTTCCCAAGACTAAAGCTACGTTAAAAGGACAGCGAGCGATGCCTCTGTTTGACAAACTGTCACGCGTCGCGCGTTTAGAAAAAGAGCGGCCGCGTACACCAAAAGGAAGGCGCCTGCCCCTAGCAGGATTGTCGGCATGTGCAGGCCGAAGAATCCAGATAGTCGATTAAATCCAAAGAGTAGAATGATTCCTGAAAGACCGGAAAACACGCAGTTCACTAGCAAGGCCGTTCGAAGAAGGTCGGCCTCGTTACGCTGGGTGTTCATGGTTTGTTTGCCTCGCTGTTGGTTCAATTCTTATAAAGGGTGCTTCGCGTGGGTCAAGGTCCAAGGTCGCTCCCTTACTGTCGGCGCCGAGGGCTTGCACCACTCGATTCATATAACTAAAGAAACCCGTAACGTGGGCCGCATCCAGGATCGCCCGGTCGGAGAAACCGGCAGAGCGAACACTCTCGATATCCTCGGAAGTAATGTGGCTGGCGTCCCGCGCCATCTTTTCTGCAAAGGATAAGAGTTGTTTCATCTCGGGTTCGATTGCAGCGGTCTTGGTAATCCTGCATGAGCGATTCGGCTAATTCGGCGTCATTCAATTCTTCACGGAGAAACTCTCCGTTGGATTCCGTTCAGTAGAAGCAGTTATTCACTTTAGAGGCCACGATGGCGACCATCTTCCGTTGTGCTCGGGTCAGAGGGGAGGGTCCCTCCATGAGCGTCCGGAATAAGGGACCCAGAGTGACCAAGAGCCGCGGATTGAGACCGGAAACTTTAACAATATTGGGGACTCTCCCGCGGGTCCACCGTGCTACCCGATACACCCAGCTCAGCAGTCCTCGTGCCTCGTTCTCTTCAAATGTTCTAATCCAAGCCATTTGAGACTCCTTTCTCTGATAATTTTCGTATTCTGTGTGATTATAATAGTTTCGGGTCTTTGGACAACTGCTCGCTAACCCTTAAGTGGAGCAGCCGCCCAACAGTTTCTCGCAACATGTCCTTATTCGCCTGTATGGTTGTGTTGTGTGTCCAGTGGGCTTCTTGATTTCCGGAATTAGACCCTTCGCGTTGCTCAGGGTGACTCGACTCAGGGAGTGAGTCAGTTTGCGCCCGGGGCCTGTGCCGGCTTAATGGTAACGTGCATCACACTCGATACCTTTGAAAACGCAGGACCGTATTTGACATCCTTGGCGTTGCGGACTACGCCGTTCTCAGCTTCGCCGGTGTTGGGCGCTTTTTGTCTCGGTCCTTGGTCTGGTCCAATTCCGGTTCCTGGTTCACTTCGGTCCCGGCGTCCCAAAGGATAATTTGAGAGGTGATGTCACCACTGATAGGGTTGCCATTCTCAAACAATGGGATGCCCGACTCGACGGGAGCATAGAACCAGTCGTTGGACTGGCCCATCATCGTCGTCAAAGACAGCCGATCTCCAGGCATTGCGGATATCGTGATCTCATAGGCTGCGCCTGGGTGATCGGGCCAGGGGCGCTGGCGCCGACGGGGTGTTAAAAACCGCCACCGACTTTATTTCCTTGCCGCCCTGGAGCGCCTTGGCGAGCATACCTGGATCGCCGTCCTCGGATTGTGCTTCGAGACCTTGGCCACGATCCCTTCTTCCCAGCAGTGAAGACTGGACCCGTTGTCGGCGTGTACCACCGCTACGCCGGGCGAAAAACCAAGCGACCACTTCACGCCAGTGGTGGCCGTAAAGGCGTCGGGCTTGGTAGATGTTCTCAATCCGGACGGTAAACTTGGTCGGCATGTTGTCCGCACCCGGGGCGACCCCGGCTACACTCAAAATCAAACCCGCCGATACGCCTAATAGTTTAGTAAACATCTCCTTACCTCCTTTTGCCCTTGTAGGATTGACTGCTTACCCCGAATACATTCGAAGCGGTCCATGCCGGGTTAGATGCTGTGACCCTAGCAAAGGATGCGGTCTTACGAGATCGCGCCAAGCAGCGATGCCTTACCTGTCATCCAACTTGCTCGCAAAGCGGACACCAAAGCCGTCTGGATCTGCGATTATGAAATCTCGGAGACCGTAATATCGGTCGGCAATTGGAACGATGATCTGTGCCCCATTTCATTTATCCGCCTCCAATAATCGTCCACGTTGGGAACCATCACTCTTACGTTGGCGCGGGAAACTGTGGAACCGCGGACGACTCTACACGATCAATTTCGTGGAAAGCCGACGGCTCGGTAAGAAAGAGGCGATGATCTTCCCAGAGTCAGCTCCACAAAATCGCCTCCATCGCGAAGGAGGCCGAATCCCAGGAGGCGATAGGAACCAAGCGGAGCGCTGTATGTCTCTGACGACGATCTCGGTCACGAGTTGCTCCCTAGAGTCGACGTATCTGGTCATGGCTGGGTTACGCAGACTAGAAATCATTCTGCCCTGCGTGACGCGACAGCGCCGCAGGCGCGGGCAAGCAGTGGGTTTCATCGATAACGCCACCCAGTGTAGGATCCATCTTCTCGGCTTCTTGTGCTGATCCCGGATAAACCAGCTTGTCTGCGTGATGGTTCATTTCATCGCCGCACTTCGGGCAAATCATTTTGCTTTGTTGTTTCGACATCTCTTCCTCCTGCATTAGCTGCCCAGGGCAATATTGTCCCGGCCGTGGCGCAAGGTTTTCGACATCCAAACAAGTTCGTTTAAGAACTTGTCCGTACGTCCGACGAACGCTGGGTCGAGGAGGTTGCCGGATTCGTCAAAAACTTTCCCTACGTTGCCGAAATTGACGTCCCAGAAAATATTCACTAAGCCCAATTCACGGAGGACCGGCAAGAAATCCTGAATTACTCTGACACCGCCGAACGGACCGGCTGAGACTCCAACGATGCCGGCGGGTTTGTGAATGTATTCCTTGAGGCAACTGTCCAAGACGTGTTTCAGCAGTCCCGGGAAACTGTGGTTGTACTCCGGAGTCACAATAACGAGCCCATCAGCCATCGCCATCTTTTGCGAAAACATCGGATCTTTGATGCCGTCGCCGGCGTCATCGATGGGCATGGGCAGTTTAGAAATGTCTATTAATTCAGTCGGTGACTCCAGCTACGTCCTTCGATTTGCCCCACCATGAAAGCGTGCCGCGTGGGCGCTCATGCGTCCCTTGCGCGTCGTTCCCAGGATGACCGGGATGCTTAGATGTCGGTTGTTCATGATAAACTCTTTACCTTCATAACGGGATTCATACATTTTCCTCCCGATTGTGAGTCGGCGGACTCTTGGGTATTTGCCGGATTAGATGCGAAGTGCGAACAAAAGGATGCGTGATGAAGTCGAGTTAAATAGGGGAGTCGCGATGTCTGTCCCGGTTGTGTGTTCCTAAGGCGACGACAGTTTAGGTCACTTTGTTAGTTAGCCTCATGTCCGGAAAGTCAGGGGGCGGGTTTCAACCCTGCCCTTACACCTTGCCCGGGATGACGCTCAAATTACTTAACGGATTTCTGGAACAACCACACTAGGATCATCTACGCGAACTGCGGCAGGCCGGCATCGAGCCACTGAGGACGAACGCCGAGCATGCTTAGCGACGCTAACACCCGCTTCGGTTCACCGAGATCATTCCACCTGACGCCGGTAACCTTCAGCACCGCAAGTTGCTCTGGCCGATGCGCGAGGACCTGATGGGAAAAGTTTGCTTCCGCCATGCGCCCGTAAAGCTTATTAATGAGATCCGTCTTCTTCCGGCGTGCCGAGGAAAGGCGCGAGCCCGATAAACGAGCTGTAGAGTTGGGGAATTGCGCTTTCAACGATTCCGAGTAAAGCCTGAACCGAAGCGACCATCACAAAGCTATTCCACAGGCAGCCGCGCAGTTGCAGCACCTGAGCTAAGTAGCTGATTCGGTTTCTCCCAAAGCGGCGAACGCCATACACTCGCGATTGACCGTGGATGGGTTCTGCGGGTTCGATCCAACCATATTCTACTTCCGGACTTTCCGGATCCAATCCTAAGCAGCATAACCAAATCGGTTCGGCGGCGCGCCGTGTCCAGCGCCGCGCGGATATGGGTCATAAACTTTTCGTTGTCGGAAATGTAATGGTCCGAAGGAAGAAACGCTACCACGGCGTGTGGATCCCCGGCGGCAATTCGCAAAAGACTGTAAAGAATTGCCGGAGCGGTGCCGCGATTGCTGGGTTGCACGACGAGATTGCTCGCCGGCTCATCTCCCAAAATCGAGGCATAGTACGGTTCATGGATGCGGTTAACAACATAGAGGGTTCGTTGACGCGCCAACTTCGAAGGCCGCGCGAGCTCGTGTCTCTTCGAGAAGGGTTTCTTGCCAAGGACGGAGCAGAACTGTTTTGGCCGCTCATCGCCGGCGATTTTTCTGGTGAGAGACTTGAGACGTGTGCCGTCCCCGCCGGCCAAAATGACTGCCCATTCGCTTTCTCGATTACGGACCACGGCTCCTCAACGTTAGGTGATTCATAGTTGTATCCTCGTTGTTGTTTCTAACGTTTGGCTGTTAAATGGCTGTTTCCTCTAGGTTAAATCTTTGATGACTCTTGGCACGGAAAGGATGCAAAAAGACGGGGATAAGAAGCAGATTGGCGGTGCAGGCACCGTCGTGAAATGGCCGCCGTGAATTCGAAGCTAAATACGATCGGATACGATCGTTAGGTTAACGAGTCAGCGGTTTTGATTTTCGTGATGCGCTTCGTAGGTTATCAATATTTTGTCAGGGTCACATGTCCCCACCCCTGTTGTATCTGTCGCGTGCCTCGACCCGCCGAACGGTGTCGATTTCCTCGTCAAGTTGGCTGCCGACCCGCTCTGCCACGGTGATGAGCTCCGACGGATTCGAGCATGCCGGTCGCACTAAGTGCCCGCTGAATATCGGAGCGGATTTGCCTAGTGGGGTCCCAGTAAATGCCGTTCGACGGGACTGGAGGCCAGACGATTGAGCAAATTGTTAACTCCTCTAAGACCAGCCTCTGTCTCACGGCGCCCCTCTTGTTGGTCGCCGGCGCGCAAGAGTGTCAGACCGAGATAGAGTCTTGCGAGGGAATCATCTTTGTCGATCGGACAAAGCCTTTTCGAGTGCCCGACGAGCTTCGGGAAAATTGCCGACCTCGTAGTAGGCGCGGCCCAGGTAGGTCCATACGCTCTCGCGGATTGAGTAGGGAGTTTTATAGTTGGGATCGAGCTCAGCCGCGTTTTGAAGGTATCCTACCGCAACTTGCGGCTGGCCGGTCTGAAGAGCATTCCTGCCCAACTGCACCTCCTGGGCGACCTGACTGCCCACGCAGCCGGAAAGAATAACAAATGTCCAAATGCCGACTGGCAAAGACACCATCATGCGTTTCATATAGCTGCCTCCCGGATAGTAAGTTGTCCAAACGTCAGTTCGTGGTACGGGGTTTACCACAGAAGATGCAGCGTTTGCTATTTTCGTGATGGAGCTTGGCGCAAGCGACGCTCCGGGCACCTCGGGTCCGCACATAGACTTCGGCGGCGGACAACATACCGATAAGAGGCGCAGTGAAATAGAGCCACAGGGCGTGCCAATGATGGGCTGGAACCGCAGATGCAAAAGTCCGTGCTGGATTGATGCTCATCCCTTCAAGAGCTCAAAGTGTTGAGCGAAAACTGGCAGAACGGGGGCTATCGACGGTTTTTTACGACCACGACTTGAACGAATGGAACAACTGGAACTTTTGGAACCTCGGCCATCGCTGCGCCCATATTACGACCAATCGGCACCCTAGCAACAGCGCCAAGACGGCGCCGTACTGGACCGGCCGGCGAATGTCGGCTTTTACCAACCAGTAGAAATGAACGACGCCGGCGATAGCCGCGATGTAAACCAAACGGTGTAACTGCTGCCAGCGTTTCCCAGCCTGCGAATCATCGCCGCCGTCGAGGTGATCGCCAGCGGAATCATGAGCACGAAGCCGGTGAATCCCGCCGTCACGTAGGGGCGCTTAATGACGTCTTTCGCGATCGCTGGAAAATCAAAGAAGTGATCTAGAACCATATAGGTCGAAAAGTGTAGCAGGGCGTAGAAGAAGGCGAAAAGGCCCAGCATCCGGCGAAACTTGATAAGCTCATTCCATCCTAAAATCTTACGCAGCGGTGTCACGCTTAGGGTGAGGAGCAGGAATATCAAGGTCCAGTCGCCGGTAAAGTGCGTTATAAACTCGATTGGGTTTGCAGTCAGATCATTCGTCCAAGCGTTGTACAGTAGTTGTCCCAAAGGGATGAGGCAGGCGACAAAGGCAACTGGTTTTAGAGAGCGGGAATATTTCACAGATTTCCAGTCCGCTAGTAATTTTTCTTCAAATCCATGCCACGGTAAAGATCCGCGACCTGTTCACCGTAACCGTTGAACATCAAGGTCTTTCGCCTGAAGAATTCACCGATGCGCCGCTCCGTCGATTGGCTCCAGCGCGGGTGATCCACTTCCGGGTTTACATTGGAATAGAAACCATATTCTTGCGGCTGCATCATATTCCACGCAGTCGGCGGTTGTTTCTCGATGAAGCGGATCTTGACGATGGATTTGATGCTTTTGAAACCGTACTTCCATGGCACGACAATCCGGATCGGCGCTCCGTTTTGCGCCGGCAACGTTTCGCCGTATAGCCCCACGGAAAGTATCGTCAACGGGTGCATCGCTTCGTCCATGCGCAACCCTTCGACATAAGGCCATTCCAGCACAGGGATTTTTTGCCCAGGCATACGCTTCGGATCTTGCAGGGTGACAAACTGGATATACTTTGCGTTGCCGGTAGGTTCTGCGAGGCTTGACGAGGGCGCTTAGCGGAAATCCGACCCACGGAATCAGCCATGGACCAGGCCTCGACGCAGCGGAGGCGATAGATTCTTTCCTCCAATGGGGCGATCTTGGTCAGCGCGTCAATGTCGTAGCTCTTCGGCTTCTTGATTTCACCCTCGACGGCAACCGTCCAGGGACGAGTCGTAAGGTATTTGGCGTTCTCCGCCGGATCGCCTTTGTCGGTGCCGAGCTCATAGAAGTTGTTGTAAGTGGTGATGTCCTTAAATGAATTCAGTTTTTCACTGGTGCTGAAGGAGCTCTTGCGCAGATCGCCGAGTTTTTCCCCGCCATCGCCCGTTGGGTTGAGACAGAAGCATCGAGTCCGCTGAGGACTGCGCCGGCGGAAATCGCGGTGGCCGACGCGGAGAGGAGAAATTGGCGACGGTTCAGATAAAGATCTTTGGGAGTGATTTCGGAGGGCTTAATATCGCGCGGTTTTTTTTATGAGCATTGGTGTTTCTCCTCACTCCTATTTACGTACGGTCTCTGCCGAAGGGATTGACTAAAAATCCTTTTCTGCGAGGAGCTGCTTGATTAAGCGCTTCAGTCTTTTCGTAAGCCCCTCCCCGACGTGACCGTACCGAATGATACCTTTTTGTCGATCAAAATCGTCGTTGGCCAGGCCCAGATCCCGTAACGCTTCCAAATGTCAAAGCCGTTGTCCTGGACGATCGGATAGCGGACCTCAGTTGCTCTGCCGCCGCTTTCACCTTGTTCAGGGGTTTCTCCCAGAAAAATTCAGGCGAGTGGACTCCAACAATTGTAAAACCCTGCTTTTCGTATTTGTCGTACCAGCCCCGCAACTGGGGGATAACGTTCTTGCAGTTAATTCAGCCGTAGGTCCAAAATTCAACCACGACAACCCGGCCCTTCAAGTCATTGATCGTAAGCGGGTTACTATTAAGCCAAGGCCCACCGGAAATCTCCGGAGCAGGTTTCCCGGTAGCAAAGGGTTGGCCGTCAGTTGGCCAAAAGCTCCAAGTCGTCAATGTAATCGAGAAAAGAAACCAATAGACAAAGCGAAGGCGCAAAACTTTTCTCGCTGCTCTAAATCAACTGCTTCATATACCATGACCAGCCCTTTCCACACTTAGATGATGAGTCAACGGCGATGGATGCACAACACTTGCCGCGTCACTTAGAACGCCCTAGAAAGTTGGAAGTTCCAGGTAGGAATATGCCAGCAGGTAGCAAGGGGAAGCGGGGGAATGACTGTCTTAATGCAATTCTTTGCGATTTAGTGCAGGTAGTTCTTTCTTGTCATAGTGTTAAGCATTTCTTCATCCACATCCATAGGATGTGAGGCCTTCTGAGCATTTCGATCAACGCGAGTCGTGCCAATCGGTAGGCCTCTCTATCATTCTCCGAATATTCGAAATGCCACTTCACTGGCGGCGGCAATGAGCTCGCCCAGGGTGGTGTCAATTCTCTTCGCGCTGCGACTATTCATTGTTTTGACGGATCCTTTCTCCATGCGTTTTCAGATAAAAACAGCTTTTCTAGCTACAGCCTTCCAGATTTCCTCGATTCTCGGAATTGTGCACGCTTTTCAGGCCTCATTTGCTTTAGACGATCAAGAGGGCAAAATGGTGCACATGGATCTGATGAAATTTTGAAGAATCGGCAAATATCCGCAGGAATAGTTGTTTTTGTGCGGGTATTACTACTATTGATGGAGGAAGAAGGGAAGGGGCGTCGGCGACTTTTTGAAAATCGGTGCCTCGTTTGGCGCGGCTGAGTTCCGCTGCGCTCATGTAACCAACCTCCTGCCATGCGGCTCAAGATGAGATTTCTTCTGTAGGTGAGACTTTTTCACGGGATTGCGCGGGCTGGGGAGCATGGCGGCGAGCGTGGCCGCTTCGAGAATGTCAAGGTTAACAGACGGCTTAGCGAAATAATGGCGCGCCGCCGCCTCGGCACCATAGACGTTTGGTCCCCATTCCACGACATTCAGGTAAATTTCGAAAATACGCCGCTTCGACAACACTTTGTTCGAGTTGCCAAGCAATAATAATTTCCTTAGTTTTGCGCAACGGGTTTTTCGATGGATTGAGATAGAGGTTTTTTGCAAGTTGCATCGTGATGGTGCTGCCACCTCGTGCGAAACTGCCGGTCTCCCAATCCTTCTTCAGAGCCTCTTGCAACTCTTTAACGTCCACTCCCGTATGGCTAAAGAATGATGCGTCTTCGCTGATCAAAACAGCCTTCTTCAGATGTTCGGAGATAGCGTCATAGGGAACCCAGATTTGTTGGCGTAAGCTTTTGCCGCCCTTTTGTCTGTATTCCTGATCTCTCAGATCCATTAACGCAGTGGATTTCGGGTTTTTCGTCTTCAGAGCTTTAACATCGGGAAATGTCGTATAGAGATAGGCGACGGCAGCGACCACGGCGGTCACAAGCAGGCTCTTAAGAAAAATTCTTCTCATGGTTGGCGAGAATTTTTGCGGCCTTGAAAGTCATCGACGATACGGGAAACTGCCGCAGCGAAGCAGGCGCTAACCAGCGCCACCGGCGGTTGGGCAAGCGCAATCTCATCGCTTTGGGCAAATCGATGAGATAGACCGAGCGAACGGATTCTGTGATTGGTGATGCTGTGGCGAAACTCACCGATGCGACGCTCCGGTTGCAATGCTCGGCTCAATTCAGCGAGTTGGATTGCCAACGACTGTCGCAGGCTCTTGCCCGCGGTCCTTTCAGCGCCGGGAAACTCCCATAGACCTGACAGCAGTCCGTCGCCCAATCGTTGTCGTAGTAGAATTTTCCGGTCCCGTCGGAGGATCGCCAATGGCCATTCGATGTCTTGGATCAGGCCAGATTTTTGGTTGCAACCTTCTCGGGTCGTCGACCCATCGCACGCGCTGCACAGTGCGCGGCAAGGGGGCAGCGCGGGCAACGGGGATCCTTGGGAGTACAAACCGTTGCGCCGAGCTCCATCAAGCCCTGATTGAAGTAACCGGGACGTGACCTCGGCACCAGCAAGGTGGCCTCTCGCCGCAGCTCTTGATCGTTCTCAGGAGTGTAACAGACGATCCAATACACGACGCGCGTTGCCATCTATAGCCGGATAGGATCTCTGAAAAGCGATACTCATTAAAGCGCCGGCCGTGTAGTCACCGACGCCGGGTAGCGCCAGCAGGGCGTCATAACTATCGGGAAGATGCCCGCCGTATTTGCGGACGATCTCACGGGCGCTTTTCTTCAGATTCTCCGCGCGGCGATAGTAACCGAGACCGGACCATAGAGCCAAGACTGTTCTGAGCGGCGCCCGGTCTAGGGCATGAACGTTAGGCAACTGACGCAAAAACGTTCGTAGTAGGGCGAAACCGTGGCGACCTGGGTCTGCTGGAGCATGGTTTCGGCGATCCAGATGGCATAGGGATCGCGGGTTCTGCGCCACGGAAGATCTCGGCGATTCCTGTCGTACCAACGGAGTAGCTTGCGGCGATGGATCACGGCAAGCGTTTCTGATGATAGGCTTATGCTGCCGACCAAGCCCATCCCAGTGTTTCAGCGCTTGCGCTTCGCCTAGGGCCTCGAACATCGGCAGACATGAGATCGAGGCGCTCCGACTCTTCGGCATCGATCGCTGACGGGCGCGGCGCGCGGCGGGCTACCCGCGATGAGCCCCGGTCAATGGCGGCAGCAGCTCCATGAGCACTGTGTGGCCGCTTCACGCCTTCAAAGCGCGGATGCAGCGCCGTCGGCTTTATCAGAAATGCCGGGGTGTTCGAAGAGATTGGTCGAACGGGGGCGGTACCCCGCTATTGCGCGCACCGCGTGGCGATATCGCTCCGGTGGCGCGCGGCATCGAGCGCCGCGTCACCGCCGCCTCGCCCAGCATGTCGAAAGAGAAGCGGTGGCCCCTGTGCTGCAGGGTGCGGCTGCCCTGGGGAGGGCCTCCTCGATGCGTGCGGCCCAAGGACGAAAGTGGCGCCCAGCACGCGCACCGCGCCGGCGACCGGCCCCGCCGGATCACCGGCTCGCCCGGGCGCGCGCGCGAGCCGCCGCCTGAGATCGCGTCGAAGTCCCAGCGCGCCGTGTCCGCGATCTCGACAATGACGTGGGCCGGACGACATCAGGGCGAAGGTGGAGGCGTTGACGAAGGCGCAGAGCGCGACCGGCCGAGATGGCGTCTCCCAATCGTGCCCGGCGAGGCTTGTCGCGAGATAGAGCTTGTCCTGCGTGTCGGCATCGGGCGCTCGCGGCGACAGCGCCTCGGCGAGGCGGCATCAGCAGCGCACGCCCTTCCTCGCTCGCGAAAGCGCATATTCCTGCGTCGAAGGCGTCAGCGCCGCTTCTGTGGGCGCGGGCCGCTCGCATTTCGGCCGCAAGACGTGCGGGCGAGGGCGCGCTGCGTGTGCGATTGCTACTCTCGCCCGGCGTCATCTTGGCTTCGGGCGACAGAGCGCGCGAGGCGCGTCTTCCTCGTCGGGCGCGGTGGGCTTGCGAAATCGCCTGGCGAAGGTTGTCCATGACTGCATCTGCTTGGGTCGTGAAGCCAGGATAGCGCAAACGCTGGTCCCGGGGACTTGCAATCTCCCCGAGGTGGTCGGCCTCTTCGGCTTTTTAGAGACCATCACGACCGCAGCCCGGTTGCGCGCGCGGCGGCTGTCTGAGGCGTGGCGGGGGCTGCCGGCGAGCGTATCGCGCTCGTTCCACCGGGGAGGGCGCTGCATGGTGGCCGCTCCGCACTGGTGCGCGACGCGCGGCTGGGCCTGCCTTAGTCAGGTGGTCGGCATCTTTCGTCAATCCCGCACAGTTTGCGCCCGCACTGAGGTTTTCGCCCGCTATCCGCGCAACCTTGGAGAACGACCGGCGCGAAGCCTGGTGGTTACGTGAGCGGCGGCGTGCGGACGCGGTGTTATGCGCCGGTGTACGCAGGGAGAATCTATCCGCCTGGTTCGCAGACCACGCATCCACATCGACAGGTGCCGGCATCTAGGCCTCGGTAGGCCGGAATTTCCGGCCGCATTTCTTTGCCGGCGGCTGGCAACGGTGGTTGCGAAGCTGTTCCTGCAATGCCGTCCCCGACTTTGCCATCATTCGGCGAGCGAGAAGGTTACCAGCAATTGCTGGTGGTGAGGCGCTTGGCGCGGACCTCGAGCTTCTGGCGAAATCATCGGCGTGGCGACGGTGCGGGAGGCGATGGTATTGGCGCTGTCGTCACGCAATGCCTATCTGACGCCGGAGAACCGGAAAGTGCGCCGCGCAGCTCAACAAGGTCTTGAATTTGGTTGCCGTGCGCGCGAGGGCAGGGCGTTTCCGTTCCACCGGAAGCCGAAGGCCCGCACGCTTATCACGGCCGGATTTGACCGCGTCGATTATGTCGCGCTGCGCGATGCTGCAACGCGCCTGGCGCCGTTGGCCGAGATCGGAGGGGCCTGCCCGTGTGCGCTCGCCGCCCGCATCGGCAGCGTGCGCCTGATCGACAATATGGCAGTCTAAAGCGCAGAAGCCGACCGACGGGAGCTAGACCTATGCAGCTTGCGGTTCGAGGATATGATGCCAAGCGAAGCGGACCTGGTGATCGACTATTTTCACGGGTCCACGCCCGAGCATCTTGAGATGCTCGGCTGCGACCCTTCACGACTCGCCGGCGCCGGACGCCTGGCGCGCTCTGCTCAAAAGCGAATGTGTGCTGCCGCACGAAAAGTGCCAGAGTCGTTTTTAATCTGGCTGCTTGATGACGCGGCCTGTCGGTTTCTCAAGTTGCAACAAGATCGTCTTTGGCGAACGTGCGCAACATGCACCTGCATGTCTCCATGCCAGAGCAGGCGGCGGGGCAATTGGCACGGAGATGCGTACGTCCGGCAGGCGTCGGTATCTATTCTGAAAACTGCAAGCTGAAGAAGCTCTTCTGCGAGACGAACGCGCTCAATGTCGGCTCGAACTGCCACCGGACGCTTCAGAAAGCGGGCTTCAAATATGTGAAGACCTATATGACCGTGCCGGGAGCCATTCAATTTCCACCAGCCGGTGACGCAGCTGGGTCGAACGCTGGGGTGAACCGTGACGCGGCGTCGCGGGAAAATGCTCTAGATCAGACCCAGCTGCGTGAGCTCGGCGCGCAACGCTTCCGGCAGCGCTCGTCTTGTCGCGTGCTTTCAAATCATGCGCGGCGCATCGTCGGGATCGAAATAGCGCCAGCCCTGGAACCGCGATGATTGCGACGCTCGGTCGGCACGAGCTTTATCAGCACAAGGGCGCAGTGCAGCGCCTCCCGCGTCACGGCACGAAACTCGCGCAGGCGCTGGCGTACGGCGATCTGGCCTTGATCACCCAATAGATGAGCCGCCCTTCAGCAGCTCGTCGGCGCGCTTAGACATCGCGCTGATGTGCATGATATCGCCGGGACCGCCGTCTTTCTTGCGAAGCCGCGCGCTTTTCTGCCAGTCTGCCAATTCAGCGATGGTGTCACCAACACAAAGCTTAATGAGATCGCGAAGTCACCGCGGGGATC
>ERZ1370068.5846-contig-4851_pt1 | contig 22878 bp, 25 predicted proteins | sample MGYA00561227_ERZ1370068 | MGnify/ENA primary metagenome ERZ1370068 (study PRJEB38410, sample SAMEA6850437) | metagenome | study: Metagenomic assessment of the ecological functions of the soil: analysis of the soil microbiota associated with the...
AGCGCTGGGGATTAAATTCATGGAATCGCTGACTCTTTTCCCGATTTCCGCCTCCGATTTCTTATTGCATGGAGACTCCCCTTATGGCAGGTCTAGCGCTTGTGGGTCGTTGGGTGCCCACCACGATATAGTCGGCCAACCCGCCTCAAGGATTGGCTCCATCAGGAGCCGCAAGGCGGAATGGCTGGGGAGCGGGTCGATGGCGTTATCGCGACACGAGCGGACCAGAGCGGAAAGCCGATCTCAACCCGCTCGAGATGATCGAGAAGGTCGTCTCCGCCAATGACTGGCCGTTCGACCGCACCGTCGGACCGTGAGATCGCCGTCGAGGTCGCCGGCCGCTGGTGCGACTACCGCATGTTCTTCTCGCTGGCGCGACGGATGTCGAGGCGCTGCACTTCACCCTGCGCCTACGACGTCGCGCATCCCCGACCGAGCGCCACACCGACATCCACGGCCTGCTGGCGCTGATCAACGAGAAGATGTGGCTCGGCCACTTCGATCTGTGGACCGACGAGGGCCTGCCGATGTTCCGCCACGCCATCCCGCTGCGCGGCACCGCGGGCCTGATGGCCCGAGCAGCTCAACGACCTCGTCGAGGTGGCGATCAGCGAAAGCGAGCGCTTCTATCCCGCCTTTCAGTACGTCGTGTGGGCCGGCAAGACGCCCGCCGACGCGCTCACCGCCTCGATCCTCGAGACGGTCGGCGAAGCCTGAGCGAAAAGGACCTTCCGACGCCCCCTCTCGTAAACAACGACAGTAACAAGTCTCTCTCGTTCGGATAGTCCTCAGCGGCGCCGGTCCCCAAAGACCGGCGCCGCGACCATTCTGCGGCCGCGATCTGCCCGGCTATAACCCTCGCCCAATGAATGCCTCTCCTGATTCCCTATCCCGAGATCGACCCGGTGCTGGTCCAGCTCGGGCCGTTCGCCATCCGCTGGTATGCCCTGGCCTACATCGCCGGCCTGGTCATCGGCTGGCAGATCATGCGGCGGCGTCTGCGAGCAGCCGCCCAAGCTCCTGTCGCCGGTCAAGATCGACGACTTCCTGCTGTGGGCGGCGCTCGGCGTCATCCTGGGCGGCCGGCTGGGCTACGTGCTGTTCTACAAGCCGCGGCTTCTACGCTCGCCGAACCCGCTTGGCGATCCTGACCTTGTGGGAAGGCGGCATGTCGTTCCATGGCGGGCTGCTGGGCGTCATCGTCGCCATCCTGGCCTTCGCGCTGCGCAACAAGGTCGACCCTTCCTGCTGTCGGACCTCGTGGCGATCGTGACGCCGATCGGCCTGTTCTTCGGCCGCCTGGCCAACTTCATCAACGGCGAGCTGTGGGGCCGCGCCGACCGACGTGCCGTGGGCCATGATCTTCCCGCGCGGCGGACCGCTGCCGCGCCATCCCAGCCAGCTCTACCAGGCGTTCTTCGAAGGCGTCGCTGGTGTTCGCCCTGGTCTGTCGTCGGTGTGGACGCCTCGACCGACGGCCGCCGCCGGCCTGGCCTGCTCACCGGCGTGTTCTGCGTCGGGCTACGGCGTGGCGCGCATCGTGGGCGAGCTGTTCCGCGAGCCCGACGCCCATCTCGGCTATCCTGCTGGGGGCCGGCTCACCATGGGCATGCTGCTGTCGCTGCCCGTGCTGCCGTTCGGCGCCTGGCTGATCGTCCGCGCCTATCGCACGCCGCCGCTGCCCGCGCTCGCCGTGACCACGCGAGCTCGGCCGGCTGATCGCGCGACGCATCGCGCTCACCGGCCCGATCTCGATCGCCGACTTCATGGCCGAGGCGCTCGGCCATCCGCGCCTCGGCTACTACCGCACGCGCCCGGCCGCTGGGCGCCGCCGGCGACTTCACGACCGCGCCGGAAATCTCCCAGATGTTCGGCGAGCTGTTGGGCGCCTGGCTCGCCGAGCGCTGGCAGGCGATGGGCGCGCCGACCGCCGTTGCGCCTGGTCGAGCTGGGACCCGGCCGCGGCACCTTGATGGCCGACGCGCTGCGCGCCACGCGCGGCGTGCCGGGCTTCCATGCCGCGATCGACCTCCATCTCGTCGAGATCAACCGAGCCGCTGCGCGCGCTGCAGCGCACGGCGCTCGCCGGCTTCACGCCGACCTGGCACGCGCGCCTCGACGACGTGCCGGCCGGGCCGACGCTGCTGGTCGCCAACGAATTCTTCGACGCCTCTGCCGGTGCGCCAGTTCGAGAAGACGCCGCGCGGCTGGAGCCGAGCGCATGGTCGGCCTGGCCGCCGACGGCGAGACGCTGCGCCTTGGCGCTGGCGCCGGGCGTCACGCCTTACGCCGCGCATGCTGCCCGACGCGCGCGCCGGCGCGCAGGCCGAAATCTGCGAAGCGGGCCGCGCCCTCGCCGCCGCGATCGGCGCGCGCCTCAGGCGCGACGGCGGCTGGGCGCTGATCGTCGACTATGGCTACGATCGCGGCGGCATGGCGCCTCGCTGCAGGCCGTCCGCGGCCATCGCGGCGCCGCCATCCTCGACCGTCCCGGCGAGACCGACCTCAGCGCCCACGTCGATTTCGCCGCCCTCGCGCGGCGCCGCCGGCAGCGCCGACCGTTCGGGCCAGTCGCGCAAGGCGACTTCCTGCGCCGGCTGGGCATCGATGCAGCGTGCGGAGACCTTGAAAGCGCGCGCCGACGCAGGCCGAGCGCGCGGCCATCGACGCGGCATTGGCGCGCTTGATCGCGCCGGACCAAATGGGCACCTTGTTCCGCGTCCTGGCCGTGGGCGACGAGCAGAAGCGCCGCGCCGGCCGGCTTTTCGGACACCCTGACAGACATGATCCAGGCCCAGCACGCTTGCCGAGCCTCGACGGCGTGCAGCATCGCTTCTTCACCCGCCGCGGCGGCGTCAGCGCCGGCCTCTATTCGTCGCTCAATTGCGGCTACGGCTCGGGCGATCAGCCCGACAACGTGCGCGAGAACCGCCGCCGCGCCGCCGCGCCGTTCGAGCGTCGGCGAGACCGAGCTCCTGACCGTGCACCAGATCCATTCGACCGACGTGCTGACCGTCGCCGACCAGCGCTGGACCTCGCCCGGCGCGCCCAAGGCCGACGCGCTGGTGACCGACCGGCCGGGCGTCGTGCTGGGCGTGCTGGCGGCCGACTGCGCGCCGGTGCTGCTGGCCGATCCCGCGCGCCGGCGTGATCGGCGCCGCCCATGCCGGCTGGAAGGGCGCGCTGGCCGGCGTCGTCGAGGCCGACGATCGCCGCCATGGAAAGGCTCGGCGCGCAGCGCGAGCGCGTGCGCGCGCGCGATCGGCCCCTGCATCGGCCGCGACGTCCTACGAGGTCGGGCCCGGAATTCCCCGCGCCGTTCCTCGCGCAGGACGAGGCCAACGCGGCCTTCTTCCAGCCAGCCGCCGCGCGCCGGCCATTTCCTGTTCGATCTCGCGGGCTACCTCGCGCGTCGCATCGCGCTGCGCCGGCGTCGCGGTGAGCGCCACCGGCCACGACACGCTGGCCGGCACAGCGACGATTTCTTCAGCTATCGCCGCAACACGCTGCGAGGGCGTGCGCGACTATGGCCGGGGCCTGTCGGCGATCGCGCTCGAGGAGCTGACGTGCCCTACCTGATCATCCTGATGTTCTGCTGCCTGCTCGGGCTGATCGCGACATGCGCCATGCTATGAGGCGCCTGTCGTGACGTGCTCTGCCTGCTGGCGCTGGCGGCGTGCGCGCGCGCCGCCCAGGCCGTTCGAGCACGACGATCTCCGAGGCACCGGTGCGTCGCCTGCCGCAGCGACAAGACCGAGCTGGCGATCGCGCCGCCCAGCGCAACATGCCGCCGGAGATGGCGCGAGCGCGTGGCGGCGGCGCTGGCCGATCGAGCTGCAGTCCTACGGCATCGTGGCCGCGCGTGCAGCCGGCGGCGGCGCCGATCCAGCTGACCGGCGCCATGAGCACGCGCGACGCCGAGCTCGGGCATCGAGATCCAGATCGACTGGCGCATCGACGGGCGCGCCGCAACGACGCCAGGACCCGGCGACCAGCAGGACGCGCGGCGCGACCGGAGGACTATCGCCGAGGCGAGCGAACGGCTGGTGTCGCGCATCGCCCAGCAGGCCGCCGCCGCGCGTCGCCACCTGATCGGCAAGCCGCCGACCTTCCTGGCGCGCTCGCCCGGCCAGGTCGCGTGCCGGCGTGAGCGTGCCGCACGGAAGCCGCCGCCGTGACGGCGCAGCGTGCCATGGCGACGCGGCCGACGTGCCCGGCTACGCCGCCGCCGCGCAGCAGCCGGCGCAGCCAGCAGCACGCAGGTCAGGGTGATGGTGGCGCCGGTGACCGGCGCGCCGTCCGACGGCAACCGCCAGCTCTACTCCGGCATGCGGCGCGCCCTGGGATCGAGCAAGATCGTCATCGTCGATGCGGCGGGCGCCGACGTCTTCACCGTGGTCGGCACGGTGAGCCTGACGCCGATCGACGATCAGCAGGGCCAGCTCGTCGTCAAATGGCTGCTGAAGGATCCCGCGGGCAGGAATGTCGGCGACCTCGAACAGTCCAATCCGGTGCCGCTCGCCGCGTGCCAGCGGCTCGTGGGCCGGATTCGGCGACATCGTCGCGACGGCGGCGTTCGGAAGGCGTGCTCGAACTGCTCGACAAGGCGATCAATCGGCACTCAGCTGAGGCCGCAGCGTGCGACCCTGAATCGGCTTGTCAGAGGGGTCTGCGGCTGCTACTGTCTCTCGACAGCGGCTCGATTCTTGCAAGAAGCCCGCGCTATGGGAGACGGTAGCCTATGTTCGATTTCAGGAAGTCGGTCGCGACCTTCATGGCGGCCGCGAGCGTCGCGGGCCTGCTGGGCGCGGCGCCGGCCGGGCGCAGACGCTCAAGGTCGTGATGCATTCGGACCTCAAGATCCTCGATCCGATCTGGACCACCGCCTACATCGAGCGCAACCACGGCTACATGGTCTGGGACACGCTGTTCGCGATGGACGAGAAAGCTCGACGTCAAGCCGCAGATGGTCGACAAGTAGCGACGTCTCGGCCGACAAGCTCACCTGGACCTTCACCCTGCGCGACGGCCTCGGAGTGGCAGCGACGGCAAGCCGGTCACCGCGGAGGACTGCATCGCCTCGATCAAGCGCTGGGCGCGCCCGGGATTCGATGGGCCAGAAGATGATGGCCTCGGTCGTCGGATTTCGAGGTCGGTCGACGCCAAGACCTTCAAGATGAAGATGAAGGAGCCCGTACGGCCTGGTGCTGCAGTCGCTCGGCAAGCCCGTCGTCGAACGTGCCCTTCATGATGCCGCGAGCGAGTCGCCGCCACCGATCCCAACACGCAGATCAAGGCCGAGGACGTGATCGGCTCGGGTCCGTTCATCTTCACGCGCCGACGAATGGAAGCCGGGCGAGAAGATCGGTCTACGTCAAGAACCCGAAGTACAAGCCGCGCGCCGAGCCGCGCCTCCGGCACTGGCCGGCGGCAAGGTCGCCAAGGTCGATCGGGTCGAATGGATCTGGATCCCCGACGCGCAGACCCAGGTCGCGGCGCTTGCAGAACGGCGAAGATCGACATGATCGAATCGCCCGCGCCACGACCTGCTGCCGCTGCTGGCGAAGGACAAGAACATCAAGCTGTTCAACGGCAATCCGCTCGGCAACCAGTACACCTTCCGCTTCAACAGCACTGCTCAAGCCGTTCGACAATCCCAAGATCCGCCACGCCGTCATGGTCGCCTTCAACCAGGAGGACTTCCTCAAGGCCACGATCGGCGATCCGCAATACTTACAAGCTCTGCAAGGCGGCCGTTCGTCTGCGGCACGCCGCTGGCCAGCGACGCCGGCATGGCCGGACGTGCTGAACGCCAACGCCGCCAAGGCCAAGCAGCTGCTGACGGAGGCGGGCTACGACGGCACGCCGATCGTGCTGATGCAGTCGACCGACCTGCCGGTGCTGACCAACCTCGCCCCGGTCGCCAAGGCGCTGATGGAGCAGCGCCGGCTTCAAGGTCGACATGGCTAGTCGATGGACTGGCAGACGCTGGTCGCCCGCCGCACCAAGAAGGATCCGCCGGACAAGGGCGGCTGGCAGCGCCTTCCTCACCTCGTGGGTGGCCGCCGACATCCTCAATCCGGTGATGGCCGGCTTCTTCAACGCCGTCGCTGCGACAAGGCCGATGTTCGGCTGGCCGTGCGACGAGACGATCGAGAAGATGCGCGACCAGTTCGCCAAGGAATCCGATCCCGCCAAGCAGAAGCAGATCGTCGATCGACCTGCAGAAGTACTGGGTCGATGCATCCGACCCACGTCAATCTCGGCCAGTGGTACCAGCCGGTCGCGCATGCGCACCAACATCGACGGCACGGTCGTCGGCGCCGGTGCCGGTGTTCTGGAACATGTCGAAGAAGTAGCACGAGGCGCGCGGGCAGGAGCCCGGCCTATCGATGAAGGCGGAGCCGGGGGCCGCCTTCTTCCATGGAAGGAAACACTGCGAGGGGAGCTTGATGAAGCTGGTCATGCGAGGCGACACTTGGCGGCGATGGCCGCCGGCGCAGTCACTGGCGGCGACGCCGGCCCAGGCGTGCTGGCGCAGAGCAAGGTCCTGACGCTTCGTGCAGAACGGCAACCTGACGATCCTCGATCCGATCTGGACGACGGCCTACGTCACGCGCAACCACGGCTACCTGATCTACGACACGCTGTTCGCGTCGGACGAGAACAACGCGGTCAAGCCGCAGATGGTCGACAAGTACGAGGTGTCGCGCCGACAAGACGGTGTGGACCTTCACCCTGCGCGACGGGCTGGAGTGGCATGACGGCAAGCCCGTCACCTCCGGAGGACTGCATCGCCTCGCATCCAGCGCTGGGGCAAGCGCGACGCGATGGGCATCAAGCTCATGGACTTCGTCAAGGAGTACAAGGCGGTCGACGCCAAGACCTTCCAGATCGATGCTGAAGGAGCCGTACGGCCTGGTGCTCGATTCGCTCGGCAAGCCAGCTCGCAACGTGCCCTTCATGATGCCCAAGCGCGGTCGCCGACACCGACGCCTTCAAGCAGATCGACAGCCAGATCGGCTCGGGCCCGTTCATCTACGTCAGACGCCGAGTCCAAGCCCGGCGAGAAGCACGTCTACCTCAAGAACCCGAAGTACAAGCCGCGCAGCCGAGCCCGCCTCGGGCCTGGCCGGCGGCAAGGTGGTCAAGGTCGACCGGGTCGAGATCGTCGAGATGCCCGACGCCGCAGCAGCAGGTGAACGCGCTGATCGCCGGCGAGATCGACCTGATCGAGCAGCCGCCGCACGACCTCCTGTCCCGGTGCTGAAGAAGCCGACAAGGACGTCAGTTCTCGATCGACTGGAACCCGCTCGGCCACGTCTTCATCATCCGCTTCAACCACGTGGTGAAGCCGTTCGACAATCCAAGATCCGCCTGGCCGCGCTCTACTCGATGCGCCAGGAGGACTACCTCAAGGCGACCGTCGGCGAGCCGGCATACTACAAGGTCTGTCCGGCCGCCTTCATCTGCGGCACGCCCAACGCGTCCGGACGAGACCAACGGCACTGCTGATCAAGCCCGACTTCGAGAAGTCCAAGGCGCTCCTGAAGGAAGCGGGCTACGACGGCACGCCGATCGTGCTGATGCAGTCGACCGACCCTGCCGGTGCTCACCAACACTGGCGCCGGTCACCAAGTCGCTGCTCGAGCAGGGCGGCTTCAAGGTCGACATGCAGTCGATGGACTGGCAGACGCTGGTCACGCGCCGCACCAAGAAGGATCCGGCCGACAAGGGCGGCTGGAACGCCTTCCACACCTTCTCGGTGTCGGCCGACGCGCTGAACCCGATCTCCAACTCCTACTTCGTCGCCAACGGCGACAAGGCGTGGTTCGGCTGGCCGACCGATCCGGAGATGGAGAAGCTGCGCGACGCCTACGCCAAGGAGACCGACCCGGCCAAGGGCAAGGCGCTGGCCGAGGCCATCCAGCTGCGCGCGCCTCGAGACCGGCGCAGTTCGGCTGGCTCGGCCAGTGGTACGGACCCGGCGCGCGCGCGCGCCAACGTCACCGGCTGGCTGAAGGCGCCGGTGCCGGTGATGTGGAACATCGAGAAGAAGTGACGAGGCCTGCTGAGCTCTGCCCCTCCGTCAGTAGTGCGGGCGACGTCCCAGTCAGACGGGGGAGGCGGAGGAACGGCATCCAGAGGACCTCCGCTCGCTCGAGGTGACAGCTGAGGCGGAATGCTCGACTTCATCGCCCGCCGCCTCGTCGCCATCATCCCCGTTCTCGCGGTGGTGGCGGTGTTCGTCTTCCTCATGCTGCGGCTGACGCCGGGCGATCCGGCGGCGGTGATCGCCGGCGACAACGCCACCTCCGACCAGATCGCCGACATCCGCGCGAAGCTCGGCCTCGAACCAGCCGATCTGGCAGCAGTTCGGCCATCTGGATCGGCAACATCCTGCGGGGCAATTTCGGCGAGAGCTTCTTCTTCAAGAAGACGGTGGCCGAGCTGATCGCCCAGCGCGTCGAGCCGACCCTGGCGCTCGCCGATCTGCACCCTGATCATCGCCGTCAGCCTCGCCGTGCCGATCGGCGTGCTGGCCGCCTACCGCCAGGGCTCGATGATCGACCGCTTCGTGATGGCCTTCTCGGTGCTGGGCTTCTCGGTGCCGGGCTTCGTCATCGGCTACTGCCTGATCTATGTCTTCGCCATCGAGCTCGGCTGGCTGCCGGTCCAGGGCTACGTCCGCATCGGCGTCGATTTCTGGCCGGCTTCCTCGAGCGCATGGTCCTGCCGTCGCTCACCCTGTCGGTCGGCTTCATCGCGCTGATCGCCCGCATCACGCGCGCCAGCGTGCTCGAGGTGCTGAACGAGGACTACATCCGCACCGCCCGCGCCAAGGGCCTCTCCAACCGGGTCGTGCTGATGCGCCATGCGCTGCGCAACGCCGCCGTGCCGATCCTGACCGTGATCGGCCTCGGCATCGCGCATCCTGATCGGCGGCGCGGTGGTGACCGAGAGCGTCTTCGGCCTGCCCGGCCTCGGCCGCCTCACCGTCGAGGCGGTGCTGAGCCGCGACTTCCCGACCATCCAGACCGTCATCCTGCTGTTCTCCGTCGTCTACGTGCGTGATCAACCTGCTGATCGACATCAGCTACACCATGTTCGACCCGAGGATCCGCTATTGAGCGCGATAACCCCTGAAGACGTCGTCGACTCCGCCTCGATCGCGGCGGCCTCGACCAAGCGCGCGAGCCGCTGTGGCAGCTTGCCATCCGCAACCCCGACGTGATCTTCGGCGGCGTCATCCTGCTGATCATGCTGGCCGATCGCCATCCTGGCGCCCTTCCTCGGCACGGTCGATCCGACGCGCATCGATCCGGCGGCGCGCAACAAGAAGCCCGGCACCGAGATCACCTTCCGCCTCGACGACGGCAAGACGGCCAAGCGCACCGTCCTCATGGGCACCGACAGCCTGGGCCGCGACGTCTACAGCCGCGTGCATCTACGGCACGCGCGTGTCGCTGGCGGTCGGCGTCTGCCGTCGCCGATCTGCGCCGTCGCCGATCGGCATGGTGATCGGCCTGGTCGTCGGGCTACATGCGCTGGGCCGACGGCATCATCATGCGCATCATGGACGGGCTGATGGCGATCCCGGGCATATTGCTCGCCATCGCCCTGGTCTCGATCTGGCGCGCCGGCCTGATCACCGTGATCTTCGCCATCGTCGTGCCCGACGTGCCGCGCGTCGTGCGCCTGGTGCGCTCCGATCGTGCTGACGGTGCGCGAGGAGCCCTATGTCGAGGGCGCCATCTCGGTCGGCACGCCGACCTGGACCCTGATGTTCCGCCACATCCTGCCCAACACCGTGGCGCCGCTGATCGTGCAGGGCACCTTCATCGCCGCCGCCGCGATCCTGGCCGAGGCGGCGCTCTCACTTCCTCGGCATCGGCATCCCGCCGGAGATCCCGAGCTGGGGCAACATCATGGCCGAGGGCCGCACGCTGTTCCGCGTGTTCCCGCACAACATCCTCTATCCCGGCATCTTCCTGGCGCTCACGGTGCTGGCGATCAACATCATGGGCGACGGCCTGCGCGACACGCTCGATCCGAAGATGAGCAAGAAGGTATGACGCGCAGCGTCACACCTGAGCGAAGCGAAGCGCAGTCGAGGGTCTCCTCTCCACGTCAAGGCCTACGTGCTGAACAGATCCCTCCACTCGGCGCTACGCGCTCCGGTCAGGATGACGGAGGTGGTTGATGGCCGACAAGAAGCCCGTCCTCGAAGTCCGCAATCTGACCGTTGCCCTGCCGGCCGGCGCCGATCGCGCCCATGCCGTCGAGAAGGTGAGCTTCACCGTCAATCCCGGCGAGATCGTCTGCCTGGTGGGCGAGTCGGGCTCGGGCAAGTCGGTGATCGCCTTCACCGTCATGGGCCTGCTGGCCAAGGCGCTGAAGCCGACCGCGGGCGAGATCCTGCTCGAGGGCGAGAACATGCTCGCCGCCGGCGAGGACGCGGCTGCGCGAGCTGCGCTGCACGCGCATGTCGATGATCTTCCAGGAGCCGATGACCGCGCTCAATCCGGTCGATGACCTGCGGCCAGCAGATCGACGAGGTGCTGGCGCACCCACACCAAGCTCGATGCCGCCGAGCGCAAGGCCAAGATCATCGCCATCCTCGACCCGGGTGAAGCTGCCGGAGCCGGAGCGCATCTACGCCTCCTACCCGCACCAGCTCTCGGGCGGCCAGCGCCAGCGCATCATGATCGCCATGGCGCTGGTGCTCGATCCGGTGCTGCTGATCGCCGACGAGCCGACCACCGCGCTCGACGTCACCACCCAGGCCGAGATCCTGAAGCTGATCGCCGAGCTGCAGGACGGCCAGGGCACCGGCGTGCTGTTCATCACCCACGATTTCGGCGTGGTCGCCGAGATCGCCCATCGCGTCGCCGTGCTGCGCTGGGGCGAGCTGGTCGAGATGGGCCCGACCGAGCAGATCCTGTCGCGGCCCGAGCACGGCTACACCAAGATGCTGATCTCCTCGGTGCCGTCGATCCATCCGGTGCATCGCGGCGTGCGGCTCGACGGCATCACCGTGCTGCGCACCGAGAAGCTCGGCAAGACCTACAGCGGCAAGTCGTTCTTCCAGAAGGCGCGCGTCGTGAAGGCCGCGGTCGACGTCGACCTCGACATCCGCACGCGGCGAGACGCTGGGCATCGTCGGCAGATCGGGCTCGGGCAAGTCGACGGTGGCGCGCTGCATCGCCCGCCTGATCGATCCCGACCGAGGGCAAGGTGTTCCTGGGCGACACCGAGATCGCCACCATGTCGGCCGGCAAGCTGCGCCCGCACCGCCGGCAGGTGCAGATCGTCTTCCAGGATCCCTACCGCTCGATGAACCCGCGCATCACGATCGGCGATCGATCATCGAGGGCCGATGAATTTCGGCCTCAAGCGCGACGAGGCGCTGGCGCGCGGCCGCAAGCTGATGGAGACGGTGCGGCTCGATCCCAACTCGCTCGACCGCTATCCGCACCAGTTCTCGGGCGGCCAGCGCCAGCGCATCTGCATCGCCCGCGCGCTCGCCATGGAGCCCGAGCTGCTGATCGCCGACGAGGCGGTGTCGGCGCTCGACGTGTCGGTGCAGAAGCAGGTGCTGGAGCTGCTCGACGAGATCCGCCAGCGCCTGAACCTCGCCGTGCTGTTCATCACCCACGACCTGCGCGTCGCCGCCCAGATCTGCGACTACGTCGCCGTGATGAGCAAGGGCCGCGTCGTCGAATACGGCTCGGCCGAGCAGGTCTTCGGCTCGCCCGCGCGACGACTACACCAAGGCGCTGTTCGCCGCCGCGCCCGGCCGCAACTGGGAGTTCGGCAAGTTCGCCGCGGCGTGACGCGGCCGGCGAACGGAGCGATGCTAGGCTCCGCCGCACCACAAGGAAAAGGCCCAAGAGGCAGTCGCTGCCGCGCCTCCCCTGACCCGGCACCGGACGAGACGGCGAAACCGTGTCCACGGGAGGATCACATGGCCGACAGCGTCTACAAAGTGGTCGAGGTCGGTCGGCACCAGCACCGAGTCCTGGGAACAGGCGGCCAAGGACGGCGGTCGGAGCGCGCCGCCAAGTCGCTGCGCGACCTGCGCGTCGCCGAGGTCGTCGAGCAGGACGTCGTGATCGAAAAGGGCAAGGTCACGCCTACCGCACCAAGCTGAAACTCTCCTTCAAGTACGAAGGCGGCGGCTAGACCGCGGCGCATCGCCGAGGGCACAATCCAGGCTGTCATCCCGAGCGAGCGCGCCGGAGCGGTCGTCTCTGAAGGCGCCAACGGTCCCTCGACTGTCGCCTGCGCCGGACTGACGCCGACGGGCTTGGCCTCAGCGATGAACGTCGCCGTCGCTTGCCAGGATGGAAGTCGCGCATGTCCTCCGGCCTGCTCGAAGACGCCTCGTTCAACCAGTCGCCCGCCTTCGGCGACGTCGACCTGTTCAGCGCCGACCGGCCGCTGGCGGATGCGGCCGCAGCGCGCCGGGCTCGACCTCGCGGCGCTGTCGGCCTGCGGCAAGGACTATGGCTGCGGCCGAAACGCTCGATCTCGGCCGGGTCGGCCAACGAGACTCCGCCCAAGCTCCACATCGTCGACGGCAAGGGCAACCGCATCGATTTCGTCGAGTTCCATCCCGCCTATCACGCCATGATGGCCAGAAGCATCGGCCAGGGCATCCACGCCTCGGCGCATGACGGCAGCGAGCCAAGCCAGGCCCGATGTCGACGCCGCGCCGTGCGGCTCTATCTCGCGACGCAGGCCGAGAGCGGGCATCATGTGCCCCATCACCATGACGCACGCCTGCATCGGCGCGCTTGCGCTCGGAGCCGGCGCTGCTCGCCAAGTGGCTGCCCAAGATCCAGACGCGCACCTACGATCCGCGGCCGCTGCCGTGGTGGGAGAAGAACGGCGTGACGCTCGGCATGGGCATGACCGAGCGCCAGGGCGGCACCGACGTGCGCGCCAACATCACCCAGGCGGTCGCCGGTGGGCGATCATGTCGAGATCACCGGCCACAAATGGTTCATGTCGGCGCCGATGTGCGATGCCTTCCTGGTGCTCGCCCAGGCCGGATGCGACAAGGCGGTGGCCTGACCTGCTATCTGATGCCGCGCTACCGGCCCGACGGCAGCCAGAACGCGCATCCGCTTCCAGCGCCTGAAGGACAAGCTCGGCAACAAGTCGAACGCCTCGTCGGAAGTCGAATTCCACGCCGCCTATGCCGAGCGCGGTCGGACCGGAGGGCGCGGGCGTGCGCACCATCATCGAGATGGTGAACCTCACGCGGCTCGACTGCGCCATCGCCTCGGCCGGCCAGATGCGCATCGGCGCTCAGCCAGGCGCTGAACCACATCCGCCATCGCTCGGTGTTCCAGCGCCGGCTCGCCGACCAGCCCGCCGATGCGCGCCACCGTGGCCGACCTCGCGCTCGAGCTCGAGGCCCAGGTGGCGCTGGTGTTCCGTCTCTGCCGCGCCTCGGAGCGCGCCGCGTCGATCCGGCCGAAGCAGCCTACGTGCGGCTGCTGACGCCGGCGGTGAAATTCCTGGTCGTGCAAGAGCACGCCGCAGGTCGTCTACGAGGCGCTCGAGATGCCTGGGCGGCAACGGCTACACCGAGGACCTGCCGCTGGCGCGCTACTTCCGCGAATCGCCGCTCAACGCCATCTGGGAAGGCTCGGGCAACGTCATGGCGCTCGACGTGCTGCGCGCCGCCGGCCGCCATCCCGAGCCAGGCGATGGCGACCGTCGGGCGCTGGCTCACCAGCGACGGCCTCGGCAGCGTTCGACGTGCGGCCGCTCGCCGAGACGCTGGCCAGCGGTGCTGCGCTCGGCGACGCCGAACGGCGCGCGCGTTTCCTGTGCGAAGGTCTGGCCAAGATCGCCGCGCTGGCCGCCTGGCCGAAGCGAAGTCCGATTTCGCCACGCTCTACGGCGACACGCGGCTGAGCGGTGCGAAGTTCGCGCCAGTTCGGCACCGCCGATCTCGGCGGCGCCGAGACGGCGCCTGATGGACCGCGCGCTGGCGGCGTGATTAAGCCTGCATGCTCTCGTCGTCCGTCGACTGGGCGTTGCGCGGCGGCACCGTGCGCCCTGGTGCTGCTGATCGCCGCGACGCTGCTGCGCGATCACTGCGCAGGCTGATCGCGGCGGCTGGCGGCGCTGTTCGCCGTCGGCACCGGCGCCTATGCGGTCACGTCGGCGGCCGGTTTCTCCTCCAGCTCGGCCTCTGGACGATCCCCCTGCTGGCCCTGTCGGCCGGCAACAACGTGGTGTTCTGGGCGCTCACCGCTTCCTGTTCGACGATGGCTTTCGCCTGCGCTGGTGGCACGTCGCGCTGTGGCTCGCTGCTGGTGATCGCCGGCACGCATCGGCCGTGCTTCCTGTCGTCGCCGCGCGCTCGGCCTCGGCCTCACGCTGAGCTCGCTTCGCCTTTGCCGTGCTGGCGATGGCGCAGACCCTGACGTCGTGGCGTGCCGACCTGGTCGAAGGCAGGCGGCGCCTGCGTCTCTTCGTGGTCGGCGCGTCGTCGCTCTATATCGGCCTCAATGCCATGGCTCAGCTCCTGCGGCGTGCCAGCGGTCCGCCCCGAAGGCGCAAGCCTCGCCGGAGCCGCCGGGCTGTTCGCCATCGCCGGCATCGTCGCCTGGTCGCTGCTGCGCGTCGGCCGCACGCAGTCGCTGTTCGCGGCCACTGCGGACCTGCCGCGGCCGGTCGAGGAGCCCGCCGCGCCAGTGGAGCCGAGCTGATCAGCGGCTCGTCGTCGACGCTGGAGCGCCTCGATGACCGCCGACACGCGCCTATCGCCAGGACGGCCTCACCATCGGCACCCTGGCGCAGCAGCTCGGCCTGCCGGAATACAGGCTGCGGCGGCTGATCAACCAGGCGCTGGGCTACCGGAACTTCAACAGTTTCGTGAACCACTACCGCATCGCCGAGGTCAAGGCGGCGCTGGCCGATCCGCGCCAGACCGAAGTTCCGGTGCTGACCATCGCCCTCGACGCCGGCTTCAGCTCTGCTCGGTCCCTTCAATCGCGCCTTCAAGGCCGAAACCGGCGCGACGCCCAGCGAATATCGCCGCCTGAACCTCGAAAAGCCGCATGATCCCGAATCGGCCAGCCGATTCCGGATTCTGGCCAGCCCGATTTCGAACTCGGCGAGAAGCAATTTGGCCGCTCACCAGGCTCGCCTGACCGCCGGCCGTCACCGGGCCGGCATTCGTCAGGGAGAGCCGTTCATGCACCGTTCCATTTCCTTCGTCTCTGCTGGGCACCGCGCCGCTGCTGCTGTCGGCTGCGGCAGCCTCGACCGCGCGACCGACGTGGCGGCGGGCTATCGTCAGCCACCGAGCTCTGCTCCGCCACCTTCGTTTCGCGGGTCGAGCCGGAGCAGTTCTATCGCGAGGCGATCGCGCCCGCGCTCGCGCCGGTCGAGCTTCCTGTCCGGCCATCAGGTCGATCGCGAGCGCGCCCGGGTGAGCGCAAGCTTCGCCGGCCTTGGCCCAGGCCCGCGCCGTCGATCGCGGTCCGCTGGGCTGCCTGGTGCTGCACGGCGAGCCGCCGGCAGCCGGTCTCCCTGCCGCCGCACACGCCGGCGCCCGCCCTGCTGCCCGACATCGCCGGCCGCGACGGTCGTCGAGCCCAGTCAGCCCGCGCTGAAGCAGGCACTCGACCGCGCCTTCGCGGAGACGGCGGCAGCCGCCGCATCGCAACACCAAGGCCGTGGTGGTGGTGCACGATGGCCGCGTGATCGCCGAGCGCTATGCCCCGGGCTACGGCATCGACACGCAGGTGATCGGCTGGTCGGCCACCAAGTCCGTCACCAACGCCCTGATCGGCATCCTGGTGCGGCAAGACAAGCTCTCCCTCGACGGCCCTGCGCCGATCGCCGCCTGGGCCGATCTGAGCGATCCGCGCCACGCCATCTCCATCGACAACCTGCTGCGCATGAACAGCGGCCTCGATATCGGCGACTCCTGCTCACCGCCCGCGCCTCCACCGCCTTCGATCCCTCGGCCTACATGGTGTTCGGCGTAGCGCGACATGGCGGCCTTCGCCGAGAGAGGCGCCGCTGCAAGGCAGCGCCCGGCACCGCGTGGAACTACACCAACGGCAACACGATCCTGCTGTCCAAGATCATCCGCGACAACACCGGCGGCGATGCCGCCTCGGTGCTGGCCTTCGCTCGGCGCGAGCTGTTCGACAAGCTCGGCATGCGCCACGTCACCCTCGAGTTCGATGCCGTGGGCACGCCGATCGGCTCCAGCCACATGCTGGCCTCGGCGCGCGACTGGGCGCGCTTCGGCCTGCTCTACCTGAACGACGGCGTGGTCGGCGGCGAGCGCCTGCTGCCGCCGGGCTGGGTCGACTATTCGGCCGCGCCGACGCCGGGCAGCGAGCGCTATGGCTATGCCGCGGGCTTCTGGACCAATCGCGGCGACGGCGAAGGACAGCGCTACCGCATCGCGCGCGGCATTCCGGCCGACGCCTTCTTCGCCGCGGTGCCGACCGGGCAGTACATCATCGTCGTGCCCTCGCAGCGCCTGGTCGTGGCGCGCGCTTCGGCAGCGCTTTCACGCCCGCGCGACGACATGGATGTCGTGCGCGCCTGGTGGCCGACGTGATTGCGGCGATGCCGCCGTCGTGACGTGCTTGCCGACGGCGCCTTGCGTCTCCAAGATCGCCGCCCATGAAAAGATCTTCACCGCCACGCCTCGGCACCGAGACCAACACCTTCGCCTCCATCCCCACCGGCCATCAGCTCTTCGAGGAGACCTGCCTCTTCCGCAAAGGCAGCTACGGCAAGAACGTGCCGATGTTCGGCGCGCCGCTCGCCGTGTGGCGCCGGCGCGCCGAGGCCAAGGGCTGGCAGGTGGTCGAAAGCCTCTGCGCACTTCGCCATGCCGGCCGGCAGGACGGTGAAGAAGGTCTACGAGAGCCTTCCGCGACGAGATCGTGGCCGACCTCAGGGCCGCGATGCCGGTCGACGGCGTGCTGCTCTCCATGCACGGCGCCATGGTGGCCGAGGGCTACGACGACTGCGAAAGCGACCTTCTGGCCCATGTGCGCAAGGTCGTCGGGCCCGACATTGCCGGTCGGCGTCGAGCTCGATCTTCACTGCAACATCGGCGAGGGCACGCTGCGCGACGCCACCGCGCTGGTGCTGTTCAAGGAATATCCGCATGTCGACGTGCCGGAGCGCGCCGACGATCTCTTCACCGTGATGGAAGGCGCCATCGAGGGCCGCACCAGGCCGGTGATGGCGGCCTGGGACTGCCGCATGATCGGCGTGTTCCACACCACGCGCCAGCCGATGCGCGGCTTCGTCGACAAGCTGTCGGCGATGGAAGGCAAGGACGGCGTGCTGTCGCTCTCGATCGCCCACGGCTTTCCGTGGTCCGACATCAAGGAGATGGGCAGCAAGGTCATCGCCATCACCGACGGCGACAAGGCCGAAGGCCGAGCGCGCTCGGCGCGGAGCTCGGCCGGGAATTCTTCGCCATGCGCGAGGCACCCAGCCGCCCTACGTCACGCTCGACGCCGCGATGGCGCGCGTGTCGCTCGCACAACCTGCCCAAGCCGCATGGTGCTGGCCGACGTGTCGGACAATGCCGGCAGCGGGGCCGCCTCGGACTCGACCTTCATCCTGAGGGCCCTGCTCGACAAGAAGGTGCAAGGACGCCGCCATCGCGCATGATCTGGGATCCCGGCGCGGTGAAGCTCGCCTTCGAGGTCGGCGAAGGCGCCGAGCTCGACATTCGCCTCGGCGGCAAGCTCGGCCGCAATCCGGCCCGCCGGTCGACGCCCGCGCCAAGGTGCTGAAGGTCGAGAAGGAACGTCACCATCGAGTTCGGCGGCGCGCGCAAGGGCGTCAAGCCCGATCGGCGATGCGGCGGCGCCTGCAGATCGAGGGCGTGACGGTGATCGTCAATTCCAAGCGCACGCAGTGCCTACAGCCGCGACTGCTTCACCAAGCTCGGCGTCGATCCCTCGACCAAGAAGGTCGTGGTGGTGAAGTCCATGCAGCACTTCCACGCCGCCTACGCGCCGATCGCCAGCGAGGTGGTCTATGTCGCCGCCCCGGCGCGCTGGTGCCGGACTGGTCGCTGCTGCCCTACACCAAGGTCGACAAGGCGCAGTGGCCGTTCGTCGCCGATCCGCACGCCGCCTGATCACAGCAGGATATGAAATCCTCGGCTTTGCCCGCCGCCGTGCGCGCCAGCTCCGCTGGAAAGGCGAGTTCGATCCGGAAAGCGTTGCCGAATTTAGCCTGAGCCCAGTCGACGACGCCCCGCGCCTCGTCGTCGCTGAGCGGTCGCGCGGTCTGCAAACGCACCTCGATGCGATCGCGGTGGGTCTGTGCGAATTGGTATTGCCGGATCGGCGCCAGCGCCAGGAGCTTGCCGATATCGCCCGACGACAGCAGCGGCCAACGCTCGCCGCCGTCGGCAGCGCGCAGCATCAGTTCGGCGCCGACCCAGGATGCGGCGGATGACCGGCAGTCCGCGGCCGCACTGTGCAGGCTTCGCCGACCTCGGCGTAGTCTCCGAGGTCGTAGCGCAGCAGCGGCATCGCCAGATTGTGCAGCGGCGTCGCGATCACGCGCCCGATCTCGCCGGGCGCACAGGGCTTGCCCGCTGCATCCAGGACTTCGACCAACACGGTCTCGACTGCAGGTGATAGTGCTCCGGCGTGCGGACACTGCAGCGCGAGGTAGCCCGCCTCGCGGGTGCTGTAGGTGTCGACGATCGGCACGCCCCAGTGCTGGCGGCAAAGCTCGCGCGCAAGCCGGGCGCCAGGATCTCCGAGATGGTGAGTACCTGCCTGAGACGATCCGGCTGGAAGCCGATCTCGGCGCTTCGTCGTAACAGGCGATCGAGCATCGTCTGGATGCGTCAGCAGATAGTCGGCGCTCGCGGCGCAGCCATTGGAGCTGGTCGTCGACCGGCGTGCGTGATGTTGAGGCTGACGCAGCGGGCCGGTCTTGAAGATGTCTCCGGTCGAGAAGCCCCAGTGTTCATGGCCGCCGCCGCCGGGATAAGGCGCGCTTTGCCGCGCAGTCGAATCGCGGATGGCGGCGAGTTTCGCTGACAGATCGCGGCCATGCCAGAGATGCTCGCGCACGGTCACGGCGCTCCACATCAGCTGCCACAGTTCGGTGCGCACCGCGCGTATCGGCCTGCCGGTCGAGCCCGACGTGAAAATCTCCGACAGCTCGCCATGTCCGTCGGGGATCTCGCGGCTGAGCAGAGCTTCGCCTCGCTCTCCCGCACGTTCTGGACGTCGCGAGAAGCGGCGTTTGCGCCAGCATCTTCCAAAACGTCTCGCCATCGGCATCGGCCAGTGTCCCGAGGCGGCCGCGATAGAACGGCACGTGCGCCGCCGCATGCCGAAGCGAGCCGTTTCAACTGCGCTTGCTGGCGATCCCGCAAGCGGCCGGCGGGCCACCATTGCGTCTCGTTCAAGCTGGAACAGCAGGAGAGCGTAGCTACGCCGCGAGGCGACACCGCGGCTGGCCAGACGATGTCGGAAAGCGGCACTTGCAAATGGCAGTGCGTCGACCGCGCCGGACTTGGTCATACCAGACAGCATGCAGCGGATCGTAGCCGCGTAGAGAGACTGGCTCTCCAGACCCCGCGATCGCGGCCAGACGGCCGAGGCGCGGCAGTGGAAGGCCGTAGCCGTCGAGGGTGATGCCATCGGGCGCAGCTTATGCGGCGACCGCTCTGGCTTCTGCCGTGGCCGCGCAGTGTCGTTCCGCGGCGTAGAAATCGGCACGGGCCTGAATGACGGCTGGATCTCGGGGATCGACCTGCTCGGCCTCGGCCGAGCGCTCGGTCCGCTGCCGCGAGAGTCACCCGGACCGCAATCGCCGCACGCGCCGCGGTGAGAAGGCATCGTCACCCTGCCGTCCTGCTGCCTGTTGCCCTGTCGCTCAGCCGCCCGCAATTCCCGGCGGACTTCGATGACGCTCAGGCTCATTGGCATCGATCCGTTCGGCCTCGCCGGCGTCCGCTCGGCGGTGACAGAAGTCGCCACGCTCGATGGCGCGGCGTGTCCTTTCAATCAACGGCCCGAGCTGGCCGCGAGCGGTGCCATTTCGGCAATGTCGCGTCGGGCTTGAGCAACCTCGGCGAAGCCGGGCGCTGCGCCTTGTCGGCGTTCTGCAAAGCCGTCTCAGCGCCCGAGAAGTCGCCCGGGGATGCGAAGCGCCGGGCGTCCGGCGAGTCAGGTTTCTCGCCTGGCCGTCTGGGCGGCCGAGGGTCCTGCCGGCAGCGCCGGCGCTGGGGGCGGTGATGGCCGAGGCGTCGCCGCCGAGGGCAGAGGCAGGGGCGGCGGGGCGGGTTTCGCGGCCTCGACGGCCGGTTCGACCGGCTTGTCCTGAGCTTTGAATATGTAGATGCCGCCGCCGACAGAGCGACGCATAGCGCGCCGATGATCCCGTAGAGCAGACCGTTGTGACTGCCTCTCGTATCGCGCAGTTGGCCACGATGTCCACCCGTGAAAATTGCAGGGGACAACGCAGAGCCGTGGAATTCGTTTCCCAACGGCGCGCATCTGAACTGCAATTTTCGGTGATTTGAACGGAACGCAGCACGCATCGCCGGCGTTACGAGCCGACAGTGAACCAGAGGTCCCGCGCGATGATAGCCAAGAAGGCCGGGTTGCTCGTCGGCGTCATGGCGCCGCCGCCACGCTAGCCGCCGCCGCCGAAGGCGGTGGAAGGCGGACACCAGCCGGCGATATGTGGTGCCCTACTATGCAGTCGCTCCTGTGCGCGTGGCGCCGCCGCCAGTGGTGTATGTCGTGCCGGCCGCTCGGTTGTGTATGCCGCGCCGCCGCCCATCGTCTATCAACCGATATACGACGCGCCGGCCTCGCTTACGAGCCTCAACACCGTAATATCCCGCCGCACGATAGGCCGCTGGGGCAGCTCTCTGTCTTCGCCAGGCCAATCGCGACTCCTGATCTTGGGCCAGCGGACCGAGGCACGGTGCCAAGTCGGGTTCCCGGCGGCCTGTCGGCGCCGCCGTTGCACCGCCTACCGGGTCGCAAGGCGCCCGTCGTCTGGCGGGCTGGCATGCTCCTCCGAGGCTGACGTACCCGCGAGCGCGCCAAAGCGGCTCGCGCTTTATGGACTTCTCCCTCACCTCTTGGCGATCGCAATCGATCCCCGACGAGCGCTTTTTCGTCGCACGTAACCGCGTCTGCAGACTCCGATGCAGGTGCGCTGGCCGGGCTGATGCGACGGAAGAAGCCTGAACAGAACTTCGTTCATCGCGTCAGTCGTAGTCGCGCTCGCTGATGGGTCAGGAATACCCGGACGCTCAGTTACTGTGCACCTGCACGGAGAGGTCGAGGGCCGCAAGGACGCGAACCATGTTTTCGCAAGGTCCGATCGGCCCGCACCTGAATGCCATCGGGCAGGGCTTTCTTTGGCCGGATCGTCGAGGTCGCGTGCGAACTGGCCGGTCAGGAAGACGGAAGCCGTCGGCCTCCGTGGCATGTGGCTGCTGGGAGAAACCGAACGCGGAAAGCTCGTCGAGAACGTGTAAACCTGACGTCGGAGCATGATGCTCTCGCGGAAGAAGGCGCGCGTGGACCGGAGCCTCGCCTTTATCTCCTCAACGCAGGTTCTTGCGCAATCTTTTTCCGGGCGCAGCAATGCTGCTGCCGAGCTGGACCGCCTTCCACGTATCCAGGAGATGATCGCCGCGGGCTTTGGCAGAAATCTCCAGGAATGCAAAGGCCGCAAGCTGATAGCGGTGCTGGTCGTCGCTGCTGCCGTGGGGCCTCGCGCACTGCGCGCTTTCCGGCAGAACATATCGCGTGGGCCTCGCTGTTCCACCGGCGGCGACGCCGACCGGAAAAGATCCCTCAGGTTCAGTCGGTGCTGCGCGGGCACGCCAAGGGCGGGCTACGTGCTGGGCAAGAATTTGGCCATCGAGGGTCAGCGGCGCCGAGGGCCATGTCGAGCGCCTGCCCGGCTGCTCGCCGAGTTTGTCGCGGCCAAGGTCGATGTCATCGTGACCACTGGCTATCCCGCCGCGTCGCCGTTGTATGAGGGGCACTGATACCTACCGGTCGTGGCGGCGAACGTGAACCTGGTCGCGGCACCGGCTCGGCCGCCGCCTGGCGCGCGGCTGTGGCGGCCACCTGACCGGCGTGTCCCGATCGTCTCGGTCGAGCTCACGCCCAAGCTATGGAGCTCCCGGTGTCAGTGGCGCCCGGTCTCAATCGAATCGGAATTTATGAACGACGCCGACAACGGCATGCAGTTTCGCCGCGTGCCTCTGAAGCCGGGGCGAAGAAGATGGCGATCGGCGTGTGGACAAGGTCACCGTCAGCGGGCTATGATTTCGACAAAAAGGCTTTCGGCATTTATCCTCAAACGATGCCCTGACGCGCCGCTGGTCGTCGCCGACGTGCTCACTTATGATCAACGCCAAGCGCATCTTCGACTATGCGATGACCTGAAGCTGCCGGCGATTCGGAAGTCGACTCGGTGGCGACGATGGCATGCCTGATGGTCTATGGCTCCCGACCAGGACGAGACGTCCGGAGCGCGTCGGCGCGCTGATCGACCGCGTTCTCCGCAGCACGCTGCCAGCCGAGCGCCGTTCGAGCAGCCGACGCGCTTCAAGCTGGTGGTCAATCCTGCAACCGCTAAGGCGCTCGGCGTCACTGTGCCGCCTATCAAAAGCTCGCGGCGATCGCCGACGAAGTGATCGAATGTGAGACGGCCACGCTTCATCGCTCGCTGGCAAACCCTGCGCATTTCCAGCTAGGCAGCGCGCGGGCCGCTGCAGTGGGAACCCGACATTTTCAGCCGTTTACAGAGTTGCCCTGGCATTGGTGCTGGTCCGAGCAATACGCGTAACTGAACGCTGGCTAC
>ERZ1370068.1140-contig-11040_pt1 | contig 22875 bp, 39 predicted proteins | sample MGYA00561227_ERZ1370068 | MGnify/ENA primary metagenome ERZ1370068 (study PRJEB38410, sample SAMEA6850437) | metagenome | study: Metagenomic assessment of the ecological functions of the soil: analysis of the soil microbiota associated with the...
ATGTACTTCGTTCAGTTACGTATTGCTCGTCTGCATCGTTTGCGCGAAATGACCGGTCTGTTCACCGACCGCCATCATGTCGGTAAATAAATCGGGAATAAATGCTGCGCCGAAGGCGCGGCGGAAAGTGTCGCGCCATCGATCACAGCGCGTCGCACCTCACGCAATTTCGATTCGAGATAGCTGTTCGCTGCGATTTCCGTTACCAGATCGAGCGCTCGCAAAAGCGGAATGCCGTTTTCCATCAAGGTGCCGAGGGTCGGGAAAATTGTGCGTAATAACGATGCCGAATGATCCGGCCGTAGCCCGGGATGAGCAGCCGAAAATCGATCCCAGCTCGATTCGTCCTTCGTCCGCGCGCAACAAACGCGCGGAAGCCTATAGCCGCGCCGACCACGAGCAGCGCGAACAACCACCAGTAAGCGGTGATCAAATGATGGACGTCGGAGTAAAATTCTCGTCGGTAAGGAAGCGCACCGCCATTTTGCGACATGAATCCGGTCAGTTGCGGCACCGCAGAAGGTAATGAAGATTGTGATCAGCGTTGCGCCGGCCAGCGCGAGGAAAGCCGGATAAATCAACGCCTGCTGCACGCTGTCAGCGCAGATTTTTCGCCTGCATCAGATGATTGACCAACCGCGCGAGGATATCGGGAAGCGCGCCACTCGCTTCGCCCGCGGCCACCATGTTGACGTAGAAGCGCGGAAAGATGCGTGGAAAATCGCGCAGCGCCTGCGAGAAACTGCGCCCATCGACCAACGCCCGGTGCAACGCCTTTGTCATCTCGTGGACGCGCACGCGGATGTTTCAAGCGTTTTCTCGAGCACCGCCAATCCCTCGTCCAGCGTCATGCCCGCTTGCAGCAGATAGCCGGGAGTTGCTCAGTAAAAACGAGCAACTGTCCGTGCGGAATTTTAAGATTTTGCCGTCGCTGGCGCCGTGACGGTTGTTTTTGCCCGGAGCCTCCGGACCCAGCTAGCGACCGCTTCTGATGCGGAGAATGGGAACACATCGCTGCTGCAACTCGATCTGTCGAATGGCAACCGATCGATCGGCGCGACATTCAGCACGCCCTCGACTTCCAGGCTGTACGCCTTGCGCATTCCGTGCGCGATAAAGAAAATTGGCATGGCGTCGCTCGAGAAGACCTTGCGCGCGGAGCTTGTTCACGCGGTGATCCGATCGTCCACCCGCATCCATGATGGAACATCAAGAATTGGCATCAAGACGCTGGAAGAGCGGCCGCGCCGTCGCCATGGCCGGAGTATGGCGATGCGAATGGCGAACCGGTAATGTTTTGCCATGGCGTGGCCCGAAGTTCGCGCACGATGGCGCAACCTGACCGGATTGGCGCGCCGCCCAGGGAACTCCAATCTTCGCATCATTCTCCTGCCTGATCGTCCCGGCATCCGGCATTCACGACATTTCCACGCAGAATCGCAAGCTGCCTCGATTGGCCGCCTTCGCGCTGATCGCAGAGGTGGCGGATAATCTGGGTATCGCGCTGATTTTCCGGATGCTCACGCCGCGTTTCCCGGCGGAGCTCCCCTACACGCACTCGCGACCGCATGGGCGATGCCGCCAAAGTGCCGAGCGATTTCGATCGGAGGCGCGCCGCCGATCGCTGATCTCGCAGATCGCGGCGGCTTGTTCCCCTTTATCGCTGGATGCTTTTTTCTTTACCGCAAACACCCCGAGGTCCTGCGGCGATCGTTCCAGCTCGCGCGCCCTTTCCTCTCGGTGCGCATGCCGCTTCGTCTGCGGCCGCTCCTGCTCAGCTGCTTCAGCCATGCGACGCCGGCGTTCTGCGCGATTCCGCCGCGAATTCGAAATTTCTCTTCGAAAGTCAACGCTCAAGCCTGGCGCGGCTCGGCCCGCGGAGTGATGGCGGACGCTCCAGATTTATGCGGAGCCGTGGGGATTTCGGTTGGAAGAAATTCGCGGACCCGGTGCGCTTGTGGCATGGCAAAGCGGACCGCAGTTTTTCGTTTCTCCTGGCGGAACAAGTCGCGTCCAGGCTGCCGAGTTGCCGCGCTCACTTCGGTGTAAAAACGAAGGTCATTATTCACGTGCCGATTCGGCACGTGCGCGAGATTCTCGCCGATCTCAAAAAGTGTGTGAATGTGCAAGCGGCGCGATCAAATATGTGTTTGAACTTTGCCGCGTGAAACTTTCCTCGTGCGCTCGCGGGTGACGAAGTCGAAACTAAGCGGTGGAAGATTTTACTGCAGGCGCGACGCACGATCAGCCCTCCCACCAGCAATCCAGCATCGATCCGCCGTTTGACGCGCGCGTTCGCCAGCTCGTGGCCGATTGGGGCGCGGAGAAAATCGGCGGAGCTGATCGAGGAAATGATTGTCACCGCGCTGAAGATGGCGCGTGACAAGATGGGAACAGGCTGATCTCAAGTTGATCAGTCGCACTGAAAGAGCTGCGCTATTCCGCAAAAAGTTTTTGCGCCGTATCGAGACTTTCGAAGGTCGTCGTTTTTGGTTCAGCGCGGACTTCGGCAGACGCACCGGAGTTTCAGGTCGCGGAAGAATTTGCGCGCCAAATGGTTGATCACAATTACATGGTCATCACCGGTGGCGGCGACGGCATCATGGACGCGGCTCAGCGCGGCGCCGGACGCGGAGCGCAGTTTCGGGCTCAACATTCGGCTCCCTTCGAGCAGCAGGCCAATCAAATCATCGAAGGCGACCGAAAGTTGATCAACTTCAATTATTTCTTCACCCGCAAACTCAACTTCGTGAAACAGACGCATGCTTTTGCGCTTTTCCCCGGCGGTTTCGGCACGATGGACGAAGCCTTCGAGGTTCTCACGCTCATGCAGACCGGAAAGCGCGGATCATTCCGGTCGTGTTGCTCGATCGGCCCGAAGGCACTTACTGGGAAACGTGGATGAAATTTCTCACCGAGCGTCTCTTCAAGTTCGGGTTCATCGCGGCCGGAAGATTTCTACTTTTTCAAGATCGTGCACAATGTCGGCGAGGCGGTTGAGGAAATCGTTGCGATTTTACAAAATTTACCATTCAGCTCGATGGGTCTGGCGCTCGGCTCGTTCTCCGCATCTGCCAGCCACTTTCGAACGCTGCGGTCGCGAATTAAAACGAGAGAATTTGCCGAACCTGGTCAGTGACAGGGAGAGATCGTGCAAGGGGCGCACTTCGGCAGGAAAAAACAGAGCCTGAAATCTGGCAGCTGCCGCGCCTGATTTTACGCCGCATTGCCACAGCTTCGGCCGTTTCCGTCAGTTGATCGACGCAATTAATGTGGCGGCGAGCGAAGCGTAATCTTCGCGTTCGCAGTGCCGGCATTGTGCGAAGAGAAGCTTGGTTCCTGCCGATTTTGGTGGTGAGATACGCTTCGGCGTTGCTACGATTTCAGATGCTTGGGAATTTTGACACGGCCTATGGCTACGAGTTTGACAGCTGACACTCAGGCAATGGAGTTTGCCTTCCTTTTGAGAAACCGCCTGATCGGTTTCAGAGCTAATGACTCTCGTTGGCGTGTGTGCGGCGAGGTTTTGGTATCTTCAGTTACATCCAGGTTAGGTTGGGTTTGTGCCCTCAGGCGCGGCGCTGTGCTTCTTTGGCTTTTCGCCTGCCAGTTTATTCATCGGCGTCTGCGGAGCTTGCACCGCTTTCTCGATTCTGTTCAGCCTGCCAACGCCCGCTCTTGCGAAAGAGGACGAATGGTTTCGCGCGGTGGCGAATTTGAATTCCTGTTATCTCTCGTCCGCGGCAAGTCTCGGACGCGTCTTTGCGATGCCGAGGAAGCGGGAAAAGGAGTAACGGGTGATGTTTCAAGAACATCTGGTTCGTCGCACGGCGATGTTGGATGGGGCTGGCGCTGGCTGCGGGTCTCGACGTCTCGATCTGGAGCGGCATCTCCGTCGCGCTGATTGAAATTCTGGTCGGCGTTCTTGCTTGCCGGGAATTTTCACCACCTCGGGCAGAACAACAGAACGGATCGCTTTCTCGCCATGCTCGGCAGCACGGCGTGCTCCGCTTTTTTCTCGCCGGTGCGGAGATCGAGTCCGCGTTCATTTGAGAAAGCGAACCTGCGCGCGAGCGCACTGATCCAGGTGTCATTTCTTTTTGCGGTGCCGTTCGCACTTGTCTGGCTATTCGCGCAGTTCGTTCTCGGCTGGTCGCTGCATCAGGCGCAGATCGCGCGGGAATTGCGCTCTCGACACACCTCAGTTGCGGTGGTTTACGCGGTGATGATCGGAAGGCGGCTGCAGCGACACCGCGATGGGCAGAGATGGTTACCCGCTGGCTTGTTTCATTACTGATTTCGCGGCACGGTGCTCGCGCTAGGCGGGCTCTTCCGCAGAGCTTCAACATTTGTGCTGCTCGTCTTCATCGTCATCATGTGTGTTGTGCTCTGGTTTATGCCAATGTGGACTAGATCGATCATCGATCGGCTTGGAGCGACGCCCAGCGGGTGAGCGAACCGGAAGTAAAGTTCATCTTTTTCGTTCTTTTTCTTTCTTGGCGGTTTCGCGACCACAGCGAAAGGCGAAGCAGTCACTGCCAGGCTTATCTGGTCGGCCTTGTCGTCGCAGGCGTATTTCTGCGCGACAAAACACTCGTTCATCGCATGCGCAGCATCGGCGTTTGCGATGTTCCACGCCATTCTACTTCATCCGCGCCGGCCTTTTCGTCTCGCTCGTCGCGCTTTGGCGTCCGCGCTCGTGATTGTCGCCGGTCTGCTTGCACTGGAAGTTGATGACGAAGATTGTCGGCGTCTGGCCACTTGCGCGAATGCATTTCATGAGCCGACGCGAGGCAGCCTACACCACGCTGCTCATGGCAACCGGCCTCACCTTTGGCACGATTGCAGCGCTCTTCCGGATTCAGAATCACATCATCGATCAGCGGCAATACACCATTCTCGTGACGGTCGTGATCCTGAGCGCACTGGTGCCGACACTCTTCGGCATAGAAATTTTTTCCAGCCAACGAAAGACGCCATGCACGCGTGGGGCCACACTCTATCGCCGGCGGCTTGGCGTGTTGTCCGTGGAAGACAGTGAGGAAATGAACGGCCCCATTGATCGAACTCAGCAAAGACCATCGCCGCAGATCTCGATCCCGATCATGATGTTATCCGAAGGTGACTGATCTGATGCTTTCGGCGCATGATATCGACCAGCGCTGCAGCTATTGCATGTTGGTCTGGGGTTTTCAGGAAGTCATCTTTCGCGCCACGCCTTTTGTCGATGGAGAGGCTCGGGGGGCTGACGCAAAAATCGAAGATGACCTCGCGCGCTTCGGCAGGAGGAGCGTCAGAGCAGAAAATGAAAATCGATTTCGTCCAGGTCGCGACGAACATCAGAGCGCACTGGCTGATCTCACCGCGAAGGCGCTGTATCCGGCCGAGCACGCCGCCTTTCGAAAAACAAATTGAAACAGTTCGAGGCTGCGAGCACGAAACGCTCCGGCGCAACTCAGCAGGTAAAAGCGCCACATCCGAAGAAATCGCTCGCCATGGCGATCTTTAAACTGCGTGCCACGCACGGCGCACATTTGTTTCCCAAGCCATCAGCGTGCGGTCGTAGAGCGCGCCGGAAATTGTGCACACATCCTCCAGCACGAACAATTTTTCCGCCGCTCGGGTCACGCGCGCCGCCGACGGCGGCATCGAGTGGGGAAAATATAGCGGCGCGATCCACGGGTCGCGCCGCGCTGCGAAGCGATGTCGCCGATCACCTGGCAGAGGACAGACCTGTCTCTCACAACAGAAACGCGCTTTCCATGTAGCGGCGGTAATTCTTGAACCCGACATGCTCGAGCATTCCGACGCTCACGATGCGGTCGGAACGATTCCTTTACGTCGCGATAATCCCGCAGCCGGATTTCGATCGGCAAACCACGGCAAAATACCTCGGCGAATCGCTGCTGCTGCTCGGAGATCGTGATGCCGACAACTGCGCAGCCATAATTCTCGGCCGCATATTTCGCCAATCCGCCCCAGCTCGCAGCCGATGTCGAGCAGATGCATGCCATGCCGCCAATCCGAGCTTACGGCAAATCAAATCCATCTTCTGCCGTTGCGCGACCGGTGAGATCATCCGTGTCGCGAAAATGCGCTGCACGAATATTGCATCGCCGGATCGAGCATTGCCTGGAAGAAATCGCTGCCGAGGTCGCTAGTGCCGTTGGCGCGACCTGCGCGGGCGCGGGCCCTTGGCTTGTAAATTCAGAATGAATTGCCACGACAACATCGATCGCCTCGCGAAAGCTGATTCGCATTCTGCTCTTCAAGATGGGACCGCAGCGCGCGAAAACACATTTGATCGAGCGCCGCGCAATCCCACCAGCCATCCATGCAGGACTCGCCGAACCCGAGCGTCCCAGTTGCGATGCACCCGCCGGTAAAAGCGCCGTCATGAACCGTGATGTCCCATGGCCGCTCGCCATCGAGACGAATGTCAGGCCGCGCCGAAAATGTTTGTGACGATTTTTGGGCGCGGGCAGGGCTTTGCGCGCGTTCGTGGCCGACGCGAGCTTCCGCAGCACGGCCCGCCCTTCACCGCAGTCCGCTGCATTTCCCGTGAACATCATGGGTTTCAACGAACACTGACCTCCGCCTGATGAAAACAAAAATCCGCCGTGCTCAAGTCCGTACTAATGGCGTTTTGCACCCGATCGAGCCTCGTCGCCATCCATCAGATCTCATGACGTCAACATTGAAAGCGATGCTTCGATCCTCAGGGATTTCTCGAAAGCGAAGTCGTGGATTGAGTTGACGCCGGCGGGGGTTCTGTCGACTAAGATCGCGGCATGGAGGAAATCGGCGAGATCGTTCCGGCATCATTTTTCGAGCGCAGAGCTACTGACCTGCGCGCGCGAACTCATCGGCATGGAACTGGTCTGGCGCGAATGCGCGGGCGTCGTCGTGGAGACAGAAGCGTATTTGACCGGAGAACGATGACGCCCGTCACACTTTCACGCGACTCGAGCACCCAGACGCTTCGTCGAGAAGAACGAACCGGAGTTCAGCCATACATCTACTTCAAGCTACGGAGCGCACTGGATGCTGAACGTGCTTATCAAAGGCGGGCCGCGCGATGGCTTGATCTTTAATTCGCGCGATCGAACCGCGACGAGGATTTAGCCTGATGAAGAAACGCAGAGGGATTGATGATCTGCGCCGACTCTGTTCAGGCCCGGGCAAGCTGACTCAGGCCCTGCACATAACCAGCCGACATCACGAGATGAGCCTTTGCAAGGACGCGCGCTACTGTTTTCGGCCGCGCGAAAATGAAAACGTGAAAGTGACACAGGACGCACGGATAGGCATCAGCCGTTCCGTCGACTTTCCGTGGCGATTTACTCTGCTCGGGAGTGCTTTTGTCAGCGTGCCCGTGCGAATCAACACGCCGCGGAAACGTTGACCGTGAAGGCTATCGCACTGAACTTGGCAACTCAATGAGCGGGACAAAACAGCGGGTGCTCCTTGGAATGAGCGGAGGCGTCGATTCGAGCGTGGCAGGGTATCTCTTGCGGGAACAGGACTACGACGTCGTCGGCGTGACGATGAAGGTCTGGCCCCAGGACTGCGTCTCGCGCGCGGCGGACAAATGCTGCGGGCCGCAGGCAATTGCCGATGCGCGGAGCGTCGCGCACTCGTTAGGCATCCCGCATTACGTTGTCGATGAAGCCGGATCAGTTTGAACGGCTGGTGATCGATTATTTTTCGAGCGAATACCAGGCCGGCCGGACGCCGAACCCGTGCGTGATGTGCAATGAGAAGCTCAAATTCGGTAATCTCTGGAGCAAAGCCGAGGCGCTGGGATGTAATTACATCGCTACCGGTCACTACGCCATTATCGAGCACCGCGCTGATCGCGCGATCTTGCGCAAGGAGTCGATCCGCGAAAAGATCAGTCGTATTTCTTGTTCAGCTTGCGCCAGCCGCAGCTTCGCCGCGCACTGACACCGCTCGGCCGCATGTCGAAGCCGGCGATTCGCGATATCGCACGGTCGTTAGGGCTGAAGGTGGCGGACAAAGTGGACAGTCCAGGAAATTTGTTTCGTGCCGGGAAATGATTACAAAGCGTTCCTGCGGTCGCATCTCGGCGAGAATGAGTTTCACCCGGGCGGGATTTACGACCTGGAGGGAAATTTTGTTTCCGAGCACGAAGGCCTTGAACTCTTCACCATCGGACAGCGAAAAGGTCTGCCCGGCGGATCCGCGCGTCCGCGTTATGTCGTCGACCTCGATCCTGCAACCAACCGCGTCATCATCGGCGAGGCCGACGATCTGCTTACGGAGGAATTTGAGATCGACCGGATTAACTGGGTGAGCCGCGAAGAATCAGATGGAGCGATCGAGATCACAGTCAAGATTCGCTATAGCCATTCCGGGACAGCGGCTACGCTGACGCCGCTCGATGGCGACCGTGCTCGCGTGCAACTGCACCAACCGCAAAAAGCTGTCACGCCGGGCCAGGCCGCGGTTTTTACGACGGCGACGCGGTGCTGGGCGGTGGCTGGATTTGCCGGCAGGGGCGTTCGCGGCGGCGCGTAAGAGAATTCTCGATGGCAGAAGAACTCCTGCTTGTCGTGAGCACGTTTCCCGATGCGGAAACGGCGCGACGGATCGCTCATCAACTGGTGGCAGAACGGTTCGCGGCGTGCGCGAACATCATTCCGCAAATCGAGTCGATCTACTTGTGGGAAGGCAAAATCGAAGATGGCGCGGAAACGCTCGTGTTGTTGAAAACAACGACTGGTTATTACACGTCGCTCGAGCAAAAGCTTCGCTCCTTGCACCCCTACAAGCTTCCCGAGATTATTGCGTTCCGAGCAAGCGAAGGTTTGCCGGAATATTTGCAGTGGGTGATGGAGCGGTGTTCCGCCTAACGTTCCTCGGCGTCCGCGGGCACCGAGGGCGGCGGCTCGTTTCGAAATTCGCGGTGCCGGATTCTGCCGCCGGCGTAGGCAATATAAGCGCCGGCTCCGACCGTGGCGAAGGCCAGCACCAGGTGATGATCGCCAGCGCGCTTCTCGAAGCGCGGCCATTTTAGCGGCGCAACGATTGCGACGGCCGCGAGCACCGCGGTCGCGTAGAAGAAATAGATAAGCTGATCGACGCGGTGGTTGTGCACTTTCAGCCACGCTTGACCATCGGAATCCGCCATGGCGAGGACGCGATCGTAGCCTTGCTCGCCGTAACTGCAGCGACCGGCCAGGCGGATGCCGCAGTGAGAACGATGAGCGCGAGTGTGGCGACTTGCGCCTGGCGACTGCGCATGAAGAGAGCGATAACCAAACCGAGGCAAGCCGTCAGCAAACCGTAAACCGGAAGCGGGTTGATCAACACATGGATGTATTCGGGCTGCTTCAAGTCCTGGAGAAGAGTGGCAAACATATTCAGCTCTTCGGTAAATCGACCGCGGATGTATTCTACTCCACTACAATCGTCGGATCGATTGCTTTAGTATCAACGAGACCTCCATCGATCGGAGCGGCTTTGGAACGATTACGTTCGCTAGGACCAGGGCAGGTAGCCAGAGCAGATACGGACGTCCCGCGCCGAAGATGAATTTGTAAGAGAGACTTCACGAATGCTTGACAAGCAACGAGCGTGACAATTTCAAACCAAACTGCACAAGCGCCGATCTCAAAAACTCCCGGCGACCGGTGTGAGGCTCTTCACTTTGGCGATGCCGCTGCAAAAGCAGGCGTGCCGTTTCGTCCGGAACGTTGAAGCGGACTTCGAGGTTGGCGTCGTGCTGAGTGAATTTCGGGAGGTTCTGCGTAAAGCATCACGTTCGAATCCTGCAACTGTAGCCAACGCTGCGGCTCGTTATGCAAGCTGCCCGCCAGCTCGCTGGCCTTTTCGGCTGATTGCATTTCAAAAGCAGCCGCGCTTTCACCGGATTCTGCAAGGTAAGCGCCAAACCCCAGTAGTTGCGCGGAATCGAGCAGCTCGTGCGCAAAAACCGGATGAGATCAAGCGTGCGAGGTCGGGCGGATTTCGCGAGATCAATCGCAGCGCGCTCTCCCTGATCGAGCGCCTGGAATCGATCGAACAACTGCCCGGTTATCTTCAAATCCGGTCGCATCCCGAGACGCACCTCGACCAGTTCGTTCACTTCCCGCGATGAACCGACCGCAAGCGTTTTGGGGCCGATGCGGGCCACCGCGAGATTCGCATGTCGCCAGACCACCAATCCGCTAACCGTGCTTCTCTCGAAGCTCGGGTCTTTCGCGATCGTTCGGTTCATGGCGGTGAGCTCATCGCGCGCTTCCACCAGGACGAAATCCCGCCGCGCTCCGGTTTCATCCACCGCCATCGCGCGAGTGACGCGGCGAGTGTCGTGCGCCAGGTCGAGGACCGGCGTTTCAGCCGCGCGACCGAGGAGACCGGTCCAGATGTTCTGCCATTGCTCAGGTTGTTCCTTCTTCCATCGCTTCCGGCAAATCGTTGCGCGCAAACTGGTCGGTGTTCAAAGAAAGAATGGCTTCCGTTTCCTGCGGCAACCACTCGCGCTTGGCCTGGCGATTGGAAAACGGAGCGGCAAAATAATGGCCAGCAGCGCAAGCACCGAGAAAACCGTAAAATAAAACTTCCGCAGCTCCTGTTTGTCGATCTGGCTGGATTGACGCGCGAGTTCCGCGGCGTGTGCGAGATAGCGATCAACCGCAGCGCGATGTTTCGCACTTCGATGAGCAAATGTGGCGCTGCGGGAGGGGCAATACCTTGGGTGGCGAGATGACGTCCGATATTGAGGTAAAGCCGGATTCTTCCGTTCCTCGACCGTTTGGTGTTGCTCGCGCGCTTTGCGCACCTCTTCCTGTTGTGTGCGACTGCTCTCCTGCAAGGAACGATCGCGCGCTTCAAACTCACCGCGCACCCGCGCAATATTTTTATCCGCCGCGGCAACTCTTGCTTCTTCCGCTGCCAGTTTCTCTTTCGCGGCGCGAAGCGCTTCCGCGCTTCCCATCCGCGCTCGCACAAATTCAGCGCGTTGCCCGGGCGAGGCGCGTTCGCTCCATGCTGATTCGTTCCGTCTGCCCCTGAGATCGGCCGGCGCCGGAGTTTGCGCCTGCAATGCCGAAAGCTGTTTGAGCAACTCCCGATCGGCGGCATCATTTTCCTGAATCTTTCGCTCGACGACGCTTGAGTTCGCGCTCGCAAAGATCAACCGCTGCTTTCGCCTGTTGGCACGACTGCACGAGCGGCCACTTTTCCTCTTCTAACTTTGCCAGAGCCGCGTTCTGCTCTTTCGCATTTTCCCTGGCGCTGATTTTGGATTTTCTTGATCGCTTCCTCGATTTTCGCGATTCGCAGCGCAACTTCCTTTTGCTCCTGCTCGGAGTTTTTTAACGCGACGATCTCATTACGAACTTCGGGAAATTCGCCGCTTCCTGGCAGCCCTGGCGTCCGAGGTTGATCTCACTTTTCTGCAGAAGCCGTTTTTCGTGCCGCAAGCGCCATGCGCGTTTTTTGGCGACCGCACTTTCAGCGCTAATTCTCGCAGGCCGGTCGTAATGAAACTCACACGCTTAGCCTAGCTCGATCGGCTCATTAACAAGCGGAAAATGCTATTCTTCCGGCCCGCTCAATTTTGCGAGCACGGAAAAATCTTCGAGAGCGTGGTCGTGTCGCCGGTGACGGTTTTACCGCTGGCGATTTCTTTCAGCAATCGCCGCATGATTTTTCCGCTGCGGGTTTTTGGCAGCGCTTCGGCGAAGCGCACTTCGTCCGGTTTCGCAATCGCACCGATCTGTGTGCGCGACGTGATCGCGAAGCAGTTGCTTCAACTCCGTCGTCAGTTTTACCTCCGCCCTTAACGGTGACGAAACGCGACCACTCCCTGACCTTTCAACTCGTCAGGTCGTCCAACCACCGCCGCCTCGGCCACATCCGCATGACTAACGAGCGCGCTCTCGATTTCCGAGGTCCCAAGCCGGTGCCCGGCGACGTTCAGCACGTCATCGATGCGGCCGACGATCCAAAAGTAGCCGTCCTTATCGCGACGGGCGCCGTCGCCGGTAAGATAGTTTCCTTGAAATTCGCTCCAATAGCTGTTTTTGTAACGCGCATTGTCGCCGTAGATCGTCGCGCAACATCGAGGGCCACGGGCGGCGAACGATCAACTTGCCGCCAACATTCGGGCCGACTTCGTTCCCGCGTTCATCAACGATCGCCGCGTCAACTGCCGAAAAAGGGCAAGGTTGCTGCTACCCGGTTTCGTCGCGATTGCACCGGGCAACGGCGTGATCATGATTGCGCCGGTTTCCGTCTGCCACCAGGTATCGACGATCGGACAGCGGCCGCGGCCGATTACTTTGTGATACCACATCCAGGCTTCCGGATTGATCGGCTCACCGACCGTTCCGAGCAGGCGCAGCGAAGGAGAGATCGTGTTTCGTGATCCACTCGTCGCCCCAGCGAATGAAAGCGCGAATCGCCGTCGGCGCGGTGTAAAGGACATGTTACGCTGTAATCCTCGATAATCCGCCAGAACCGATCCGGCTCCGGCCAGTTCGGCGCTCCTTCATACATGAGCGTCGTTGCGCCGTTCGCGAGCGGCCCATAAACGACGTAACTGTGGCCAGTCACCCAGCCGACATCGGCGGTGCACCAGAAAACGTCGTCGTCACGAAGATCGAACACATATTTCGCTCGTGGAATAAATCCCGACGAGATAACCGCCGGTCGTGTGCAGAATGCCTTTCGGTTTTCCGGTCGAGCCGCTGGTGTAAAGAATGTAAAGCGGATGCTCGCTATCGAGCGCGGTCGGCGGACAATCGGCATTCACATATTCCAGCTCGCGATGCCACCAGACATCGCGACCTTCTTCGATGTGGACGTCGTTTCCGGTCCGGCGAAACACAATCACACGCTTTATCGAGGTGGTGCCGCGCAGCGCACTCGTCCACGTTCTTCTTCAGAGGAACGATACCGCCGCGTCGGTAACTGCCATCCGCTGTAATCACCGCGATTGCGCCGCTGTCGGCGATGCGATCCCGAATGCTTTCCGCGCTGAAACCGCCGAAAACGACTGAGTGCACTGCGCCGATGCGCGCGCAGGCCAGCATCGCAATGGCCGCTTCCGGAATTGTCGGCAGATAAATAATGACGCGATCGCCTTTCCGAATTTTGTTGCGCTTGAGCACGTTCGCGAATCGGCAAACTTCGCGATGCAATTGCTGGTAGGTCAGGACCCGTTTGTCTCCCGGCTCACCTTCCCAAAGGATGGCGGCCTTATTCGCCGCGGCCCGTTCAAATGTCGATCGAGACAATTTTCCGAGAGGTTCAGTTTTCCCCCGAGAAACCATTTCGCGAAAGGCGCTTTCCACTCGAGGACCTTCTTCCACCGCTTTTGCCAGACGAGTTCGCCCGCCTCACGCGCCCAGAATTTCTCCGGCCGGCTAATCGATTCGCGATACATCCGTCGATACGCATCGAAACTGCCGATGCGCGCCCTTTTACAAACCCGCGGGCTTGAAGACGCGTTTTTCCCAAGATGAGACTCCGATGTTATCGTCCATGAGTGCGAAGAGGTTCGTTGACGCTACCAACCTCTCGGGACACGCTCAATCGAAAGTTCGCGAACTCTGCCTCCCCGGCATGAAAATCCGGCGAACGCTTTTTGATTGTCTTCTCGTTTCTGCTCACCGAAAAGGAGGGCATGAGCGATAATGTACAAGAAGATTGAGTTGGTTGGTTCCTCACCGGACGGCGTCGAGGGCGCGGTGCAGAACGCGATTTCGCGCGCGGCAAAAACGATCCGCAACATGCGGTGGTTCGAAGTGACCGAAACCCGAGGTCAAATCGAAGACAACAAGGTTAATCACTGGCAAGTAACGGTAAAGGTCGGTTTCACGCTCGACCGGTAGATTCTGCGGCTCGGCGGAGCCTCGCGCTAGCGCCAAAGAGCAAGCGCGCGATGCGTGCGATACCATGATTAGTCGTTAGGGCGAAATGCCGTCGAGCTTTGCTGGACAGCTCCGACCTTTACCACTCTTCGCGCTGCGCTGCCCTGATAAAGCTTCGTCGCGCAGTAAATCAAAATGGCCGGTTTCAAAGCCACCAACAACAATCGCGCTGCGCCGCCCAAAACGCGCCCGATTGGCATCCGGTTCAGGATAAAACCGGCGGCGATCGCGTAGAGTAAGGACTGCGTCGGTTTTTCGCGCACATAATCTTCGGCCTGGCTGAGGACCTCTTCCCATTGATCTTTGGTGTAACGAAGCCCGCGCTGGGCAATGTCTTCCGGCGTGCTAATAGATTTATCGCTCTCTTGCACTGACACTTAGACTTCGGATGATGCGGCATGTTTGCGCGTTCGAATCTATTTTAACGCAGCGTCAGCCAGACGCTGCGCGCCGCCGAACCGGGCGGAAAATCGGGCAGAGCAGGCGGTCGATGAAAATTTCCGGCCCGCCGCACGACCTTCAAACCGAAGCGGGCCACAACTTCCAACGCTCGCTCGTTGAGTTTGGTGCAGTTGGTCGAGAGCAGGATTTTCGCATCGCGTTCGGTCAATTCCAGAGCGGCGATGAGCAATTTTCGAAGTCGTGCTCAACTTGGAATGGTCTGCCGCGGCAGAGCGCGAAAGGTGGGCGGATCAAGAATGATCACGTCAAACTTCTCGCCTTTCCGGGCCAGTCGCGGGAGGACATCGAAAACATCGTCGGCCAGAAAGCGATGTTGGTTCATCGACATTCCATTGATCGTAAAATTTCTCGCGACCGCGCGCCAGCGTGATTTACGCGAAAGATCAATACTAACAGTTGATGCGCCCGCTAATCCGGCGACGACGGAAAACGAGCACGTGTAGGCGAAACAATTCAATAGTTTTCGAGGCGCGATCCGGCGGACGAATTGACGGTTTTCCCGCTGGTCGACGAAAAGACCGGCAGAATAACTGCCTCCGAAATCAATTCTGAAATGCACGCCACATTCCATCACTGTGGTCTGCAGATCGGAATCGCGATCGCCCGCGACAAGCTCCGGTGATTCGCGTTCCGCATTTTTCTTCGGGAGAAAGCGGGCGAAGATGCGCGCAAAGGCACTGCGCCGGCTTCTGACCATTGCCGTAGCTCGTCGATGATCGCATCGCGGTCTCGTTCTGTTTTGAAGGAAACGAGTGCATCATTGCCGAATCGTTCCGCCGAAGCCTTCGGCTTTGTGCAGATTCGGTAGGCGTTGGTTTGCTCGGCGCGAAAGTCGCGCACCAATCCAAAATCGATCCAGCCGGTTTTCATGGCGGCCGGCGCTCGGCTGAGTTGCCCAAGCGTCTTGCTGTGGGAGTCGCGCGCGCTAATATCAGCTCGGCCATGGCTCGGTTCTGTTTCGAGCTTCGGCCGAATTGCCTGCAAAATGCAATCAGTAACCGTGTGCGCGTTCCCGCCAGCACTTCGAACCTCGGACCGGGCTTCGATTGCCTCGGTGTGGCGTTGCGCATTCATAATTATGTGACCGTCTCGCGAAGCAAAACGGCCGGGCGCGATTCGATGGCCACGGAGGCGGCCAGGTTTTTTTCGAGGCGGCAAAGCTTGAACCTTTTGCCTGGAGTTGTTCAATCGCGGGCGATGTCCCGCCTTGCCGTGGTCTCGGCAGCAGCGTTACGGTCCGCCTCGGTGTCCTGCATGGATTGAACGCGCTCGCTGGTCGTCCGCTTGATCGCAATCAGATTTTCGAAATGTGCGCGGAGATGGAAGGACATCCTGATAATGCAGCGCCAGCCGAGTTCGGTGGCTTCAACGTCGTGCGAGGGACCGAGCATCAGAAATTTGGCGTCGCGACGCGCTTGCGATTTGTGCTTTTGATTCCCGCTTTTGGAATTGCGACGAATCAAGCGCGCAAAATTCTTCCGCCGCGCATCAACCGGGCCCGCGCCGTCGAGAGCTGCGGGAACGCCTGCGCGATCACCGCGGCGTTTGCCGCCCGAAACTACGAAAAACTTCGGGGCGCATTCCGCGATCATTTCCATCAGCCGTTCCGCGAAAGATTAATTCCGTTTCTTCATTCCGTGATTGAAGCCGGGGAAGGAGCAGGGGCTCTGGGTGGTTTTCTGAGGCGGTTCGGGATCGACCATCGCTTGCCTCTCCTTGCATTCGCCAGAAAAAGTCGCGACCGCGATGCTAAAGCTGCCGGGCCCAATGCCCGCTCTCTGATTACGACCGCTGATAATGGCGGCACCCGGCTTTTTCCTTTCCGAAATCCGAAATCCGAAATCCGAAATCATCATGCGTCGCTGGCTTGAAAATCTCGAGCAGTTCGCGATTGATGTCTATTCTTGAGCGACGTCATGGGCCACGCGCAGCTTTTCTGCGCGCCCTCCTTTATTTTCACTCGCTCATTTATGCGCGGCTCGTGCAGTTGCGACTTTTCTTTATCGAAAACGCGTTTTCCGGGAACGAACGCTCGGTTGTCTGGTGATCAGCATCGGAAATCTGACCGTCGGCGGAACCGGCAAAACCCCGATCGTCGAAAAATTCGCACTGGGCGCTGCAAATCGGCGGCCGTCGCGTCGCCATCCTGAGCCGCGGTTACAAAAGCGTGCCGAAACCGGTCAAACGAAAATGGCGTGAACGTTTTCGGCGCAGAAATCCCGATCCACCCGGATTGTTTCCGACGGGAAATCACTGCTGCTCGATTCGCTTACGGCGGGCGACGAGCCATATATGCTCGCGAACAACCTTAAGGATGTAATCGTGCTGGTGGACAAGGATCGCGCGAAAAGCGGCCTCTACGCCATTCGAGAGATGAAAGCCGATACGCTGCTGCTCGATGACGGATTGCAGTATCTGCATCTGAAACATCGGCTCGATATCGTGTGCTGATTGACCGGCAGGCGCCGTTCGGAAATGAAGTTTCTTTTGCCCCGAGGCACTTTGCGCGAACCGCCGCGGAACTTGCGTCGGGCCAGTTACGTTTTCATCACCAAGAGCAGCGGTGAGCCTAACGACGAGCTGATCGGACGCATCCGGCGTTACAACCGCACCGCCGAAATTATCGAGTGCGCGCATCAGCCGATTCACTTGCAGAATGTCTTGACCGGCGAGCGTGCCCCGTTGGAACGCTTGCGCGATACCTACATTGGTTCGATCTGCGGAATCGCGGCGCCGGAAAGTTTCGAGGGCGGATTACGAAAACTCAGGAGCGCGCATCGAGCTGGCGAAGAGATTTATCGATCATCACCGTTACAGAGGCGGAATTGCAGAGCTTCATCAATCGCTGTGTGCGGCGCGATGTCGACATGATCGTGACGACCGAAAAAGACGCGGTGCGTTTTCCGCTCTCTAACGAAAGCAGAGGTGCCGATTAATTTTTGCGGGTGGAAGTTGAAATCCTCAGTGGTCATGAAAGCTGGGAACATTGCGTCGCGCGCATCTGCCAGCCGCAGCCGATGCTTTCGCCGGAAAGATTTTTCTCGTGAGGAACCTTACGATCATCCCGAGCGCAGAGTCCAGGGATCCACGCAGTCGTAGCTTTACGGTTGCGCAGCGGGATTCCTCGACTTTGCTCGGAATGACGACGCAGTCGCAACGCGCTCACGTCATCGATCAACAATTAGTTACATCATGAGTGAGAAGCCGAACTGATCGTCGAAGGCCGGAAGCTTCCGGTTTCCAATCTGAACAAAGTTCTCTATCCGAAAGCCGGCTTCACCAAGGGCGAATTGATCGATTATTACATCCGGATTGCGCCGGTATTACTTCCGCACTTGAAAGACCGGCCACTGACGCTTGAAGCGTTATCCGAACGGTGTGGAGGCGGAATTTTTTACGAGAAAAATTGTCCGGCGCATCGGCCGGCATGGGTCAAGGACAGCAAAAGTTTGGAGCGAAAGCAATCAACGGGACATGCACTATTGTCTCGCGCAAGATCTACCGACGCTGGGTGTGGGCGGCAAATCTCGCGAATATCGAGCTGCACACGTCGCTCGCGCGCAAAAAGAACGTCGCCCGGCCGACGATGATGGTATTCGATCTCGACCCGGGCGCACCGGCCGACATTGTTCAATGCTGCCAGGTCGGGCTGTGGCTGCGCGAAGTGCTCGGCAGTCTGAAACTAAAGAGCTGGGCGAAAACTTCCGGCTCAAAGGGATTGCAGGTTTACGTGCCGCTCAACACCCCCGTCGCCTTCGATCGAGACGAAACCAATTATCTCGCGAAATTGCCGGGCATCTCGAGCGCCTGCACCCAAAACTCGTCATCTCAAAAATGGCAAAGAGCGCTTCGCAAAGGAAAAGTCTTTGTCGATTGGAGCCAAAACGATGAGCACAAAACAACCGTCAATGTTTATTCACTCCGGGCAAAGGATCAGCCGACCGTTTCGACTCCGATTACCTGGGGGAGGAAGTGGAAAGCACATTGAAGAAGAAGGATTCGAAGAGCTGCTCGTTTTCCCGTCGGACCGCGTCTTAAGACGCGTCGAGGAACTGGGCGATCTGTTCGAGCCAATGGAAAATGTCAGAAAGCAGAAGCTGCCGAAAAAATGGCGTTTCTCCTGAGGTCCAGTTTGGACGAATCGGTCGAGGTCTCATCATAAAAATGGAAACGCCGCAGCGAGAGTCGGATTTGACGCACCGCCAGCAGCTCATTCTGATCCTAACAGGTTGTGTTTGGTTTCCTTTTAGAAAAGGAGAACGTCATGCCTAAATATGTTATTGAACGCGAGATTCCTGGACGCCGGTAAACTTTCGGCGGCGGGCTAAGGAGCGATTTCGCAAAGAGTGCTTGCGGCGTGTTGCGGAAACTGGGACCACTGAAATTCAATGGTGAACTTACAGTTACGTCACGGACGACAAAATCTATTGCGTCTACAACGCGCCTAACGAGGAGATGGTGCGCGGAACATGCCGCCCAGGGCGGTTTCCCGGCCAATCGAATCTCTCGAGTGAGATCGCTCATCGACCCGACTACCGCCGAGCAGTGATTCTAACTCGATCCGCTAACGGCGACGTTACTCGTAACGCAGCGCTTTCACAGGATGTGCTATGCGCAAAGTGAGTCCATAAAGACATTCCCGAGCAGGAGACGAGAATCTCCAAGGGCAAAAGTTTCACAAATTCGTAAAGATGTATCGATCGCGCTCGGTCGCGATCGGGATTCGCTCGACCTGGCGAAGCGCCATCCGTTCGATTTGGCGCTGGTGCGGATTCCGAAGGCAAATCGTTTTGTCCGTATCATTCGCACTCGGCTAGATCGGAGCTTTATCTCGTTGTTTCCGGTCGCGGCAATGTTCGTGACAAAGACGGATCGACAATCGTGACCGCAGGCGACGCGTTCTTCTTCGGGGCGGGCGAGGCGCATCAGCTCACGAACTGCGGGCGAGGAAGATTTTGTCTACTACGTCATCGCCGATAATCCGCGCGGTGATTGTTGTTATTATCGGACAGCGGCAAATGGGCGGTCACGGTTGAAGGATCGGAGAGATGATCATCAGCGAAAGGGAGGAAGCGGATTACTACGACGGCGAAGAGTAGGCGCTCCGAATGGCGCCTGAGCTTTAAGATCCTGCGGCCTAATGCCGGATGAGTGCTTCACGGCCGTCTCGTTCGCGTCGGCTTTGCGAATAAATTTCGCGCGCCCGACGTTACTCGTAACGCAGCGCTTTCACGGGGTCGAGGCGCGCCGCGAAATAGGCCGGCAAGTCAGAGCGGCGAACGAGCAAATCACAAAAGCCGCGATGCAGATTTTCGCGACGTCCATCGGGATGACATCGGCCGGGATTTGCGAGAGTTGGTAAACCTCGCGAGGAAGATTTCGATGTGCGAGATGTCCATCGCAAGCCAGTGACTGAACTCGTTCCGGAAACGAATCAGCGTCATGCCCAGCCCGAGACCGGTGAACGTTCCGAAAGGCCGACCACAATTCCTGACCAGAGAAAAACGCCAGACGATCTGCCAGATGTTCGCGCCGATCGCTTTCATGATTCCGATCTCGCGCCGTCTTCTGCACCGTCACCGTGATGAGCGTGTTCATGATCCCGAAGGCGGCGACGACCACGATGAAGAAGAGGAGGAAGAACATCACCGTTCGCTCGAGGCGGACCGGCTTCGAAATATTGACTGTTCATGTCGATCCAGGTCTGCGCGCATTGCGGCGGCGTGAGAAACTTCTTCGATCTCCTGCTTTCACGCGTTCAGCGCCATACGGGTCGATCGGTCTTTACCGTGATGCCATGGAGCGCGTCGCCGAGGCCGTAGAGTTCCTGCCCGACGTAAATCGGCACGAGCAGGAACTCGGAGTCGTGCAGGTAATGGCCGGTCTCGAAAATGCCGGTCACGGTCAGTTCTTTCGGGCAAGACAACTTCGCGCAATGCCGTCGATCGCCTTTCTCTTCGCTCGCCTCTTTGGTTCTCGAGCTTCTTTATGCCGTCGAGGATCTCGTCCGAGGTTTCCTGGCGAATAGACCGTGAGCTTGTCGCCGACGCTGAATTTGCAGTTTGCGCGCCAGCTCGATGCCGAGCACGGCCGATTCGCCCTCGAGATCGAGTTTGCCCTTCCTTGATGAATTTCCGGAGCGGAACGACCTTCTCTTCCGTCCGGATCGATCCCGCGAATCATCGGGGCGCGAGACGCTGATTCTGAAACTCGACGATCACCGGACCCTGAACATAGGGCGCGGTCGCCGACCACGCCGGGCGTGTTGCGGATCTTTCACGGTGAGATCGCGCCAATTGTGCAGGATATCTTCCGTAGCTGACGAGAATGTGCGCGTCGAAATCGATCACCTTCTGCGCGCAGCTCGCGGTCGAACCCGGTCATGACTGAGATCACGAGAATGCAGCACGCGTCACGCCGAGCATGACGCCGAGCACCGAGATCGAGCGTGATGATCGAAAAGAAAGTGCGCTTCGGTTTGAGATAACGAAGCGCGAGGAAGAAGCTGAACGGCAGTTTCAAATCGGCGATACCGTGGCTGCGAATCGCCCGGTTTGCCAGGGTTGAAATTGTGGCGGTCTATGACCGCCGGTCGAACTCCCAGCGAATAATGCGACGCTCGCAGAGCGGCGCTACGGAAACGTCTAAAGCTCGACGTCGGCCTTTCGCGCCGTAGGGTCGACAAAGCAGAAATCTCAGCGACTTGGTCAGAGTGCATGCGAATCAGAATCGCTGTTTTTGGAGCTGCTCGCTAGCTGGTTCCGCCGCGCTCTGTGATCCGGGGCGGAAGCAAACGTCAATCAAAATCGCTCCCAGCCCCGCTCACGACAAGGCTGATAACACTCGTCGGTGCGTGGGAGGGAGCGGCAAACGAATTGTGCCGACAACCGCTCAGATACGCACGCGCGCTTCAGACTGGTTGCCGGACGGCTCTGTCGCTGGCCGAGTTGGCTCGGCGAATAGGCACGGCGCACGAAATGGTCACCCCTGTTTCACATGGACGGCAACGATCTGATGGCCACGCATTACTGCGCCGCGCACAACCAGCCGCGCATGGTGCTCGTGTCCGGCGGCGATCGAATCGCCTGGTCTTCAAGTTCAGAGACGGGACCAACATTCAATCCGACGCCGGCACGCAGCGGGTCGCGTTTGCGTTCGATGGATCAGATCGTCACGGCGAGAGTGGACTGGATCGAAAACGGGAAGGAAGCGGCGAGCCCATTTCGGCTTCAGCGCAAACAGTGATAGCCACCAACCCGTAAGAACATTTTCGATGCCGCCTTGCTGGGGATTTGTGCCTGAAGCACCGAAATAGACTGCAAACTGCCGGCTATATATTGCTAGATGGCGAAAGTCTGCAGTCAAAGCTGTAAGCGATAGTGTTCTCCTTTGCGGCTGCCGTTTGTCCCCATTGTTTTCTTCAGCCATCGAGGGTTTGATGCCGCGCGGCAGAACTCGCGCGATTGGACGAACTCGTGGGGAAGACGGTATCTCCATCATCGACTGTTCGTCGGCACTGCCACTTTGACCGTCGAAACAGCGCAGGAGATGTTAGATCGGCTATTTCACCTGTCTCATCGGCGACAGCGAAGGCGATCGAGGTGCATGTGGACTGGCGCATCGAGGGAGGGCAGATTCAGATCGTAACCGTTAAGAGTTCATGAGATCACATCTAACCAATCGCTGCAGCTAATCGCTGTGGTCGGCGCGGCCCAACCGCTTTGAATTTGTGAAACACATTGTCGATGTTATCCGCGCGCGCTTCCGCCAGCATTAGTTGGCTCCTTCTCGTTTAGGTGAAAGGCGAAACGGATACGATGGTTGGAAGGACTTTGTTCTACTCGCTTCGAAAAATTCGTCTGGCTCATATGGTCAGTCATCCTCCACCACGTCAAAAGTTTGCAGTGTGGTTCTCCTCGCCTATTCTCGGTTTTGGCCACTGGATTCGAAATCGCGCAAGGTGAACATATCCTGAACTTCGTAGAAATATCGGAAAGGCACTTACTGACCTCGAGAACGAACAGTAGCGTGCTGCTATGCTTAGTTTCACGGCGCTGAAGAAACTCGAAGCGGAAAGCAAGCCGAAGCCATAAGCTCTTAGCTGAGCAAGTCGCCGGCTATTATCGGGGATCGAAAAACGCGAAAACGCGATTACCTGAGCAACAGAAGCTGGTGAGCCTCATAGACGAAGCCGCCGCGAATTCGCGAGATCCTCAAACAGAGCTCGCAAGAACAACCCCGCAATGATCACCGAAATACGACCATCTCACCAGGCGATACAGCTTTGTGGCTGGCTGGCACACTGCCCCTCTGCTTCATTTCCGATTAGCAGGTTGATCTTAGTCGGCTTGACCAAAACGAGAGCCAGGCTGCATCGACTAAACCGCCCGAAATCTTTAACCCGGGTATTTATGAAAACGTTTTCAATTCTTATCGCAGTAGCTTTCCTGACTGTGCGCGCGGCCTTCGGCGCAAATGCGGCGACGCCCGAATGAGCAATACGTAACTG
>ERZ1370068.2465-contig-1614_pt1 | contig 22874 bp, 28 predicted proteins | sample MGYA00561227_ERZ1370068 | MGnify/ENA primary metagenome ERZ1370068 (study PRJEB38410, sample SAMEA6850437) | metagenome | study: Metagenomic assessment of the ecological functions of the soil: analysis of the soil microbiota associated with the...
GTGTACTTTCCCGTTCAGTTCCACGTATTGCTGTTCGGCTATATTTCAGTGATCCGACCTGTATTCTTCTGTGTGTTGTAAAATTTTCAGTTTTACGAAGAAGGGAAAAATATTCTTCACCTATCACAGTTGGCTCGCGGTTCAACATACATTTGTTACACATTATTTTGTGTAGTGCCACGTTGATGCCACTTTGGGAAATCAGTTATAAATAAATAAAGTCCATTGCTTCTCGGTAAAATTCACCTTTATCTGCAATTAAAGTTGCAGAGTTCTGGTCTTAGCCGCTCACGAGTTTTTTAATTTTGTCGAAAGAGATAAGATGGCGAACGATCAATCTCTCTACAAGGTGATAGCTACGTCCCACGTTTCTTTGGTGAATCTGTGCTCGATGTATCTCCGCACTGATCGCCCAAAGGGTATAAAGAGTATTGGGGAAAAAAGAGAGCAATTGGTTCCGAAATTTCTTTTATTTCCCAGCAAATGAGCGTGCAGTTCGCACACATAATCCATATCAAGCCTCCTTGCACTGCATAAATTTCAGTGGCTGATAGTTGTGACATTGGCAAATTCATCAGGCACTCCAGGAGTACAAAACAAAAAGATGACCATAAAATTTTGCACAGCGGGTGCATTCTTATCATATACTTTGCTGAAAGTTCTGTCCTTTTTGCTTTTTCATCCTTTCAGTTTCAAGCACGGAAGTTGTAATTTATAAGCTGCCAGATCGGGTGAACCACGATGAATAAGGCTTCCTGTACAATGGGCACAAATAAAAATCCGCAGCCCGGTACTTCCTCTGACTTCTTTTGCGAGCTCGTTAGCCTCTTCCATCGTCTTGCTTTCCAAAGTTAAAAAGTTTCAATAAACAGGGCATTACACGAACCCCAGACAAGGTCCTGCGGTTCGTACCATTCCTTGAGTTTCTGTTTTTAATTTAAACATTGGTCAGAAAATAATATCAACTCAGTTCGATTTGCACACCACAATAAACCAAATAAACCAGCTTTTGCGATCTGCACCTTTGCCTTCAACACCAATCCGTGGCGCGGAGCACATATTCAAAACGATTTTTTTCTTCATTCCAAGCACCTGAAAGATACCCACCAACTCCTTGCGGCGCGTAATATAACTCCAGCGTTTTATTAGGCTGATTTTCAACGGCGTATTTAAAAACTTCGTTGCCGGTTAAACGATAAAAAAGCGATTGTATTGATGAACCAATCCCGTTCCATGACAAAGGAGCATCCATGCAACCGGCATAAAAACTTCTTCGTGTTGTTTTAAGGCGATCTCGAGTTCTTTAGTTTTCCATCGCCATAATTAAGCCCGCTTTACCCCAGTGGATGAGCATTAGCGATGCACAGATCGCCATAGCACCATGCCAATCTTGATCCTCGTTTTTCTTCTTTATTATTTTGTCTATATCAATTGAAGTGAAAGCAACCATCAAATAATTTTCTTCAGATTCGTTTTGTAATAAAAACAGCTTTTACATAAGGAGATCTAGCCAATCTCCTTTTGTTTATTCCTCTCTTTCACGCCCACACCTGGGCCCAAGAAGAAGAGAAGTATACTGAGCATGTACCATGGGCCTTACCCTTTGAAATTATAATTGTCATTTGCTGTATTTCTCATAACAGGGTGATCATACTTTAAATTGATTAAGGTCTATTTCGCATTTTTGCGAGATGGTCAACAATTTTTCAAGATATTTTCTCCCCCGGTTTCTTTGTACGTTCAAGAAAATAAATGCCCCAGGCTGTCATTTCTGCAAAAGGGGTCAGTTATTGCCTGCAAAATCCTTGATCGGCACCCAAGACTGATAAACTCATCCAGCTCAACAAGATTCAAGTGTAAATCGTTTTATCAACTTATCTATGTTCCTGTAGATGCACGAAACCTGGAGGTACAATACTACCCTCACGGAACGTATTGCAGCTCATTTCTTCTTTAACAGCAGAGACTCGCTTAACTCGTCTAAATAATTTCAGAGTGCTTTCCAAATAATTTTCAGGAAGCGGGCACGAGGTAAGCAAATAATAAGACAATACCTGCTTTTCCATCCAACTTAGGCTAATTTATCTAAAGGTCTTGTTCTTTTTCATAAATCTCGTCAACATAATTATTTTCAAACCTGGTTGTTTAAGATCCGGAATAATGTGCTTACACACATTGAGAAGCGACGATCTGGCCTGTTGTGATGCAATCATATATTAAAAAGAATTGGCCTCTTCTATAAATACGAATTCAACTGAATTATACAATAACATAAATATAATCATTTTCGCGAGAAAACGGACAAAACAATGACGGCAAGCCGTGGTGTCTTCGAATTAAAAATGAATTATCACCTTAACGCTTGCTGGCATAAAAAGCTAATTTGACAAGTCTTGTGATGTACGCAGGTGTTCCCCTGGCAAGTGCCCCTCCCGTGACGCGGAACAAATATGAGTAAGGTGCTCCACCACCAGTCTGTTTATCTCATGGCATTAAAATTCAGATTCGAGATCGTCGTCTTGTTGAGGGTTAATTTCCACCACCTGCTCAATTGGAGTCCTGCCGGACCACGTGAGGCTGGTTCCGTGCTTTTCATTTTTGTTGTGGTTTCATTAAAAAGAGCTTAGGGCCTAAAATTAGGTACATCAGCACTAAAACTTTAAGGAAGCGCGAATGATCAGTTTAAGCGGAATTAGATGACGGGTTGCTGAAATGAAATAACCGTTAAGCATTCTGTTCTTGAAACATCAGTAAAAGTATAGTCAATAGCCTTTTAAGGAACAGCACGGATTAGTTTCTATGCCGTCGCACCATTGCCATTTTGCACCTGAATCTTTCTTGATCGGCGAAAAAAATTAATATTTTCCACCCACAAACGGTGACATAAGTATAGCATAATCAGAATTAGATGTGTGACATGCTGCTAGTGTGACCTTTAGTCGGGTTACCACCGCCACGCTGTTTCATTTACCGATACCGTGAGGTTTGAAATGGTTTTTGTCCAAGCTGAGCTTCCTGCACCTCACCCAGGCAAGTTTGATTGCTTTTTCATTTTTGTTGTGGTTTGGTAAAAAAAATAGACTGCGGACTTCAATTAGGTACACAACGACCAGAAACAAAACCAGATGGTTGGTTGGCGGAATCTGATGATGACGGTTTGCAGAAATGTGGGAGCATTGAAACATTTCTGTGTTCAAAACCTATCACTTCAAAGTATGAATTCAATACCATTTAAAGGAGAACAGCTGGGTGGTTTTCTGTGCCGTTGCTTTTGCCATTGGACAGATGAAAAACTTAACCGTTATACACGTGGCGTAGCCGGGGCGTATGTTTTGTTTCGCGTGTGCGATTAACGCCAGTCTACCAACTGCCACAAGCGTCATTGCGCAGGCGTGACCCACCACCTAACCATTTTACTCATTTCAGATGATTTCGATTAAATAGTGCGTTTCGAGAAAGACTGACTTACTTTTTATCTGCGACCACAGCAGAATTGTTCCTTTTCATTTTATTGTTTTATTTTTCTATTGGTAAAAGTATCAGTAGAAATTGCGCAGCGTGACTTTTTTGTTGATTCTTTTTATTTGCAGGGAATAAATTTTTGCAACCTCAGACTAAATTTTGATCACCTGAGAAGCGCCTCGCGAAATATCATGTTCTTTCACTTCGTGAATTTTGTAGTAATATTCCAGTGAGCTGCCTCATCCCGATATTCCCGGATCGACGTGGTGTTTCTGCATTACTAATCCCATTGCCTGGACAAATGGTTTTTTAAGTCCAGCCTCAGTTTAAATAAGAAGAACAAAGCAGGAGGACCAAAGCATCTGTTCATATCCCTTTTTTTCAGCTTTGCGGAGATAAAATCGGCTGAGAGAAGCAGGATTTATATGTTACAGAAAAGTATGAACGAATATCCAACCCCACTGGTTCATGAGTATCTTTTCACATTGTAAAGAAGAGAGCCTTCAAATTTACAGGAATTTGTATCTGTATGAATTTAGTACACCAAAACTCACATCATAGTTCACTTCCTTTTCACGGCCGGCAGAAGAAAAACACTCACTGAATTTCTCAGCCCATTTCCTCTATTGGAGAAGTTGCCAAAAAGATCTTCATCTTGTATTTCCAAACAAAATTACTTCTCACGTTTCCAAGCAATATCTTTTGCAATATTTTCCATTAAACTTTTCTATCCTTGTCCATCAACAGGTACCTTAGGTATTATGACTAAAGGGCCGGAAGTATTTACTGGCTCTTGTTACCCCTCCACTGCCACCTGCTGAAATGACGTGACCTGCTGAAAGTCATTACGACCCTATGGCTTTACACTCATTTCTATTTTCATTGAGATTTTGGGAAGTGATTTTTTATTATAGAGCTGGTTTTTCACTGCACACCATTTTGGCGGCGACAGGGTTTTGTGGTTTGCTTTTCATTTATCTAAGTTTAAATTAAATACAAGTGTAAAGCACGTATTATTTACCTGAGTGAAGCTTCATAGGTATAGCAGATGTTATGGCAGGGCAGTGTTGCTGCACATTTCTCGTTCACCTCACCAGCACAACCACGACAAGTTTGAGTCACTTCTCTATAAAACCCTCAATTTTCATTCAGATGGGATAGTTCAAATCGTCCTTTCCCTAAGTCTTAGTTTCTCGCTCACTCGAGCCCAAGTTTGCTTGCTTTTCATTTTTGTTTAAGAATTTTAATGGTTAATTCAATTTTACGTAGAAAGTATTTGTTGATCCTTCTTTTCCCAAGACTTTGCTTTTCTATCTTGTTTAGGGTTTTATTTTGTATTGCCTAATAATGTTTCTACTGTACGAAAATTGAGTTTACCACAGCATTTGCTGGCATCAGTCTGGATTCACCCGGTTGCCCCAATTTTCATTGTTTGTTTCATGGTCTCGAATAGTTTTGCAACGACTCCGAACAATAGAGCGCCAACAGGTCCTTGAAATAAGTAGCTGAATCAAGCCTGGACGGGCCTTATTAGAAATTATAGAAAATATAGCTATCTTTGATTTTCTCAATCTTTTTTTCACGGTAGCTTCCACTACACTTTTTTCAAGATGTTGTTTGCGAAACTTACGCAGAGATGCAAATGACGAAGAACTGCAAATCCATTCATAAGTAATCAGTTTTCATTGGCCAGCATTTTATTTAATAGGACACTTTAATTAATCACCGATATTTTTTACAAACCACGATTATTGGTGTCAAATTAGCAAATGCTAAGATACTCCAACCCCACTGCATTTCAAAAGTCATGCATCTTTTTTCATTCAATTCTTCCACTCAAAAATGGGTATCGCCTGGAAGATATTGGAAGCATCTCCAATAATTACAGCATCTTCAGTATTTGTGTAGCATTCTCTTTTTCATACCTTTTATAAACATCATCTCTGAAATAACGTGGATTCTACTGCAGCATTTGTTTGTACCATCAGTCGAGTTCACCCGGGTTAGCATTCTAGTTCTAAGATTATAAAGAAAATATGATGATCATGGAAGAAATCAAATACAAAAGAAAAGCTGAAGTTGATGACAGCCCGATGTACTGAGAGAAACTGGTGGTTTGATTTAAACACTATTTATCAGGAGTGGCGTGGGCCCGCGTAAATTATACATGTATCTTCCAAAGATGACAAAGCCCTCTTTTAAAATCCTTCTCCCAACCTGTCTGTTGCTTTTAATTTCATAAATCCACCACAGAAACAAGCTGGGATCAAAAACTCATTTCCATTTCCACCATTTGAAAATTACGATCAGACTTTCTGATAATAGTGTATAAGATGACACAAGATAAAACGGGCTTTTGTGCTTTCTCACATACAACGGGTTGAACCGATGATGGCTACACATTTAAGACTTATGATTTCAACCAGCGAACTACTGGTAGCTCATTACGGCCGGTTATTTTTATACGCTGGTCCAGGATCAGAAGGGATTATTATGGATGAACAGTGAGAACGACGATCTATTCTTTGATCCGCTAACTGAAAAATTTTTTCATTATCGTCATCATGTAGGGTGATAAAAATTCTTGATTGATGATCGGACAACCGGCCTGGTCTGGACAAACCAGGTAATGTATGGGTCGCTACGCAGAAGTGGTCTCTGGATGAAACTGGAACGCCAGACGAAATAAAATTTATCCATATTACCCAACGACAAGTATTTGCGTACTAATCTTTCCAATAATTTTATTTCCACCACAGCAATTGACGAAGACGATAATCTTTGGTTGGTAACTTCAGCTCCGGGACTGGATTATTTTAATACCCGGACGGCAAAGCTCATTCAGCATTTCAATTTTGGTTCTTCAATTGATCCTGGTGAAGATTGGAACATACACCCGTATGGAGCAAATACTGGCAGAAACGGAAACATTTGGATAGGGAGTCGAACAAACGGGTTGTATTGTTACAATACCTGTTCAGGAAAAACAACTCACTTTGTTCATGAAAAAGAATATCTACTCGATATCCAGCAACGGCGTTTATAAAATTCTTGAAGATAACGCAATGGGAATTTATGGCTGGCAACCGATGTGGGCATGCATTGACTATTATGAAAGAGAGTTCCGGAAAATTTTATCACCGGCCGGCTGCCGGCAATTAGATCACACATGGATATGCCGGAAGGGATGCAAAGCCACGCGAGCGGACTCGCCAACGATGGATGGCATTTATTTCCTGTGATACCCGTGTTTAAAAAAATTAATTCAATATTGCTGGATATAAACGAATTACTCGTTTAATGATCATTCCTCCTGTGGTCAATGACTTCTTCGAACGCGAAAAGGAACTATGTATGTTGCTTATGAAGGCGTCCTAGGGTGTTTGACACCGCGACTAGAAACTGCTCTAACTTTCCTTTCCCGATTTACGAAGACGATTAAAATATTTTTTGCGTTCAGCATTGCATTTCAGATCTATGAAGATAGTAAGGACAATTTGCTTTGGTTTGCCACCACTCAGGGGATTGATATTTTACAATCCTGTTACAAAACAGCACCATTGTTTCCAGCACAAAGGAGAATGAGCGGCACTTCACTCAGCGCCTCTCCATGTACCAGGATAGCGAAGAAGAAGACCGTGGAGCGTGGAAGGTTTTGGATAAATACCCCGGAATGGCGGCTTGGATGTCGTTTGATCACTGCCACCCCGGAAAATTCAGACAATATAGAGCAAATGGGAGTACTAACTCCATCAGTTCAGAATAGCCTGGCGGGGTCTTTGCTGGCTTCCAATGGGACATTATACATCGGAAGTTTGAGTGGCGGAAGTGAACCTTCTGCTCTTCGATCCAGAAAGAAGCATCTGCAATTTATCGTCACAATGTTCATGACCTTTTTTCTTTTTCTGTCAGTTCGTGATCTTGCATTTGGATATAAAGAATCGAGATCCGAGTATTATCTGGTTTTGGCACTCATGGGAGGTGGCGTAAATGCATCTGATCCTCAAACCAAAATTTCGGGCTTTCACTACAAAAGAAGGGCTGTGGTCAAACAGTGTTGTCAGTTTGGTAGAAGATGACAGAAGTGGTAATTTCTGGCTTGGAACGAATAAGGGCATTAGTTGTTTTACTCCTCCTGAAGACCCATTCAACCCCTGTCAAAATCTGGTTTTCAGCAACTATGATATCAGTGATGGTTTGCCTGACAACAAGATCAGAATCTTATGGCAGCATACAAGGATGTGGATGGAAAAATTTACTTTGGCAGCACTGGACGGTGGTATAGTCTATTTTGACCCAAAAACATCGAAAGATAACGAATACCTGCTGCCTGTTTATCTGACCGATGTGAAAGTCTTTAACAAGAGTGTCCATCCCTATGATGGAGATGGCATTTTAAAATCACCGATAGAACTCACCAAAGAAATCACTCTTTTCATATAATCAAAATGATATTTCGTTTGAATTTGCATGCGCTTAATTATTTTCACCCGGAGAAAAACCAATATCTATATAAACTGGAACCATACAATAAAGATTGGATCGCTACTGATGCTTCCAAACGATTTGCCAATTACACCAATCTGAATCCTGGTAAATATACTTTTAAAGTGAAAGCAAGCAATAACGACGGCGTATGGAATGAATCGCCTGCAACAATAAAATTAGTTATCAGGCCACCTTTCTGGCAAAACCGCTTGGTTCAGAGCTTTGATGGTAGCAGCATTGATTGCAACCGCTCTATGGTTTTTATCGGTATCGCCTGCAGCACATATTGCGTCTGCAAAGCATCAGGAATAGAATTGCACAGCGACCTGCATGATGACATCGGCTCTACACTTAATAGCATTTCTGTGTATAGCGAAGTAGCGAAAAATGATCAAGCCAGACGGGATTTTTCTTTGAATATGATCGTGGAGAGCTCCGAAAGGTGATTGATGCCATGAGTGATATCGTGTGGACCATTAATCCCGACAATGACAGCTTTGAAAAGATAATCCTGCGGATGCGTTCCCTTTCCTACAATCTTTTCCGCGCAAAAAAATTGAATTTAGTTTCCGGGCGGATGAATCGTTGCATGGGCTGAAACTTTCGCCTGAAGAAAGGAGGAATTTTTATTTGATCTTTAAAGAGACCATTAATAACCTTATGAAATATTCCCAGGCAGCCAGGGCTTCAGTTTTATTAACTCATCATTCAAATACAATCGCCTTAGTGGTTCGTGGATGATGGGATAGGTTTGATCCAACCAAAAAATATAACGGGAATGGTCTGATCAATATTGAACCGGCGGAGCAGAGGAAATAAAGCGCACAGCTGGATATCCAGTCAGGAGAAGGTATCGGTACGACAGTTCAACTAATTTTTAAAGCATGAAAAACATCAGAGTGGCCTTATTTGAAGATAACCGGCACCTGCGCGAAAGTCTGTTCAATCTTCTTGAATCAAGCGACGGCTACACGTGCGCGGGAGCTTTTGCACATTGTGAACGGGTGATCGAAAATATCGAAGAGACACAGCCAGATGTGATACTGATGGATATCGAGTTACCTGTGGTAAAACGGGATTGAAGCAGTAAAATTGATATGGGAAAGATACCCGGACATCAGAATATTGATGGAGACAATTTTTGAGGAGGACGAAAAAAATATTTCAATCCATCTGCAATGGCGCACAGGGGTACATCCTGAAAAATACGCCCCCAAAGAAATATTAAATGCTGATTCGAGAGATTTACGAAGGCGGGGCGCCGATGAGTCCCATATAATTGCCGAGCAAAGTGCTTCGCATGTTCAAAAATAATCTTACAAAAGCGACACTGACGATTCATTTCATCTTTCCATTCGGGAAAAAGAAATATTGAAATGCCTGGTAGAAGGAATGAGCTATAAAATGATTGCTGACGCCTGCTTCATCAGCGCTGATACAGTGAATGGGCATGTCAAGAATATTTACAAAAGCTCCAGGTACACTCAAAAGGCGAAGCTGTTGCAAAAGCGATAAAAGGAAGACTCATTTAGTCAATGCTGACATTTCCTTTTAAAAATTTTTCAGATGAACCAAGGATTTATATAGCCTGTATTTTGACTGTTGCTTTGTGGCATAACATTTCTGTTGCTCAGAACCCTATCATCCTTTGCGCATCAAAAATAATATTACACTCGACGGAAAACTTTTGGAACCGGAATGGCGAGGAAGCAGAAGTGGAGACCAGCTACATGCAGTATGATCCATGCCAGCCGGATCGACACCTTCAGAAAAAAGCAGAATTGAGGATCTTATACAACGATGAATTACTTATACGTAGGCGTCCGGGCTTTTGATCATCATCCGGATAAAGTTAGTCGCCATGAACTTCAAAGGGATTTTTGATATAGAAAGTGATGATGCCAATGCCTTCATCATTGACATGTATAATGACAAAAGCACAGGTCTTTCATTTATCACAAATACATTAAGCGCAAGATGGGATGCAGAGGTATCGGATGATGGAGTAAATTTCAATGATGCTTATAACACTTTCTGGGATGCAACTTCTCATGTTGATTCGCTAGGTTATACAACAGAGTATCGCACTCCTTTTATCGTCCCTGCGATTTGAAGCAAAGGACACTGTGAGAATGGGCTTCCGTGCTATTCGCGCCATCAAACGGCTGAAATGAATATGACATCTTTTCCCCGCTGCGATCCAAAGATCGAGGATGCATACATGAAAGTTTCTCTTGCCAGGGAGATTGAGTTTTATGATCTGAAGAGTAAAAACCTTTATATCACTCCCTATGCTATTGCAAATTATACCGTGGAAAATACACTGAACGGCGGCGGAACTGCCTATGAGAAAGAAGGGGGAACTTCATGACCAGGAAGAATTTTGTAAAGGGTGAAGCACTGGACCGGGTACTAAGCAACATTGGCTTTGATGTTAAATACGGGCTTTCCAAAAACCTTTACACTCGATGCAACTGTCAATACCGACTTTGCACTGAGCCGAGGCGGATAATGTGATTGTGAACCTGACCAAGTATGAAGTGAACCTTCCCGAAAAAAGAAATTTCTTTTTAGAATCACAAACTTATTTCAATTATACCACCACCACTGGCAATGAACTTTTCATTTCCCGTTCAATCGGGTTGGAAAAATGATGTGTAGTCCCGATAATCGCTGGAGCAAGACTCACTGGTAAAGAGAATGGCTGGCAAACCGGCTTGGTGGATATGGAAAACAAAAGCAGTGAAAGATCAGCAGATCGATCCGCACAATATTTTTGTTTTTCGTACCCGCAAAAAACTGGATGACCTGGGAAGTTATGCCGGGGGCATTATCACGAACCGGATTGACATGAAGAGCGATAAAACATCGTTCCAGTCTTTTGGAGTGGATATACAAAAAAGACTGAATCAACTCCTGATGTTTACTGCATCAGCAGCCGGAACGACTAGAAGATATCAGTTTTAAAAAATTTGGACAGGCTTTGGATCTGAATACTTCCTTTGCCCGTACGGCGAGAGAAGGTTTGTCTTATGGAATCTATATGGATTGGGTTGGTAAGAATTTTTCTCCTTCATTGGGTTATGTCCAGGAAAATGATCTTATCAACGGAAGCGGATTTGCAGGATATCATTGGAAAGCTAAGGAAGAAAGTAAAAAAGCCTACTACTACCTGCAGGCCAATTTTATTTATAAATGGAAACCCGACCTGGACAAAGAGGAAACAAAATTTATTAGTACCCAGGCTGGTGTCAGTTTTAAAAGCTGGTGTTGAAATTGAACTCACTCCACTGGAATTGTGGAGCGACCGCGTATTTGAAGAATGGCATTTGAGCGATCATATTACGATACCAACCAGGGTTTATAAAATGTATTCACCGGGAATAAATTTTATTTCGCCTCAACAGGGCAAATACCGTGGCAGTATGGAAGTGAAGTTGCTGGATTTTTATGGCGGCAGAAGATTTTCTGTGGTACCCAACCTGACCTATTTTTTTAACAAACATCTGAATGCAATGATAGAATACCAGTACGACCACATTCAGTTTCCTGTCGAATATTCCGATAATGGCAAGGGGTTGTTTCAATCCAGCCTGCATTAGATTGAATGTAGCGTATTATCTTTAACTCCGTTTTCTCTAAAAATTTTAACTCAATTTGACTACTTGAATAATACAATCAGTACCAACTTACGTATGCGATACAATCCGAAGGAAGGCACTGACCTGTATGTTGTGCTTAACCAGGGATTAAATACAGATCGTAAATCCAGGTTAGATCCGCATTTGCCGGTGGTCGAACAACCAGGCAGTAATCGTCAAGTTTGTAAAAACATTTACACTATGACGGTGACTTATAAGATCGCCATTATAGTTGAGAAGAACTGAGGTCTCATTTGAAAGACCTCAGTTAATCTAAAACTATTTACTCTTTTAAAAACTTCAATTTGCTTATGATATTCTGCGCTACTTTTCTTCCTGCACCAAACCAGCATCAATAGAAGGCTGATAATGGATCCCTGCATACAATCTTGAATTGCCCGCATCTATTCCAAATGCCTGGAAAGAATTGAATGATCTTGGCGCAAATCCCAAATAATCATAAGTATGGTCGGTAAAACTATAATTGTCGCCGAACAAATTACTAAGAGCATCAGCAGTAGCTGCAGATAAAACTGCATGAGCAGATGAATACTCGGGGTGAGCCGGCGTAGTTAATGTGGGACTCCATGTTGAATATCCCAATACATTTCTGATGTATGTATATGGGCGAACTAAATTGTAATGATATTTTGGTGTACCAGCAACTAATTGACGCGTCGTACCCGGTAATGCCACTTAATGCATAAGCGATCGCTGCTTTGTCAAGCGTAGGTTTATCATTTTCCAGCACCTGTTTCAGTATGCTTACATAATGCCCGGGCGTAGTCACACCCGGTATATCTCTCCAATATAAACGCCATGGCTGTTTGTTCCGGGGTAAGGTCATGCCAGGCATCATACACTTGCTGTCGCCATCTTATAGAAATCAGATGATGGATCTGTTGAGTATGGAGTTGGAGGGCCTGGTTGTGCCCCATCACCACTGCCGGGAACAACTGTTCTGAGGTTGCCCCAGTAAGGAGTGCTTGCAGCGGCGCCAGCTGGTGGAGTAGGTTCCCACAAGCCATCACCCGTTGGACGATTGTACGGATCACTTGCATGGAGATAACCGTCAGTTTCAGCCCATTCAAAAACCTTTTGCGCAACTGCTTTTCCAAAATCGATGGAACGATCAATTGTTCCTGCATCTGCCTCACCCGCGTATTGGATGTTCAGTGCATTTTCCAAAGAATCGATTGAGGTTTTGTTAGCGTCACTGGTGGTTAGGAACATTTGTTTGTTAATAGACGCCAATGCAGCGTTGGCGGAACTTGGCCAATGATAAGCGAAACCTGGTTCTGCTTGAGGTAAGCCCGGAAAGACCATTAAGCTGGAGCCTGCAATAGATTGATAAGCCGAGCATGCCCGGCACTACAGCTTCATACAAAGCGATGCCACTATATACATAAGGACGTGTAAATGCTACGTTGGGAATGCCGGTGGCTGTTCTCATTAAACGTATTTGCATATCCATCCACTTAACCGCAACTTCCGATGTATAGGCATTGGTTTGAGTTAAATGACCAGTGCAATTGCATTTGTTGATTGTAATTCAGTTGAAGTGTCATTTTTTTCAACTCTTTTTTGACAACTGGTGAAAAAACAGGCTGCTGCATGTTAAGAGCAACAGGCAAGATGTTAGCTGGTGAATTAATTGTTTTCATGATTTTTTAATTTAAAAATTGAAGAATAGACTAATTGGTGTATTTGTTCGAGCATAAATTTGAAAAATTAATAATGGATCCAATTATTACTAGTATTAATTTTTCACGGATAATTCGTTTTAGAATAAAATAAGAAGTGGAAGAAGAAATCAGTTTAGCCAAAGAAAAATCTATTTAAAAGAAAAGACAATAGCTGAAACTGGCTGAATTGCAGATAGCAAAGCCCCTTATTTATGGGGCATTGTGCATTTAGAAAAGGAAAAGAAAACATCATCATAATGACGAGGACGAATAGCTTTTTTGATAATTGCGGTTTCATTTTTAGTTCGGTTTACGATTAGAAAAGAAGATATCTGAGAGTCGAAATTATCTTCATCTCAACCGGAAAAAAAGCTCAAATGATTGGGTGACGGAAATGAAGGACAGTTTGTCGAACTGAGGCTGTGTGGTGACAACTTGATATTCAACTACAGGATTAAAAGACCAGACTCCATTTACCATTACGATCAATGCGCCATCAATTTTTTTCATTTGTCAGAACATACAAGCAATGCTTCAAAAATATGATCGAGAATATACACGATCAGCTGGCTCGGGATTGCTGAATTTGATTGCATAAAATTTAATTTAATCACAAATGAATTTTTGCTTTTGATCCGGTTTCAATAATGGCTGAAGAATTGATTGTTATGTCAAGATGTAGGGATTATTCTTGTTGAAATATCCATCAATACTTTGTCGCAAAAATAGAGAGGATGCATAATTTAAAATCATGGCAGGTCAAAAGCTTCGGATAAACGGCCTCTTAAGGTCGTCCGTTTTCTCCATGTACTAATTAGATCAGCAACCCATCAATCCTTTTGCCCAATTGCTTCTATTTTCAATAAACCTCCGGGCAAATAAGGATTAGATTTGAAGAACATAAATAAGAACCGTGCATTATAGTAACTTTTAAAAGGAAACATCTGTGAAATACGTACAGGTATTTGTGAATCATTCAACCCAAACTTAAAGCCGACTTTGAGAAAGATAGTAATCATAATAGCAGGCCTTGCACTTTCATCTATTTCTCTTGCCCAACATCCGAATAGAAAAAAATAGACAGCTTAAAAACTGTTTTGCCATCAACGCAGGATATCAAGCACGGATAGATTGTCTCAATGCTTTGAGCGAAGAATATTGGTGGCCACTCGCGGGTTTTGCCCGATTCCATTTCCTGCTGGGCTAACGAGGCTAATAAAGAGGCCTTAAAAATCAATTACGCGTTAGGGCTGGCAACTTCTAACATGCATTTAGGTGTGGCAGAAATTTATAGAAAAAACTTTCTTTCTGCTGAAAAGTACTTTGCGCCAGGCTTTAGCCTGTCTTTGAAAATATTCACAACGTTCGAGGGATGGGTTGGTGTAATCTCTGGCTAGGCCAAACACTTTATGGGCAAAACAATTTTACGGATGCCATTGCGTGTTAGTGAAAGTCTGTTCCTCTCCTTCAGGAATCACGGGATGGGAGAGGGAGAAGGAAAAGCATATGCATGGACTGCCTTTCTTGTATGAGGCTACGGGAGATTACGACAGCAGTTTTTTTATTATTGTAGTAAAGAGTTTGATGATACAGACAGAAAATGAGTGATGATGTTTGTATTGCAGGGGCGTTAGTCAATATGGGCCATTTGTATAGAGTGGCAGGTGCTTATGATGACGCTCTCGATTATTACGAACAGGGTTTGCAATATGCAAATACACATGACTTTGATGTTCGCACCACTAACTGGAACAATGTGCATGAATCAATAGGAATAGTTTACCGCTTAAAAGATATGCCGGATTCTTCCATTTATTATCTTCAAAACGCTATGCAAATAGATCCGGAAAACCAAATGACCCCGGATAAGTCTTGGTGAAACTTATCTTCAACAAAAACAATATGATTTCGCTCTCGATATTTTTCTTGAACCCATTACGCATTTGAGACGGGAAAATGACAGGTGGGACCTGATGCGGGTATTGCTAGATGCAGCAAAAGCGTATGAAGGAAAGAAAAATGAACCGGCTGCTTTGCAATATGTAAATGAAGGCTTTTGCAATTGCACAACAGGCAAATGTAAAACAATACATGCAAGAAGGTTTACCTGGTGCTTTCGGAAGTATATAATCGTCTGCAAAAAAATGACAGCGCTTACTTTTTTATGCAGCGATACACTGCTTTAAAAGATTCCATCCTGAATAGCCAGTTCATGTTCCGCGCTCGACCAACTATAAAGCAACAGGCAGAATTTAAAAAGCAATTGGCGCAGGTGGCTTTGCTCGACAAGGACAATAAAATAAAGGAGGAGAAACTAGAGCATGCATCCGAAATTAAATGGATCCTTATTGCATGCCTGTTGATTGTGGCATTGTCCGGCTTTTATTATTTACAGAAACCTCTCGCTGAAGGGAAAGAACGAGAAATTAGAAAGTCAAAAGCACAATCCGAACTGCAACTCAAAGCGACTGAATTGGAAATGCAGGCATTGAGAGCACAGATGAATCCACATTTTATTTTTAATTGTCTCAGTTCTATCAACAGGTTTATATTAAAGAACGAAACTGAAGCTGCATCTGACTACCTTCACAAAATTTTCCCGTTTGATAAGAATGGTATTAACAAATTCCAACAAACCATTCATCAGCCTCGAAGATGAATTGGATATGCTTCGCCTTTATTTGGATATGGAAAGATTGAGATTTAAGGATTCCTTTGATTATAGTATCAGGTTTACTAACTCCATTGATGCCAGTAACGTTTTTGTTCCTCCATTGCTATTGCAACCATTTGTTGAAAATGCCATCTGGCATGGATTGATGCATAAGGAAGGGCAGGGTCATATTGAAATTGAACTTAGCGCAGACAAAAGAATTTTAACCTGCATTATTTCTGATAATGGCATTGGCAGAAGCAAAGCTTCGATGTTTAAGAGCAAATCCGCAGAAAAACAAAAAGTCGGTGGGCCTGACGATCACAACAGAACGCCTGGCGTTACTAAATAAGAATACAGACGAAAAAACATTTTTAATGTCGAAGATATTAACGACGATGAAGGAAATGTTGCGGGCACCCGTGTTATTTTGAAAATGAATTACAAAGGTTTGATTGAAACGTCATCGGATGATTTAATAGTAAAATCATGATTACAGCAACCATTGTTGATGATGAACCTTACTGTTGTGAAACTTTAGTCACATTGCTGGAACGTTACTGTCCCGACATAAAAATTTTAGACATCTGTTACTCCGGGGCCGACGTGTTGAAATCCTTTAAAGAGAAAAGACCTGACATTCTTTTTTAGACATTGAGATGCCACACATGAATGGTTTTGAATTGCTGGAAAAATTATCAGACATAAATTTTGAATTGATCTTTACTACCAGTTATGATCAGTATGCCATTAAAGCCATTCGTTTTAGTGCGCTTGACTATTTGTTAAAGCCAATTGACCGGGAAGAGTTACAAAAAGCAGTACAAAAAAGCAGTAAGTCGCATGAAGCATCCGCTGCCCCAGCAGATAGAAATTCTTTTGCAAAATTGAATCAGCCCAGCTATACCTGTCAATAAAATAGCCATACCAACAATGGAAGGACTTACAAATGATCTCTGTAGAATCGGTGATCAGTTGCGAATGCCGATCAGCAACTATACCATCCTGCTTTTAAAGAATAAACAAAAAATAGTTGCTTCACGTTCAGTTAAAAGAGATTGAAGAAATGCTGGAAGATTATTCCTTTGCAAGAGTTCACAATTCATGGCTTGTCAATCTCAACGAAGTAGAAAAATATGTGAAGGGAGAGGGGGCTTTTTTGTTAATGAGCGATGGAACAACGATATTGACGTTTCCAAGGAGCCGTAAAGAAATACTTTTAAAAAACTACAACCCAACAAGCAGTAGATAACCCAGTAATCATAAAGCATTTTGATATATGAAAAAACTTATCCTTTTTTATCGGGCATTCTCTATGCCTGAACAATTATGCAAGGTCACAGGGCTGTATTATGGTTCACAATATCTCTGGCTTTGGCCAATATAATTTGCTGGATAAATCTTTTTCCACTTCCGACTGGCAGTTAAATATCAACAATCGTTACTTTAAAGCGTTCAGGGATTTCTAAAGGAACTGAAGACCAGAAAACACCTCCGGAGGATGAATCTGTCGTTCGTTCTTATACTATGGATATTTGAGCTTAAGCAGGCTGTTTAAGAATGGATGGTCCGTGTCTCTAAGTATTCCTTATGCGGCTAATTCCCGTACTGCCAAGTAAGGAACATGGAGGTGCCTGGCACTACCAGGCATACCACTCATACTGCCGGACTGGGTGATATTCGGCTTACTGCGATATAAATGGCTATTAAAACCCTCACTTTCCACAAAAGGAAATGTGCAGTTAGGCTTGGGAGTTAAGCTTCCGACCGGCGATTTCAGATACCAGGATTATTTTTATAAAGGACGACACGACAAAAATATTGGCTCCCGTTAATGCATCGATCGCTTTAGGTGATGGTGGAACAGGTATTACGACTGAGATCAATACTTTTTATGTTTTTAGCGATAGGGTCAGCTTGTACGGTAACGTTTACTATCTTATTAGCCCGCGTGATGTAAGCGGGATAACTACTTCAACCTGGAGAACACCCAGTCCATTGGATGGCCAAAGACCACGGCCGATGTGTACTAGTGTGCCCGATGGATATTCGTTAAGAGGGGGTTTCGATCTTAGTTTCGAACAATTGACTCTTTCAGCAGGTTTGCGTGATGAAGGGGTTCCTGTTCAGCGATCTCGTGGGCGGTAGTGGTCATGGCCTCAGGCGACCCGGTCACAATTTATCATTCGAGCCAGGGATTGTTTATAACTGGAAGAAAATTTCGTTGTATTCTTATGTGCCTGTAATTATTGCCAGGAAAATTAAGCAAAACCCAACTGATGCACTAGCTACAGAAATTACTGGAGTTTATAGAATGGGCGCAGGGAGGATCAGGAAATTATTCAGTATTTGCTGGAATTTTCTTTAAACTATAATTTTTAATTTCTGATGGCGACTTGACAATAGCTCAATGGCGTTTTTATTCTGCATGAGAAAAGGCTTGAACATTGAAAGTGAATTCCTCTCTATATTGAAGCCAGCGCAATGCAGCATCAACACCGACCACTTAGCAGCTATTTCTGTTTACCGATATTGTTGGTTACACTGCTATGATGCAGCAGGATGAGCAAAACGCCGTTTCCATCACAAAACGATATGCAAGTGTCTTAAAACAACTTGTCCCTTCACATGGCGGTGAAATTTTAAACGATTATGGTGATGGATGTCTTTGTTCGTTTTCCCAGTGCCACTGAAGCAGTGCGTTGTGCGATACAAATACAAAAGCAATTGCGGGATGAACCAAAAGTTCCACTGCGTATCGGCCTGCAACATCGGGAAGTGCCTGCTTGAAGACAGGAAAATATTTGGTGATGGCGTTAATGTAGCTTCCCGCATCCAGTCTTTAGCGCAGGGCAATTCAATTTTGTTTTCAAAGGAGATCTCTGATAAGATCAGGAACCAACCCGATTTCAAATCAATTTCCCTCGGAAGTTTTGAATTCAAAAGTGTTGATGAACCGATGGAAGCTTTTGCCCTGGCAAATGAAGGGCTCACAGTTCCCGGAAAGAAGAACTAACAGGAAAGTTGAAGGAAGTCAAAAAGAAATCGGTCGCAAAAATGGATCATCGCAGCATCTGCATTCATCATAGTGACCTTGTCTGCATTTTTTATATCTACAGAGGCTGAAACATAAAAATGGGTTTAAAGGAAAAGACAGGTCGGTTGTCATATTACCGTTTAATAATTATACAAACAGTCCGGAAGAGGCAAAAAGTTTTATCGATGGGATCACCGAAGAGATCACGACCCAACTGGCTAAAATAGCGGATATGAAAGTGATCGGCCGGACGTCGGCGGTTTTTTCAAGAATAGTAAAAAACCGATGGATCAAATTGCTGAAATACTTGGGGTGTCTGCATATCTCGAGGAAGCGTTCAAAAGGAGGGCAATACCGTCCGCATTACAGCACAGTTGATCGATGCTAATACCCAGGAACATATTTGGGCTGATAGTTATGATCGTGATCTCAAAGATATTTTTTCAATGCAGAGTGAAGTTGCGCAGGAGATTGCCCGGCAACTGCATGCAAAACTTACGGATGCAGAAAGGGCAGGGCTTAATAAGAAGCCAACCGGATAACGTTGAGGCTTTTAAATTTTATTCCAAGGGACGTTTATACGCTGATAAACGGACCCTTTAGGAGTTAATGACAGTGCTGAGGCTAATTACAACAAGGCTCTTTGAGCTCGATCCGAATTACGCATTGGCCTATGCAGGCCTGGCTGATCTTTATATCGTAAACCTGAAGGGATTGTCTCAGTTGGAAGCAATACCGATCGCAAAGGATTACGCGACAAAAGCATTATTGTTGGACAGCGCTCTTAGCGAGGCCCTGACAACATTGGGGTTTACACAATCTGCATTTGATTATGACTGGAAGAGATCAAAGAGCACTTTAAGAAAAGCCATTGATTATGATCCAAATTATTCCAGGGCACATTTATTTTATGGAAATTTATTACAATACACGGGAGAAAGCACGGAACAGGGAATTAATGAATTGAAAAGCGTTATCTCTCGATCCGTTATCAAACAATCTGAACTATGTACTTGGCAGAAATTGTTATCTTTGCCAGGAAATACAGATTCATCCTATGAACAACTAAAGAAAACGCTGGCTCTATTTCCTGCTTTTCATCTCGCACAAGGGAACCTTGTATTTGTTCTCTTTAGCTAAAAAAACTATCCCGAAGCTTTTCATGCAATTGAAGCACTGGACACAACAGCCGTCTATAAAGCACTTTATTACAGGTCCACAGTGCTTAGTTATGCATACGCCATTTCGGGAAATAAAGCCAGCGCTAAGTCGGAACTGGAAAAGAAGTTTGGCAAAATGCCCTGATCAATCTCCTTACAATCTTGCTAAAGTTTATGTTGCGCTGGATGATCGTAACGAGGCCTTAAAGAACCTGGAAAAAGCTTACCAAGTAAGAGATGTATGGATGTATCATCTTAGCAGTGATCCTGTGTTTGATCCCATCAGGAGTGAGCCGCGGTTTAAAGCGCTATTGAAAAAGATGAACCTGGAGTGAGTTTCTTATTCACCCGGGTGATATTTTCTTTCCACGTGTTTCATTACCTCTTCTTTATAAAAAAGGACATCTTTAAAATTCCCATCAATATACATCTGTGCCCTGGTCAGTAAAATGTTTTGATGATGGATCAAAAGATTGTCCGCCGGTAATGATCGATTTGGCTTTTATTTTTTGCCGAATTCAACACAAGCAATAAAACTGTTTCCTGAAAAACCATAGCGCTTGTTTGAATTAGCGAAACGTTTGGATTGAAAAGAAGGCAATGATCCCCATGTTGCAGAAGCCAACCCCACAGGCAAGCTCGCTTTCTTATCGTCAAAATTTTCACCGTTTCCGACTCGTTGATATCTATTAATATCACCCCATGGAACTTTCCATGAACCAAATCTTTTTTGAAGATCTTTTATTGTGTCAAAAAGCAAATCCAATTTTTCCTTTGAGGAAACAAATTTCGTTATCCTGGATGCCCATTCAATGGCCAGAGTAGTTGCTACTGAGCTGGCTGAAGAATTTCTATCCCAGGATTTCAGCACAGAAATGGGCTCTTCCAATATTTGTTGCAGTGAATCGGTGTCAGCGTAATTCGTCATAGGCGATAAAGAGTTGTGGTAATAGAACTTCAAATATGGAAAGATAATGGCTGTAACCAACTTCTTTGATCAACCTGTCAATCGTGAGATCAGTTTTTTCATCTAATAAGCGTTCAGCATTGATGGCACGATAATTTTCCAGGTCAGGTGCCATATAGGTAGGATAATTTTCTTTTTTGGGACTGCTGCTGCCAGAAACAGTGAAAGGAGTGGAGTTACAATTCTGTATCCAGCCCGTCGCAGGGTTATAAACATGAACCATTTCGTCCAGCGAATGCAGGCCTTTCCATTCAGTGGAAGATGTAGTGCCATCAACAGGCTGAGTCCAATTCTAATGTTGGGTCACGTTTCGGTATAAAGTTGCCATGCCAGTATGCAATATTTCCTTTATCATCTGCAAATACAGTGTTGTCAGAACTGTTGGACCGCATGTCCATTATTTTCTTAAAATCTTCAAATCCTTTTGCCTTTAGTACGTAACCATGATTGCATTAAAGCATCAATTGAGCGATTATTTTCTCTTAAGACTTAACCAATCTCCATTCCTGCTTCCCATTACAGGTCCGTGACCTGTTGCATATACAGTAAACGCCTGCTGCCTAACAGCATTTTTGTCTTTGTAACTTATGATCACTTGTTTTGCTTTCTACCGGAAGCCACTTTCCATCATACAGGTACAAAACTGAGTCACCGTGTTTTTCTATTTTTTCTCTGTACAGATCGGCTACATCCGCATCACTTGAAGTGTGCATCCACCCGCAATGTTCATTAAAGCCCTGGAATACAAAAAAGTCCCCCATGTTACAGCCCCGTAAGCATTCAATCCTTCATCGCTTACCATTTGCACTTCGGTGCGGAAATAAAAAGTAACATGCGGGTTAATGTAAATGATCGCATCTTTCGATCTCGTTTTTGAAGGAGCCACTGCAAAACCATTCGATCCTGTTTCTTCTATTTGAGCCTTTGCAAACTTTCTTTCATGAAAAGAGATGGATGGGTCATTAGCAGGATACAAATTTTTCATATCCTCGATGGTTAGTTCTGCGGTTTGTGTTGCCGAAATACTTCCATTCGTTCTCATCAAAGCAAACCAGGGTTCAAAATGTTTTAAGATGGCCGGTTTGATCCCGGGGTGTTTGTAAAGGAAATAATTCACGCCATCAGCGGCAGCATCTAATAATTTTTTGAACCACGTCGGGGAATTTTTATAATCTCTTTATTGCCGCGCTGCTGTCATAGATAAGTCGCATTTGAAGGTCATCATGACAAACCTGCCTTGCCTATTTCAGATAATCTTCCCATCATTTCAAGATTGTTCTCCTCGACTTTTTGGAAATTTTCTTCACACTGGGCATATAATAATCCAAATACTGCATCTGCATCTGTTTTTCCATATATGTGAGGAATGCCCCAATTGTCACGGATAATAGTGACACGCTGAGCTTCGGCTTTACACCTGTTTATTTCCTGCGAGGTAAATGTTTGAGAAAAACGAATGATGGAATAAAGAATGACAGCAATAGTTGTTTCATGGTTCAAAAATAAGGGAGATAAAAGAGAATGATGAATGAATAAAAATAAGTGGAATGGGATTACCAAACGTACAAGTGTTCCGACGATAAATGTCGGAATGCTGACCGTAAAGCGTCAGCATGCGATGCGCAACGAAAGCGAAACAGGATTACAAAGGCCGGTTACATAAAATACATTTTCCAAAAACTTTTTTGCAGTAAATTGCTCTCTCTATGGAAAAGAAAACGATCATCTCAGTAAAAGATCTTGTAAAGAATTATAGCAATGTAACCGAACGAAGCACACTT